>Ga0326597_10011100_pt1 | contig 11964 bp, 10 predicted proteins | sample RVTome_12_FD_203789 | JGI IMG/M metagenome (GOLD analysis project Ga0326597, IMG submission 203789) | Soil microbial communities from uranium-contaminated site in the Upper Colorado River Basin, Wyoming, United States - RVT100D185 | ecosystem: Environmental > Terrestrial > Soil > Contaminated >... | reverse complement strand
AACGCTCAAATTCCTCGGCGAGCCATCCCGGATCGTAGCCCCCCTGTCCGTCAAGGCGCCGGGAAACGAGCTTCATTCCCTCTCGCGTCTTAAAGATTCGAATTGAGACCGGATTGTCGAAAGTCGGAAGCACCGTGCAACGATACGCCCAGGCATTCATGTCTGCCGCCAGCTTCAGCAAAGAGGGCTCCTTCAATTCCAGAAAGACCTTTCCATACGCCCTTGCTTCCACAGCGGATATGCCACGAGCTCCGACAATGTCCCAATCTTCTTTGGAGGGAGAAGGGGAGACCGGAACGCCGAAGAATTCGAAGATGGCTTCGGTGCTGTCAGGGTCTCCATTCTCGCCTCGATCGCCTAATTTCTCGCCGCAGCTGAGACAGTAATCCCAGAAATTCGGGTTGAGACTTTCGCACTTCGAACACTTTTTCTCTTCCATCTGAATGGCCCTCAGTTCTTTTGGCTACTTTTGACTGCCTTGGTACCTCTCCAAAAACTTCGCCCCGTCCCGCCTTTCCTTATCCGGCAGATAGCGATGGTAATGCCTCAACACGGTCTCCACCCTGTCCCCCATCATCCTGGCGACCCAGTTGATGTCCTCGCCCGATGAAATCATCAAACTGGCGAAGGTGTGCCTTGTCTGGCCCGAGGAAGGGCACAAGCGAGATGATTCCGAAAGAAGCCGAAGAGGGAAAGAATCAAATTTGGTCGGGGCGGGCGGATTTGAACCGCCGACATCCTGCTCCCAAAGCAGGTGCGCTACCGGGCTGCGCCACGCCCCGCCGGGGAAAGAGTAGCATATCCGGGCATCCGCCGGCCTCAGGTGCCGCGGTAGATCCTAGGGGAAATAGAGCGCCCGCAGGGCGGCCCGGAGCGAGGCCTCGGGCGGCCCCGAGGTGTCCACCTCGAGCCTCCCCTCCTCCGATGGCTCCCAGGGCTCGAACGCCGCCTCCTGGGCCGCCATGATCTCGATCCGCCCGTCCGAGGCGCTCCCGCCCCTGGCCTCCCGCCGGGCGAGGCGGCCCCGGCGCTCCTCCAAAGGGCACTCGCAGGCGATCCAGCGGAGGCGGGCGCCCGCCTCCTCCGCCAGGCGGGCGAAGGCGGCCCGGCCGGACTGCCGCGAGAAGCTCGCGTCCACGACGGCCCCCCGGCCTCCCTCCAGATCGCGCCGCGCCCGGGCGAGGAGCTCGGCGTACACCCGGCCGCTCATCCCCTCGGCGTAGAGGCCCCGGCCCCAGGCCTCCCGGGCCGGCGCCGTGGGGGCCAGCCCCGCCAGCTCCTTGCGCACCGGGTCGGAGTGATGGGCCGCCATCCCCGACGCCCGGGCCAGCCCCCGGGCGAGGGCGGATTTTCCGCTGGCCATGAGGCCACCCACCAGGACCAGGCGCGGGCGGCGCTCGCGTGCGGCCGCCTCCCCGGCCAGCCGGAAGAGCGCCCGGGAGCGCTCCCCCGCCCTTTCCCGCTCGGCGGGCGGGGCGTCCTCGGAGGCCGCCAGGAGCCCCTCCACCTTCCCCCGGACGAGGGCTCGGTGGAGGAAGTAGAGGGGGAGCAGCGGCAGCCCCGCGTCGTCCCCCGTCCGGTCCAGGTAGGCGCGCAGGAAGGCCCGGGCCTCGGCCCGCCGCCCCGCCAGGCAGAGCTCCATCACCAGGGTCGCCGCCTCGTGGATGACGTCCATGCACCGGAAGTCGTCCCGGAAGTCCAGGCAGTCGAAGACGACCACCTTCTCCCCGGCGAAGACCACGTGCTCCATCCGGAGGTCCCCGTGCACGTCCCGCACGAAGCCCTCCCCGGCGCGGCGCCCGAGGACCTCGTCGAGCTCGCCCAGGAGCCGCTCCAGGGAGGCCCGGCAGTCCGCGGTGACCCTCCCCCACGACCGCTGGGCGGGGGGGAGCGAGGCGCACTCGCCGAGGTTCCCGAGGAGGAGATTTTTCACCGCCTCCGGGGCACCGTGGCGGGCGATCTCCCCTCCCCGCTCGGCCCGGAGGTGGAAGCCGGCCACCGCCTCCGCCGCGCGCTCCAGGAGGGGCTCACCCGGCTCCCCGCGCTCGAGGCGGGCGGGCAGGAAGCCATCCGGCGGAAGCTCGGCCATCCGGAGGAGGAACTCGGCCGCCCCCGCCTCCTCCCCGGCCCGGCCCACCCGCAGGCGGCCCCCCTCCGCCAGGACGGGGAGGACGTCGAGGTACACGTCGGGGGCCAGGCGGCGGTTGAGCCTCAGCTCCCGCGCCAGGGCCTCCCGCCTTTTTTCGAGGGTGGAGAAGTCGAAGAAGGGGTACTTCACGGGCCGCTTCATCTTGAAGGCCCATTGGCCCGTGAGGAAGACGAAGCTCCCGTGCGTCCGGCGGACCCGGACCGAGGCGGGCCTTGGATCGTAGGCCGCCGGGTCGCTCAGCCCCCGGACCACGTCCTCCGTCTTGCGCGCCGCGACCGGCATGGAACGTCCTCCGAAGAGGCGGGAGAGCATCCCCTGAATTAAATGTAATGATTCGGCGCGACGGCGGCCAGCGGCACCACGAGATACCCGGCCATCCGTAGGGGCGGCCCCCCGTGGCCGCCCACTCCATAGGGAGGGGCAGGCACGGGGGCCTGCCCCTACAAAACCGCTGCGCCGTGATCCCTCCGCCCCTTGCCTCTCCCCCGCCCGCCCCGCCATGATGGCGCTTTCCGCTTCCGGAGGGGCCGATGGCGCCGAGCCGCTGGGACGCCGTGATCGTCGGGGGAGGCATCCTGGGCCTCTCGAGCGCCATGGCGCTCTCCAAGCGCAACCCCGATTTGCGGCTCCTCGTCCTGGAGAAGGAGGCGGAGCCCGGCCGGCACCAGTCCGGCCGCAACAGCGGGGTCATCCACGCCGGGCTCTACTACCGCCCCGGCTCCCTCAAGGCGCGGATGTGCGTCGAGGGCGCCCGGGCGATGGTGGAGTTCGCCATCGAGCACGGAATCCCCCACGAGCTCTGCGGCAAGCTGGTCGTCGCCACCTCGGAGGCCGAGCTGCCCCGCCTGGAGGAGCTCCACCGCCGGGGGACGGCGAACGGGGCCCAGGGCCTGGAGCTGGTGGGTCCCGAGCGGCTTCGGGAGATCGAGCCTCACGCGGCGGGCATTCGCGCACTCTGGTCGCCGGGGACGGGGATCATCGACTACCCGGCCGTGGTGCGGGCCTACGCCCGCATCGTGAAGAGCCGGGGGAACGAGATCCGCACCGGGGCCGAGGTGAGGGGCATCCGCCGCCTGGGGGGGGAAACGGTGGTCGAGACCACCGACGGGGAGTTCGCGTGCGGCTTCCTCGTGAACTGCGCCGGGCTCCACGCCGACCGGGTGGCGAGGCTGGCGGGCGGGCAGGTGGGGCTCCAGATCGTGCCCTTCCGGGGGGAGTACTACGAGATCGTCCCGGAGCGCCGCTCCCTGGTGCGGGGTCTCATCTACCCGGTGCCGGACCCGGCCTTCCCCTTCCTGGGGGTGCACTTCACCCGCCGGGTGGGCGGGGCGGTCGAGGCGGGGCCCAACGCCGTGCTCGCCTTCATGCGCGAGGGCTACACCAAGATGAAGATCGATCCGAGGGACCTCTTCGAGACCCTCTCCTACCCCGGCTTCCGGAGGCTGGCGCGCAAGTGGTGGCGGGTGGGGGCGCGGGAGATGGCCCGCTCGTTCAGCAAGGCTGTCTTCACCCGGGACCTTCAGAAGCTCGTGCCGGAGATCGAGGAGCGCGACTTGGCGCCCGGCGGGGCCGGGGTGCGCGCCCAGGCGGTGGACCGGGAGGGGAACCTCCTCGACGACTTCGCCATCGTCCGCACCGAGGGGGCCATCCACGTCTGCAACGCCCCCTCGCCGGGGGCGACGGCCTCCCTCCTCATCGGGCGCGCCATCGCCGAGATGGCCGGGGAGGCCTGCCCGGCGCTGGCGCCCCGCTGAGGCGCCTCAGCCCCCCACCGCCGCGGCGGCGGGCACCCCGCCCGCGACGAGCGTCCGGACCAGCTCCGGGGTGAGATTCCCCCCGCTGACCACGGCCACGGTCTTGCCTCTCATTTTCACCTTCCCCGCCAGGCAGGCCGCCACCGGGACGGCTCCCGCCCCCTCGGCCAAGACCTTCCCCCGGAAGAGGAGCTGGCGGAAGGCCTCGGCGATCTCCTCCTCCGTGACGAGCACCACCTCGTCCACGCGGGCCTGGATGTGGGCGAAGGGGAACTCGCTCGGCCGGGTGGCCGAGAGGCCGTCGGCCATGCTGTCCCAGTGATCCATGGTGACCAATTTCCCGGCCTGGAGGGAGTGATAGATCGCGGCCGCCCCCACGGGCTGCGCCCCCACCACCCGAATCTTCGGGTTCCGGAGCTTGGCGGCGCTGGCCACCCCCGCGATGAGCCCGCCCGAGCTGCAAGGGCACACGATGGTGTCCACGCCGGGCATGTCGTCCAGGATCTCCATCCCGGCGCTCGCGTGCCCGATGGGGGTGCGGCGGTCCTCCGAGGCGTCGATGGCGATCATGCCGCGCTCCTCGGCCACCCGCCGCATCATGGGCTTGCGGGCCATGGGGTCGTTCTCGGAGAAGACGACCTCCCCCCCCACGCGCCGCACGGCCTCCACCTTGAAGGGGCTCGCCTTCTTCATCATCACCACCGCGACCTTCACCCCGTGCTCCCGGCCCGCCAGGGCGAAGGCCTGGCCGAAGTTGCCCGAGGAGCACATCACCACCCCCCGCGCGCGCTCCTCGGGCGAGAGGGAGCGCACGATGTGGAAGGCCCCCCTCGGCTTGTAGGCCCCCGTGATCTGAAGGTTCTCCTGCTTGAGGAAGAGGGTCTCCCGCCCCGCCTCCTCCGGCCGCAGGGCGAAGGGCGTGAGGGGGGTCCAGCGCAACAGGGGGGAGATCCGCGCCCGGGCGTCCTCAATTTCCTGCAGGGTGATGAGCTCGGCCATGGGGCACCTCCGGGGGGGTATCTGCGAGATTGGATATCAGCGAGTATCGCACGTCCGTAGTGGCGAGGCATGCACCCGCCAAGCCGCCTCCCCCTCCCTCCGGGAGGGGGCTGGGGGGAGGGAGAAACATCCGAAACCTTATTACTCCTTTCCAGTTCGGAGGCGTTTATTGCGCAACTCCAGCAGCGGTTGCTTTGTTGATTTCACGTTGGGATTGGAAATTTGAAATCAGTATTCGTCCAGAACTTGAATGGCTACTTCCACAAACCGATCAGCAGCATTTTGATTGGGCATCCCATCAAAAAATATCTTGCGGTCCTTTATGCGCGCTTTTTGGAGCATCTGCACCGTCAACCCTAAGGCTGAATCTTTCTTATTCTCTTCCTCAAATTGCCTGTCCGGTTCCTTCTGCCATGCATCCAGTTTTCTCTTCAGGCTATTTAACGACTCTCCCTCCAGTCTTTAATGCTTTTCACCAAATCGGCTCGGACGAGCTGACGGGCAAGCAAAAATCGCTTGTCAAAACACTCCCAGGCGCGGGTCTTTTCATTAGCTCCAGGGATGTATTTGAGGATTTTTTCGTTTCTAGTCGGCACACCACATCGAATAGCGAGCTCCGTTTGAAGTACCTTCCGATGATACCTCTGAGACTCCTGCTCGTACTCTATGGCTGTCGGTATGAGTTCCTTGATGCAAAGGCCACCGCTTCGATCGCTTGAGGTCAGGCCAACTTTTTGAATGGACTGCCGCATATTCGGATATTCATCTTTCACTGTCGCTTGCGTGGAGACGTCTCTTGGCATGAGGACCTCCTGGCTTTCCCCCACCCTACCCTCCCCCGGAGGGGGAGGGAGAATCAAATGCTCGCCAAGGGATAGCCCAGCCCCCCTCACACTTTGGGCCTGTACCGGCTGTCCGGGGGGTCGGGCTTGGTCCAGGGGGCGAGGAGCCTGCCGCCCCGGTAGGCCGCGCGCCAGGGGCCCTTCTCGGTGAGGACGACCACGGGCTTCTTCCGCCGGCTCATCAGCCGCCGGTAGTTGCGGCTCTGGTCCATGTAGAGGTCCTTCTCGCCCGGGAGCTTCTCGATCAGGCGCTCGAAGAAGCGGAGGAAGGAGCGGATGAAGTCCCGGGTCACGACGCGGTGGCGGTCCACGAGGTAGCACTTGTCCTCGATCACGCGGTTGTACATGAGCCCCAGGAGGTTCCCCTCCGCGTCGAAGTAGGGCTCGTAGGGGAAGGTGCGGCAGGAGACGGAGCGGTTGTGGCGCTCGCAGTGGGCGGCGCCCCGGCACTCGATGAAGATGCTCTCCTTCCCGTCCACCTCATCCACCATCTTGAGCTCGGAGGGGGTGCGGGGGCGGAACTCGTGCCAGAGGCGGGTGTTCCGGCCCTGGAGGAAGGTCCACTCCTCCCGGTAGGCGATGGGGACGAGCCAGCCCGTGTCGCAGCAGAAGGGGACGCCCCCGTTGAAGGGGGAGCACTTCTTGCCGCAGTCGAAGCGCGCGGGCGGACTCTCGAGGTCCTTGTAGAGAGCGGCGAAGTCGTCAGGCTTGAGCACGCGTTTCCTCCGAAAGCCCCAGGGCGGCCTCGGGCGTGGGTCCGGCCGGCGCCCCCCGGCCCCCGCGCCGGGAGGGCCAGCGCCCGCCCGCCGCCGAGAGGAAGAGCCCGGCCAGGATGGCCCCCGCCCCCAGCAGGGAGACGCCCGAAGGCCACTCCCCCAGGAGCGCCAGGCCGAAGGCCAGGGCGAAGACGGGTTCCGAGAGCAGCCAGAGCGCTCCCCGGGCGGGCTCCAGGCGGGCCTGGGCCCAGGTCTGCAGGAAAAAGGCCAGGGTGGTCGCGAGCGCCCCCGTCACCCCCAGGGCCAGGATCACGGCGCCGCTCCAGCGCACCGGACCGCCCCACAGGATGGCCGCGGCCCCCGCCAGGGCGCCCGCCGCCAGGAGCTGGATGGCGAAGAGGTGGAAGGTGGCCATCTGCCTCCCGAAGGCGCCCAGGCAGAGGATGTGCCCGGCGAACAGCACGGCGCAGGCGAGGGTCAAGGCGTCGCCCCGGCCCGTGGCGGAGAGGTCCGCCCCCGAGAGCAGGAAGAGCCCGGCCACCGCCACCCCCGCCCCGGCGAGGTCGCTCCGACCGGGCCGGGGCCCCCAGGCCCACATGAGGAGGGGCACCAGGATCACGCACAGGCCGGTGATGAAGGCGGAGTTGGCGGCGCTCGTGAAGCGGAGCCCCTCCGTCTGAAAGAAGAAGCCCCCGTAGAGGAAGAACCCGGCCGCGGCCCCCATGCCCCACTCCCCGCGGCGGGCGCGCCGGATGACGCGCGCCAGGGCGAAGGGGGCGGCAAGGGCCATCGCCAGGACCGCCGCCGCGAAGCGCCAGCCGAGGAAGCCGAGCGCCTCGGCCTCCCCGAGGGCGGCCTTCACCAGGGCGAAGGTCGAGCCCCAGACCAGCGACGCCAGGAGCAGCGCCGCGACGGGCCACGCCGCCCCGGCGGGATGTTTCGCCAAAACCCTCACGATCGGATTCCTCGCCGCCGGAGCCGGGACGAAGCGCATCCCGCCCCGGCCGGTCTCAATGCACCTCGGCGCCCCGCGGCGGCGGCTCGGCGAGGGAGAGCGCCCTCGCCACCGCCGACGCGCACTGGAGGGCGGCCAGGGAGCAGAACTCCACCTCCCGGCCCTCCAGCTCGCGCGGCTCGTTGAAGAAGAAGGAGAGAAGGCCAAAGACCCGATCCTGGATGCGGATGGGGAAGACGGCGGCGGCCTTGGACCCTTCGGAGCGGAAAGCCTCGGGCGCGTCCTGCCAGCCATCGAGGGAGGTCACCTCGACGATGTCCCGCTCCCGGATGGCGATCCATTCGGGCAGGTCGGCGACCCCCATCCCCACCGCCGCGCGGTAGCCTTCCCCGAGCTGGGAGCTCGCCACCTCGAGGACCTGGTTCAGCGAATCGTCGTAGAGGGCGGCGTAGTGGCGGTCGGCGCGGATGAAGCGGGCCGTTTCCTGCGCGGCCAGGGCAATGACGTCGCGGAAGTGATCCCCGCGCGCCACGGCCTCGCTCACCCGGTTCAGGCCGAACAGCGCGGACGGGGCGATGCCCTCGGGCCCCGCGGCCGGCCGCCCCGCAGGGAAGGCCTCCTCCCCCCCGGCGAGAGGCTCGGGGGCGGGCGCCCGGCGGCCCTGGGCGAAGCCGAATATCCCGACCAGCAGGATCCAGCCGGCCGCCAGGGTGCCGATGAGCAGCCGCTCCGTGGACGATTGCCCCGCCCCGGCCTCGCGCCGGTCCGCCACGCGGACGAGGAGGAAGTCCCGCGCGCCGGCCATGAAGCGCGACTGGACCATCCACCGGTCCCCCTCGTTCACGGTGTTGAAGGCGGCGGGCTCGCAGCAGGCGACGATGTCGAGGGCGCTGGCCAGCCCCCGGTCGAAGGGGCGGCCCACCTCCTGGTGGAGGAACCTGGGACCCTGCCGGGCGTAGATCACGGACTGCTCGTCCCCCGCCAGGAGGAACACCGCGTCGCGCGCCCCCGCCTCGGCGGGCTCGACCGGCAGCAGGGACTCCGAGGCCAGAATCACGCCCCAGAAGCCCTTGGTGGAGGGAGAGGGCCCCACGAAGTAGATCACGGGGACCCCGCTCAGGGCGCCCGCCTCCAGGTAGTGGCGGCCGTCGGGCGGCTTCTTCAGCGCGTCGGCCTTCTGCAGGGCCTCGGCGCCCCGGATCCAGGCGGCCTTCTCCGCCTCCCCGGGGGGAGGCACGCTCCCCTTCCGGCGCGAGGCGATGATGGCGCCGCGCTCGTCCAGCACCACGGCGGCCAGGTAGCCCTCCTCGGAGTCCTCCCGGAGGGCGAAGGCCAGGGCCCGGGCGGCCGTGCGGGCGCTGGGCGGGGTGGCCGCGATGAGGAGTTCCGCCCCCTCGACGCGCACCCGGACGGCGCCCAGGCGCGAGAGAATCCGGTCCTGGAAGATCTGGACGAGGCGGCGGTCGCGCTCGAGGAGGCGCGCCCGCTGGGCCTCGCCGACGGTCTGGCGCACGAAGAAATACAAGGCCACGGCGGCGAGGGCCGTGACCAGCGAGAAAGCGATCAGGGGCAGACGGGAGACTTTTCGATCATCCATGATTCACGGCCGAACGCCCGACGGGCGGGATAGGGACCCCCATGAGGGCACTCTAACCCCGCCGGATTGGATGGAGCAACACGGCCGGCGGACGGCCCCGGCGGATCGGGCTCCGCTCACCCCACGGAGAGCGGGGATGATTTGGTTTCGATCCCGTAGAGCTTCTCGGAGAAGTGGCAGGCCGCCTGGTGGCCCGAGAGGATCTCCCGCAAAGGAGGCTCTTCCTTGACGCAGAGGTCCTCCTTGTAGGGGCACCGGGTGTGGAAGCGGCAGCCCGAGGGAGGATTCACCGGGCTCGGCACGTCCCCCCTCAGGAGGATGCGCTTCTTCTTGACCTTGGGGTCCGGCACCGGGGCGGCCGAGAGAAGCGCCTCGGTATAGGGGTGCTTCGGCATCATGACCAGGTCGTCGGCGTCCGCCACCTCCACGATTTTGCCGAGGTACATGACGGCGATGCGGTCGCTCACGTGCTGGACCACGGCCAGGTCGTGGGCGACAAGGACATAGGCGATGCCGAACTCCTTCTGGAGGTCCTCGAGGAGGTTGAGCACCTGGGCCTGGATGGAGACGTCCAGGGCGCTCACCGGCTCATCGGCGATGATGAGGTCGGGGTTGAGGGCGAGGGCGCGCGCGATGCCGATGCGCTGGCGCTGGCCGCCGGAGAACTCGTGGGGGTAGCGCCGCATGTGCTCGGGCCGCAGGCCCACCCGGTGGAGAAGCTGGGCCACGCGCTCCTCGCGCGCCTTGCCCGAGGCGATGTGGTGAATGGCGAGGGGCTCGCCCACGATGCTCCCGACCGTCATCCGCGGGTTCAGCGAGGCGTAGGGATCCTGGAAGATGATCTGCATCTTCCGCCTGAGCTTGCGCATGGATTCCCGGTCGAGCTTCACCACGTCCTGGCCCTGGAACCAGACCTCTCCGGAGGTGGGCTCGATGAGCCGCAGGATGGCCCGGCCCGTCGTGGACTTGCCGCAGCCGCTCTCCCCCACGAGGCCCAGGGTTTCGCCCTTCGCCACGCTGAAGCTCACGCCGTCCACGGCGCGCACATAGGCCCTGACCTGGGAGAAGACGCCTCCCCGGACAGGGAAGTGCTTGACCAAATCCTTGACTTCCAGGAGCGCTTCAGCCATTTCGGGCACACCTTTAGAGAGAATAAGAATCGGCAAATGTGCGCAGAACCCTCGAGACTTCGTATGTACCAGACGGGGAGAGCCCGGGCAAGTCCCGAAAAACAAGGACTTTTAATTATTCGCCCGGGCTGGGCAAAATTTGCTCCTCTTCAAGCCCGTCGTTCGGGACCGGGAGAAGACGCGGGGCAAAAAAACCGCTGATTTCAGCCTCTTTTTCGGGAGCCGCGCCCCCCGGCATACTCCTTGCTGTAGAATGCGCCGGGTTGCGCGCGGGCCCGGGATTTTCCCCCTTTGAGGCGCCCCGCGGAACGGATATGATTTTCGCATCGCCCGGCGAGGGTCGTTCTCCCCGGGAGGGAGGCAGCGGACATGACGGACATCACGCCCATCCAGCCCTCCGGCGCCCCGGGAAGGCCCGATCCGGCGCACGGGACGCACCCGGCCGGCCAGCCGGACGGCTCCTTCGCCAAGTTCCTGGAGGAAGCCGCGCGGACCGGCGGGGCGGGCGCCCTTGGCGCTCCCGCCGCCGGGCAGGGCGTGCCCATCTCGCCCGCCCCCTACATCGGCCCCATCGAGTCCGGAGCCGGGACCCCGATCCGGGAGCTGGGCCGCCAGTTCCTCGCCCTGGCCGAGCAGTTCCAGGCCCGGCTCGCCGACCCCAAGTCCACCCTGCGGGACATCGCCCCGCTGGTGCGGGACCTGGAGGCCCACCGCGACCGGCTGGCCGGGGAGCTCCAAAGCCTTCCCGCGGAGGATCCGGGCCGGGGCCTCCTCGAGGAAATGGCCGCCCTCATCTCGTCCGAGTCGGTCAAGTTCCACCGGGGGGATTACATCTAGCCCTGCCCGGCAATCCAGCGAACGCAGGGAGCGGCGCACGAGCGCCGCTCTTTTTTTGGGGGGGCGCCATTGATCCCCCCGCCCGCTTTTGCTAGCTTTGTCCCTCCAGACGGACCTCATTGGGAGAGAAGAGAAATGGCTGACGAGGAAAAGACCGAAGCGGCGGTGCCCGCCGAGGAAGGCCCGAAGCTGACCGCCCGCGAAATCGAGAAGATGAACGTTCCCAAGCTCAAGGAAGCGGCCCTCGCGTACAAGGGACGCATCTCGGGCGTCCACGGGATGGACAAGGCCCAGCTCATGCGGGCCCTGAAGGAGATCAACGGCATTCCCCTTCAGGAGGCCAAGCGGGCCTCGAAGATCGATCGCACCGCCGTCAAGCAGAAGATCAAGAACCTCAAGAAGGCGCGCACCCAGCATGTTGAAGCCAAGGAGGGGGTCCAGCTCGGCCGGGTGCGCAAGCGGATCAAGGCCCTCAAGCGCAAGCTCGCCCGCTCAGCCTGAGAACCCCCAGGGCCGTTTGACCCCCGGGGGCGCCTCTCCGCATACTGCCCGCACCCGGAGAGCGCCGGCTTTCCGATCTTCGCTGAGGGTTCCGCCATGCGACGCCTTCTCTCGGCCACTGTCTTGAGCCTGTTCCTCGCCGCGCCGGCCTTCGCCGGGGAGTATCAGATATTTCCCGAGTACAGCTGCGACGACGCCCCGGATCTGCTCTCCACCGCACAAGACCTTCTGGCCGAGACGAAGAAACCAGAGGCCTCCGCTAAGGCCGAAGCCGCACCGAAGAAAAAAAAGATGCCCTCCGAAGAGAACCGAGCTCTCGCGCGCATTCACAAGTAGGGCGGGCCGTCTCACGGGCATTTTTCCGGAATATTTCCACTTGTGGGAACGTTCGACTGGGTAGTATGCGCTGAGTTTGCGCTAGAAGCGCGTCCCGCCATGAGGTTCGAATGAGTTCCCTTCTTCTCACCATCTCACGCGAGCGGAA
>Ga0326597_10011099_pt1 | contig 11965 bp, 8 predicted proteins | sample RVTome_12_FD_203789 | JGI IMG/M metagenome (GOLD analysis project Ga0326597, IMG submission 203789) | Soil microbial communities from uranium-contaminated site in the Upper Colorado River Basin, Wyoming, United States - RVT100D185 | ecosystem: Environmental > Terrestrial > Soil > Contaminated >... | reverse complement strand
GCGTCAGCACCCGGGAACGACCCCACGAAGGCCAGAACCATTCCCCCCGATGAGCTCACCGAAGAGGAGTCGTAATCCTGAGAGACGAGGGATGACAGGAAGGAGACCTGCTCAGGTGACCCGGTGCTCGGATCGAGCGACTCGGTGTAAAGCTGCTTGACCATCTCATCTGTCATCGTCTCGATGGGAATCGCCTGAGCCGCCATGGCCTGCTCGACTCCGGAGAGGTAGTGGATCACACCCGGACGCTCGGAGCGCTCCGATAGCTGATCACCGACATCCGATGCAAGGATGGCCTCGACGGTGGCCTGCACGGTTCGGAGACCCTCGACGGTGATCACGTCGCCCGCGCGCTCGCGGACGACGATCTGCATCGTGGTCTCCCGGCTCTCATCGCCGAATTTCTCCGCGATTCTCTCTTGGGCGGAGATTTCTGCGCTTTCGGGGGCAAAACCCTCGTTTCCGGTCGCAATCTCTATCTGACTCGCGAACGAGGCGAGGACACCGGACAGGATGAGCGACACCGTCACAACCATCCACGGCGCCCGTCGCGACATGCTGGCAAGGCCCGCGACGACAGCTTTCAAGATCGACTCCTGGGTGGGATCAACGAATGAGGAACAGGGTGAATGGTGGTCCCGCCCTCCCCGATTCCAAAATCAGCCTCCGGCAAGCGCCATGTCCAGGGTCTGCACGAAGTGCCGATTCTCTTCGTCGTTGCCAATGGTCACTCTCACCCAACCCCCTGACATCGACCGGATCAGCACTCCGACAGAAGTCATGACCGCCACCACCTGATCGGTGCGGTCCCCCAGGGAGAAGTAGATGAAGTTGGTGTGGCTCTCCGCCATGGGAAGCCCCCGCTCGGCAAGGGCTCCCATCAGGTGGTGGCGTCGGGCGCCGTTGTACGAACGCCGCCTCTCCAACTCGCCGTTTTGGCCCAATGAAGCCCGCGCAGCCACCTGTGCGACCTGGCTCACCGTCAAGGGGGGTTGAACCTTGCGTAGCTCTACGAGGGTGTCGGGCCGGCCTATCGCGTATCCGATTCTGTGCGCGGCCAGGCTGTAGATCTTGGAGAACGTGCGCAACACCAGCACGTTGGGGCGATTCAGAGCCAATGGGATCCCGGTGTGATACCTGGGATCGGTGACGAAGTCGTGATATGCCTCATCGACCACGACGAGCACCGAATCCGGAATTGAATCGATGAACGCCTCGATCTCCTCGGCGGCCCTGATGGTGCCCGTCGGGTTGTTCGGATTGCACACGATGACCACTCGTGTGTTCGAGTCGATAGCGGCTCGCATCCCGTCGAGGTCGAGCGTGTGGTCCTCACTCAGCGGCACTTCTACATGAGTTGAGCCCGCCCAGGTAGTCACGAACCGGTACATGACGAAACTCGGCCAGCCGTAAACGATGTTGGTTCCCTGTCCGCCGGCCAGAGTGCCGATCTCGGTCAGCAGTGCCATGGACCCGGCGCCGAACAAGATGTTGGAGAAGTCGACTTGCAGCTCGTCTGCGAGGGCATGGCCGAGGTCCCAGCAGTCATTGTCCGGATAGCGGTTCGACCTGCCCAATACCTCGGCCGCGGCCGCGGCCACTCCTGGAAACGGGCCTTCGGGACTCTCATTGGCGGTGAGTTTGACGATGTCCGCCGGGTCGAGCCCATGGGATCGCGCCACGTCGGCGAGCTGGCGGCCGACTTGATAGGCGCGCATCGAGGTGATGTCGGTGCGGAAGGTGGGCACCCGGGCAGAGTACCCAGAATATGGCCGACCGACTTTGACCGCGTGCCTCCCCACGGCCACTTCAGGTACCCGAAACCCGATTTGTGGCAAACTCAACGGATGGGCAAGTTCAAGACGATGAGGGTCATCGACGCCCACGGCCAGCTCGTCGGAGATGATCCAGGCCTCGACCCAGAGCTGTATCAGACGATGTACCGACACATGGTCCTCGCCAGGGCACTCGATCGTCGGATGCTTGCGTTGCAGCGGCAAGGGCGGCTGGGTACCTACGCCATGCTGGAGGGCCAGGAGGCCGTTCAAATCGGATCGGCCCTGGCACTGGAGCCAAATGACTTCGTCTTTCCCAGCTACAGAGAGCACGGTGTTCAGGTGACGAGGGGCCTCCCGATGGAGGTCCTTTTGGCGTATTGGAAGGGGTTGCCCAACGCTCGGTGGGACATGGAGAAGTACCGAACGGGAATCGTCACCGTACCCATCGCCAGCCAATTGCCCCACGCGGTGGGCTACTCCTATGTGACCAAGCTCCGGGGCGAGCGCACGGTGGCGGTCGCATACTTCGGTGATGGTGCGACATCTGAGGTCGACTTCCACTCCGGGATGAACTTCGCCGGCGTTTGGAAGACCCCCACCATCTTCATTTGTGCCAACAACCTCTATGCGATATCGGTTCGCTACGAGAAACAGACGGCTTCGAGGACCATCGCCCAGAAGGCGATTGCGTACGGCTTCAAAGGAGTCCGCGTCGATGGTATGGACCCGATCGCCATGTACCTGGTCACGCTTGAAGCCGCCAAGCGGGCACGAGACGGCGAAGGGCCCACCCTGATTGAGGCCATGACCTATCGGTATGGGCCGCACGCCACCGCCGACGACCCGACTCTCTATCGCTCGGATGCCGAAGTCGAGGAATGGAAGCAGAAGGACGCCATCGAGCGTCTCCGGCGCTTCCTCCAGAGCCGAGGCGAGTGGGATGAGCGAGTCGGCGAGAAGGTGGCCAGGGAGACCACCGAGACCGTCGATGCTGCAGTGGCGGCACTAGAGGCGGAGCCTCTACCGCCCAGAGACGACGCCGTTCGACATGGGTTCTCGCGCATCCCCGGGCATGTGGTGGGCATGCTCCACCAGATGCAGCGCTCTCATGGGGAGCCCGAGACGGTGTTCGGCGAGGACGAGATCTGGCAGGTTGGCCAGGATGAGCCTCCACACGGCCCGACCGAGTCACTGACCATGGCCGAGGCGATCAACACCGCCCTCGCTCAGGCCATGGAACGAGACGAGACCGTCATCGTCTTGGGTGAGGACGTCGGTCTGGCCGGTGGGGTGTTCCGCGTAACGGAAGGCCTCCAGAAGAAGTTCGGCGAGTACCGAGTCATCGACACGCCTCTGAATGAGTCCGGAATCGTCGGCAGCGCGGTGGGGATGGCTCTTGCCGGCGCCCGGCCTGTGGCCGAGATCCAGTTCGACGGTTTCGTCTACCCGGCTTTCGACCAGATCGTCTCGCACCTCGGTCGCTTCCGCTTCCGGACTCGCGGCCTCTCGTCGGTGCCCGTCGTGGTGCGCTTCCCCAACGGAGCGGGCATCGGTGCCCACGAGCATCATTGCGACTCCCCGGAGGCCTACTTCGTACATGCCCCCGGACTGATCGTGATCTGTCCATCGACTCCGATCGACGCCAAGGGTCTGTTGACAGCCGCCCTCGAGGGAGAAGACCCGGTTGTCTTCCTCGAGCCCAAGGTGCTGTACCGGGCCGGGCGTGAGGACGTCCCCATCGCCCCATATACGCTCCCCATCGGCCGGGCCAGGATTCGTCGAGAGGGAGCGGATCTGACCCTCGTCACATATGGCGCAATGGTGCCGGTGTCGATGAGGGCTTCCGCACAGTCCGGCCGCTCGGTGGAGGTCATCGATCTCAGAACCCTTTTCCCCTGGGACCGGGAGATGGTCCTCGGGTCCGTCGCCAAGACCGGAAGACTGCTCTTGGTCCAAGAGCCTCAGGGGTCCGCCGGTGTGGCAGCCGAGGTTGCCGCCGTCGTGGCCGAAGAGGCCATGTACCACCTCCATGCACCGATCGTGCGTGTCACCGGATTTGATGTTCCGTGGCCTCAGTTCGCTATCGAGAAACACGCCCTCATCGATGTCGATCGGGTTGTCGCCGCCATCGATCAGGTCATGGCCGGCTGATGCCAGCCAAGGTCGTCGCCGTCGTCGGGTCCTCACAGACCCAGCCCGGCACGCCCGAATGGACTGATGCCGAGCGTGTGGGCATGCGCTGTGCGGAGGCGGGATTGACTGTGGCGACCGGTGGCTATGGCGGGACGATGGAGGCGGCGTCCAAAGGTGCAGCGGATGCCGGGGGACATGTGATCGGCGTGACCGCTCCCGATCTGTTTCACGGCCGTGGCGCCGCCAATCCCTATGTCGCCGAGGTGATCGAGGCGACCACGCTCACCGGGCGTATCGGAACCATCACCGAGTTGGCCAGCGGCGTGATCGCCCTCCCCGGATCGATCGGCACGGCAACCGAGCTCCTGGTCGCATGGAACATCAACCACATCGTCCGCCGCAACGGGGGAACACGTCTTCCGGCCGTGGCTGTTGGGGAAGCGTGGCGTGAGGTGGCCAGGGCGCTGAGTGTCCTGATCAAAGCCCATGTCGGCGACATCTACGTGACGGCCACCGCCGACGATGCGGTGGATTGGCTGCTCAGCCAGCCCGAGATCCGCTGATTGGCGATCGCACGGCCTAAGTTGGTCTTCGTGTGAGCCATCTTCGCCCAGATGAAAGAGTGAAACGCACTCGCTCTGACTGCCGGAAAGGACGCCACGCCTACGGGGCATCACAACGTGTCGGTGGTGGGATAACCCGTCGGGTGTGCGAGGTGTGTGGTGAGGTCACGATCGATCTGACCAATGCCGAGGAGGTGACGACCCCCATGCCGAGGGGTCGTCGTCTCACGCTGACGGAGACCAACAGGGACTCGTAAAAGGTCGGGTCACATCTAGGCTGCCCGCCGTGAGTCGCGTCGTCAGCGCAGCCGGGGGTCTCGTCTTCCGGGAGACGTCCAAGGGAAACTTGAGGATCCTGGTCGCCCATCGCCCTTCTTATGACGACTGGACACTTCCCAAGGGCAAGGCAGATGCGGGCGAGGCACCTGAGGACACGGCCATTCGAGAGGTCCTCGAGGAGACCGGGTATCACTGTCGGATAGTGGGCCCGATCGGCATCACCCGTTATCGCATCAATGGCGGGATCAAAGAAGTCCGTTGGTTCGCGATGAGACCATTGCCCGACAGCCCTGGCTTCAAGAAGAACAAAGAGGTCGATGAGATCAGATGGCTCTCACGAAAGCGCGCGCTGGCTCTGCTCGATTATGAGAACGACCGGGGCCTCCTGAGAGGCCCATTCCTGAAGAAGCTGGCTCGGACCGGGACCATCTATCTGCTGCGCCACAGCACCGCCGGTGACCGGGCGAACTGGCATGGCATCGATGCCGTCCGACCCCTCACCAAGAAGGGGCGCAGACAGGCGAAGGCCTTGGCCGAGTCCTTGAAGAGCGCCGGGATCGAACGGATCTACACGAGCCCCTATACCCGATGCGTGCAGACTGTCGAGCCGTTGGCCGAGGCCATCGGGGCCAAGGTCGAGGAGCACGACGCACTCGCCGAGGGACCCGACATCGACGCTGCCTACGAGCTGATCGACCAATTGGTGGGGACCAACTCGGTCCTCTGCACCCATGGGGATGTCATCCCGGCGGTGATCAACCGCATGATGTGGGCCGGCCTGACCCTCGAATCGAGGTTCTACTGCTCCAAGGGCTCCATCTGGGAGGTGGAGATCGAGTCCGGTCGCTTCACCACGGCCAGGTACGTGCCACCACCCAAGGTGTGAGAATGGAGAACCGTCACCTACGTGCGATGAACACCGCATAGCCGCGTTCATTGCACGTAGGTCGAGGACAATGTCGTCTAAACACTCTTCGTGCCGGTGGCCCAGTCTGCGTAGAGGGCGGCATAGACCCCATCTCGAGCCAACAGGTCACGGTGGTGGCCACGCTCGACCAGACGTCCCTGGTCGAAGACCAGGACCTCATCGGCGCCTTCGGCAGTGGACAATCGGTGTGCGATCGTCACCGAAGTGCGCCCCTCGGTGAGACGGTCGATGGCATGGCGAAGTGCCACGTCCAGGGCAGGGTCGACTGCAGATGTCGCTTCGTCCAAGACCAGCAGGTCCGGGCCCCCGATCCAGGCGCGTACCAAGGCGACGAGCTGACGCTCCCCGGCCGACAGGTTGCCGCCGCGCTCCCCAACCTTGGTCTGAAGACCGTTCGGCAGCCCCGAAACCCACTCGCCGAGACCGAGCTCATGAAATGCGGTCCATACTTCGGCGTCGTCGGCGTCGATGCGCCCGTACCGAATGTTGTTGGCCACGGTGTCGTCGAACAAGAACCCCTCCTGAGGCACGAATGCCACCCGGCTGCGCAGCTCTCCGAGACGCAGCTTTCTGATCGCCACGCCTCCGATGCGGATCGTCCCCTGGCTCGGGTCGATCAGACGCACCATCAGCTTGGCAAACGTCGTCTTGCCCGATCCGGTCTCGCCAACCACGGCCACCCTGGCACCAACCGGGATGTCGACGGTCACGTCCGACAAGACCTCTGAACCCTGTGGATAGGTGTAGTGGACCCGGCTGAATGAGGCGCTCAACCCACCGGGATGGAGGGACTCGGGATCGGCCGGATCGGCCACATCGATCTCACCATCGAGGACATCGATCACGCGGCGCAGCCCGGAGGCCGCCGATTGGGCGAATTCCAAGGTCTCGACCAGGATCTGCAGCGGCTCGATCAACAGGTTGGCCAGGAAGAGGAAGGCAATCAGGGTCCCTGCCGTCATTCCCAGGTTGATGCCGATGACGACGCCCACGACGATCAGGATGGCGGTCAGCAGCCCGGCAAACACCTCCGCCGTCGAGAAGAGGATGTTGCCGAATCGGGCGGTCTTGAACTCGACGCGGAACCTCCGCTCCAGCGCCGCGGCCACCTTTCGCTTGGTGCTGTCCTCCGCCCCATAGGCACGCACCACCGGGATCGCCGTGATCGACTCACTGAGCACCCCGAGGGAGATGCCAACCTCCTTGCGCACGACGTCGTAATTGCGTGCCAGGATCCGCTGAAACCACCGCATCATCGTCAAGTAGATGAGGACGCCGGCCATCGCAATGAGGGCGAGCCGCCACTCATAGAAGGTCATCACACCCATGGCCAAGAGGACCTGGCTCGAGGCGATGATCATTCCCACCCCGCCCCATTCCATGAACTCCTGGAGTGTCGTGATGTCGGATGTCACCCGCGACAGCAGGTTGCCCCTTCGCTCGGACTGCACGTGAAGAACCGACTGGTTCATGATGTGACTGAAAGTCTTTGTGCGCAGGTCCGAAAGACCGGTCGATGAGGTGTTGACCAACCGGAGCAACGAAACCCGTCCCACGATCACGCCCAGGATCAGCGCAGCCAAGGCGATGCTGGCAAGGCCGATGACGTCGCCAATCTCGATCCCGTTCGGGTTGAGAATCTCCTCGTCGATGATCACCTGGAGGACTATCGGTGTTATGACGGTGATCGCCTGGCCGATCATGGCAAGTATCAATGTCAGCTTCAGCCCGTCGCGCAGCGATGGAGCCTCCAGCAGTGCTCGCCGGATGACGCTCCCGGTGGTGTGCTCGCTCATGACGCCTCCCGCAACCGCTTTGCCTCTTTCTCGTAAGCACGGACCAGACGGGCGTACCCGGGGAGTGCCCTTATCAGCTCATCATGGGTCCCATGCCCGAGGATTCTCTTTTGGTCGACGAACACCACCTCATCTGCGAGACGGATCGACGATGGCCGATAGGCCACGACGATGATGGTCGAGGGCAGATCGGCCCGCTTCAAGGCCTTGAGGATCTGGGCTTCGACCGAGGGATCCACGGCCGAAGTGGCGTCATCGAGAATCAACAGGCGGGGCCTTCGGATCAGGGCACGAGCCAGGGCGAGTCTCTGACGCTGCCCGCCGGAAAGTGTTGTGCCCCGCTCGCCGAGCTCGGTGTCGAGACCATCGGGCAGGTTGGATACGAATTGCGTCGCGCCGGCGAGGCGAATCGCCTCCCAGATCACATCATCATCGAAGTCGAGATCGAGAGTGACGTTCTCACGGATCGTGGCATCGAAGAGGAAGGCACTCTGCGCGACATACGAGACCTCCTTGGGCAGCTCGGATCGGGCGAACTGCCGAAGGTCTCGTCCCTCGAGATGGATCGTCCCCGAATCGGGGTCCCAGAGACGTGCCAGGAGCAACCCCAGTGTGGTCTTCCCCGAGGCGGTGGGGCCTACCACGGCCAGGGTCGTGCCGGCCTCGAGGTCGAGGTTGAGATCGCTGAGCACCGGCTCGCTGTCGTAGGCAAACCCCACCGTCCGACCCGTCACGGGAGCGGCTGCGGTGTCATCGGACGCGGCTCTGTCACCCCACACCACATGGTCGTGGGCGTCGAGCACCTCCTGCACCCGGCGCCAACCGGCCAGGCTTCCGGCCAGGTCCCAGAGCACGAACCCGATCAACTGGATGGGGAAGGCGAGCAGAGCCAGCAGATACGCCACCGTTATCACATCCCCGGGTGTGACGGCGTCCGCCGTGAGTCGGCCCGCACCGACCACCAAGAGGACGATGATCAACATCTGGGGGAGCGCTCGGATGATCACCTGATACTTGGTCCAGGTCGAGTTGACTGCGATCAACCGGTCACGCAGGACGTCGCTCGCCTCACCGAACCTGGCCGAGACATACGACTCCCTGCCCAGCGCCTTGACCGTCAACGCGCCATCGAAGCTCTCGTGTGCGATCGAGGCGACTCTGCCCCTGCCTCTCTGCACTTCTTCCCACATCCCGAAGGTGATCCAACTCCCCCGGACGTCTATCGCAACGACGAGGATCAACCCGATCACGGTGCCCAGTCCGAGCCAGGGGTCGATGGCGGTGATGAGGACGGCAGTCCCCACGAGCAGGAGCGAGACGCCGCTGGCGTACGGGAGAGGACCGAGCACACCGGTCCCCTGATCGGTGTCGGCGTCTGCGACCGCCAAGAGGTCACCGATGGCCTGACGATTGAACCATGACATCTTGAGCGTCATCTGGTGGGCCAGCAGCCGATTCCTGATATCCCGTCGAGTCGCACCGGTGAGATATGCCGCGGCGCTGCGCCGGAGCACGATGCCCAGAGCCTTGAAGATGGCGACACCGACGATGACGAGACCGGCGACAACCAGCAGATCCGGCTCTTCTCCCTCGTCGAGGATCGGGATGATGACATTGTCGGTGACCCAACCGATGATGGTCGAGGAAACGATGATCGCAGCGGCGTATCCCGCGGCTCCGCTCACGGCGAGCGCGAACGCCCATGGGTGCATCTTCACGAAGCGCCCAATGAGTTTCACGCCGTCGCGAACGACGGCCCATGGTGTCAGGACAGGTTCAGACATGGGTCATTCGAAAGGTAGAACTTCAACGATGGTTTAAGTCAAACCAGGGTCGCTGCAGTGGTCCACGATGTTACGACGGGGTCGGAGCGGTTGAGGAGGAATTACCCCGCCGACGAACGAGGCGGGCGGTTCGGCGCTCGATGATGTCGGCGTCCGCCGGTTCAGACCGTGTCGACGAGTGCCTGGAGCAGGTCGCGAATGGACACGACACCGAGCAGGGCACCGTCATCATCGACTACCGGCAGGTGTCGATAGTCTGACTCGGCAAGCCAAGTGGCTGCATCCCAGACATCGAGGTCGGGATCAAACGTATCAGGCTCTCCGCTCATCGCCTTCGAGACCGGCGTGCCGAGATCTGTCCCGGTTGCCACTGCCCGCCGGATATCACGCTCGGTGATGAGACCGATCAATGACATTCCCTCAACCACTGCAAGAGAACCGAGATCGGAGCCCTCCATCGCCATGGCGGCTTCGATCAGCGTCGTGTCGGGGCCGCATACGTAGGGCGCATCGCCCACCAGGTCGCCTAGTCGCATCGGGGGTCACGCTACCAATCATTTGGTGACGACCGATTGGCATGAGGCGCGGCTCCGAAGAAGAGAGAAGCCAGCCGGTCGGCGGTCTTGTCTCAGCTAGTGGCCCGTCTCATAAATACTTGTGGCGTCTCTCCGGCCCTCGACGCCCCTGGCTGCGTCGAATTGCTCGCCGCAGCTCCTCGTGCGAGACGCGCGCTTCTCCTTGCCAGATGACGCCGTTGGCTCGGAGACACGCGCACACTATTTACGCGACAGACCACTAGGCGGCGCGCTCAGACGAGGTCCGCTTCGCGGATCCCGAATGACGGATGGCGGAGGCGACACAGGGCAAGCTTTTCCAGCTGACGTATCCGCTCCCTGGTGAGATTGAACTCGTCGCCGATCTCCTCGAGGGTGCGTGGCACACCGTCGTAGAAGCCGTAGCGAAGCGCGAGGATCCTGCCTTCCCGCTCCGGCAGCCGGTCGATCGACTGGCGCAGCGAGTTGGCCACGTCCATCTCCTCGGTCATCTGGACCGGGTCTGCCGCATCCTCGTCCTCGATGAAGTCCCCGAGCTGAGCGCCATCCTCACCGATCGGCTGCTCCAGGGAGACGGTGTCGGCCACCGAGAGCGCCAACTCGACCTTGTCGACCGTCACTCCCGCTTCTTCGGCGATCTCGTCGGGCCGCGGGTCCCGGCCCAGCTCGGCCTTGAGCGATGCCTGGGCTGCCCGAACCGCGGCGAGCGTGTCGTGAAGATGGACCGGGATGCGAACGGTGCGAGACTTGTCGGCAATCGCACGGGTGATCGCCTGACGAATCCACCATGTGGCGTAGGTGGAGAATTTGAAGCCCTTTCTCCAATCGAATTTCTCGACGGCGCGAATGAGACCCAGATTCCCTTCCTGGATGAGGTCGAGGAAGTCGATACCCGAGGTATTGGCGTAACGGCGAGCATTGGCGACAACCAGACGCAGGTTGGCTGTGAGAAAGTCGTCCTTGGCCTGCGCTCCACGACGCGCCAGCCGCTTCAGCTCCATCTCCTCACGTTTGCCATCGAAGTTGCCCTCTTCGAGCTTCTCGGCGGCTTCCTCTCCGGCCTCGATCTTCTGGGCCAACTCGACCTCTTGCTCGGCTGTTAACAGGTCATACTCTCCGATGGCTGTCAAATACTGGGAAACTAGATCGGTGGTGAGACGGCCACGCTCGTCGGTCAGCTTCGACTGCAGCCGAGATCGACGCGGCTTTTCCATCTTGTCTTTACGCGTCTCAGTGGCGGCCATGGCGTTTTCGTGTCCTCCGGCGGCAGATAGATCGGTGGGGAAGTCGACCCGAGCGATCAACTATACGCAAAAGGAAGGGCTTGTGAACCCCCCTTCTTCGCGCTGCGTCACTTGGACGACCGACCCCTAACCGGCTTCCGACCGTTCCAGCTTCACCAATACCAACCGGTCTTTCATCAATGACATTCCATCGCCGCTCACCGTCATCGTCTCGGCGGACTGCAGATGGTGGAGAAGTCGATTCTCCTGCTCAATGAGCTCGGGCGGGCCCGACACGCGGGTCGTGGCCAGAGGGCCAGGTGGAAGGGTCCCGTCGAATTCGCCCCGATCCAGCAGGCGGTACCTGGCTAGCCGACCTGTCGGACCGAGATGGGTTGAAAGACCCTGACGCCATCGTCGGTCATGATCTTGCCGACGCCTGGCATCGGATAGTGGCCGGCCGCAAACATCGTGCCGCTGTCCTTGATCCGCTCGAAGACACGGTCCCGCGTACGCCGCGCGAGGTCCTTGTCATGGTCGACCGGGAGACTCCAATCGGGATGCTCGACTTGAAAGGGATGGTTGCTCAGATCCCCGCCAACCATGGTCCGAGTGCCATCCGACACGATGCTGACCGCGAGGTGTCCTGGAGTGTGACCAAACGACTCAACGGCGGTGACGCCGGGGAGAATGTCGGTGTCGGTATCGATGAAGTCGACCCGATCTTGATCGAAGAGCGGCTGCATGATCTTCCGGGCGGCCCGCCCGAACTCGCTGTCGACCGTCTTCCAATGGGCCCATTCTCTCTCGTGGAAGATGTGCCGGGCGCTGGGGAACACGACCTCGCCGTCTCTCTGACTGCCACCGATGTGGTCGTAATGCATGTGGGAGTAGATGACTGTCTCGACCGACTCCCGGGCAATCCCG
>Ga0326597_10011098_pt1 | contig 11965 bp, 6 predicted proteins | sample RVTome_12_FD_203789 | JGI IMG/M metagenome (GOLD analysis project Ga0326597, IMG submission 203789) | Soil microbial communities from uranium-contaminated site in the Upper Colorado River Basin, Wyoming, United States - RVT100D185 | ecosystem: Environmental > Terrestrial > Soil > Contaminated >... | reverse complement strand
CTACCCAAGCTAGGCGGCTCCTGGCTTTTACCGCCGTGGGACTTCCCTCATCAAATGAGAGTCACCCTATGGATCACGACAGCGATTCATCTGGACACACCAACAAGGTTTGCCTGACCCCGGCGTTTGAACTTTGAACTATTGAACCTTTGAACAGCCGTACGGCGTTGAACGACTGGAGCGATTGGAACCGGGGCGGTGGATGTGGGGCGAGGCTAAGTGGAACGACCGGAACTGCATTGTCCCGTTGAACCGGCAACCGGATCCCCCGCGTCCGCCCGACCTCAAACTCTCCTGACCAGCCCCGAAAATCGCCCTTGTTATCCGGCCACCAATTCGCTTAGAATCAACGAAAATCGGTTACGTCGTGTCCGGGTCCGTTGGCGCTTACGCGCCGTTTAACTCATGAAACCCCTCAAACAACTCTGCACTCCAAGAGATTCTGTCTTCGACGCTGCTAAGCGGGATACGGTTCTTAATCTCATCCACCTAATCGACAACAAAATCGACGGGAAGTCCTTTTTCGAAGAGAATTACGTAACAGACGGTATGCGAACTCTGCTTGTGGAGGCGTTTCGGCGTCTTCAGAAGAAATCTGAGCAAGCAGTATTCAAACTCACGCAGGCCATGGGCGGTGGTAAAACTCACAATCTCATCACTCTTGGGCTCCTGGCCACACACCCAGAACACCGAGCTCAAGTCCTCCGTGACTTGCCATCTGCAAAGGACTTGCCGAACGTTCGCGTAGTCGCGTTTTCTGGGCGTGAGACAGATGTGCCGCACGGGATCTGGGGCGAGATCGCGCGTCAAATCGGTAAATTTGACGCTCTCAAGGACCATTACCAGCCGCTCAAGGCTCCAGGCCGCAACGCATGGATTAACCTATTGAAGGGAGAGCCAACGCTTATCCTTATTGACGAGCTGCCTCCCTATTTGGATAACGCCAAGTCCGTCGCTGTCGGCAATTCAGACCTCGCCAAGGTCACAGCCACTGCGCTTAGCAATCTTTTCGAGGCCGTTGTTGAGGCTGAATTAGGAAATGTCTGTGTCGTTCTTACTGACCTGGTTGGAACTTACGCCGAAGCCAGCGCACAAATTCAGTCCGTGTTGGAGGAGGTTCAGTTAGAGGCTCAGCGGCACGCCATGAACCTTACACCGGTGCAGATAAACACCGACGAATTTTATCACATTCTGCGTAAGCGTCTGTTTAAGTCGGTACCCAAAGAAAACGAAGTGGAAGAAGTTGCCCAGGCGTACGCCAAGGCGGTGCGCGAAGCTAAGCAGATGGATATTACGGCTCAGTCGCCAGAGCAGTTTGGTCAGCTGGTGAGTTCCAGTTATCCCTTTCACCCGGCCATCAAGGATCTCTATGCGAGGTTCCGTGAAAACCCTGGCTTCCAGCAAACTCGCGCGCTCATCCGCCTCATGCGCATCATCGCTTCCCGGCTTTGGCAATCCGGCGAAGCCGAAAAGAAATATCTCATCTCTGTTCAGGACCTTGACCTAAACGATGCCGAGGCTCTCTCGGAAATCCGTCAGATTAATCCGACGCTTGAGAACGCCATTTCCCATGACATCGCTTCGCAGGGCCGCTCCGTAGCAGAAGTGATGGATACAAATCTAGCGGGCAGCGATGCCCAAGATGCCTGCCGGCTATTATTCGTCGCGTCTCTACCGAACGTGCCCAATGCGGTGCTCGGTCTTTCGATCCCCGAACTCATCGCATATCTCTGCGCACCTGGACGCGACCTGACGAAGGTGAAGGGCGACGTTCTGGAGAAACTTGCGACCGCCGCTTGGTATCTTCACTCCAACCGTGACGGCAAGCTGTTTTTTAAAAACGTAGAGAATCTTAATGCCAAGTTGGAGTCCCTTGCCCGTGCCTACGTGCGAGAGCAATCGCTCAAAGAACTGCGCCAGCGTTTGTCTGATTTGTTCAAGCCGGTCAATAATTGGTGTTATCAGGATGTGCTACCGCTCCCAGCCATCGATGAAATCGACCTGACGGCAGAGCGCGTGACACTGGTTATCTCCGAGCCCTACGTCGGCCAGGGGTTAAACCCGCAACTCAAACAGTTTTGGGAGCAGACGACCTACAAGAATCGAGTCGCGTTTCTTACCGGCTCGCGCAATACCTTTGATAGCCTTGTAGAAAGTGCCAAGCGCCTAAAAGCTATTCAGCACATCATGGATGAGATGGAAGCCGATAAGGTTCCAGCGTCTGATCCGCAGTTCAAGCAAGCTGATGAGCTTAGGGACCGTATCCTTAACCAGTTCCTGTCAGCGGTGAAAGAGACGTTTACAACGCTGTACTACCCGACGAAACAGGGTGACAACGACACACTAAACGCCGCGGACTTCCTGATGAAGTTTGAGAGCAATAAATACAACGGCGAAGACCAAGTCCTCCAAGTGCTCAAGGACAAGCAAAAATACACCGACGACGTTTCCGGCGATATTTTTCGCAAGAAGGTTGAAGCCCGGCTTTTCACTACGGAAGTCATGCTGTGGTCTGAGATAAAAAAGCGCGCGGCGATCAATTGCCAGTGGCAGTGGCATCGGCGCGATGCTCTGGATGCGCTCAAAGACGATCTCACTCACAAGGAAATGTGGCGCGAGGATGGCTCGGGGTATGTAGATCGTTCGCCGGCGGCACAAAAGAGCACATCGGTCCTCTATCAAGAACGGACTCGTGATGAAGATACCGGCCGAGTGGAGCTTAGAGTTCAGCCAATAAACGGAGACACTGTGTATGCCGAGATTGGCGGAGAGGCTACCACCGCTTCGCAAAAGGTTGAGAATGGTTTCTACTCGACTGATGAAATGGAAATTTCCTTCCTGGGTGTCGATTCCACGGGCACCCATCCTAGCGGCCCAGCCATAACATGGAAAAATCGCGTTACGCTTAAATATCGCCCCTATCCTGGCAACAAGGGCGAGAAGATGATGGAGATTGAGGCCACGCCCAACAAGGCAAACAAGACTGTGATTCGTTACACTACTGACGGCTCCGACCCAAAACTCTCCGGTGGTATTTACGACAGTCCAGTCGCCATTCCGAAAGGTTCACCTTTCGTCCTTGCTTTTGCGGAGTGTCAGGGAGTTCAGTCGGAGGTGCTTCGAATCCCGATCGACTGGACCAAGTCCGACGGCGACAGACCCATTGATCCGAGCAAGCCCGCGGTTTGGCGAAAAGCATTTGACTACCAATTGACTCTCGAATCTTACGATTTTATGGACCGCCTGAAGCGCCACGAAGGTCGTATCAGCGGTGTGTGTATCAGCGTTACAGGGGAACGCTGGGCTGAGTTAACCCTCGATGAACGAGTTGAGTTGGATGGTGCGCAAGTGACGGACGCTGTCGAGACCCTTCGCCGACTACCGGTTACTGGTAACGGTCAAGTGCAAATCAGGGCAGCCGCCATTCACTTCAAAACGGGTCAACATCTGCTAGACTGGCTCAACGAAGCCAAGGTCGAAGTAAAGCCGGGTGAAGTCAAGCAATGAGTACCAAGACCTTAAGTCCAGACCGTGACTTGATTGCGAGCAGCTTTGGGTTCGATCCCGAGGAGTCGGCCGCACATTTCCTGGTCCACATTCCTCCGGGCTCAACGCTTCCTGTCGACATCAGCGAGCACTTGTCTTGGAACGCTGACCGCATTGCCGAGTCGGTGCACCTGGGCATCGAACGCGAGGATGGCCAAGTACGCTGCCGGCTCCCGCGCGCCAAGTGGAACGAGATCGCTGAAACATTGCGCGCCGAGTTTAACGTTCGCCTGCGACGAACTGGTCGCAAGCCTGGTAAATGGAGGGCCGGTTATAACGCAGTGGGACGAACGTTGGGCAAAGAGTTGACGTTGCTCGCATGGGCAATCGAAGACGCTGATCCGGCTTTGATAGGGACCGCCATCGCCAATTGGCAAGGTCTGCAACCTGAAGAACGCTGGTGGCTCTACACGATGACAGCAGCCGCAACCGGCAATTGCGTGACCGGTCGCAACAGAGGTTGGCGCAAAGCTGTTCGTTACGCACTTACAGAAAACCCAGTGACGGGCCGTATTGGAGACCGACCGATCATCCCAGAGTTCTTTCGGCTTGTGAGCGAGAGTCTGCCTGAAGAAACCGATCCCACTTATAAAGAAACCGGCACAGAAAACATGATTTCGTCAACACACCGTACCCGCAGATCATGAGAATCTCTGAATCCGCTCCCTCCGATCCGTCCTTAAAAGAAGCTTACGAACGTTCCCTTCGACAACCTCCGGGCGAACTCTGTTTCATCGAGACACAGTTCCCTGTCTCGAAGATGTCAATGGAAAGTTACGCTGAGCGAAAAGCAAATTACAGCCAGACGCTCACCGGCCTAGGAAAATGGTGGGGTCGAAAACCGCTTGTTCTTTGCCGCGCCGCGATTCTAGGCTTGTTGCTACCCGTCACTGACAATCCCAAAAAGGATTGCGAAATTTTCCTGAGGCTCATGACGATGGACGACGATGGCATGCTCCGCCGCAAGTCCATTAACATGAAAGCCAATGAATTGTTTCAGCGCCAACCTCCAGCCAGCCGTGCCCGCTGCTTTGAGCCCGGTTCCAACGAGCAAAAGGCCAAGATGAAGCGGGGCTTATCGCCCCAAGATAGGGAAAATCTTCAGAGGCAAGTCTTCCTCAGCATGTCCTACGACGAGCGTATGCAATACTGCGATCGCCCGGAGCAAGTTGAAGGCCCCTCGCCGCAATCTTGGCAGGTCATCAACGCGCATCTAGGTACTAGTGCCAAGTCACTTCCAGAACTGGTCTCTGAGTTGGGCATCCGGCGGTTTGGACACGTGCCCCGAGTTGGCGATGCCTTTTGCGGCGGCGGGAGTTTACCGTTCGAAGCTGCGCGGATCGGTTGCGACGCGTACGGGTCTGACCTCAATCCTGTGGCGGCGCTCCTTACTTGGGCATCATTGAACATAGCTGGTGGAGGCCCAGAGGTGGCACAGCGAATTCGAGCTGCGCAAGAGGAAGTGTACGCAGCCGTGGATCGCCAAATTACTAAGTGGGGGATTGAGCACAATGAGAAGGGTTGGCGAGCGGACGCATACCTCTACTGCCATGAGACACGCTGCCCGGAATGTGGCTGGTTAGTACCGCTTGCGCCCTCATGGATTATAGGCGAGAAGACGCGTTGTGTAGCTAAGCTCAAACCGGAGGCCGGCCACAAGCGGTTTGAAATTATTATTGATGTAGGTGTTTCTGTTGCTGAAATGGATGTGGCGAAGGGAGCGGGGACTGTGAAAAATTCTGCCCTTCACTGTCCGCATTGTAAGCAGAGCACACCCATCCGTGCGATCCGGCGAGACCGTGAAGGTGTTTACGGTTTACGCCCTTGGACCAACGGTGATTTGATACCCAGGCCCGATGACATCTTCCAGGAACGGCTCTACTGCATCCGCTGGGTGGAGAGTTACAAAGATGAAGAAGACGGAAAGACAATGAAGCGACGGCAGTACGCTGCACCGACTAAACAGGACCTTAAACGCGAAGCATATATCCTAGAACTTCTCTTGGAACGTTTCGATGAGTGGCAGAAAAAGGGCTTCATCCCGAGCCGAAAAATTGAATCCGGCTATAACACTGACCAACCTATTCGCGAGCGCGGTTGGACACACTGGCAACATTTGTTTAATCCTCGCCAATTGCTTGTGAGCGGTTTGTTCAACTCGTTCGCAGTAAGTCGGACGTCGAAAGAAGAGGCTGTTGCCTGCACTTTAAGTCTCGGTCGATGCCTCGATCGACACAGCAAACTATGCCTGTGGGACTCAAGTGCCGCTAATGAGAAAGTGGCCAATACGTTTCTTAACCAGGCCCTCAACACACCGATGAATTATGGCTGCCGCACATGGCAGTCGCTCACAACCAGTTGGTTTTTCGATTTGCAAGGTGTGGTTAGCGTGAAACCTGGTGAGGTCTCCGCCGTCGATGCACGTACGGTACGTGCAATATGCGACCTCTGGATCACTGATCCGCCCTATGCGGATGCCGTTAACTACCATGAGTTGAGCGAGTTTTTCCTGGCTTGGTATCAGCGATGCTTCAAAGACAGGTTTCCTGACTGGTATGCCGACTCAAAGCGTGCTCTGGCGGTGACCGGTTCGACTGATTCATTCGCTAAGAGCATGGTGGAATGTTACCACAATTTAGCCGAACATATGCCCGACAATGGATTACAGTTGGTCATGTTTACACACCAGGATGCGAGTGTTTGGGCAGATCTGGCTTTGATTCTCTGGGCAGCGGGTTTGCGTGTGTCGGCGGCCTGGTGCGTTGCTACCGAAACTGAGACGGGCTACAAAGAGGGGAATTATGTTCAAGGCACTGTGCTACTCGTTTTGCGTAAACAACGAAGTGCGGAGACGGCCTTTTTAGACGAGGTTTATCAAGAAGTGGAAGCAGAGGTTCGACGCCAGTTAGACACGATGCGCGACCTGGACGATACCACAGATCCGAATTTCTCCGATACAGACTACCAGCTTGCCGCGTACGCGGCCGCGTTGCGTGTGTTAACCACCAAGAAGATTGAAGAGATCGATGTAGCGTATGAGCTTGCCAAGACGCGTAAGAAGGGCGAGGAGTCACCGGTTGAAAAACTCATCGAGCGTGCTGTTAAGATTGCGTGCGACCATCTTGTACCAAAGGGTATCGATACCCATCTATGGAAATCCCTATCCGCCTTGGAGAAGTTTTACATCAAAGGTTTAGAATTGGAGAGCCACGGGGAGCGCCGCACCGGAGTGTATCAGGAACTAGCACGTGGCTTCGGGATTGAGGAATACAAATCGCTGCTTGCTAGTACTAAAGCCAACGAGGCGCGGCTCAAGACCGCTGGTGAGTTTGGGCGCAAGGATATGGGTGACAGCGGCTTCGGCGCCACGCTGATCCGCCACGCGCTGTTCTCTGCGCTCAAAACTGGGGAAGCAGAAAGCACACGTGACGGTATTATATGGTTGACCGCGGAGGTCAAAGATTATGCAGCAAGTCGTCAGCGCCTAATTGAGATTCTTGAGTTCTTAGCTACGCTACGCCAGAACGCGTCGATGCCGCACTGGCACAGAGATGCCGAGGCGGCTGGCTTACTCGCGGGCGCTCTTCGCAACCGGCAAGACAATGTCTGAGGAGTGACGTGCAGAGTCCAGTTCGCCGCTTTTCTTCCCGTCGTCAAAAGCTTTCACAATCCTTCCTGACCGAGCGTCTCAGAGGCGCGAAATCTTATGATCGCATTGCGGGCTATTTCTGCGGGTCCATCCTGGAAACTGCGGGTGAGGCGCTCGATTCTGTCGAAGGACAGATTCGGATTGTCTGTAATTCCAGCCTTAAACCACAAGATGTTTCAACCGCACAGGCTGCAGCAGCCGCATTGCGCCAAGAATGGTGCGGGTTCAAACCGGAAACAATTGTAGACACTGTCGGGCAAACGGCAAAAACTCGTCTGTCACGTCTCCACCAATTTCTTACGAGTGGAAAGCTCCAAGTAAAAGTACTTCCCGATCAACACTTCGGCCTGATTCATGGCAAGGCGGGAGTTATCACCCTCGCCGACGGCAGTAAGACGGCTTTCCTGGGGAGCGTAAACGAATCCAAGTCTGCCTGGACCCTAAATTATGAATTGTTATGGGAGGACGCGTCTTCTGAGGCCGTGCAGTGGGTGCAAGAGGAATTTGATGCGCTCTGGACTCACCACGCGGCGGTTCCGCTCGCGGAGTTTATCGTCGACGACATCCAACGTCTCAGCCGACGCACTGTTATCTTAGAAGTCAAAGATTGGATTGATGAAGCAAAGCAGGGGCAGGAGGATCCTAAACCGGCATCGGTTTTCGTCGAGGCGCCGGTATACCGGAAACAAGTAGGGCTGTGGGAGCATCAGAAATATTTTGCGAAGCTCGCTTTCGACGCCCATCTGCATACGCCTGGAGGCGCGCGCTTCGTGTTGGCAGATCAAGTTGGCCTAGGAAAAACCATTCAGCTTGCGATGGCGGCTGAATTGATGGCGTTGAGCAGTAACAAGCCGGTTCTCGTGCTATGCCCTAAGACTCTCGTTTGGCAGTGGCAAGACGAGCTTCAAGAGCTGTTGGACATGCCGTCGGCAGTTTGGACCGGCAAACAGTGGGTCGATGAGAATGAAGTAGAACATCCAACGAATGGACCTGAAGGCATCAAGAAATGTCCGCGACGGGTCGGGATTGTACCGACCTCGAGAGCGGTTTTCGGGTGTCCCGACGCGGACCTTCTCAAGACGCTCGAATTCGAATGCATCATAGTGGACGAAGCGCATAACGCAAGGCGCAAGAACTTGGGCGAAGATCGCGACGCCGAGAAACCAGACGCAAACAACCTGCTGGCGTTTCTTTATCAGCTGTCTACATGCACAAAGAGCATGCTACTCGCGACAGCTACGCCGGTTCAACTTCGACCCGTGGAAGCTTGGGATCTTCTGGACGTGTTGACTCGCGGCAGTGAAGCCGTTTTGGGCGGTGGATGGAGCCCATGGCGACGGCCGGAAGTAGCGCTTCCTCTTGTAATGGGAGAAGACCAACCTCCGGAGGATGACATCGAGAAGTGGCAATGGGTCCGCACGCCTTTGCCTCCACGTAGCGAACACATTGACTTCGACGTTCTGCGACGATCGCTCGGAATTCCAGACGAGCAGGTTTCTGCGAACGGAAGTGACTGGGATCGATTGAAAGTATCCGACAAACAGCGAGTGCGTCGGATGTTTCCGCGCTTTCTAGACCAGCATAATCCGTTCATTCGGCATATTGTCCGGCGTAGCCGGAAATATTTAGAAGACACAATCGATCCGGAAACGGGTGAGCCGTACTTGAAGCCGATTAAGGTAGAGTTGTTTGGAGAAAGCGACGACGACGCAATTAGATTGCCCTTGTATCTGCGTGAAGCGTACACACTCGCGGAAGAGTTCTGTCAAAAGCTCGCAGGGCGGTTAAAGGGGTCCGGATTTCTAAAGACTCTTCTTCTTAGACGGGTTGGTAGCAGTATCGCCGCTGGCCAGAAAACCGCAGAGAAAATGCTCGGCTCCTGGCAGAATATCGACATGGTAGCGACTGAGGCTGAAGACGACGACGAAGAGCGGGAAGGTGACTCTGCTCAAGAAATGTCGCGGACGCTGACTGGTGAAGAGCGGAGCCTGCTCGAACGATTCGCTCAAGCGCTCAATGCCAATCAAGAACGCGACCCGAAGTACGCTGTAGTTTTGGACCGTCTCAGAAACCATGGATGGTTGCAAAAGGGCTGCATCATCTTCAGCCAATACTACGATTCGGTTCGATGGCTCGCCGAGCAGCTAATGAACGATTTGTCCGGTGAACCGATCGCAGTGTATGCGGGAAGCGGCAAGTCGGGCATCTGGCGCGAAGGACGGTTCTCAGGAGTCAGCCGCGAGGATATCAAACAACTGGTGCGTAGCGGCGATATTCGGGTGCTGATCGGCACAGACGCCGCGTCGGAAGGAATCAACCTTCAACGACTCGGCACGCTCATAAACCTCGACTTGCCCTGGAACCCCACACGCTTGGAACAGCGAAAAGGACGCATTCAACGCATCGGTCAACTGAACGATACTGTTTACGTTTACAACATGCGCTATCTCGACTCCGTGGAGGATCGAGTTCATCATCTTCTTTCGACACGACTTCATGATATCTACACGCTTTTCGGCCAGGTCCCCGACGTTTTGGAAGATGTCTGGATCGATGTCGCTCTCGGGGAAGTCGAAGAAGCGAAGAAGATAATAGATTCTGTACCAAAGAAACATCCCTTCGATATCAAATACGAACACATCGAGAAGATCAATTGGGAAAGCTGCGAACGAGTATTGTCCAACGAAGCTAAACGAGCGGCTCTGCGGCAAGGGTGGTAAGACGTATCCAATTAGCGGTATCTTGAGATCTGGTTTTGGCGTAATCAATAGTACCGAAGAAACCAACAGGGAGACTCGAATGAAGAAAATTCAAGACAAAGTCCAAGAAATCGCGAAAATTGCGCAGGCTTGTCCTGAAAATCTTCAGCAATCTTGCTTCGAGATCCTTCTGAAGCACGCGCTCAGCACAGACAAGCCACCTACTCCGGTCGGAGGAAAACGCGGAGGACTCACGGAAACGGAGGCGGGGGAACCGAAGGGCGTCGTAGAGGAGTCGGCCAAGACACAGGAAGATCTATCTAGCGGAAATATTCATCTTGCGGTGCGTCGGTTTTTAGAGAAAAACGACCTCAGCATCGATCACCTAAATGAGCTTTTCTACAAGGAAGGTGACCAAGTTCTTCCGTTATACGATGATCTGAAAACTACCCGTACGTCTGAGAGTCAAGTGCGAATTACCCTCCTTCAGTGCTTACACAATGCGATTCGGTCCGGAAAGTTTCAGACCCCCGTGGACAACGTTCGAGACGAAGCGACAACAAGAAAGTGCTACGACAAGAATAATTGGAGTAATAACTACACCAACAACGCTGCACTGTTTGATTTCGACAAATACAGGAAAGATGTCAAAACGATCGGTCTCTCCGAGCAAGGGAAGAAAGAGCTTGCGGACGTAATCAAAGAATTGCAGTAGTTTTATGGTCGAACTACTGAAAAAGTTTCTCGACGACCTAAAGGCCTTAAGAAAAAACATCAAGGCTGAGAAGGTGAAACGCATCGGCAAGAAGGGGTTGAGGACAAGAGCCGAAGAGCTAGGGTCAAGGTGGTTCTCCGAATTCTCGACCCGCCTCCCTCATGAGGTAGGCATATCCGCAGATATTCTGGACAAATACTCTGACGCTTGTGGACGTCTTATCGCATTAAGCGCTCCAAATAACCTCAAAACAAGCTATGTCGACGTTTTGGAATCCCTGATACAGCCGTTCCGTGATGAACTGGTCCTGACCGCTCAAAAAGGTGCCTCAACGTCAGGTTCATTGGCGCTGCTGCACAAGATTCTTGGGGAAATGCCGAATGCTGAGGAGAACGACTACTTAAAGGAGGCGGTTAGTTGTGCGCAACGCGGCTTCTTACGCGCCTCAGTTGTCCTTGGCTGGTGTGCTGCGGCTGATCGTATCTATCGACGGGTTGAGAAAGTGGGCTTATCAAAGTTCAACATAACATCCGTGCAGATGGCAGGCCAACAGAAAGGGAGATTCAAGCGCTTCAGCTCACCACAGAACGTTAACTCCCTTAGCGAACTCGGTGAGGTATTTGATACTGTGGTTCTCTGGATCATCGAGGGTATGGGTATGATCGACGCCAATCAACACACGCGTCTCCGAAGTTGTTTCGATCTCCGCTGCCAGTGCGCCCACCCAGGCGAAGCCCCAGTTACAGAATACAATCTGATGTCGTATTTTTCTGACATCAATGAAATTGTGTTTCGGAATTCAATGTTTCAGATTTAGAAAAAGGGCGCATTTGGGGTTAGCGTGCAGAGAAAATCGAGGGAAAGGGGTCAAATCCGCTTTTAGCTTGCAAGCGTTAGGAATGCGGCTCGTCTCTTCCAGTCTGATCTTGCCAACAGTGGAGTCGCTCAACTGAAGGTTCAAAACGTTCAAGCCGAGTCCGGGGTCCGATCAAATGGTTCAAACCGCTTACGCCGGGTCCGTGGGACGTGATCGTTTCCAAGCGGTGTTGCACGTTTGCTCAATTGCGCAACATAGCAGCGACGAGATTTGACCTTCAGCCATGGTCACGAGCGCGCTCAAACCAAGCCGCCACGCACAACAAATAGCCGGTGTTACGCTGATTTTAGTTCTTTCAATTTCGCTGTCAGCGCAGGCAAGATTTGTTTATAATCGCCGACGACACCGAAACGGGCAACGCTGAAAATATTCGCGTCTTTGTCTTTGTTGATCGCGACGATGACTTGTGATCCCAAACACCCAGCGAGGTGCGCCATAGCGCCTGAGAGACCGACGGCGATGTAAAGTTTCGGGCTGAC
>Ga0326597_10011096_pt1 | contig 11966 bp, 9 predicted proteins | sample RVTome_12_FD_203789 | JGI IMG/M metagenome (GOLD analysis project Ga0326597, IMG submission 203789) | Soil microbial communities from uranium-contaminated site in the Upper Colorado River Basin, Wyoming, United States - RVT100D185 | ecosystem: Environmental > Terrestrial > Soil > Contaminated >... | reverse complement strand
TGGCCGCTGATGCGCGACTCAGTTCGACGGTCCAGCGGCTCAGATCGAGCGTCGCGTAGAACAACCGGCCGGCGGCGAGGTCCGAACGGTAGAGCGTGGACTCCAGCTCGACGCCGCGCGAGAGGTACGTGGCCTCCATCCCCCATGATTCGGCGGTGACACCGAACCTCGCCTCCCTGGTCAACGCTTCGCCGGTGGGCGAGGTGAGCAGGAAGCCGTCGTCGGGCTCGCCCGAGGCCTGGTCCAGGAGCTCCCGCTCCCACCGGCCCCTCGGAATGAACGTCAGCGGGCCAAGCGTCACGTCGGCGCTCACCGTCGCTCGAACGCCGGAAGCCAACTGGCTCACCCCCACGTCACGCAGGCTGTCGGCTGGGAACCAGACCGTCGACTTCCGGGCATGGACGCGCCATCCGCGCACATCCAGAGCATGGTGCTCGCCATCCAGCGAGAGGCGCCCCTCTCCACCCGCGCCCCCGTCCCAGCCGGCCAGCGCGACCACACGCGCTCGTCCGAAGGCGCCCAGGGGCCGCACGAACTCGAGGCCCGCGGCGACGGCCTCGGACCTCCGCGTCTCGATGAGCTCCCTACCGCCGGTTCGCGTCTCCCGCGCGTCGCTGGCGAGCCCGACGCGCAGCGTGAACGACGAATTGAGGGGTTGGTGAATCGTGAGGTCAGCGGAGGCCTCACTCCCGTGGAGCGGCGCCCGCAGGCGGAGCGCTTCGGCGGCGGCCCGGAAGGTCACGCGGGTCGCCATCGCCTCCGCCGAGTCGAGGGCCGCCGATCGGGTGCTCCAGCGTGGGGACCACCCGTCGGACAGGAGGCCGACACTCCAGCGTTCGAGCAGGCTCTCCTGAGCGGCGCCCGGGGCCGCGAGGAGGAGACCGGTTAGGAGAGCGGCGGCCAGCCCGGTTCGGACGGGCCTCCGACCTCCCCGACCGGTCGCTACTCGGTCACGCCGACGCCGCAATCAGGGCTGCTTCTCGAAGATCCACGTCTCTCCCTGCCAGTCGATCGTGATCAAGGAGCCTCCGCGCTCGCGCCCGTGGGAGTCGTAGGACGTGTAGCCGGGGTTGTCGGTGAAGGCCGCGGTGAGCGTGAGCGGACTCAGTGAGTCGTCCACCAAATCCAGCGTGATCTCGATGTCGCCCGCGTTGTCGACCACGGTATACGGCCCATACGCAAAGGAGTAGGGGGTTCCGGAAAGGTTCAAAGAGGCTACGGGTGTGCCGTCGAAGCCATCGATGTCGAGAGATCCATCGATGTAGGTCCCGGAGTTCACCGTGCACCCGAATCCGGTGGTGGTGAACGTGTCCAGGCAGTCCTGCCCGTCGACTGTGATGAGCTGGTAGAACCCTCCGACCAGGCTCAGATCGAAGAACAGCCCTCCGGCCCCGAGGTCCTCGACGAGGTTCTGCTGCGTCATGCCGGGCAGCATCCCGCTGAAGGTCACGTCCGGGAACGTCCAATCGCTCACGTTGAGGTCCGTCCAGCGGAACAAGACCACGGTCTCGCTCTCCTCCATCGCCGAGCCGACCTCGTACGGGGGCAGTAGGGCCTTGAAGTCCTGGACCGGGTCGACGAAGAACTCCCGGGCGTCCAGCTGGAAAGTGAACTCGTCGAGGTCACCCTCGTTGAGCGTCACGGACGTCGGTGTCGAGAGCGCATCCTTCACATCGGTGATCGTGTTGCGGGCGTCGGTGATGTCGGTCGCCGTCAACCCGTCCCCGGACCCTGTGGGGTCGTACTTTATGATGTCGTCGTCCTGGCCGTCCGCCTCGGCTTCGAGCGCGTCGAGCCCGTCGAGCAGGATGTCGGCCGCCGACACCAACCGGGTGAGCGCGTCGGACAGGGCCGCGGCTCCCCCCGACTTGAGGGTCAGGAACGTCGATCCGGGCGTCATGGCGGTCACGAAGCCGGACACGCTCGCTGGATTCGGCACGAGTGTGTATGCCGTCACGATGTCGATAGAGGCGAGCGCCACCTCGATGCCGGCCTGCATCGCGAGCACCTCGGTATAGTCGAGCTCCAGGGGATCGGCGTTTATGGGCAACTCACCCTGCATCGCGGGCGTGACGGTGAAGACGAATCCGGCGTCGGTGATTTGGAGAAGCGCGTCCAGCGCATCCCGGAGCGTCGGGGCCACGACGTTGGACAAGAGAGCCTGGTGAGCCGTGATCGACGGTGGAGGCGCGAGCGCCACTTCCGTGGGTGCGCGGGCGAGCTCCGTGGCCGCGAGCCCGGACCGTGCGAGTCGTAACACGTCCACACCCGAGACCTCGAGCGGGAGCGTGGTGCGCCCCCAGGTCAGCGGCGTGGCCGGTGCGAACAGCGTCGGCATCGGGCCCACGGGATCGGGACCCTCCTCGACCCAGGCCTTCCACTGGTCCGCCGCCGCCCGCATGCCCGGGTCGTCCTCGAGCATGAAGATCGTCGTCACCGCCACGCCGAATGCCGCGGTGTCGTTCGATGGTGCGGCCGCCAGGGCCTGGTCGAACAGCGAGTTCGCCATTGCGAACGAGATGGTATCGAGGTCGGGCAGGTCGCTGATGTTCAGCGTGGCGTACATCGCCACCTCGAGCGAGTCGATCGCCTCGGCCAGCAGGTCGTTCGCGTTGGGGATGGCCGTACAGGTGACCGTGAAGCTTACGCTCGACGCCAGACCGGCGCTCACAGTGACCACCTGACTGTTCGAACCCGTGACCGCGCAGTTGGTCGCCACGCCGGAGATCGTGACGGTCTGGGCACCGACCGCGACGGTCGCGAAGGTCACGCCCCCGTTGCCCGGCAGTATCTGGGTCGAGCCCGCCACCGTCACCGAGTACTGGCTGTCCTGGTCCTGGCCGCTCGTGGCGACGGTGACGCTCACCGAGCCGGTCGGCGCCTCGGGATCGGGATCCGGATCGGTCGGGGATTCGGTGCCCCCACAAGCAGCTAAGAGCGTTACCGCCGTAATCGACGCCAAAGACTTGAGCAAGCGGGTTCGACGCATGGGATCCTTCCTGGCCACCGCTCCCTAGGGGGACGGTCGACGGGCCTTCTCTGGAGTTCTTGGGCGGTGACTCGGCCGGCGTCGATCCTATGGTCCCTTCGTTCGATTCGCCACCGGGTGCGGCCAGACGCCGGCCACTCCTACGTTCACCAGCCGGCGGCCAGCATCTCTCGTGTCTCCTCGACGGCGAACGCCCAGAGCTGGTCCGTCTCGTCAGCCGATCGCTCGTAGTACCCACCCATCGAACTGTCGCCCATGACCTCGCGGAAGCGCTGAGGCGACAGCTCGTCGCCCGCGAGACTCGGGGTCCGCGGCTTCCGGCCGGCCGGCGCCCCCGCTCCCTCGACCCGCGTCCACGGGAAGCTCTCCGATGCCTTCCACCAGTCGTGCCATCGGAGTGCGACGCCCTTCCTACGGGCGGCCCAGGCCTCGACCGCCGGCCGAACGGAGGTGTTGCCCCCGTGCCCGTTCACCACGTCGATCCTCTTGAACCCGTGCCGCCTCATGCTTCCGAGGATCTCGAGGCGGCGGCGCTCGTAGGTCGTGGGAGATACGGTGACGGTCCCCGGATAGTCCATGAAGTACGGCGTGATGCCGTAGGGAAAGACGGGGATGCGCAGCGGCTCGGCGGCCTCGACGGCCTGCATCCACGTCATATCCGCGATTCTCATGGAACCTCGCTGGCGAGGTGGTCCCGTACCGACGCGAGGATGTGGCGCTGGGCGACCGGGAGGGCGACCGCGGTCGGGTCGGACAGATCGAGCCAAGCGTGCGCGGCCCCGGAGGTGGCCGCCTCGAGATGAGCGTTTCCGGCCTCCACCAGGTACGGCAGATAGGTGGCGCGAAGGTGGGTGAATCGGTGCTCGCACCCGGGCAGCGTCTCCGGCTCGTCGGCCCCGGACCAGCCCAGCCTGCGGGCGATGGCCAACGCGCCGCACCGGGCCTCCGCTGGATCCCCCACCTCAGCCTCAGGGAAGGCCCACATGCCGCCCAAGAGTCCGTCCGCGGGCCGCCGCTCGAGGAGGACTCGTCCTTCCCGGTGAAGGACGACCAGGGCGAACACGGCGACGCGGGGTGCTCGTCGAGGCACCGACGCCGGCCGTACCTGCTGCGTACCTCGCTGCCTTGCCAGACACCATGCGGCCACCGGACAGCATGAGCAGCTCGGGCCTCGGGGAGAGCACACGGTCGCCCCCAGCTCCATGAGCGCCTGGTTCCAGTCACCGGGGCGCTCCGGATCCACCAGCCCCGTGGCAGTCTCACGTAGCCAGGCCTGCTTGGGCTCGGGCTCGTCGAAGAGCCGGGCGAGCACACGTCTCACATTTCCGTCAGGAGCCGGCACGACCTGGCCGAACGCGATACTCGCGACCGCCCCCGCGGTGTACTCGCCCACGCCCGGCAACTTCCGCAGCTCGGCGTAGGTGGAAGGCAGCGATCCGGGCGCTCGCTCCCTCACGACCCGGGCCGTTCGGAGCAGGTTCCTGGCTCGCCGGTAGTAGCCGAGTCCCTCCCACGCCTCAAGCACATCGTCGACATCGGCGGAAGCGAGCGTCGCCAGGTCGGGGAACCGACCCAGCCACGCCTCGTAGTACTCCTGGACCGTCTCCACTCGCGTCTGCTGCAGCATGACCTCCGAGACCAGGATCCGATAGGGATCGGTTTCGCCCCGCCAGGGCAGGCGGCGTTGGTGCTCGTCGTAGTGGCTCAGGAGCGCGCGCCGAAGGTGAGCGTACGACTCGGGGAGAGGGCGATTCGGCTTCATGGCGGGAAGGTACCCCGCCCCCTAGGATGGTGTCATGCGCTTCACGACGTACTCGAAGTACAAGGGTCGCTGGCTCGACGCCCTGAACCTCCAGTCGCTCCTGGAGCACCTGTCGGACTTCCTCATGGACGGGGGCTTCGCGGGCGGGCCCAACTATCACCCGTATTGGGGATGGTCGGGCGACGAGGACACCAGCTCGACCGACGCACTGAAGAACGCGCTCCTCAGGGCACTCGTCGAGAGCGGCCAACTCACCCCCGAGATGATCGAAGAGCTCAGGGGCGAGGGTGAGGGCGACGAGCAGGTCCGGAAGGAGCTCGCCAAGCTGCTCGACGAGCTGGTCCAGAAGATGGTCGAGGAGGGCTACATCAACCTCGAGACCGGCAACCCGCAGATCCCTGGAGCGACCTACGACGTCACGGGTCAGGGCAAGATCGACGAGGCCAAGCACGCTGCCCAGCAGGTCCAGTTCAATTTGACGCAGAAGGGGATGGACTTCCTGGGGTACCGCGCGCTGAAAGGGCTTCTGTCCGCGCTGGGCAAGGCGACCGCCGGATCACACGACACGCCGCATCTGGCGACCGGCGTCGAGGCCGACGCCGCGTCCAAGCCCTACGAGTTCGGCGACACGATGAACCTCGACATCCCGGCCACGCTGAAGAACGCCATCGAGCGCGAGGGGCTGAAGGTGCCTCTCGAGCTCGACTACGGCGACCTGATGGTGCACCAAGCCGAGTACCGGTCCTCGTGCGCGACGGTGCTCATGTTGGACGTTTCCCACTCGATGGTGCTGTACGGAGAGGACCGTTTCGCCCCGGCCAAGCGGGTGGCGTTGGCGCTCTCCCATCTCATCCGGACCCAGTTCCCCGGGGACTCGCTGCGCGTCGTCACCTTCGGCGATCGCGCCACCGAGATTCCGCTTTCTCAGCTCGCCAAGGCGCAGGTCGGCCCTTTCCATACGAACACCGCGGAAGGGATAGAGATCGCACGGCGGATCCTGAGTGCGCAGAAGAAGGACATGCGCCAGATCATCATGATCACGGACGGCAAGCCGAGCGCGATGACGTTGCCGGACGGGAGGGTCTACACGAACTCGGGTGGGCTCGACCCGATGATCCTTAAGCGGACGTTCCAGGAGGTGGCCGCGTGCCGGAAGGGCGGCATCCTGATCAACACCTTCATGCTCGCCAACGACCCCTACCTCGTTCAGTTCGTGCAGAAGGTCTCCGAGATCGCGCGTGGCAAGGCGTACTTCACGAGCTCCATGACGCTCGGTCAGTACATCATGATGGATTTCCTGCGCAACAAGCGGAGGCGGGCCGGCTGATGAAGTGGCGCCGCGCGGGGGCGCTGTGCCTTGCCGCGGTCATCACCGGCCCAACTTCAGCTTCAGCGCAGTCCGCTGAGATCGCCGCGTCGGTGATCAGCGCCATGACCTCACTCAACGCCGGTGATGTCGCTGCCTATTTGTCGCACTTCTCGCCCGAGGCTCGCGTCCTGATCTCCTACGGCGAGAGCATCGAGCTCGACGCAGCCGGTCTCGGGATCCGCCTCGACGATCTGAGTTGGACGCCCGAGCAGATCGACACCAGGATCCTGGGGAGCATGGCGATCACGGTCCTCCGCCTGGATGGGTCGCTGCGCGCGTTGCGAGGTACGGAGTCCTCGGGTCCGTGGCGCTACGCCGAGACGCGTGTGCGCTCGGGAGGCGCGTGGCGGATCGTGCAGGTCGAGCTGTCTCCCGTGGAACCAGCCTCCTCCTCCCGCTTCGGCGCCGACGCGGCCGTGGTACCCGCTCCGGCGTCTCGAGCCGCTGGTGCGGCGACGGACCAACCCGAAGTGGGATCGGTCCCCCCCGGAGCGCCGCCGGCGCCGCGGTGGCCCGAAGTGATCACGCGCGACGACGCGGGCAACGTGACCGCGCGCGCGGTCCGCCTCGATAGGGCCCTCGACGTGGACGGCCGCCTGGACGAGCCCATCTATGCGCAGGTTCCGCCGGTGACCGGCTTCGTGCAGAGCGTTCCCGATGAGGGCCAACCCGCCTCGGAGGAGACGGAGGCGTGGGTCATGTTCGACGACGACAACGTTTTCGTCTCAGCCAAGGTTTACGACAGAGCCCCAGAGAGCGAGTGGGTCGCGAACGAGATGCGCAGGGACCAGATCAGGACGAACGACAACTTCGGTCTGATCTTCGACACCTACTATGACCGCCGCAACGGGTACTTCTTCTATGCGAACCCGCTCGGTGGCTTCTCGGACATCCAGGTCACGAACGAGTCCAGCCCGAACTTCGAGTGGAACCCGGTGTGGGACGTGCGCACCGGGCGCTTCGACGGTGGCTGGACGGTCGAGATGCGGTTCCCGTTCAAGTCCCTGCGATACCGTCGCGGAACCTCTCAGGTATGGGGACTCCAGCTCCGCCGGGCAGTTAGGCGCCGCAACGAGGTCTCTCACCTCACGCCGATTCCCCGATCGGCGGCAGGCAATCTCGGAAGCAACGCGATCATGCGTCTTTCCCGCGCCGCCACCCTCGTGGGAATCGAGGCCCCACCCCCTGGTGTCAACATCGATGTGAAGGGCTACGGCACGGCCAGCCTGACGACCGATCGAGCCATCGGCATCTCCGACGAGTTGGACGGTGACGGGGGCGTCGATCTGAAGTGGGGCATTACGCAAAACCTGGCGGCCGACTTCACCTACAACACCGACTTCGCACAGGTCGAGGTGGACGAACAGCAGGTCAATTTGACTCGCTTCAGCCTCGTCTTTCCGGAGAAGCGGGAGTTCTTCCTCGAGAGCCGCGGCATCTTCGACTTTCCCACGAACGGGGGAGGGGGGCGCGGAGGGTCGGCACCGCAACTCTTCTACAGCCGCCGCATAGGAATCCTAGGCCGCACACCGGTCCCGATCCTGGGCGGAGGGCGGCTCACCGGAAAGGTCGGCCCGCTAGACGTTGGGGCGCTGAACATCGTCACCGACGACGTGGGTGACATCGGTGCCGAAATGACGGACTTTACCGTGCTCCGCCTGAGGGGGGACATTCTGCGGCGGAGCAACCTCGGAGCACTGTATACGCGACGATCCAGGTCGCTGGTGTCCGTCGGGGCGAGCGAGACGTACGGCGCCGACGCTTCGTTCTCCTTCTTCGAGGACCTGTACCTGTCGGGCTACTTCGCGCGATCGAGGATCCCGGGGATCGACTCGCTGGACGTCAGCTATCAGGGCCGAATGAGTTATGACGGGGACCAGGCCGGCTTCTCGGCTGGCCACCTGCTCGTGGAGGACGAGTTCAACCCGGAGGTGGGCCTCGTCCGTCGCTCCGGTTTCAGGCAAAGCCAAGCCTCGGTCCGGCTCAGCCCCCGCCCGGACTTCATCGAGTCCGTTCGCCAGGTCACGCTTCAGGGATCCGTGGACTACCTGGAGAACGCGGAGGCCGGCCACGTGGAGAGCCGGGACATCGGAGGAAGCCTGGGCATTGAGCTGGAGAACAGCGACCAGATTTCCGTGGACTACTCGAGGAGCTACGAAAACCTGATTGCCGACGAGAACATCAGCGGAGCGGCGATCCCGGCCGGGCGGTACTCGTTCGACGCGGTGCAGGTCTCCTACGCGTTCGGGCCGCAGCGCTTCTTCTCAGGGTCGCTCAACGGCCGGTACGGCGCGTGGTACGATGGACACCTCACGTCCGCCGGCTTCAGCCGCGGCCGCGTCGAGGTGACGCCCAAGCTCTCGCTCGAGCCCAGCGTGTCCTTCAACCGGGTGGAGGTCCCTGCCGAAGACTTCGACACCTGGCTAGCCGTGACGCGGGTGAACTACACGTTCTCGCCTCGCATGTTCGTGAGCGCGCTGGTGCAGTACAACTCGAGCAACGACAGCTTCAGCGCAAACGCACGCCTGCGCTGGGAGTATTCACCGGGCAGCGAGATCTTCCTCGTCTATACCGAGGAGCGGAATACGTACGACTTCGAGCGCTTCCCTGTGCTGCAGAACCGGGGTCTCGTGGTCAAGGTGACCCGGCTCCTGAGGTTCTAAAACCGCACCAGCAGCGCCGACCAATGAAAGCCCGCGCCGAACGCGGTCAGGAGGACCAGGTCGCCCGGGCGGACTCGCCCCTGCTGGCGGGCCTCCCACAGCGCCACCGGGACAGACGCCGAGCCGGTGTTGCCGTACTCGTGCACGTTGATGAAGACTTTGTCCTCCGGGACGCCCAACCGGTCCCGCACGGCGTCCAGGATCCGCCGGTTGGCTTGATGCGGGATCACGAGTGCAAGGTCATCGACTCCGAGCCCCGCCTGTTCGAGAACGTCCTGGGAGGCCGCGGTCATGCGGCTGACCGCCTCCTTGAACACCTCGCGGCCGTGCATGACGATGTTCTTATGAAGCCCCTGTCGCGCCCCCTCCTCCGTGAAGGGCACGCGGGTGCCCCCCGCTTCGAGGGTCAAGATGTCGCTGCGCGTGCCGTCGGTTCCCGCGGTCGCGGCCAGGATCTCGGCCGCTCCATCCCCTGACCCGACCACCGCCGCGCCCGCCGCGTCGCCGAAAAGCACACAGGTGTTGCGGTCCTTCCAGTTCATGAGGCGCGTGAGCAGTTCCACACCGATGACGAGCACGCGACGATCCGTCGTCAGAGCCCTCGACCGGGCGACGTCCAGGCCGAGAACGAAGCCGGCACAGCCGCTTCCACCCAGGTCGTACGCGGTCACCTCACGCGCGCCGAGCTTCGCCTGGACGAATGACGCCGTGTCCGGGATGTACACCTCGGGGGTGTCCGTCGCGACGATGATCTCGTCGATGTCCTCGACGCCCAGGCCGGCGTCGGCGATGGCACTCCGCGCCGCTGCCACCGCGAGGTCTGCCGTGCTCTCGTCATCCGCCGCGACGCGACGACGCTGGATGCCGGTCCGCGTGGTGATCCACTCGTCGGACGTGTCGACGTGCTCCGCCCACTCGTCGTTCGACATGATCCGCTCGGGTAGGTAGGCTCCGAGCCCCAGTAGGCCTACGGCCATCAGGCGTCCTTCTCCGCGGCGATCCATACCTTCACCTGCGCGAGCTGCTCCGTCGCCCAATCGCCCTCGGGCGTCCCCGCGCGTTCCTCGGCTACGCGGGCCAGGAGCGGCGCGGCACGACGCGGATCACCCAGCTTCGCAACGTACAGTTCCACGAGCTCGCGATTCGTGAGGTGGGCTACCCCGGCAGGAACGGTCGCGTCTCGCAGCGCCCGCCTGAACCATCGGGCCGCGTCCTCGAAGCGCCGCAGCTGATCCCGGTAGACGCGCGCGATGCGCAGGTACGGGGTGGGGTCGGACGGATCCTCGGCGATCGCAACCTCGAAGGCGTCGATGGCTTCCTGGTAGAGACCTCGGGCCACCAATGACTCGGCGTGGGAGTACCCCCTCTTGGAGGGGGTCGAGCGGCCCGACGGACTGTAAATCTGGCGGGCGGCGGCACCACCGAGCCCCGCCAACGCGACCGGCAGGATGAAGGCCACGGCCCAGGTGGCCGCGGTGACGAAGAGTGCCCTGAGGAGACCCCAATCGCGCGCCACCATTCCGAGGACGCCCGCCACGCCGCCGAGAACCAGGCCCACCAGCGAACCGAAAAAGACGCGCAGCAGCTGGCTGCGCGCGGCCTGATCGACGTCTTTTTTTCCCGTGGCCTCGGTACGCTTCCTGAGGGGTTGGCGCACGTCCCCCGCGCGGTGGTCCTGGGGACCGCGACGCTGGGGCGGGTGCGCGGCCGTAGTCGAGCCCCGCCTCAGTCCGAAGACGAGTCGGACGAAACGTCCTGGGCGTCCCGGTCGCGCACGCGGCGCCGCAGCCAGAGCCCCGCACCGCCCACGATGCCCAAGGGGAACACCGACAAGAAGGCGGTCGAGATGAAGAACGCCTGGCGATTCTCGTCCGATGCGTCGAAGCACACCGCGCATGCATGGGCCGCGTCAGGCAGCGACGCGACCGCGAGCAGAGCCAGAGCCAGAATCGATGCGTGCCTCATAGGTAAACCTTTACGTAAAGCAGCGGCCAGATCAACACCACGAAGTACCAGAACGCGGACACGGTGGCAAGCTCGGAGGCGGTGAGCCGACTCCGGTCGAGGCGGATCCAGGCCCACGCTAGACCCGCGAGGGCACCGACGGCGTGCACCGCGTGCGAGCCCACGATCAGATAAAAGAACCCGCCGTACGAGCTCGACTGCATGGTGAGGCCCTCACGCAGGAGTGCCGCCCACTCGAGTCCCTGGAACCAGACGAAGAAGCCACCCAGCAGAATCGACAGCAGAAGTGGGATCTTCGCGCTCGGGCGCTCTCGCTTGAACGCGAACCAAGCGAGCACGAGGATGATGCCGCTCACGAGCAGCGCGGCAGTGTTCACGGCGGTTTCCTGCACCGGCAGCCGCGGCTGGCCGAACGGCGGCCACATCTGATTCGCGGTCTGCGACCTCACGATGGTATGCGCGGAGATCAGGCCGGCGAAGAACATCGCCTCCGCGAAGATGAAGAGGAGCATTCCCAGCACGCCGCTCGAGACCACGGGCTCACGCCGTACGGGCGCGGGTCTGTGATCGGTCGGATATGCTGCGGACTGCGTGGCCATGCCCTACTCCGGTCGGAACTCCATGACGTGGTCGGCGAGCTCCTGGATCTGCTCGGACGTGAAGCTCGCGCTCCAAGCGACCATGAGCGGGGAGAGGCCTACGGACGCTCCCCCGTTCGTGATGACGTTGACGATGCGGTCCCTGTCACGCGTCTCCCAGAACACGGGGTCCGTGAAGTTCGCCGGGCGAGGATCCAGCGCCGCGCCGGCCGCGCCCGTGCCGTCGCCCGCCGTCCCGTGACAGCTGCCGCATACGAGGTCGAAGTTCCTCTCGACGTTGAACGCCACCTCGACCGCCGCTACGGCCTCCCCACCTACCTCGCCCACCGCATGCGGATCCGCGATGCCCCGCTCGACCGCCGCCTTGGCCGCGAGATTCTCCCAATTCCGCCCCTCGTGGTTGAGCACGTCGGCCGAGACTCCCGCGAACATGAGCGCCATCAGTAGAAGGGACGTGCCCAGGACCCACTTCGCGAGCGTCTTCTCCGCCTTCAGGTGCATGAAGTTCTGGACGACGAGGTTCGCCTTCACCACGGCGACGCCGAACGCCGTGATGAGAGTGACGATCACGATCCCCGCGAAGGGACCCAACACGCTCACGACCAATAGGCCGAGCAGT
>Ga0326597_10011095_pt1 | contig 11967 bp, 9 predicted proteins | sample RVTome_12_FD_203789 | JGI IMG/M metagenome (GOLD analysis project Ga0326597, IMG submission 203789) | Soil microbial communities from uranium-contaminated site in the Upper Colorado River Basin, Wyoming, United States - RVT100D185 | ecosystem: Environmental > Terrestrial > Soil > Contaminated >... | reverse complement strand
CGTCACGGCCGCAATCACGCTCATCAGCACGATCGGGTCGAGCGTCGCGCGGCCGCGGCCGAACGAATCGGTGAGCCAAATTCCGGCAAACCCCTTGGCCTCGACCTGCCGCGCCAGATCGCAGATGCGGTCGAGGGTTCGGCCGGTCGCGGCGGGATCGGGCCGGGTGACGTTGACGACATGCACTCTCATATGACCCCTGTCTCCCCTGTCTTTATCAGTCCTGCCGCGCCAGGAAGCGCTCGGCGAGCCGGGCGAAAAAGCTGACCCCGACCGGCAGCGCGCCGTCGTTGAAATCGTAGCGCGCATTGTGCAAGTGGCAGCCGCCGTCGCCGGGGCCGTTGCCGATCCACACCATCGCGCCCGGGCGCGCCAGCAGCATGTACGAGAAATCCTCGCCGCCGAGCGAGGGCGCGATATTGCGCTCGACCTGCGCCTCGCCGCAGATCTCGGCCGCGACATCGGCGGCGAAGGCCGCTTCGGCGGCGTGGTTGATCGTCGGCGGATAGCCGCGGCGGTACTCCAGGGCGGCGCTCGCGCCGTGCAGCGCGGCGGTGCCGCGGACGATCTCGTCCATGCGGCGTTCGAGCAGCTCGCGCACCTCCGGCCGGAAGCTGCGCACCGTGCCGCCGATATGCAGCTCGTCGGGGATGACGTTATAGGCCGAGCCGCCGCGCATGAAGCCGACGCTGATGACCGACGAGTCGACCGGGTCGATGTTGCGCGACGGGATCGTCTGCAAAGCCATGACGATCTGCGCCCCGATCACGAACGGGTCGCTGCCGAGATGCGGATGCGCCGCGTGCCCGCCGCGCGCCGTGATGCGAATGTCGAAACGGTCGGAGGCCGCGAGCATCGGCCCGGTGCGGGTCGCCATGCTGCCGACCGGGATGCCCGGCTTGTTGTGCATCGCGAACACCGCGTCGCACGGGAACTTGTCGAACAGCCCCTCCTGCACCATGACCCGGCCGCCGCCGAACCCCTCCTCGCCGGGCTGGAAGATCAGATGCACGGTGCCGTTGAAGTCGCGCGTCGCCGCGAGATAGCGCGCCGCGCCGAGCAGCATCGTCGTGTGCCCGTCATGGCCGCAGGCGTGCATCTTGCCGTCCTGCGTCGAGCGGTGCGGAAACTCGTTCAGCTCCTGCATCGGCAGGCAATCCATGTCGGCCCGAAGCCCAATCGCGCGCAGCGAATTGCCGCGCCGGATCGTGCCGACGATTCCGGTCGTCGCCAGCCCGCGATGCACCTCGCAGCCATATTCGGCGAGTTTCCTCGCGACAATGTCGGCGGTGCGCTCTTCCTCGAAGCCGATCTCGGGATGGGCGTGGATGTCGCGACGGATCTCGGTCAGCTCGTCGAGATAATCGTTCACCTGCGGGATGATCGGCATGGCGGCTCCGGAACGGGACCGCGCCACCATACCGGCTCCGCGGCGCTGCGGCCAACAAGGGTTGCGCCAGCGGTTGGTCGTGCCGCGCAAAGCGAGATCATCCGGCCGCAGCGCCCGGGTCGAATCTGCGCTACAATGCGCGCAAACGTGGAACGGGAGGAGGAGCCCGATGGCCCGCATCGTTATAGGGATGGCGACGGCGCATACGCCGATGCTGAACGCGCCGCCGAGCGACTGGCCGCGCTTTATCGAGCGCGACGCGCGGCGCCCCGACCTGCTCGATACCGACGGCCGGCTCACAACTTACGAGGCGCAGTTGCGGCGCGCCCCGGCCGGTATCGCGGCGGAGATCGCGCCCGAGCGGATGGAGACGCGGCATCAGGCAGTCGAGGGCGCGATGGCGCGGCTCGGCGACTATCTGCGCGACGCTCGGCTCGACGCGCTGATCGTCGTCGGCGACGACCAGGACGAGCTGTACCACAACGACAACATGCCGGGGATCCTGGTCTATTACGGCGAGACGATCCCGAACGTCCCGCTCGGCCCCGGCTTCAAGGGACCGGAATGGGCCCGGCGGGCGACGGCGCGCTGGTACGAGGAGAAGGAGCCGCGCGACTACCCGGTCGACGCCGCGCTGGCGCGCCACCTGATCGACACGCTGATCGACCGTGAGTTCGACATCGCCGCGTCAAACGGCGTGCCCGACGGGGCAGGGGAGGGGCACGCGATCGGCTTTGTCCACAAGCGCATCATGCGCGAGGTCGCGCCGATCGTGCCGGTGTGCATCAACACCTACTATCCGCCGAACCAGCCGACGCCGCGCCGCTGCTACAAGCTCGGGCAGGCGATCCGCGCCGCCGTCGAATCCTATCCGGGCGATATCAGGGTCGGCATAATCGGATCGGGCGGGCTGTCGCATTTCGTCGTCGACGAAGCGCTCGACCGCGGCTTTATCGACATGCTGCGGCGCAAGGACGCCGCCGCGATCCAGGCCCAGCCGCGCGAGAAGCTGAACTCCGGCAGCTCGGAGATCCGCAACTGGATCTGCGTCGCGGGCGCCGTCGAGCACCTGTCGCTCGAATGGTCATTGTACGAGCCGGGCTACCGCACCCCCGCCGGCACCGGCACCGGCCTCGGATTCGCGTATTGGTCCTAACGGTTAAAATGCCCTCTCCGCCCTTCAGGGCGGAGAGGGAGGGGACCCGCCGGGAAGCGGCGGGGAGGGTGAGGTGGGTACTGCACACGCCCTGGAATCCCCCACCTCACCCCAGCCCTCTCCGCCCCCAAGGGCGGAGAGGGAGTTAAGAGCGGCAGGTACGAGACTGACCACAATGGACGTGATATTGTTTATTACATTGTTAGCGGTAGTTTATCTTGTTGTTCTTAATGGATATCTCGATGGGGCGCTGAAAACTCACATCGACGCGGTCCTATCCGTGCTTTGGATCGCGTTGCTGCTCACCGCTTTTCTTGCATTCGACTGGAGAATTGGGGTCAGCGCGGTCGCTCTTTCGATAATAGGGGCAGGCATCCTACGGCCTCTCGCACGTCGCACGGCTGCCTTCTTGTTTGCTCATCGCCCACAATAGCTCCTTCAGCGGGTTAGCTCTGCCTCGGCGAAATTGGTATCCCGATCAACACGCTCTGCGTGTAGTCGTAGACTCAGGGAGGCAACAGCAATGATTCGGAAGGACAGCGAGGATCTGGTCCGCGTCGGCCCAGGCACAGCGATGGGCGAATTGATGCGGCAGTACTGGATCCCGGCGGCGATGTCCTCGGAACTGAAGGCCGACGGCGCGCCGATGCGGCTCGCGCTGCTCGGCGAGAAGCTGATCGCGTTCCGCGACAGCGCGGGGCGGGTCGGGGTCATGGATCACCGCTGCCCGCACCGCTGCGCCTCGCTGTTCCTCGGGCGCAACGAGCAGAACGGCATACGCTGCATCTATCACGGCTGGAAGTTCGACACGCAAGGCAATTGCGTCGATACGCCGAACCTGGCCGGCAACCCCGGCTTCAAGAACCGCATCAAGGCCAAGGGCTACAGGACCGCCGAGCGCAACGGCCTCGTCTGGGTCTACATGGGCAAGCGCGCCGAGGCGCCGCCGCTGCCGCAGATCGAGGCGACCCTGCTGCCCGATTCCGAGGTCACGATCAATTTCGTGCAGCGCGAATGCAACTGGCTGCAGGCATTGGAAGGCGATATCGACACCTCGCATTTCGGCTTTCTGCATGCCGGCGGCGTCGATCCGGATGACGTGCCGGAGGACAGCCTGTTCCGCTTCACGGTCGCCAACCGCGCCCCGGACTACCACGTGACCGACACCGACGCGGGCACGATGTACGCCGCCTACCGCGAGGCCGAACTGGGCAAGACCTACTGGCGCTTCGCCAATTTCATGCTGCCGTTCTGGACGCAGACGCCGCAGGGCAAGTTCACCGAGCATCTGCACAACCGCGCGTGGGTCCCGATGGACGACCACCATACGATGTTCGTCAGCCTGATGTGGCGGCATCACCCGCCGTCGATCGGCCCGGACAAACACGGCCGCGCGATGCCCGGCTTCCGGCGCGCCTTCGATTATCTGCCGAACACGACCGACTGGAACGGCAGGTGGCGGCTCGCCGGACGTCCGGAAAACGACTGGCTGATCGACCGCGAGGCGCAGCGCAGCGGCGGCAACTACACCGGCATCGAGGGCATCCACGCACAGGACCAGGCCGTCACCGAAAGCATGGGGCCCGTTACCGACCATCTATTCGAGCACCTCGCGCCGAGCGACCGCATGATCATGGCGACCCGCCGCCGTCTCTTGAAAGCCGCGCGGGCATTGGCCAAGGACGGCACGGTGCCGCCCGGGGTGGACGATCCGGCGGTCATGTACCCGGTGCGCAGCGGCGACTTCATCACCGACGCGCGGCTCGGCTGGCGCGAGGCCTACGACCGCGAGATGCGAGCCGCCATCCGCCCGCTCAAGCTCGCCGCGGAGTGATTGTCGCCACACAAGGCGTGCATCGCCGGGACAAGCCCACGGCTGCCCGGTTCAGCAAATCCGGTTGCAAGCTGATGGTTGCACTCAATCACAGATGCCCCTTGGCCGGGCCAAGCCCGGCCAAGGGGATTTTCACTGGCCAATTCGGTGCAGAGAACAGCCCAAAATGGCCCTGGAAGGCTCAACCGGACAGCCGTCGGACAAGCCCCGCCATGACGGATCAGGAAACGGGTCCTTTGCCGGTGTCGGGCTGCGAAGCGATTGCCCGGGGCCGGCGGTCATGCGAGGCTTCGCGCCCAGGGCAAACGAGAGGATCACCGGCATGCTCAAGATCTACGGCATTCCGCGTTCGCGCGCGTTCCGCACGCTATGGATGGCGAAGGAGCTGGGGCTCGAATACGAGAACATCCCGATCGACATGGGGAAGGGCGAGACGCGCAGCCCGGAATACCTCGCGATCAACCCGAACGGGCACATCCCGGCGATCGACGACGACGGCTTCGTGCTCTGGGAATCGATGGCGATCAACCTCTATCTCGCCAAGAAACACGCGCGGGGAAGCCTCTACCCGATCCGCTTCGAGGACGAGGCGCGGACTTGGCAGTGGAGCTTCTGGGGCATGACCGAGGTCGAGCGGCCGGTGTTGACCGCGATGTTCCACCGCGCGCTGCTGCCCGAGGACAAGCGCGACGCGGCGCTCGCCGACCAGTGCGAGCGCGAACTCGGCCGGCCGCTGATGGTGCTCGATCAGGTGGTGGCGAACTCGCCCTACCTGCTCGGCGAGCATTTCACGGTCGCCGACCTCAACGTCGCGAGCATCCTGTCCTGGGCGCGGCCGGCGCGGATCGATTTCTCGCACGTGCCGAAGGCGGCCGACTGGCTGAAGCGCTGCGCCGAGCGGCCGGCCGCGCGCGCCGCCCGCGACCTGCAGCGCTGACGCCCACAGCGATGGCCCGGGGCGCCCCGGAAACCGTCGTCCTGCGGTGAGCGGCCCGGGCCATCCACCCGGATCGCCTGCGGATTTCGTTCGTCTTGAACGCCCCCTGTCTCGTCATGGCCGGGCTTGACCCGTGGGCCTTCAGCCCACGGACTTGATCCGTGGGCATCTCCGGGCGTCCTCCGGGATCCCCGGGTCAAGCCCGGGGATGACGATTTTTGGGGGTGATGCGACATGACCGAGATCCGCCTCTAGGCGGCGCGGCGGCTCCTGACGCGGGTGCGGCCGGTACCTTCCTCCTCGAACAGATCGGCGAGCCGTTCGAGCATGACGCCGCCCAATTGCTCGGCGTCGACGATCGTCACGGCGCGCCGGTAATAGCGGGTGACGTCGTGGCCGATGCCGATCGCGGTCAATTCGACGCTGCCGATGCGCTCGATCTCGCGGATCACTTCGCGCAGATGCTTTTCGAGGTAGTTGCCGGGGTTGACCGACAGCGTCGAATCGTCGACCGGCGCACCGTCGGAGATCACCATCAGGATGCGGCGCTCCTCGGGCCGGCCCAACAGCCGGTTGTGCGCCCACATCAACGCCTCGCCGTCGATGTTCTCCTTCAGGATGCCTTCGCGCAGCATCAGCCCGAGGTTGCGCCGCGCTCGCCGCCACGGCGCGTCGGCCGCCTTGTAGACGATGTGGCGCAGATCGTTGAGCCGGCCCGGATTGGCCGGCTTGCCGGCGGCGATCCAGCGCTCGCGCGCCTGCCCGCCCTTCCAGGCGCGGGTCGTGAAACCGAGGATCTCGACCTTGACGCCGCACCGTTCGAGCGTGCGCGCCAGAATGTCGGCGCTCATCGCCGCCACGGTGATCGGCCGGCCGCGCATCGAGCCCGAATTGTCGATCAACAGGCTCACGACCGTGTCGCGAAACTCCATCTCCTGCTCCTGCTTGTAGGACAGCGGCAGGATCGGGTTGGTCACGATACGCGAGAGCCGCGCCGCGTCGAGGATGCCCTCTTCGAGATCGAACTCCCAGGCGCGGGTCTGTTTGGCCAGGAGCCGGCGCTGCAGCCGGTTGGCGAGCCGCGCGATGACGCTCTGCAGATGCGACAGCTGCTGGTCGAGCAGATGGCGCAGCCGCCCGAGCTCGTCGGCGTCGCACAATTTGTCGGCCTCGATGATTTCGTCGGCCACCGTGCTGTAGGCGCGATAGATCGCGTTCTCGTCGGGGCGGCCGCGCGGCAAGGTGCCCGGGCGACCAGGGCGGCCGGGGTCGTCATCGCTGGCGCCGGGCATCATCTCGCCGTCGGCCTCGGCGTCGCCGTCCTCCTCGGCGTCGCCCTCGGCGCTGTCGGCCGGCGCCCCTTCCATCGACGGCTGCGCGCCGGCGCTCGAGGTCTCGCCGCTCTGGTCCTGGTTCTCGCCTTCGGCCTCCTCGCCCTCGCCCTGGCTGTCGTCCGAAGACGAATCGTCGAGCTCGCCGAGATCGAGATCGAGATCCTGGATCAGCCGCCTTGTTGCGCGCGCATAGGTGTCCTGGTCGAGAATGGAACGGTTGAGCTCGGTGATGTCCTTGGCGATCTTGCCTTCGAGCCACGGCCGCCACATGTCGACGACGCGCCGCGCCGAGGGCGGCGGCGGCTCGTGCGTCAAGGTCTCGCGGGTTAGCAGGCGCACCGCCTCGGCCATCGTGCTTTCGGTGCGCTCGGTGATGCGCTCGTAACCCTGCCGGCGATACTGCTCGTCGAGTACCGCGCTCAGATTGGCCGCGACCCCGGCCATGCGGCGCGCGCCCAGCGCCTCGACCCGGGCCTGTTCCAGCGCATCGAACACCGCGCGCGCCAGCGGGCTGCCGGGCACGCGCTTCGAATGCACCGCGTCGTCGTGGTAGCGCAGCCGCAGCGCCATCGCGTCGGCGGCGCCGCGCAGCTGCGCCGCCTCCTCCGGCGGCAGGTCGCGGGCCGGGTTGGGCAATTTGACGCGGGAGCCGGACAGGCCCGGCGGTTCCGGCCCGAAGCCGATGGTCAGGTCGTCGCGTTCGGCGATCGCCCGCAACGTCGAGGCGGTCGCGCGCTTGAAGATCTCGGTCGGCGAAAACGCCTGCGTCATGATGCCGTCCTGTCGTCTACATCAGCGTCGCGTTGAGGCCGGTCTCGGGCAGCTCGGTGCCGAAGCAGCGCTGATAGTACTCCGCCACGGTCGGCCGCTCCATCTCGTCGCACTTGTTGAGGAAGGTCAGCCGGAAGGCGAACGCGAGGTCGCCGAAGATGCGCGCGTTCTCGGCCCAGGTCATCACGGTGCGCGGCGACATCACGGTCGAGATGTCGCCGTTGATGAAACCGGCGCGGGTCAGGTCGGCGAGCGCGACCATCGCGCTGACCCGGCGGCGGCCCTCGTCGTCGTTGTAGCTCGGCACCTTGGCGAGCACGATCTCGACCTCGGCGTCGTGCGGCAGGTAGTTCAAGGTCGCGACGATGTTCCAGCGGTCCATCTGGCCCTGGTTGATCTGCTGCGTGCCGTGATAGAGGCCGGTCGTGTCGCCGAGCCCGACCGTGTTCGCGGTCGAGAACAGCCGGAAGGCGGGGTGCGGCCGGATCACCCTGTTCTGGTCGAGCAGGGTCAGCTTGCCTTCGACCTCGAGCACGCGCTGGATCACGAACATGACGTCGGGCCGGCCCGCGTCGTATTCGTCAAAGCACAGCGCCACCGGATGCTGCAGCGCCCAGGGCAGGATGCCCTCGCGGAACTCGGTCACCTGCTTGTTGTCGCGCAGCACGATCGCATCCTTGCCGACCAGATCGATGCGGCTGATGTGGCTGTCGAGATTGACCCGGATGCACGGCCAGTTGAGGCGGCAGGCGACCTGCTCGACATGGGTCGATTTCCCGGTGCCGTGATAGCCGCAGATCATCACCCGGCGGTTGAAGGCGAAGCCGGCGAGGATGGCCAGCGTCGTATCGTGGTCGAAGCGATAGGCCTCGTCGAGATCGGGCACGTGCTCGCTCGGCTGGCTGAACGCCGGCACTTCGAGGTCGCTGTCGATCCCGAAGGTCTGCCGCACCGATATCTTAATGTCCGGCTGCCCGGCCGGAGTCGGAGTGGATGCCGCTTGCTGAACGGTTGGCATGCGTGTGGTGCTTTCTGGTTTTGGGATGGAAAGATGGGCCGGCGGATCCTTGGTGGCTCAGTTGAAATAGCTGGCCTTGAGGGTCGCATAGGCCTGGTTGATGATCTTCAGCTTCTCCTCGGCGGCCTTGTCGCCGCCATGGGCGTCCGGGTGATGCTCCTTGACCAGCGTCTTATAGCGTGCCTTGAGGCGGAGCGGGGTAAACGGCGCTTCGAGATCGAACACCGCGAGGGCCTGTTCGCGGGCCGAGGTGGCGCGCTCCGCCGCATCCCTCGCCTGGCCCCCGGCATGACTTCCCGCATGGCCCCCAGCATGGCCATTGGTGCGGCGCCCGTACTCCTTCCCGGTGTGAAAGCCGAACGGGTCGCGGATCTGAGGGCTCGGGCCGTGGCGCTCGCCAAGCTTCCAGCTCGGACGCTGCCACACCGTGTCGCGCCGGATCTCCGCCTCGATCTCGGGTTCGCTCATCCCGGCATAATAGTTCCACGCAATGTTGTAGGCACGCACATGTTCGAGGCAGAACCAGTAGTAGGTGTCGAGTTCGAGCCGCGATTTGGGCGCGCGGAAATCGCCGCCGCAATCGCAGCCCGGGTGGTCGCAAAGACGCGTCGGCGGCAAGGGTTCGGCCGCGAAGACGGGATCTATCGGTTCACGCCGCATGGTCAGCAGTATGGGTGGCCGGTCACCGCCTGACAAGCGTTCGCGGCGCCGCACCTGGGCGGGAGCAGATCATGCAGACCAGGGTTGCGCCGGCCGCGCAGGGCGGCACCATTCGCGCCGCACGGTGGCATCTCGACAAAATTGAAAAACCGCATTCCCGTGAGCCTTCAGCCCACGGGAATGCGAGGTTTTTTCGCGATCAAAAAGAACCGCCCGCCCGCGGTCCCGCGGACGGGCGGCTGTTGGTGAACGCAATCGGTTTGAGCGGCTTAGAAATCCATGCCGCCCATGCCGCCCATGCCGCCCATCCCGCCGCCCGGCGGCATGCCCGGCGCGCCCTTCGGCTCGGGCTTCTCGGCCACCATCGCCTCGGTGGTGATCAAGAGCCCGGCGACCGACGCGGCGTCCTGCAGCGCGTGCCGCACGACCTTGGTCGGATCGATGATGCCGGCCTGGATCATGTCGGTGAACTCGCCCTTCTGCGCGTCGTAGCCGTGGTTGACGTCCTTGCTCTCGAGCAGCTTGCCGACGATCACCGAGCCGTCGGTGCCCGAGTTCTCGGCGATCTGCCGGGCCGGCCACTGGATCGCCTTGCGGACGATCTCGATGCCGACCTTCTGGTCGGGATTGGCCGGGGTCAGCTTGTCGAGCGCGCGGATCGCATAAAGCAGCGCCACCCCGCCACCCGGGACGACACCCTCTTCGACGGCGGCGCGGGTCGCGTGCATCGCGTCGTCGACCCGGTCCTTGCGCTCCTTGACCTCGACCTCGGTGGCCCCACCGACCCGGATCACCGCGACGCCGCCGGCGAGCTTGGCCAGCCGCTCCTGCAGCTTTTCGCGGTCGTAGTCGGAAGTGGTCTCCTCGATCTGCTGGCGGATCTGGGTGCAGCGGCCTTCGATGTCGGCCTTCTGGCCGGCGCCGTCGATGATCGTGGTGTTCTCCTTCTCGACGCGGACCTTCTTCGACTGGCCGAGCATGTCGAGCGTGACGTTTTCCAGCTTGATCCCGAGATCCTCGCTGATCACCTGGCCGCCGGTCAGGATCGCGATGTCCTCGAGCATCGCCTTGCGGCGATCGCCGAAGCCCGGCGCCTTGACCGCCGCGACCTTGAGGCCGCCGCGCAGCTTGTTGACGACGAGCGTCGCCAGCGCCTCGCCTTCGACGTCTTCGGCGACGATCAACAGCGGCCGGGAGCTCTGCACCACCGATTCGAGAACCGGCAGCATCGCCTGAAGACCCGACAGCTTTTTCTCGAAAATGAGGATGTAGACGTTTTCGAGCTCGGCGATCATCTTCTCGGCGTTGGTAACGAAATACGGCGAGAGGTAGCCGCGGTCGAACTGCATGCCCTCGACGACGTCGAGCTCGGTATCGAGACTTTTCGCCTCCTCGACCGTGATCACGCCCTCGTTGCCGACCTTCTGCATCGCGCGGGCGATCATCTCGCCGATATCGCGCTCGCCGTTGGCCGAGATCGTCCCGACCTGGGCGATCTCCTCGTTGGTCGCGATCTTTTTCGAACGGCTCTGGACGTCGGCCACGACCGCCTCGACGGCGAGGTCGATGCCGCGTTTCAGATCCATCGGGTTCATCCCGGCCGCCACCGCCTTGGAACCTTCGCGCACGATCGCCTGGGCGAGAAGGGTCGCCGTCGTGGTGCCGTCGCCGGCCTGGTCGCTGGTCTTGGAGGCGACCTCCTTGACCATCTGGGCGCCCATGTTCTCGAACTTGTCGGCGAGCTCGATCTCCTTCGCGACGGTCACGCCGTCCTTGGTGATGCGCGGCGCACCGAACGATTTGTCGAGGACGACGTTGCGGCCCTTCGGCCCCAGCGTCACCTTGACCGCATTGGCAAGAATATCGACGCCGCGCAGCATCCGCTCGCGCGCGTCGCCGTGAAACCTGACTTCCTTAGCAGCCATTTTTTCCTACTCCCTTAGGCAGCCTTGCGCGCAGCGGCGGCTTCGATGATCCCCATGATGTCGCTTTCCTTCATGATGATCAGGTCTTCGCCGTCGAGCTTGACTTCGGTGCCGGACCACTTGCCGAACAGCACCCGGTCGCCGGCCTTCACATCCAGCGGCTGAATCTTGCCATCTTCGCCGCGGGCACCGGGGCCGACCGATACGATTTCGCCCTCCATCGGCTTTTCTTTTGCCGTGTCGGGGATGATGATGCCGCCTGCGGTCTTCTCTTCCGCCTCCACGCGCCGAACCAGCACGCGGTCATGCAACGGACGGAATCCCATTTCAGATCTCCTCGCACTTCTGAATTTGAAAATTAGCACTCTCTGAGCGAGAGTGCTGCTGAGATAGTCGGGTCGCCGCGGCTTGTCAAGCGAATCGCAGCGCCCGGGCATCTTCGAGGTTATCGCCGGCGGCCAAGCTTTTTGACAACGAGACAGGCGCGGCGCACTCTCGACGCGTTATAATAACCAACCTGCCATTGGATGAGCCGGGAACATGCCGCAAACCATGGAATGGGAAATACCGAGCGAGTTCCAGCCGAAGCCCGAGAACTTCGACTTTGACCTGGACCGCACGCTGGGCGCCGTGCTCGGGCTGCAGGCGACCGTGCCGCAGGATGCCTTCACCGCCGGAACGCTCGGCACCGAGCGCGCCGGCAGCGGGGTGTTGATCCGCAAGGACGGGTTGGTGTTGACGATCGGCTACCTGATCACCGAAGCCGAGTCGATCTGGCTGACCTCGAGCCTCGGCGGGGCGGTTCCCGGGCACGTCCTGGGCTACGACCAGGAGACCGGGCTCGGGCTGGTGCAGGCGCTCGGCCGCCTCAGCGTCCCGCCGATTGAGATCGGCGCGAGAATGCGGGTCGGGGCCGGCGATCACGCGATCCTCGCCGCCGAG
>Ga0326597_10011094_pt1 | contig 11967 bp, 9 predicted proteins | sample RVTome_12_FD_203789 | JGI IMG/M metagenome (GOLD analysis project Ga0326597, IMG submission 203789) | Soil microbial communities from uranium-contaminated site in the Upper Colorado River Basin, Wyoming, United States - RVT100D185 | ecosystem: Environmental > Terrestrial > Soil > Contaminated >... | reverse complement strand
AGTTCGGCTTCGCGCCGGAGGCCTTGACGACCCCGGCCCACTTCCTGATCTCGTCGCGCACATGGCGGCCGAACTCGTCCGGGCCCTTGCCCGAGGCTTCGGCGCCCACCGTCGAGAACCGCTCGACGACATCGGGCGCCTTCAGCGCGGCGGTGAGCTCCGCGTGGAGCTTCCTGATGATGGCGCCGGACGTGCCAGCCGGCGCGAACACACCGTACCACGACGTAACCTCGTAGCCCGGCACGCCGGACTCCTGGACCGTCGGCACGTCGGGCAGCGCCGGCGACCGCGCCGCGCTCGTCACCGCGATCGGCCGCAGCTTGCCTGCCCGCACCATCCCCATCGCCGAGGGCAACCCCAGCGACGCGAGATGCAGGTGGCCGGCGACCACATCGATCACCACGGGGCCCGCGCCCTTGTACGGGATGTGGACCATCTTCACCTTGGCCATCACGTTGAGGAGCTCGATAGCCAGGTGATTGGGCGAGCCGGGGTTGGCGCCGAAATTGAGCACGCCCGGCCGCGCCTTCGCCAATGCGAGGAGCTGCATCACCGTCTTTGCCGGCAGCGACGGGTGCACCGTGATGACGCTCGGGAAGCTCGCGAGCAGCGTGATCGGCGCGAGGTCCTTCTCCATCTGGTACGGCAGGTTCTTGAACAGGCTCATGCCGATCGCCTGCGGAATGCCGGCGGTGAGCAGCGTGTAGCCGTCGGGCGGTGATTTCGCGACGAAATCGGCGCCGATGTTGCCGCCGCCGCCGCTGCGGTTCTCGACCAGCACCGGCCGCCCGAAGCGCTCGTTCAGCTTGCGGCTCATCAGGCGCGCCAGGAGGTCGGTGGAGCCCCCCGGAGAGAACGGCACGACCATCCGGATCGCGCGATTCGGATAATCCTGCGCCGCGGCGGATGGCGCGACAGCGGCGAAGACAAGGCCAGCCAGGACTGCAATTGAACGCATGATTCCCCCTCCCAGATGTCATGCAGCAACGTCGGTTCCAGCACGTGCAGTATACCCCCAACACGCGGCCGCTGGCCGAGCCTCCTCGTGTAGAATCGACCGGCACACAATAGACCCAAGGTGATCCCATGGACGCTCCCGCCCAAGCCCCGGTGCTGGCCCGCAACGTCTCCCGCCTCTCGCGCCTCGAGTTGCCCGGCGCGGGTCAAGTCTACGTCGCGGGCAAATACGCCTATATCGGGCATATCCCGAACCAGGAGAACATCGGCACCACCATCCTCGACGTGTCCGACCCGAAGAACCCGCGCATCGTCTCGCAGATCACGCTCGACGATCCGGAATCGCACAGCCACAAGGCGCGCGCCATCGGCGATCTCATGATCGTCAACAGCGAGCGCAACATGACGGCGATCGGGCGCAAGGCGGATGAGCTGCCCAGGCTGCGCAAGCAATTGACGGAGGCGCTCGGACGCGAACCCAACCACGCGGAACTCGCCGAAAAACTCGCCGTCAAGGAGTCGGACATTCCGGCGGTGGAGGCCGCGCAGAAGCGGCCGTACCAGAATGGCGGCTTCAAGCTCTACGACATCTCCGACCGGGCAAAGCCGACATTGATCCACTTCCAGAAGACCCACGGTATCGGCGTGCACCGCTTCGACATGGACGAGGACTACGCCTACATTTCGACCGAGTGGCCCGGCTACGTCGGCAACATCCTCGTCATTTTCGACATCCGCAGCCCGGCGAAGCCCGAGGAAGTCTCGCGCTGGTGGATTCCGGGGCAGCACTTGGCCGGCGGCGAGAAGCCGACTTGGCCGGGGCGCCAGCATCGCCTGCACCACGCGTTGCGCATGGGCGACCGGCTCTTCGCCGGCTGCTGGCACGGCGGCGTGCGCGTGGTCGACGTCTCCGACATCCGCAGGCCGAAGACGATCGGCGCCTACAACTACCATCCGCCGTTCCCAGAGCCGTCGCACACCTTCATGGGCGTTCCGAAAACGATCCACGGCCGCACCATCGCGATCGGCATCGACGAAGAAGACCACGCGCACAGCGCTGAGGAAATGGCGCGCCGCCGCGGACGGCCGCACGGCAGCCTGTGGACCTTCGACATCACGAACATCGACAAAATACAGCCGCTGGCGATGTTCGAGGTGAGCGAGCTCGACTCGCCGTGGTCGCGCGCGGCGCCGGGGCGCTTCGGCGCGCACCAGTTCCAGGAGCACTGGAAAGGGGGCAACACGCTGGCCTACTGCGCGTGGTTCGCGGGGGGGCTGCGCATCGTCGACATCGCCGACCCCACGGCACCGCAGGAAGTCGGCCACTTCATCCCTGAGCCGGCCGCGGGCAAGGTCGCGCCGCAGACCAACGACGTCGACGTCGACGACCGTGGGTTCGTCTACATCGTCGACCGCTACACCGGGTTCGACATCCTCGAGTTCAGGCGGCCGTAGATCCCCGGGGGCGACTTCCCGCATGATAATGCGACAGCGATGACAAGCGGGCAAATCCACTCAGCGCTCATGACTGATGCTTTTCGCACAGGGAGTTACGGGCATGAAAAGACATGCCTTGCATTTGAGCCTCGGCGCGGCGGGCATCGTCGCGCTGCTTGCCGCGTGCGCGGCACAACTCGCGCAACATGGCGCGGATCCGGCGATCCGCGTCGGCGCTGACGACCTCGGCGGCGTGGTGACCAGCGCCAGGGGCCCGGAAGCAGGCGTCTGGGTGATTGCCGAGACGCAAGACCTTCCCACCAGATTTACCAAGATCGTGGTGACCGACGAGCGCGGCCGCTACGTCATGCCCGCGCTGCCCAAGGCGAATTACGAAGAGTGGCTGAACCAGTTGAAGACCACCGGCTGCATGTCGTGCCACGCGATCGGCACCAAGGGCATGCGCACGATGCCCAAGGATTTCGCGCATATGAAATCCACCGAAGCGTGGGTGCGGCGCATCGCTTCCGGCCAGGCCATGACGCAGATGATCAATGTCATCAACCGGTTCGATCGTGACCGTGTCGTGGCCGACCTCGCCGACTGGACCGACCGCGTCGCCGCCGGCGAATTGCCGTTCGTTCTGGACACGAACGGCAATGGCAAGCGGGACGCCTACGTCGAGCCGAAGCAGCCGGCCGACCCGGCCAAGGACACGCGGATAGCGGCCAATCTCTATAGCGTGGGTTTCAATCCGAATGACGGCTCGATATGGGGAACGCAACTCGGATTTCCCGGCCGCGTGGTGCGCGTCGCGCCGGGATCGGACCCGACGCACACGTCGCTCACGGAGGTCTTCGAGCCGCCGTTCCCCGGCTACGGACCGCGCGGCGGCGACATCGGGCGCGACGGCGTGTACTGGGCCTCGCTCGCAAGCGGGCACCTCGGCAAGTTCGACCGCAGCCAGTGCAAGGGACCGTTGAACGGTCCGAAAGCGACCGGCAAGCACTGCCCCGAGGGCTGGACGCTATACCGGTTCCCCGGGCCGCAGTTCGGGAACGTGCGGGACGACGGCAGCGCCGAGGCGAGCTATTACACCTGGGTGGACCAGTTCAACGCGTCCGCTGGCGAGATAAGGCGCGGCGCGATACGACGGGTAACGGCGTAACAGGGGCCACCCATTAGCCGGCCGTCGCCGCAACTGGCTCCACGCTGTATACCCGGTTGCGCCCGCTCTCCTTGGCCTTGTACATGCCCTGGTCGGCGCGGCTCAGAAGCTGAGGGATCGGCTCATCCGCGTCCAGGGTCACCGCGACGCCTATGCTGATGGACACCTGCAATTCCAAGCCGCCGCAGCGCACCGGCTGGTCGCAGACGCCGGCGCGCAGGCGCTCAGCCACCCGCATGCCCTCGGCCAGATTGGTGGCCGGCAGCACCACCAGGAACTCCTCGCCGCCGTAGCGGCCGATTACATCATAGGCCCGCAGCATGGACTTGAGCCGCGAGCTGATTGCCTGGAGCACGTCGTCGCCGACCAGGTGGCCGTGGGTGTCGTTGACCCGCTTGAAGTGGTCGATATCTACCATGAGCAAGGTCATGCACCTGACCGCTTTCTCGAGCCGCACCCGCCGCATGCGTTCGCGTTCTTCCGTGAGCCGATCGAGGACGTGGCGGCGATTGAAAATGCCGGTGAGTGCATCCACCGACGCGAATTCGCGCAGCCTGCCCTCCGCCCTCCGGAGCCGCACCATGCCCTTGTGCATGGGCAGGTAGAGCGAACCGAAAACCGCCACCAGCACCACCGCCAGTACCATCAGGGTGTAGGCCATGGCTGTCAGCGCCCGATCGCGGGTCGAGCTCACGTCGCTATAGACCTCGAAGGCGCCGACGATGGCGTCGTCCACACGTATCGGCACGTAGGTCTCCACCACATCCACGCGGAAGCGGTCTTCTCCCTTGAGATCGCGCACCGTGTCCTTGACCTCCAGTTGCGAGACCACCGTTCCCGCCGAGAGCACGGAGTCGAGCTTGAAATTGTTTCCGTCGACCATGCCGATGATCTTCTCGTCGGTGCTGTAGACGATGGTCTTGTCAGCGGAGAAGGCCTTGATCTTGTACATGTTGAACGTGCGCAGGAATTTCTTCATGCGCTCGTCCAGACCGGCGAAGTCATCCGGTCTCACGGCGACGCGAACACCCCGGCCATCGCGTTGCAGCAGCGTGGCGCGCTCCTGCTCGAAAATCGAGTTGCCCACATGGACCGCCGTCTCTTCCGCAACCTTGGTCATCTCGATGCTATAGACGCGATAGATGCCGCCACCGGCCAGGACCAGGATCGCCACCACGGCGAGCACCGAAAGGACGGCGAACAGCCTCAGCAGCTTCATCGAGGCGGAGCCGTCGGGAAGCGCGGTCGCGGCCCGGGCGGCGCCGCTTGGGCGGTCGGGTGCTCCCATACGCATCGTGTCGCCGTCAGCCTGCATTCGCATTCCCCTGGTTTCTCCGAGCGCGCCGGCGTGCGGCCGCACGCCGGATCGGCCCGTTACCGCACGCGTATCCTCGCGGCGATCGTAAGCGGGGGGCGCCGGCGGCCCTTTGACATGGATCAATGTTGCTTGAGCTGGATCAGGCCGCCGGCCGCGCGCAACGGAACTGTTTCTCACTCCGGCCGAAATAGATTCGACCCCGGCTGTCGAGACGCCTGGCAGGAGCGGGCGCGTCGACGCCCTGAGACTGCGAGCTGACACCCGTCGCGGCGAAAACCTTCTCCGCCTCCGGTGCGGCAAGCGCGCGGGCGGACGGCGTCCGGCGCCTGGCTTGACGCCGCGGCCTCGTAGCTTGTGAAAATCGCCATTGCGCTCAACCACGCGAGAAATTAGCTGTCCAACTAACGCCTCGCAATGTGTTGTCGTACTCGCCGGAAATGTCCCGAAACGCCGGGCAAAGCACCTCCTGAATCGGGCAGTTGTGGCACGCCAGATCGGCGAGCAGAGCGTCTCTGACACCGGCGGTGAGCGATGCCGAGCGAACCGGGTGCGCCGTGCCGCGCATCACGAAATTCACTTCGACCCCCACTTCGGGTTCTTCGGGCGGGGCGTGGACTTCACTGACTTCGGTAACGACGACCTCATCTACCGGCTATTCGCCCTTCTGGACCGTCACATACCGCTTGTTTACAGCACACGGTACTAGTAGCGAATTATGCCCAATACCGCGTCGCCCGAGCCCTGGAGCGGGCCGAGCGGGTTATTGTTCTCTTCGTGTTCGTGGATCACCGGCTGGCCCCCCGTGACCTTATAGACGACCACATCGTTGGTGATCAGCACCACCGCGTTGAAACGCCAGCCGACGATGTCGGTCTTGCGCCTGAAGTTGAAAAAATCGGCCCAGAAATTTCCGTAGCGGATGCGATTGAGCACGCGGTGGTCGACCTCGTAGCCCCGACATTTGGTCCCCGCCCGCAGGCACTCCTGCACACCGAGGTCGAGCGCCAATGCGTCGATCGACGGACTCGGAATAAAGCGCCTGACCACGTCCGAGTAGCTCAGGATTGTGATGTTCGGATTCGCCGGGTCGATCTGCATACTCGTCAGATCCGCGAGTGTCGTCTGGTGGAGAATGATCTGGTCGAAGGTTCGCTGCGCTTCCTCGAAGCTCTTCCACGGGCTGTAAGTGAACATCTCCGACCGCGGCAGGAGCGTGCTGCAGGCGGCGGTCGCCGCGACCGCTACTGCAATGAGCCATCGCCGCGCAATCGCTGCCCCGGCACCGGCACTGTGTAAATACCTCACCTTGAACATGTCTTCACTGCCAACGCAGAGACACGAACTGCCGGCTCATTGCCGCCTGCCCCAAGTCTAAGTATGGGCCGATCACTCGTCACGTCTATTGATCTGAATCAAGCGCCATATTCGATAGCGCACAGATCGCCAATGCACCGGTGCCGGAAGTTTGGCAACCATGACATTCGGCGCCAGCCGGTCGTGCTGGCGCGATCGGGTTCCACGGCAATGACACTATGCCCGCTTTGCCATAATTCATGGCATCGGCAGGCCGGCACGAGCTGCGACGAGCTGAAGGGACCTCGGCGGCTGGAAATCGCGCGTGATGGTGGATCGTTACGCGAAGTTCGGAACCGAGCATCTGTTCGCGGCGGCATCGCGAATCGAGCTCGGGGCTAAGGAAGACGCGGCGATTTTACGTCACGATTTCCCCGCGTTCCGGAGATGACGGTTTGGCTGCCGCGCCAAGCCATTGATTCGTTGGTAGGCGGTCGGGGATTCGAACCCCGGACCAACGGATTAAAAGTCCGCTGCTCTACCGACTGAGCTAACCGCCCGTGAAAAGGGTCGAATTTTACCGTTGCAGAGGGGGATGGGTCAATAAACGGCGGCCGCGAAGGGCGGATACGCCGCTGTTTGCGCGATGACCGGCGACTTCGCGCGCGGGCCATCGTCCGCCCGGGTGCGGCGCTCACGCCTCCTGCGTCATCCTCCAGTACTGGTATTTCATCGTGCCGGACGCGCCGATCACGATCGCGAGGAACGTCAGGATCGAGCCGACGGCGAGCGTGGAGACGCCGGTGATCCCCTGCCCGATAGTGCAGCCCATCGAGAGCACGCCGCCGACGCCCATCAGCGCGCCGCCCGCGGCGTGGTTCCCGAAGTCCTTGCCGTTCGCGAACCACTCGATGCGAAAGCGCCGCGTCACCAGCGCGTAGACGAGCGAGCCCAGAATGACGCCGGAGAGCGCCACGACGCCGAAGTTGACGAGCGAGAGCTTCTCCGGGTCGAGCAGGTAGCGCACGCTGTCGCCCATCGGGCTCACGAAGGTGTACGACTGCACCTGCACCCGGCTCGGGATGTCGATCGCCATGTCGGCGAAATCCTTCCATTTCCGCCCCCACGGCCCGCCGGTGATCCACCAGCCCGCGACCACGGCGAGCCCGACGGCGCCGCCGCCCAGGATGTTGTCGCGGCTGCCGCGGAAATCTTCGGACTTGAAGACGAAAACCAGCATGGCGGCCGCGACGATCGCGCCGAACGCGAGCTGGAACCCCGCCGCCGACTTCATGCCGAACATGCTGGCAAGCACCGTCGACAGTTCCTGGTTGGGCATGCCGTAGCTCGAAAGATTGACCGTGGTTGCGGCGATCCACGGCAGGAACGCCTTCTCGAACAGCGCCGACCACAGCATGAAATAGGCCGCGATTGCCGCCACCACCAGCACGACGAGCGATTTCAGGTTGCCGTTGCCAACGCGCACCAGCGTCTTGTTGCCGCAGCCGCTCCCGAGCGTCATGCCGATGCCGAACAGCAGCCCGCCGGCGAGGTAGCGCAGCCAGGCGAACTGCGCGGTCCGGTAGGGCGGAAACGTGCTGGTACCAAGGTTGACCGTCGCCGTCGCCTCGAGGCCGAGGACGCCGATCAGCGCGAGAGCCATCGCGAACACCCACGCGCGCATGCGGCCGGTATCGCCGATGTTGACCCAGTCGGAGACCGCGCCCATGGTGCAGAAGTTGGTCTTGTTGACCACCGCGCCCATGATCGCGGCGACCACGAATACGGCCAGCAGCACCTGATTGTGAATGGTGAAGTCCATGGCGTTACTCCTCGTCCGCGACTCCGGCGCCGTCGTGGTCGAACATTCACATGTTACCGGAGTCCGCCACCCACAAACCAATACATTGTCTGGAAGCTGCTATCCATTACATGTATCGGGTCGGGTCCGCCGCCCCCGCAGCGGCGAAACCGGCGCGGCGCAAGCGGCACGAGTCGCACCTGCCACAGGCGCGTCCGGCATCGTCCGCCTGGTAGCACGACACGGTGAGCGCGTAGTCGACGCCGAGTGCGGAGCCGAGGCGAATGATCTCCCCCTTGGCGAGATCGATGATCGGCGTGCGGAGCCGGAGCCGCCGGCCTTCGGCCGCGGCCTTGGTCGCGAGATTCGCGAGCGACTCGAACGCCCGCATGTATTCCGGCCGGCAGTCCGGATAACCCGAGTAATCGACGACGTTGGCCCCGAAAAAAATATCGGCCGCGTCCCGCACCTCGGCGTACGCCAGCGCGAGCGACAGGAAAACCGTGTTGCGCGCCGGAACGTAGGTGACCGGGATGCCGGCCTGCACGCCGTCGATCGGGACCGCGATGCGGCGGTCGGTCAGCGCCGAGCCGCCGAACACCGCGAGATCGAGCGTGACGACGCGGTGCTCGGCTGCGCCCTGCGCCTGCGCGACCCGTGCGGCGGCATCGAGTTCGGCACGGTGGCGCTGGCCGTAATCGACCGAGAGGCAGTGGCAGCTGTAGCCCTGGCTGCGCGCGATGGCGAGCGTAGTGGCGGAATCGAGCCCTCCGGAGAGCAGAACGACGGCGCGCTTCATGGCGAGCCTGCCGGCGGGCGCAGCGCGCAACAGCGTGAGCCGTGAATCGTAGCCCTCGAGGGGGTATTGCGGGGAATGATCCGCCTGAAGCGCCGCTGCGTCGAATCACGGATCACGCCTTTCCTCCGGGATTGGAACCATGCCCGGGCTCGGTCTGCCGCTCATTTGCGGTCAGCGCCCGGGCTCCTCGCCCCACAGGAGCTTGCGCAACTGCACCTGCATGCGCACCGGGAGGCGATCGCGCAGGATCCAGTCCGCGAGCTCGCGCGCCGGCAATTCACGGTACGATGGGGAAAACCGGACCGGACAGTTGCGATCGGGCGTGCGCTCGGCCAGCACCTGCTTCGCCCACGCGCAGTCCGCCTCGCCGCAGAGGACGAACTTGAACTCGTCGCGTGGCGTGAGATGCAAGAGATCCTCCCGCCGGTTCCCGCCCGCCTCGCCCAATCCCGGCGTCTTGATGTCCACGATGCTCAAGACGCGCGGATCGACCGCCGACACGTCGAGCGCGCCGGCGCCGCCTTCGGCAATCACCTTGTCAGGAACAATATTCACGTGAGCGGTAAGCAGAAAGCGGGCAACTGTGTCGATTTTACCGCTTGCCGCTCACCGCTTGCCGCGTACAACCGGCCCCTTACGATCTAGCGCAGATTCGCGAGCCTTCGCTTCGCCTTCTCCGCCGCCTCGCTCGCGGGATAGCGTGTAATCACGCCATCGAGCGCCTTCCTGGCCGCGGCGATATCGCCCAGCTCGAGCTGCGAGCTCGCGATGTTGAGCAGCGCATCGGGCACCGAGGCGCTGTCGGAATAGGTCGCGATGAGCTTCTGCTGGTTGGTGATTGCGCTCTTGAAATCGCGCAGGTTGTAATAGGAATCGCCGACCCAGTACTGCGCGCGGTGCGCGAGCGGGCTCTTCGGATGCTGCGCGAGAAAAGTCTGGAACGCCACGATCGCGCCCTGGTAGTTGCCGATGCGCCGCTGGTTCTGCGCCGCCTCGTAGGCGCGGGCCTCGTCCGGCGGCGGCACCGCGCCCGCCGGCGCAGGCGCGCCGGGTGCGGAAGCCGTGCCGGGCTGGGCCGGCGGCGCACCCTGTTCGAGCCGGCGCAGGCGCGTGTCGAGGTCGACGTACATGTCGCGCTGGCGCTTGGCCGTGCCCTCGATATTGTTGCCCAGAATCTCGAACTGGCCGCGCAGGCCCGTCACCTCCTGCCGCAACTGCTGGATCTGCGAGAGCAGCTCGAAGAGCGGCGCCTGCCCCCCCTTGGCCGATTCCTCGACCGCGACGAGGCGCGCCGCCAGCGCTTCCTGCCCCTGACGGAGTTCCTCCAGACGCTTCGCCTGCTCGACGATCTGCTGGCGGGCGGTCTCGTCGTCGAACAACCCGGCGTGCGCGTGCGGGACGACGAACAGCAACGCCGCGAGGGCAACGCACCCTGCGCTCAGCCCCACAGCGCTTTTCCCTTCACCCTTCACGCGGGTCACTCGCCGCGATCCTTGTACTTGATATCCGCGCGGCGGTTCTCCGCCCAGGCAGCCTCGTCGTGGCCCATGGCCTTCGGCTTCTCTTCGCCGAAGCTCACGGTCTCGATTTGTGCAGGCGACGCCCCCAGGAGCTGCATCATCTGCTTGACGGCGTCGGCGCGCTTCTGGCCGAGCGCGAGATTGTACTCGCGGCTGCCGCGCTCGTCGGCGCTGCCCTCGATGCGCATCTGCGCCGAGCGGTGCTGCGCGAGGTACTTGGCGTGCGCCGCGACGGACGGCTTGAACTCGTCCTTGATGATGTAACTGTCGAAGTCGAAGTAAACGCTGCGCCTGGAGAGTATGTTCTTCGGGTCGGTGAGCGGATCGGCGCCGACCTTCGGCGTCACGAGCGGCTTCGCCGCAGCGCTGCCATCCGCCGGCTTGACCGGCGGCAGGGCGGTAATCGGCTGCGCCGCGCGGTCCTCGACCGCCGCGCCTTCCTGTTCCTTGGTCGGCCCGGTCGCGCATCCCGCCGCGAAACCGGCCACGAGCAGAGCTGCGAGTAGTTTCCTCATCGATTACTCCTCGGAAGAAAGTCTATCTGACCAGCGGACCCCACGCGGGTTCGCGCACGTCCCCTGTAGATTCGGTAAAACGCTGCTTCACTCGGCCATCGCTCGACACCGCGGCTAATATACCACGCTCGTTCACCACGGTTGCGTAGAGGATCAGCCTGCCGTTCGGCGCGTAGCTCGGTGATTCGTCGATCCCGCCTTCTGTAAGCAGCTGCACCTGGCGCGTCGTGAGATCCTGCACCGCGACGCTGAACCGGTTGCCGTTGCGCTGTATGAACGTGAAACTCTTGCCCCCGGGGCTGAAGCGCGGCGAGACGTTGTAGGTGCCCTCGAACGTGAGCCGCTGCGCCCCGGTGCCGTTCACCGGCATGCCGTAGATCTGGGGGCTGCCGCCGCGGTCGGAGGTGAACAGCAGCAGCCGACCGTCGGGCGAAAAATTCGGCTCGGTGTTGATCGCCGAGCCCGAGGTGAGCCGCGCCGGCTCCCCGCTGCCGTCGGCGTTGATGACATAGATGTGCGAGCCGCCGTCCTTGGTGAGCGTCACCGCGAGCTTACGGCCGTCGGGCGACCACGCCGGCGCGCTGTTGCTGCCCCAGTGATTCGCAACCGCCTGGCGGCCGCCGGTTACCAGCGACTGCACGTAGACCACCGGCTTCTTGCGCTCGAACGAGACGTAGGCAAGCCGCGCGCCGTCGGGCGCCCAGGCGGGCGAGATGATCGGCTCGCCCGAGGCGAGCACGGTCTGCGGATTGTGGCCGTCGGCATCCGCCACCTGCAGCTCGTAGCGCGGCCCGCGCTTCACCACGTAAGTGATGCGCGTGCTGAACACGCCGACGTCCCCCGTCAGCTTCTCGTAGACGATGTCGGCGATACGGTGGGCGGTGAGCCGCAACTGCGCGGCCGACGCCGTGAACGCAAAGCCGGCGAGCTGCGTCTGCTTGACGGCATCCATTAGCCGGAAGCGCACCTCATAGCGGCCGCCGGCCTGGGCCGCGACGGTGCCGATCACCACGGCTTCGGCGCCGCGGGCGCGCCACTGCGAATAGTTGAGCTGCTCGGGCTCATGCGGCACCGGCACGATGCCGCCCGGGTCGACCACCCGGAAGACCCCGCTGCGCGTGAGATCGGCCGCGACGACCGACGTCAGCTGCTGCGGCAG
>Ga0326597_10011093_pt1 | contig 11967 bp, 12 predicted proteins | sample RVTome_12_FD_203789 | JGI IMG/M metagenome (GOLD analysis project Ga0326597, IMG submission 203789) | Soil microbial communities from uranium-contaminated site in the Upper Colorado River Basin, Wyoming, United States - RVT100D185 | ecosystem: Environmental > Terrestrial > Soil > Contaminated >... | reverse complement strand
GCCGCGGCGAGGCTCGTCCGACCGGAGGACCCTTCCAACGCGGAGGTGGCCTTCACCCACGGGCTGTGGTTCGACATGGGCTTGATGGCGCTGGCAGCCTGCGACGGGCCCGGCCTGGAGAAGATCCTGCGGGGGAACGACCTTCCGATCAGCAGGCAGTTGGGGCTCGAACGGGACCACTTCGGGCTGGACCACGCCCAGGCGGGCCTCGTCTGCGCCGAGCGGCTCGGCCTGCCGGCATGGCGCTGGACCCCGATCGCGCGTCACCACGGCCAGAACGAGTGCGACAGCGATCCACTCGCGGCCGCCATCCAAACGGTGGCGCTCATGCCGCACGACCTGCGTTGGTGGCCCGCCTCGCAACACGCCGCGTGGAGGGAACGCCTCGCGCGCCACCATCCGGCCTGGCCCTCGCCGGATGCCGTGCTCGAGCTCATCCAGCGCGACCTGGACGAGGCGGAGGACGGCCTGCCGCGGGTCGATTCCGAGCACACCCTGATCCGCGCCCATCGCGCCGCGTGACGGGAACCGGAAAGAAACCTCGATCTCCCCCTCAGGAGAACCGGAGAAGTGCCGAAAAGCAGTGCAACACATCACCTGGCGAGACGCCTTGCCGGGCAGGCAGCAGGCCTGCAAGACGAAGGCACGATCGGGACCGCTCCACTAGGAGGCATTCCCGGACGTGCCTTCTTCTCGTATTCGGGCCTGCGCCGGACAGCGACCGATCATGGACCCACGAATCCCCCCGTCCCCTCCCTCCACCGCCTCGATCAGCGCGGCGCGACGCCTGGCGCGCGGCCCGCTCGAGCTGACGAGGAGGATCGCCGACGCGATCCGCCTGCGCGCGGCCGAGACGACCAGGAAGAGGATGGACTCCTACACTCCGGGGGGAGACGACGCACTGACCGAGAACACCTTGCTGCCGCGACTCGTGGCGCCTGCTGAATTGGCAGTGGGTGCTGGTGGAGACGGCGCCACGCAGCACGACGGCAAGGAAACCGTCCTTCCGCAATCGCGGGGGGACGAGGCGGCGGCTCCTGTCGCCGATTCGCTGGAGGTGGAGGGCCGTCGCAAGGCGGCCCTCTCTCCTCTTCCTCCCCCCGGCGACGCGAAGGGCGAGCCCAGTTGACCGGCATCCGGATCGACGGGCGCTCACGGGGTCTCTCACCGCGCGCGCGGCCGCCTTCGATAGCGGCCGCAGGCCTTTCATGGAGTCGGGGGCATCTATACCGGGTCTCGCAGACCCCTTCTCCACTCATCAACACAATCGAAGGACCGTTCACCAATGGGACTCAGAATCAACACCAACGTCGCTTCCCTGACGGCGCAGAAGAACCTCTCTGCCGTCTCGCAGCGGCTGCAGGGGAACTACAACCGCCTCTCGTCGGGGCTTCGGATCGCGACCGCGGCCGATGACGCCGCCGGCCTGGGGATCTCCGAGAGGATGCGTGCGCAGATCCGCAGCTACGCCGTCGCTCAGCGCAACACGATGGACGGCATCAGCCTCGTGCAGACGGCCGAAGGGTCGCTCAACGAGGTCAGCAACATGCTGGCGCGGATGCGCGAGCTGGCCGTCCAGGCTTCGAACGGCACCCTCTCGACGGAGGACCGCGCCACGGTCAACACGGAGTTCGCCCAGCTGATCTCCGAGATCGACCGCGTCGCTTCCACCGCCGAGTTCAACGGCATCGCCCTGCTGGACGGGAGCACGACCTCGGCTTCGATCCAGGTCGGCGTCGACGCCGGCGCCGGCAACCAGATCGACATCTCCCTGGTCGACACGACCGCGGCCACCCTCGGGATCGACTCGCTGGCCACCGACACGGTGGTCAACGCGCAGGCCGCGCTCACCGCGCTCGACACGGCGATCAACACCGTCAACACGGGGCGCGGCCAGCTGGGCGCGTTCCAGAACCGGCTGCAGAGCGCCTTCGCGAGCGTCCAGGTGACCCACGAGAACCTGTCGGCGGCAGAGAGCCGCATCCGCGACGTGGACGTCGCGTCCGAGACGGCGGACCTGACGCGCAACGCGATCATGCAGCAGGCGGCCGTGGCGGTCCTGGCCCAGGCCAACGTCCAGCCCCAGCTGGCGCTCAGCCTGCTCGGCTAGGCCCCTGGGAGGAGACGTCACCAGAGAAGCTGACACGAGGGAGCCCGGTGCCGGCGGCCGACACACCGCCGAGCGTCGGGCTCCCTCCTTCGACCTCCGCCGAGAGGCTGAGGATACGGCCTCTCAGCGCGGGCCGACGCCCGCAACCCAATGAGGAGGCTGCGCCGCGCTGAGTCCCTGTTGGCGGGGGAGGCAGACCCTCCCCCGCACCGGCCGCGACACGCGGCCTCCCCCTCCTCGCCGCCCGACCGGCGGCGCGGCGCCATTGGCGCCGGATCTACTACTTCGGAATCTGCGCGCTGCGCGCGCAAATCCCGGAGTAGTAGATCAGCGGCCCCAGCACCGACGCCTGGCTGCGTTGGTGCCCGTTGGCGAGCGATTCCAGCTCGCGTCTGAGCCCGACCGGAAGCACCCCGAATGGCGAGCGACGATCTCCTGCTCTCACGCGCACCGGTGTTCGACCGAGAGGCGCGGACCTGCGGGTACGAGGTCCGCCTCGGACCGCGGCGCGCAGCCGTCCGCGCCCGAGGGGCACCGGCGGGATTCTTCGCCGGCCTGCTCGCGGACGTCACGGGTAGCAGAACCATGTACGTCGAGATGACGCAGGGCCTGCTGGCGCACGATCTGCTCGACCACCTCCCCTGCCAGCACACGGTCGCCGTGCTGCCGGCGGACAGCGACGAAAGTCCACCCCTGCTCGATGCCTGCAGGGTGCTCAAGGGCTCCGGCTACCGGATCGCCATCGACATCCACTGCCTGGGGGCCCCCGCCGGTCCCCTGGCGGAGATCGCGGACGTGATCCGGATCGACTTCGACAGCCTGCTCGGTGAGGACAGGCTGCGCGCCGTGCAGGAGTACGGCGCGCCTTCGCGCCAGGTCCTGGCGACGAACGTCCGCACGACTCGCACGTTCCTCGAGGGCAGGGAGCAGGGCTTCGCCTTGTTCCAGGGCGGGTTCCATGGACGCCCGGCCAACATGCTCGGGGACCGGCGCACGCTGGCGCGGGACCCGGCCTGGCTGCTCCTGCGCGAATCCGTGCGGGATCCGCTCGACGCGGATCGGCTCCGAGAGCTGCTCGTGGAGAACGGCGTGGACGAGCGCGAGGCGGGCGGGATCCTGGAGTCGGGCGTCCCGGAAGTGATCCTGGGCTCGTGCCTGCACCGGGCGCTGGCGAGGCTGGCGCGCGGCAAGCCGCTCGAGGTGCTGGTCGTCTCGCTGGCCCGCGCGCGGCTGTGCAGCCGGATCGGCCGCCACCTCGGCGACCGGACTGGCGAGCGCGGGCTCTTCCTGACGGGCTCCCTCTCGTGCCTCGATGCGGTCCTGGACATGCCCCTGGACCACGCCCTGGCGGATCTGTGCGTCGATCCGCTCGTGGCGCGGGGCCTGGACGGCCACGGCGCGGCGGGCAGGGTCCTGGAGCTGGTCCTGGCCCACGAACGGGGAGAGTGGGACCGGGTGTCCACCCTGGCCGCGCGCGCCGGTCTGGAGCTTTCCGCGCTCCTGCGGGAGTATCGGGGCGCCGTGCGCTGGGCCGACGCCGTCGCCGCTTGAAGGAGCCTTCGCCAAGGGGCAGAGTGCAGCCATGGAGAGAGCAAGACGAGTGCTGGTGGCCGAGGACGAGGAGTCGTTCGGACAGCTCGTGTCCGAGATCCTCGAGCGCCGTGGGTACGAGTGCCGGCTCGCCGCGGACGGCGCCTCGGCGACCTCGATCCTGGAGAGCGAGAGCATCGATCTCCTGATCGCCGACATCCGCATGCCCGGCAACGACGATCTCGAGCTCGTGCGCGCCATGCCCAGGGTCGCTCCGGGAGTGCCGACGATCCTCATGACGGGGTATCCTTCGGTCGACACCGCCAGGGCGGCGATCGGCCTGCCCGTGACGAGCTACCTCGTGAAGCCGTTCGAGGCCGAGGATCTCGAGCGGCACGTCGACGAGGCCCTGCGCCGCGCAGAGATCTCGGCCTCGATCAGCGCCAGGCGCCGGGATGGGGCCGCTCTGGAGAGCGAGCTCGATCGCCTCGCGGCCGACCTGAAGTGCCCGGACTCGACTCGACCCGACAGCGGGTTGCAGGCCTTCGCCGAGCTGAGCATGCGGAACATGCTCGGCTCGCTCCAGGATCTGCGCGCGCTGCTCAGCCATCTGGTCGAGGGCCGCGAGCCGCGGAGCGCCTGCCACCTGTTCGACTGCCCCGGGCGGAAGAACCTCCTGTGCGCGCTCAGGGCCACCGTGCAGGTCCTCGAGCGCACCAAGCAGGCCTTCAAGTCGAAGGAGCTGGGAGAGCTGAGGCGGCGCCTGGTCGAGGTCATCGAGCACTGCGAGTGAAGGGTGGGTGGCGATGCGGTGTCGGACACCGTACCGTCACACCACGCGCGCCAGGAAGGCGCGCAGGGCGAAGCGGCGCGCTTCGCCGCGCTGGTAGCGCGCGGCGCCGGCGGTCAGGCGCGAGACATCGTCGAAGCTCGCGGCCGCCTCGGCCTTGCGGCCCAGGGTCTTGAACGCCAGCCCGCGCCGGTAGGCGCTCTCGGGCGTCGGGCCGTGGTTGCGCTCGAAGCGCCGAACCTGCTCAAGGGCCTCCTCATGACGACCGCTCGCGTGCAGCGCCTCGACCAGCCGCAGCAGCACCGCGCCGTAGGCGTGCTCCTCGTCGATCCCGGCCGCCGCGGTCAGCGCCGCGGCGGCCTGCTCGCGCCGCCGCGCGCCGAGGAGCGCGCAGCCCAGGCGGTAGTGCCACTCGGCCGACTGCGGCTCGCCCGCGGCGGCCGTCTCGAGGTGCTCGACGGCCTGGGCGCAGCGACCCTGCGACAGGAGCAGCGCGCCGAGCTTGCCGCGGTTGTGCGGGGTGTCGACCTGGCCCAGGTCGCGCCGCATGCGCTGGAAGCGCCGCCGGTGCACGGCGCCCGTCCCGACCCGCTCGGCGACGAAGCCCACGACGGCCACGGTCAGGAGCAAGCCGACGATGGGGATGCGGAACGGCGCCCCGATCACCGGGATCGAGCGCAGGACGATGAGCACGACGAAGACGACCGCGAAGTACCCGAAGAGGCGCAGCACGCCGGGGATTCTAGGTGCCGGAGCCGGGGAGGTCTCCCCGAACCTGGGCCGCCGCGGGCCGGGCGGCTACAATCCGCCGCTTCCGCCGTTGACCCGCCATGCCGCCGCCCAGGGCCGGACCACCCCCGCGCCTCGCCGTCGCCGCCGAGCTCCTGCGGGCCGCCGGCGGGCTCGCGCTCCTGCCCTGGCGCCTGGCGCGCTACCGGCTGCGGCGGAGCGCCCTGCGGGCCGAGATCGAGGGCGACCTGGCGGCCGAGCCCGAGCGGGTCGAGCCCGAGGCGCGCGCGCTGCACCCCCCGCTCGACCGCCCGCTGCGCGTCTTCGTGGCCTGTGCCGAGGCCTCGGGCGAGGTCCACGCCCGCAGCTTCGTCGCCGCCCTGCGCCGGCTCCTGGCGGCCTGCGGCGCGCCGCCGCCCGAGATCGTCGCGCTCGGCGGCGCAGGGCTCGCGGCCGACGGCGTCGAGCTCGTCGGGCGGCCGGTCGAGCGCGCGGCGATGGGCTTCGCCGGCGCGCTCGGCGCGGCTCCCTACTTCGTCGCCCTGGTGACGCGCGCCGCAGGGCGCCTGCGCGAATGGCGGCCGGACCTGTTCGTGCCGGTCGACTCCCCGGCGCTGAACGTGCCGCTGGCTCGCGTCGCGCGGCGCTACGGCGTGCCGGCGGTGCACTTCGTCACGCCCCAGTACTGGGGTTGGGCGCCCTGGCGCGCGAGCGCGTACCGTTCCGCGGTCGACCTGGCGCTGACGATCCTGCCGTTCGAGCCGGCCTGGTTCGCGCGCCGCGGCGTCCCGGTCGCGCACGTCGGGCACCCGCTGCTCGACGCGCTCGCGGGGCGGCCGGTCCCCAGCGGCGCGGGCGCGGGCGGGAGAGCGCGCATCGTGCTCCTGCCCGGCAGCCGGGCGGCGGTGATCCGCCGCAACCTCTCCTGGATGCTCGTCGCCGCCGGGCGCGCGGCGCGCACGCTGCCGGATGCCGAGCTGGTCGTCGCCCAGCGGGACGGCGAGCACGAGCCCTTGATCCGCTCCATCCTGCGCGGGCGGGACGCCGAGGGCGCGGTGCGGCTCGAGCTCGGGGACCTGCACGGCACCCTGGCGGGCGCGCGCGCGGCGCTCTCGGTCTCGGGCACGGTGCTGCTCGACCTCCTGCACCAGCGCCTGCCGGCCGTGGTCGTGTACCGTGTCAGCCGGCCCATGGCCTGGCTGGTCCCCCACCTCCTGACGACCCCCTTCTTCGCCTCGGTCAACCTGCTCGCGCGGCGCGAGGTGTACCCGGAATTCTGCTTCGCCGGCGAGGGCCCCCTGGCGCAGGTCGCGGCGGCCCTGGCGCGCAGCGCCTGCGACGAGGCCTGGCGGCGGGAGTGCGCCGCGGGCCTCGAGACGGCCGCCCGCCGCCTGGGTCCGCCGGGCGCGGCCGCGCGCGCCGCCGCCGCCGCGCTGGGTGCCCTGCGCCCCGCGCCCGGCCCGTCGCCGGCGGAACGCGCCCCGGCCACCGCGGGGGCCCCCTCATGAGCTCCCGCTGCGAGAGGCGCGAGGGCAAGGGTTTTCCCGAGGATCTGCTGAAGGGAGACGCCGAGCGCGAGAAGGGGGGCGATCTCATGGACACGGAGACGACCCGACTGATGCAGCTCACCAAGCGCGGCGACCGGGAGGCATTCGACGCCCTGGTCGCCCGCCTGCGCGGAAGGGCCTTCCACGTGGCCCTGGCCCTGGTCGGCTCGCGCGACGACGCGTTGGACCTGGCCCAGGAGTCCTTCCTGAAGATCTTCCGCGCCCGCGACACGTTCCGCGACGGCGAGCCCTTCCTGCCCTGGTTCCACCGCATCCTGCGCAACACCTGCTTCAGCCACCTGCGCCAGCGCGGCCGCCTGCGAAAGCTGTCCGTCTCCCAGGCCCGTGCGGGCCGGGACGCGGACGAGGGCGACTGGGAGCTGATCGACGAGGACGCGCCCGCCCCCGGCGCGCGCATGGAGTCCGACGAGCGCTCGCTGGCCTTTCGCCAGGCCTTCCGCACGCTCTCGGCCAACGACCGCGAGATCATCACCCTGCGGCACTTCAGGGAGCTGTCGTACCGCCAGATCGCCGACTCGCTCGGCATCCCGCAGGGCACGGTCATGTCGCGCCTGTTCCACGCTCGTCGCCGCCTGCGCGAGAAGCTGCGAGACGTCCTCGACGAGGCGCCGGCCGCCTCGGGAGAAGCCGAATGAACACCGAGAAGGGGCACCCGACGCGCGATGAGCTCTTGGCGATGGCCTACGTCGACGGCGAGCTCGCCGACCAGGCGCGCGCCGAGCTCGAGGCGCGCCTGGCGGCCGAGCCCGAGCTGGGCCGCCAGATCGCCGCCTACCGGAAGCTGGACCTGCTCGGCCGCGCCCAGGCGCCGCCCGAGCCCATGGACCACGAGTGGCGGCGCCTGGCCCGGGACGGCGTGCAGCGCGCCGGCCTGGGCCTGGGCTGGTCGCTCGTGTTCGTGGCCGGCCTGGGCCTCCTGGGCTGGGCGGTCTGGGCCGTCGCCACCGATCCCGAGCTGGAGCTCACGCCCAAGCTCCTGATCGGCGGCGCGCTGCTCGGCGCCTCGTTGCTCTTCCTCGCCACCCTGCGCGCGCGCCTGCGGACGCTGCCCTACGACCCCTACACCGAGGTCGAGCGATGATCATCGTCACCTGCGACACCGTGCCCGGGCGCGAGATCGCCGAGACCTTCGGCCTCGTGCGCGGCAACGCGGTGCGCGCCCGCCACATCGGCAAGGACATCGGCGCGCTGTTCAAGAACATCGTCGGGGGCGAGATCCCCGAGTACACGAAGCTCCTGGCCGAGGTGCGCGAGCAGGCGCTCGACCGCATGTGCGCGGAGGCCCGCGCGCGCGGCGCGGACGCGGTCGTCTGCCTGCGCTTCGCGAGCGCCGAGATCTCGACCGGAGCGGCCGAGATCCTGGCCTACGGCACCGCCGTCAAGCTGGTCGAACATCCCACCCGGTAGATTCCTCCCCGGATCAGCGGCTCCTGGCCCTCACGCAGGGAGCAAGGACAGCTCGCGCAGCAGCAGCGCCGTGCGGACCGGGTAGCCGGGGCCGTCGGGCGCGCGCCCGGCGAGCAGGCGCGCGAGCCGGCGCAGGTCCGGCTCGCGGTCGACGTCGAGGCTCTCCTCGAGCAGCTCGACCTCCAGCCCGCGCTCGCGGGCGAGCGCGACCGTGCGCGCGCACGTGTCGCCGCTCGACATCGCCACGCGCGTGAACAGCTCCGGGTGCGAGCCGCGCAGGCCGACCAGCGCGTAGCCGCCGCCGCCGTCGGGCGAGAGCACGAGGTCGGCACCCGCGCCGAGCGCGGCGTGGGCCTCCCGCACGAGCGCGACCGGGAGCAGCGGCACGTCCGATCCGACCACGACCGCTGTCGCCGGCGGGTCGCGGCGCGCCTCGTCCTCGAAGTGCCGCGCCAGCCTGTGGCCGAGGTCCGGGCCGACCTGCGGCGCGCGGTCGGCCAGGCCGGGGAAGCCGGCCGCGAACCAGGCCGCCGCGGCGGCCGGAGCGAAGCGCAGCGCGGTCTCGAGGTCGCTCGCCGCCGCCAGGCGCTCGACCAGGTCGCGCAGCATCGCCTCGGAGAGCGCCGCGGCCTGAGAGGGTGAGAGCGGCGGGCACAGGCGCGTCTTCACCCGGCCCGGCGCCGGGTGCTTGGTGAAGACGGCGGTGCGCCGGCGCGCGGGCGGCATGACGGCCAGGGTACCCCCCGCGCCCCGAGCCTCGGGCCCCGGAAACCTGAACCATCGACATGCCCCGGCGTTGAGCGTCGTCCCTCCTACGCCGGTACTGCTCCGCCGCCCCGTGACCTAGAATCCCCCCCCATGATGCGCTCCTCGCTCCCGCTCTCGCTGCTCCTGCTCGCCGCCGGCCCCCTGCTCGCCCCCGCCCGCGCGCAGGAGGCGGGCAAGGTCGAGCTCGACCTGAAGAGCGAGATCGACGCCGGCGTGCGCTGGCTGCGCGCGCAGCAGTCGCCCGACGGCAGCTACGGCGGCGGCGTGACGGGCACGGCCTGGGTGCTGCAGGCCCTGGCCGGCTCGCCGCGCGCGTACCGGCGCCACCACGGCCCCTTCGTGCGCGGCGCGCTGGACTACCTGGCCGCGCACCAGGACGAGGAGGGCCACGTCCACGACGCCGACGCGGAGCGCAACCAGGGCATCGAGCAGTCGCTGCTGGCGCTGCTCGCCCTGCGCCAGTTCGACGACGAGACGACGCGGCCCGTGCGCGCGCGGCTGGCGGCCTGCTTCGAGGCCGTTGGTGAAACCGTCCAGCCGGAGGCGCTCGCGCGCGAGGAAGCCGAGCGCCTCGCCATCCGCTGGATCGCCCGGCGCCGCGCCGACCACTCCTGGGACGGCGCCGACGGGCCGATCGTGGAGACCGCGCGCGCGCTGATCGACCTCTCGCGCGCGTGGCGCGCGCTCGAGCCCGCGCCGGCGCCCAAGGCGAGGCGCGCCCTGCCGCCCTTCGACCCCGCCGACCGCGCCGGCGTGGAGCGCGCGTTGCAGCGCGGCGCGCTGTTCCTGGTCGCCGCCAGCGAGAACGGCCGCTGGGGTCCGCCCGGAGAGCCAGAGGCCGGCATGACGGCCATGGCGCTGAGCGCGCTGCAGGCGCTCCCCGAGCCGCGCCCCGAAGCGGTGCAGGCGATCATCGACGGCGGGCTCTCCTGGTTGGTGTCGCTGCAGAAGCCCGACGGCTCGATCCACGACGGCAAGCTCGCGAACTACATCACCTCCGCCTCCGTGCTCGCCCTCGCGCGCGCCGGCCGCGCGGAGCACGCGCCGGTGATCGCCCGCGCGCGCGACTTCCTGGTCGCGCTGCAGGCCGACGAGGGCGAGGGCTACAGCGAAGGCGACCTGCACTACGGCGGCATCGGCTACGGCAACGACGAGCGGCCGGACCTGTCCAACCTGCAGATGGCGCTCGAGGCGCTGAGCGCGGCCGGCCTCGAGCAGGGCGACGAGACCTTCCGCAAGGCGCTGCGCTTCCTCGAGCGCACGCAGAACCGCTCGGAGTCGAACGACGTCTCGATCCGCGAGGGCGAGGTCGTGATCGAGAGCGGGGACGACGGTGGCGCGGCCTACGCGCCGGGCGAGTCCAATGCCGGCTTCGAGGTGCTGGCGGACGGCACGAAGGTGCCGCGCTCCTACGGCTCGATGACCTACGCCCTGCTCAAGGGCTTCATCTTCGCCGGCCTGCCCAAGGAGGACGCGCGCATGCAGGCGGCCTGGAAGTGGGTGCGGGAGCACTACACGCTCGACGTCAACCCCGGCTTCGAGCGCTCGCCCGACCCCAGCCACGCCTACCAGGGCCTCTACTACTACTTCCACACGATGGCCAAGGCGCTCGACCTGTACGGCGAGGAGAGCGTGGTCGACGCCCAGGGCGTGGCGCACGCCTGGCGCGCTCAACTGTGCGGGCGCCTGATCGCGATGCAGCGCAAGGACGACGGCTCGTGGCTGAACGAGAACGCCGCGCGCTGGTGGGAGGGCAACCCGGTGCTGGCCACCTCGTACGCCATGCTGACCCTCGGCACGGCCCTGCCGCCCGCGCGCGAGGCCGCCGAGGAGCGGCGCGGCGAGGACGGGTAGCCCGCGCGCGTCGTGGCGCGCGGCTACGGCGCGAGCACCATCACCTTGAGGTCGAAGGTGTCGAAGTACGGCGCGTACTCGGCGTTCAGCTTCTCACCCTGGTCTGTCAAGGGGTCGAGGAAGCTCTACGGCTCCCAGCCGCCGGCGACCGAGAGGTCGGCTCCGGTCGTGTAGCTCGCGGCCGGGGAGCACAGCCAGGCGGCGGCTTCGGCCACCTCCTCGGGCCTTCCGGGGCGGCCGAAGGGGATGCGCGCGTGACGCTCCGGGTCGAGGGTGTCGAGCGCCGCGTGCGCGTGGGGCACGACGCCCGGCGAGAGCACGTTGACGCGCACGCCGTGCGGCGCCTCCTCCAGCGCCAGCGAGCGGGCCAGGACGACCAGCGCGCTCTTGGCCGCCGCGTAGGCGGCCACGCGCCGCCGGCCGCGCAGGCCGGCCAGCCCGGCGCAGCCGAAGAACAGGAGGTCGCCGCGACTCGCGCGCAAGGCCGCGCGCGCGGCGCGGGCGACGAAGAAGGCGCTGTCGACGTTGCTCGTGAACATGCGCGTCCACTCCTCTGGAGCCAGTCCCTCCAGCGCGCCCGCGGCGTACTCCCCCACCGCGTGCACGACGTGGTCGAGCCTCCCGTCCGCCGCCAGCGCGGCCGCCACCAGCCGCTCGGCCTCGTCCGGACGCTCGAGGTCGGCACGGTGCACGCGACCGCAGAACTCGTTCTCGGCCTCGCGCGCCAGGTCGCGCGAGCCTCGGTACACGACGTGCACCCGGTCCCCGCGCCGCGCCAGCCGGCGCGCGACCGCCAGGCCGAGCCCGCGCACCCCACCCGTGACGATGCTGACGGCCGTCCCCGGCCGGGGTCCCTGCTGCGCGCCCATCGGAGCGAGGGTATCAGGCCGCGCGGCGCCGGATCCACCGGATCCGGCGGGGCCCGTGGAGCGCGGGTCGAGGGCTCAGTCGATCGAGCCGAAGCGCGCCGGCGGCCACACGCGCAGGTCGACCTTGCCGCGCAGGTACTCGCGCGGCACCTGGCCGAACTCGCGGCTGTCCGAGGAGTGCAGGCGGTTGTCCCCGAGCACGAAGTAGTGCCCCTCCCTCACGCGCGTGAAGTCGTACGTGCTGGGGTCGGCCCGCTCGATGTAGGGCTCCGCCAATAGCTCGCCGTTGACCCACACGCGCCCGCCGGCCATCAGGATCTCGTCGCCGGGCAGGCCGACGAC
>Ga0326597_10011092_pt1 | contig 11967 bp, 7 predicted proteins | sample RVTome_12_FD_203789 | JGI IMG/M metagenome (GOLD analysis project Ga0326597, IMG submission 203789) | Soil microbial communities from uranium-contaminated site in the Upper Colorado River Basin, Wyoming, United States - RVT100D185 | ecosystem: Environmental > Terrestrial > Soil > Contaminated >... | reverse complement strand
CTCAACCGGGGGGCTTCGCCCCGCCGGACCCCCCTACACGCCCGCTCGCGGGGCCCCATGATCCCCACTCCGCTCGCGTGGCTTACTCGCTGCGCTCGTTCGCTCTCAACCGGGGGGCTTCGCCCCGCCGGACTCCCCATCGCCGTCGGTCGCGGGGGCCCCGAGGGCCCCGCTCCGCTCCGGCGGCTTACTCGCTGCGCCTCGTTCGCTTTGACGAGCATCATAGGTTACACCTACTCGGCCCGCGCCCTCGCTGCGTAGAGTAGATGCCCGCCGGCGGGGCGGAACCCGAGCGTCTCCAGGAACTCCTTTGGGATCTCCGCCGGGTGGACCTTCGGGAACCGCAGGGTCATCATGCCTTGCGCGCGGAGTCGAGAGAGCAGGTGCTCCAGACGGGCTCCACCGTCCTCGATGAGAGGGCGGAGCGACACAATCGCCGCCGGCGGGGGGCTCGCGCGCGGACCCGCCTCTGCGTTCCCTGCGTTCTCTTCGGGGCCCACTCCGGGCTTCACATAAAGGAGGTAGGCCTCGATTCGGTCGTCGGAGACGACGGCGAGTCCTGCGATGTCGTTCTTCCTTGCCGTGAGCGTCTCGACCGATCGCTCCCAGCAAACCTCCGGACGAGCCTCTTCAAGGAGACCATTGGCGGCGAGATCGTCGATCGTGACAGGAATCACGAACCCGGACATCTCTGGACCGGGGGGCTTCGCCCCGCCGGCCTGCGGCGCGCCAGTTACCGCGCGCGCATCGTCCTCTTCACGCGAGCGGAGCGGGGCATGGGGTCCCCGCGAGCGAGCGTGTAGGGGAGTCCGGGGGACGAAATCCTCTGGACTGGAGAAGACGTAGTCTGTCAGGAGCGTCTCCTGGATATATCCACCTGCCCCGAACAGCGCGCAGGCAGGGGCGAGTGTCTCGGGGACTTCGGCGATGATTCGGGGGGGTCCGAGAATCGCGAGCTTCGAGCCGAGCGAGGCGAGCAGGTGACGGCCATGACCCTGCCGCCGATGATCGGGATGGACGGCGATCTTGTGAACGAGGGTGCCTGAGGGCCGTTTCGCGCCGATCAGGACGCCGATCGGGTCGGAGCCCGCGAAGGCGACCATGCAGCTGCTGCACCAGACCTGAAGGTCGCGGATCGACCGCTTGAACGTGGCCGGCGTCATCGCAGGCTCGTCGGGAAAGTACGGCGACCAGCAGCGATTCAGCGCGTCGACGAGAAGCGCCACGTCGTCCGTGCGGCAGAAGCGGTACGACGCCACGATCGATCCGACGACCGATCAGTGCTCGCGATTGTCGCCGGACTTGATTGGTACGGTCAGCGGGCTCACCTCGTTGAGGTAGCCGCTGCCGTTGCCGGCCGGGACCACTTGAGCCTTGCTTTGGGCTTCCGCAATCGTGCGCGCGGCCGAGGCCTCGTGGCCCTTTGGAGTCGGCGCCGCCGCTGCCGCGCCCTGGCCCGCTGTGGGGTAGTTCGCGATCGCCTCGGCCATGAGCTTCTTTCCAATCTCGATGCCTTCCTCGACGAGGGCGAGGTCGATCGCCGCCGCGGCGCGCTCTCGCGCAAGCTCCTCGACCCTCTCCTGTGTCTTGTTGCGCATGAACCCGGCCGGGACCCGGAGGATCCGCTGCGCGGCTTCGGTGGACCAGTCGAAGGTCGAGATCAGAGGGTTCTTCTTGTCGTCGCGAGCAATCAGTCTTGCCTCGCCTCCCGCGCCGCTGTCGGTCTTGGCCTCGGCAGCGTCGCCGGCTCCCGTCTGGGCTGGAGACGGCGCCTGGATCTCCAGCGGCGCCCCCGTCTCCTCCTCGATCACCTGGCGGGCGAAGTCGAGCGTGATCGCGTCGATCTTCATCATGCGTGCGCGCTTTTCGACACGCGCTTTGACGCGGCGGCGCTGATAGGCGTTCTTCATGGTCCAGAGGCCTTTCCTGGCGTCCTCCGACCATCGCAGCTTGCGTCCGTCGTAAGTGGTCTCCTCCTGGAGACCGCCCTCCACCTCCGCGATTCTCTCGATCATCTCCCGCGAGATCACCTCGAAATCGGTGGCGCCGCAGACGGTGCACTTCACGGCGCCGCTCTGCGTGGCCGTGACGCCGCAGGCCCGGCACATCGACACCGGGCCGGACTTCGCCCGCTCGAGCGCCACCGCTTCGGCCAGCGCCTTGGTCGCGGCCGACGCGCTCTTTGGCATGAACCGATCCATCGCTTCGTCGATCACCGCGTTCGTGATGACCGAATGCCCCTTCTCGAGCGCCAGGCGGAGGACTCCGGTGCGGGCGATCCCCTTGACCTGCTCGGGCACGTTCGTCATGCGCGCTTCGGCCTCGGGCGTCCATCGGATGGTCTCCTCGGCGCGCACGTCGAGCCGGGGCACCTCGAGACGCGTGGAGAGGAGGACATCGCACGGTGCGCCGCGGAGAATATTCTCCGCGTTGCTCCCCAACGCCGTCTCGTCTTTCGGGCTGTGGACGCCAATGCGGCCCAGCACGATGAGGAAGGGACTCGTCTTGCGCGCGTGGTCGATGATCTTCTGGAAGGGCTTGCCGTCGAGAAGCGTTTTCTTGATCGCGACGCCCTCCTCGCTCGCCATCCGCTCGGCCACCTCGAGATGCGACTGATAGATCTGCGCGAGCCCGGTGTCGATGATCTCCTCGTGAAGCTGATTCTGCTCCTCGAAGCGGAAGACCTTGGCCGCCTGCTCGGTGAGGACGTTGACGATGCCGTTGAAGACGGAGTAGTGCAGATAGGGATCGTACACGGCGATCGTCTCGACCTTCTTGCCGAACGTGCGGGCCAGGTCGATGGCGGTCATGAACGCGCCGAACGACTGGGGACTTCCGTCGATGCCGACTAGGATCGTGTCCCGCTCCGCCTCGCCGGGCTCGGGAACGTGCTTGACCACCCAGACATCGCGGTTGGACTGGCGGGCGACGCGTTCGCAGACCGAGCCGATCACGCTGTCGCGGGCGCGCCCGATGCCCAGCGCGCCAATCACGACCAGGTCGTGCTCGGAGCCGGCGAGATCCTTGAGGATCTCGGCGTGATGTTTCCCGTCCATCATCCGCGGTTCGAACTCGAGGCTCGACTCGCGACATTGGCGCGACATCCTATCGAGATAGCTGTCGGAGATGAGCTTGAGACCCATCGTGATGAGGCTGTCGTGGATCTTCCGCTGGCGCTCCAGTTCCACCTCGTCGATGTATTCCTCGGGCAGGGTGTACTCCATCTGCCTGAAGCGATAGTCGTGCAGTTTTGCCGCGTAGACATGGCAGCCGACCAGCTTCGCCGAGTACGCCTTCCCCAACGCCAGGCTGCACGCGACGGCGCGGTTGGAGTGGTCTGAGTTATCGACGGGAACGTAGATGCTCTTGTACATGGAATTCTCCGGATAGCCGACAGCTTACCCTCTTGTGACTGCGGGTTGCCCGGGCTCCCCGCCGAGCGCCCCGCGGGCGCGAGAGCCGTAACGCCACCGCACCCAGCCGATGACGGCCAGCTCGATGGCCAGAATGAGCAGCGCCGTCCTCACCATCGGGCCGACGGCCGATGGGATCACCTCCGGCTCGACGTAGAGGGAGTACCACAGCGTGAGACCTCGCCTGTTGCCACGCTCGCGCGTGAACCCGTCCCAGACCGAGAAGGCGACCGGCATGAAGGCGCCGGGGGCAAACGACGCCCCCGACGTGGCGCGAAGGGGACGCTTGAAGATGACCGACCATTCTCCCTGGTCGTAGGTCGCGACACCCGTGAGATCGCCCGTGTCGTTGGGGGCGATGACCCCGCTTCCCCGGCCGGTGAACTGCAGGGGATCGGGGCGGGCCAGATCGAAGAACCAGAGATCCACCGGGTTCTGGGCGTCCCCGAAGACGAAGTAGGGCTTCCGAGCGCCCGTCCGCATTTCCGAAGGAACCTGGATGACGACGGCGTCGGAGAACTCGGATGGGGGAACGACCGGCGCCGCTTCCGCGGCGAACGGGTCCAGCGGCTGCGCCTGGTCCGCCGGGGGCAGCGCGGCCTTTTCCTCCTCCTCCTCCTCCTCCGGCGGAACAGGAAGCGAGAGGCCGTTGTTCCCCGTCCTGTCCGCAATCATGTCGTGCCATCGAACAAGAAGGGCGATCGATTCGGCGTCGTAGATTGCCTGAACGGTTACGGATGTGGCGGGAGGGTGGAACGAGCGTCCGGGCTCCATGATCTGTCCAATGATCGAAAAGCGGGCGGCCGGAGCGGATTCGAAGCTCGCGGCCCCGTTCGCCAGATCGATCGGAACCGGGGAGCGCCTGGCGACGACGACGTTGGCATATTCAGGCCCGTTGCTCCCCGAAAGAGAGTCGATGTAGTCCGTGATGGCCCAGCGTTGCTCGGGCGTCAGGGCCTCGAGGAACGACGGCATGGGCGTGCCGTTGAACCCCGTAGTCATCGTCCTGAAGATGTCCTCGCGGGACGACCCTCCCCGGAAGGTCCAACGCTGTGCGAGGTCCGCGGCGCGAATCGGATAGCCCAGGTCGTCCCTCAGGGTCGGAGCCGAAGGTCCGTCGCCCCGACCGAGCGTGCCGTGGCACCGCGGGCAGCCGGTCTCCACGTAGAGGGTCTTCCCGAGCTCGATGGACTCCTCTGTGGCTCTCGGCGCGCTCGGGAGCGGCACGGGCTGGGCCGCGTACTCGGGGTTCGAGAAATCGGCGGAGAAGGTCTTGATGAAGTAGGCGAGATCCGACGCTTCCTGGGCGGAGAGGGCAGGCCAGGCGGGCATCGAGGTGTAGGGCATGCCGCGCCTGATGATCTCGACGAGGTCCTGATGTGTCGGGAGGGCCCCGCTTGGAGTCGTCCGAACCTTGAACTTGCCCGTCCTGAAGTCGCGGGGCCTGGGGTTCAGGTGCGGCGTGGCGAAGCCTTGGCCGTCCCCTTGCTCGCCGTGGCACTGCGAACAGTACTTGAGGTAGAGCCCCTTGCCCGACTCCCGCTGCGCCTCGGTTCCGACGTCTTGTGCCAGACCGGGGGCCGTTGCCCCGCCGGCCCCCCCATCGCCGTCGCTCGCGGGGGTCCCTTCGCGCCGCTCCGCTCCGGCGGGGCGCGCCTCTGGCGCGCCTAAAGCCGAGATCCGCGGCGATCCCGTCAGGGCGGCGGACAGCGAGACTGCCAGGACCACGAGCGCGCGCCGATTGACCGAGCAGGAGGTCATGGCCTGTGGATCTCCTCCCTGGCCCGAGGCCGCAGTCCGGTGAAATCGTAGAGAAAGAGGATCGCGTCCCATATTTCCTCTTCCGTCAGGATCTTCTCCCAGGCCGGCATGGCCGTGTCCCAGGGGGCCCCTTCTTCGGGGAGTCCTGGGCCTCCCTTGGCGATGCGCCAGAACAGAAACGTCTCGCGCAACATCGGGATCGTCCCCGTGTCGGTGAAATTGGTCGGGATCGGATCCAACCCGTGGATGAACATGCCGTTGCCCGCCAGATTGTCGCCGTGGCAGAAGACGCAGTTCCGATAGTAGACCTGGCGCCCGTTCTCGACATGTCTGCGGAACTCGTCCGGGTTCGACCGCTCGAGATCTCGGAAGGGGTTGTCTCCGGCGTCGAGCGCGATCTTCCTGTCGTGAACGGTGATCTCGACAGGCGAGGCCGGATGCACCGTTCGCGGGAAGAAGGGAGGCTGCAGCGGGACGTTCATCCGGACGTAGACGTTGGCGGCCGCGAGCGCCGGAAGGGCGACGACCGTCACGCCGAGGAGCGCGGTGTACCGCTTCTCCGTCATGAACCGAACGAGCGGACGGGAGACCTCTTCACGGCGTGGCTCGCTGGAGGACAAGTACGCCAGGATGGCGATCGAGACGATTCCCATATAGATCGAGATGACGGAGGCGGGAATCGGGGTCGTGAATCCGAATCGGAGCAGGACGTAGATCCCTGCCCACCAGGCGACGGCCCACAACAGCAGATTGGCCCGACGAAGGCGGAGAAGCCCGAACGCGACAACCACCGCGAGGACGACCAGGATGTTCATCGTGGCCCTCCCGGGGGAACGGCGGAAGCCGGCGCGACTCCCGGTGCGGCCGGCGCCGCGTAGTAGCGGTGACTCGTCTGGAGCGTGACCGTCGGCGTGCCCCCAAGGGACTGGAGGTACGCGATCACAGAGAGGATCTCCTGATCGGTCAGGCCGATCGGAGGTCTGTTGATGACGGGCATCCCCGGGTTGAATCCCGGCACGACGAAGACGTCAGGTTCGTACATCGATTGGGCGAAGTACTCGACATCGCTCAGGCCCGGGACGCGCCCCGCCGCGCGAGTGGCGACCCCCGCGAGGTCGGGGAACCGAAGCGCCCCGGTCTGGCCGATGGTGTGGCAGGTCCGGCACAGGCCCTTTCCCTCCGCGATCCCGCGGCCAATCTCCACCATTTCGGGCGTGGTGAGGTCGGCCCTGATGACGATCGCCTCGGGAGGCTGGACCTCGCTCTGAGGCACCATCTGGCCGACGTAGCCATAGAACGCGGTCGTCGCAAGGACGAGAGCGCCGATTCGGGCGGTGTGCGGAATCGTCATGACGGCCCGGTGCGCCCCTTGATGTCCTGCGCGGACAGGCCACGCATTTCAGTGACGGCATTCGGCTGCGCGCCCCCGAGACCTATCTGTCCGCCTGTGTGCTTCACTCCCTGCGGCGACGGCACGAGGGCCTGATGCTCGGGCCGCTCGTGCAGGCTCGTGATCCAGAACACGACGCCGATCAAGAGGAAGAAGATGAGCACGGTCGCCGAGACGACCATCGTCGCGAAGCCCAGTGTGGGCGTGAACGCGTCGGCCGAGGTGTCCCGAATGACGCCGTAGACGTGCCAGTGCTGGCGGAGCCCGGAGCGAACGTAGCCCATGAGCCCCATGAGCCAGGTGAAGGTGACCGCGATGAAGATCAGCACGTATTGCGAGATCGCGGGGATCCTGCCCCAGCGTACCTCGCCGGTCTTCTTCGCACCGCGGAACAGGAAGATGTCGATGGCGGTGATGGATACCATCGCGAACAGCACCGAGGTGACCTGGGGCACCGAGAGCCCGATCCGGACCGCCGCCTCGACGAAATACCCGTAGACGCCGAGGAAGATCACGAAGAACGCGACGGCCGCGAAGATCGTGAGCTCGGCCGCATGGCCCATCCTGGCCCACGTCACCGTGGCAATCTTCCCCGTCCGGCGGTAGAGGAGGAAGCTCATGAAGGTCGTGAGGATCAGGATGTTCACGGCCGTGTTCTTTGCGGACATGACGCCCAGGAAACCGAGCACCGGGTGCGCCGATCCTCCCATCGCCCGGACTTCGGAGACGGTCGCGATGATCGATCGCGGCGTCGCCCAGACCGCGAAGCAGACCGCAATCCCGATGAGCAGGTACTTGATGAATTTCTGAAGCGGCTGCGCGCCCTCGACCCGTCCCATCCCGAGCCAGAGGTAGTAGTTGGCCGCGAGGAAGAGGTTCCCGATGAGGACGGCCTGGATGATGAAGAGCCACGAGAAGGCGCCGCCCATCATCGTGAGCCCGAGCGTCTGCGAGAACGCGTAGATCTCGCTCGCGAGCCAGTAGCCGGCGAAGGGGAGCGGCAGGAAGGCGACGATCGCGACGAAGTTGCCGATGTATCCCATCCAGTCGTAGTGCGCGCGCTCCTCATCGGATTTCGCCTGGAGGAACTTGAAGGCCGCGTAGGCGGCGGCGACCGATCCGCCGAACGCGACGTTCGCGATCATTCGATGGACGTTGATCGGCATCCAGGTGAAATTGTAGACCGCGTCCCAGACCGAGATGACGGCTCCGGTCTCCGAGATCCCCCGCGGCGACATCATGAACGTGAGCCAGGCATTGGCGATGAACATGATCGCCGTGCCCACGAGGTTGAGGCCGAGCCCCAGGCCAAGATGAACCAGGGGATGGAACTTCCCCCAGCCGTAATAGTAGGCGTAGAGGAAGAAGGCCTCCGCGAAGAAGAGCAGCACGTACGGGAGAAAGGTGGGGGAGAACACGCTCATCAGATAGTTCGTGAACTTCGGATACAGCGCGATGAGCATGAACGTCAGGAACGCGCCGAAGGTCGCGGTGAGCGAGAAGGAGACGGAGAGGAGCTTCGTGAACTCGTGCGCGAGCCGGTCGTATCGCCGGTCTCCGGTCTTATAGCCGATCACCTCGATGATGAAGGCGAAGAGCGGAACGGCCAGGACGAAGGCCGCGAACAGGAGGTGAAGCTGCGCGACCGCCCAGATGGCCACGCGGCTCCCGACCACGGGAAAAGTCCGGTACTCGGCCTCGACGTAGGGCGTGGCCCGCGCCCTCGCCTCCGCATCGGCTTCCTCAGTCGCCAGTCCCTCCGCGCGGGGCGTGGCGTCAACCGTCGCGGCAGGCGCGCGGTACGGCTCCCTGTACTCGCGGTTGGTCAGGAACGTGGCGATCATCACGACAGCCGCGAACATCACGAGTCCGGTGACGGGACCGAAAACGAACAGCAGTTTGCGGTTCATCGCGCCGTTCGTCACGGTGCCTCCCTCACTTGCTGTTCGCGGGCGCGGCCGCGGCGCGTGCCAGCCGCTCGCGCTGGAGCGCTCGCACGTGGGCGACAATCGCCCACCTGTCCGCCGGAGGGATTGGCCAGCGGTACCCGGGCATCAGCCCTGCGCCGGTCGTGATGACGTCGAAGATCTGGCCGTCCGCGTACTGCAGGATCTTGTCCTGGTGGAACGTGGCGGTGGGGACGTTGCCCCGCTGGAACAGGATCCCCCGGCCGTCGCCCCGAGCGTCGTGGCACGGCTGGCAATAGATCGCATAGCGCTCTCGGCCGCGCTCGAGCAGCACCTCGTCCACGGGACGAGGGATCGCCGCGACGAACTGCCCGTCCGGTCCCTTCCCCGTGAAGAAGGCCGCGTCTTCCCTCAGCTCGCCAATCGCGACCGTTCCAGGAACGGGCTCGCGCATGGACGCGCCGTTGTAGAAGAACGCGCTGGCCGTCTGCGGGCGGACTTTCGGCTGGTCGTCCATGCTCGGGTTGAGATGGATGGGAGAACGACTCGACGTGCAACCGCGCGCGCAGCCCGTGAGGGCCAAAAGAGAGGTGAGCGCGAGCGCACCCAGCACGCGCGGTGTGCGGGCGGTCATGCCACGGGCCTCTCTTCCTGCCCTGCGTGCCAGGCTCCCGCGTCGGTCCGCGCGCCTTCGAGGTCCGGATTCGGGTTGCGCACCTTGGCCAGATAGGTCGTCCGGGGCTTGGTGTTCAGTTCCTCGAGGAGCGCGTAGTTGCGCGGATCGGTCTTCGCCGTCACGACCCGGCTCGAGGGGTCCCGAAGATCGCCGAACTCGATGGCCGAGGCCGGGCAGGCCTGCTGGCAGGCCGTCTTGACGTCGCCGTCACGAACCTCGCGTCCGGCGAACCGCGCATCGATCTTCGCCTTGTTGATCCTCTGCGTGCAGTAGGTGCACTTCTCCATCACGCCCCTCGCGCGCACCGTGACGTCCGGGTTCATCGCCAGTTCGAGGATGTCGGGCGTGTCCTTGGTGAAGTTGAAGAAATTGAAGCGGCGCACCTTGTAGGGACAGTTGTTCGAGCAGTAGCGGGTCCCGATGCACCGGTTGTAGACCATCACGTTGAGGCCCTCCCGGTCGTGGACGGTGGCCGCCACCGGGCAGACCTGCTCGCAGGGAGCGTCCTCGCAGTGCATGCAGGGGACAGGCTGGAAGACGACCTCGGTGCTGCCGGAGGGCTCGCCAGAGAAGTACCGGTCGACCCGGATCCAGTGCATCTCGCGCCCCTTTGCGACCTGGGCCTTGCCGACGACCGGAATGTTGTTCTCGCTCTGGCAAGCGACCATGCACGCGTGACACCCGATGCACGAGTTCAGGTCGATCGTCATCCCCCACTGGTGGCCCTGATCGTAGGCATGCTCCTTCCACAGGGAGAGGTGCGCGTTCTCGGCTGGCTCGGCCCCGGCGGCAGCCGGCGATCGAAGCTCGGTCAACGTCGACTCGCGCACGATGGGGCGCCCCTCCATGCTGCCGTGCTCCTGGGTCGCCGAGAGCGGATACGTACGTCCGAGCCTGGTGAGTCTGACGCCGCCCGCGAAGCCGGGTGCCTGGGAAGTTCGGACCGTGAACGCATCGACCCCGACCGCTGAGCCGATCCGGCCCGCGTGCGAACGGCCATAGCCGAGCGTCAAGCCGACCACGCCGTCCGTCATGCCGGGGAGGAGCCACACGGGCAGCTCGATCGAGCGGCCCGCATAATCGAGACGGACCACATCCTCGCTCGCAAGACCGAGCGTCTCGGCGGTCTTCGGGCTCACGAGTGCGGGGTTGTCCCACGTGAGCTTGGTGAGGGGATCGGGTAGCTCCTGCAGCCACCCGTTGTTTGCGAAGCGGCCGTCGTGAAGCCAGGCGGAGGGGAGGAACACAATCTCCAGGTCACCGGGAGATCCCGCGTCCGCAGGTTGCGAACCGGCCGCGCCGGCGCCGCCTGGCGTCGCGCGCGCGAGCTCCGCAAACGGCTCCGCGGAAAGACCGGGAACGACTTCGGGCAGCTCGCTGCCGGCAAGGAGCCCATCATGCAACACGCGGTTCCACTTGCGGTCGAACTCGGCCTCGCCCAGGATCGGGTTCCAGGTCTCCCGCACGATGTCGTAACCGGAACGATCCTGGCCGCCGACCATCAGCCCCAGCACTTCAACGGGGGTGCGTCCGCCGAACAGGGGGAGGATCAGGGGCTGGACGACGCTGAGCGTGCCTCCAACCGCGCGCGCGTCTCCCCACGATTCGAGGTAATGCGCGCGGGGAATGTGCCAAGTCGCCTGGACGGAGGTTTCGTCGACCGTGTGCCCGAGCGCGATCGTCTGAGGGACCTTCGCCATGGCCGAAGCGAAGTCGAGATCGGCGGGGGCGTCGAAGACCGGATTGCCGCCCAGCACGACGAGCGTCTGGATCGCGCCCGCCTGCATCGTGGAGACGAGCGAGGCCAGCGAACCTACGCTCGGAAGCGCCGCGTCCCTCGTTTCGCAGTAGCTGACCGTCCTGCCCGTATTGCCGAGATACGTGTTCAGGGCGCAGACCGCGGCGTGGACGGCCGCCGGCTGGCGTTCCCCCGCCACGATCAACCCCCGGCCGCGGTTCGCCAGAAGGTCGTTGGCGAGGGCGTCGATCCAGCGCGCGTCGACACCCGGGACGCCGGCTCCCGCCAGGCTTGCGGCTCCGGCCTCGGGTGGAGCCAGGCGTCCAGCGAGGGCCGCGAGGAAGGGGGCGATTTGCCGGCTCTCGAGACGGAGCCGATGATCCGCCATGGCTCCCGTCAGCGAGTAGACGCCTTCCACCGCGTACAGGCGGTTCATCGCGCCACCTGAGGCTCCTCGACGTCGTCCGTCCGCGAAGCCTCGCGCGTGACGGATCATCTCCGGGTCGGTGAGAAGCGGGTCGGCGTCGAGGGCGAGGATGACGGACGCTTGATCGATCCGGAGCATGAGGTCGAGGTCCCGCCCTGTGGCGGACCGCAGTCCTGCGACTCGGTTCTCGTCGCTGACCGCGTCGTAGGTCGCCCACTGCAATCGAGGGTAGCGGGCACGGAGCTCCGATGACAGGCGCGCGAGCGTCGGAGAGGAGAAGGACTCGGAGAGAACCGCAAGGCCGGCGCCGCCATCCGCGGCCTGAGCCTCGGACAGCTGGCCCCATGCCGTCACGAAGTCGCTCCAGGTCGACGGTTCCCCTCGCAGCCTGACGGCCTGCGAGCGGTCGGGATCGTACAGGCCGAGCACCGACGCCTGGACGAGGGAGCCAGAGGCCCCGAGGGTCGAGGGGTGCGAGGGGTTTCCCTCGATCTTGGTCGGTCGCCCTTCGTGGCTCTCGACGATCAGGCCGTAGGCGCTCCGGCGGAACGGCATGGTCGTCGCGTAGTAGCGGGGGATCCCAGGGACGATCTCTTCGGGAGCGGTGACATACGGGACGATCTCCTCGACGGGGCGCCGGCACCCCGCGAGCCCC
>Ga0326597_10011091_pt1 | contig 11968 bp, 9 predicted proteins | sample RVTome_12_FD_203789 | JGI IMG/M metagenome (GOLD analysis project Ga0326597, IMG submission 203789) | Soil microbial communities from uranium-contaminated site in the Upper Colorado River Basin, Wyoming, United States - RVT100D185 | ecosystem: Environmental > Terrestrial > Soil > Contaminated >... | reverse complement strand
GAGACCGCGTTGGTCGCGGAACCGATCGCACGGCTCGCGATCAAGACGGCCGGCACCGAGGCCGCGATCACGAGCCTCAGCGGCGGCAACCAGCAGAAGACGATCATCGCGCGGTGGCTCTTGACCGAGCCGAAGGTCTTCCTCCTCGACGATCCGACGCGTGGCGTCGACGTCGGCGCGAAGGCGGAGCTCTACCGACTGATGGACGGCCTCTGCCGGCGCGGTCTCGGAATCGTGCTGACGTCGAGCGAGCTGCCGGAGCTCTTGACCGTGTGCGATCGCATCCTCGTCCTCTGCGAGGGGCGCCTCACCGGCGAGTTCACGCGCGCGGAAGCGAGCGAGGAGAAGATCATGGAGGCGGCGACGATGGTCGAGTCGCGGCGATGAGGCGCGCGCCGCGCTGCCTGCCACGTAGATCGGCGATCGCCTCGGCTGCGCTCCTCGCGCTGCTCGCGCTCGTCGGGATCGGGTGTGCGACGAGCGGTCCGGTCAATCCGAGCCTGCCGATTTCCTGCGACGGAGCGGGCGTGGCGATCGAGGCGATGGCGGCGGCGCCGCGGGCGCTCGAGCGACCGGTGATCGTGGTCGGCGGTTTCCTCGACCCGGGCCTCGGTTCGTGGTGGGTGGGGCGACGCTTGCGTCGCGTCGTCAGCGATCCTGATCGCGTGATCGGTGTCAGTTTCTTCACGTGCTGCGACTTCGAGAACTGCCGCGAGCGATTGATCGCGGCGGTCGACGAAGCATTTCCGAGCGCGGATCCCGAGTGGACGACCGAGGTCGACGTCGTCGGCGTCTCGATGGGAGGCGTCGTCGCGCGCGACGCGGCGGCAGCACGTCCGAACGGCGTCCGTGCGCGCCGCCTGCGTATCGCCCGGCTCTTCACGCTGAGCTCGCCGCATCGCGGCGCGACGTTGGCGGGGATTCCATCCTTCCACCCGCTCCAGGTCGACCTGCGCTACGGCTCGGATTTCCTGCGGCGACTCGACGCAGAGTCTCGCGTCGCTCGATACGAAGTCTTCCCGTACGTCCGTCTCGACGACCGGATCGTCGGCCCGGAGAACGCCGCGCCGTTCGGACAAGACCCATGGTGGCTCTCGAACGACCTGTTCTCCGCCGCGCACGTCGCGGGCTGCATCGACCCGCGCGCCCACGCCGACATCGCACGCCGGCTGCGTGGCGAGGCGCCGATCGCGACGAGCCCCGCGGCACCGCTGCCCGGGCGGTGACGAGCGCAGGCGTGCGCGACGTCGTTGCGCCGGATGACATCGAGACGACCCTCGACCGCGTGGTCGAGGCGCAGACGCGGGCGGACGCCCAACCGATCTTGCGGCGCCCGGTTCGCCGGCCGTCGGTCTGGTTTTCGATCAATGTGCGGTTCGCCGAGAATCGGGGTTCCCACCGCGCGATCGGGCGTTATCATCGCGTCCTGTCGTCGCGGCCATGCCGGCCGCTGGCGTCTGGATCGTGGGTCTGCGCTCCGGGTCGAGGGGGGATCGGCGAGATTCCCGGCCGTTGCGAGCGCTGTCGAGAGGGAAGAAGCCGTGCGCAATCTCCGGTCGTTCGTTCGTGCCCGTCTTCGGGCTCTCCACGCGGCGCTCGCCGCGATCGTCCCGGCCATGCTGATCGTCCCGGCCATGCTGATCGTCATCGCCGCGACGCGCCTCACTGCGCAGGACGGCACGCGCGAGCTATTGCGCGGCGACGCCGACCTCAACGGGCGGCTCGAGCTGACCGATGCGATCACGCTCCTGACCTTCCTCTTCCTCGGCGGCGATCTCCGCGCGTGCGACGCGATTGCCGACGCGACCGGCAACGGCGCGCTCGACCTCACCGACGCGGTCTTCGTGCTCAACCATCTCTTCCTCGGCACGCCGGCGCCGCCAGCGCTCAGCGGTTTCCAGAACCGCGTCTGTCAGGATTCGGATCCGGTCGCGGTCGAGGAAGGCCGCGAGGTCTACGCGCGGATCGACGCCGACGGTCAGGGCGAGTTCGCGTTCGCGTGCGGATCGTGCCACGACGTCGTTCCGGCCGCCGAGCAGACTATGCTGCGACCCGGGAACACGCTCTTCGACGCGATCCGCCGGCCGAGTTTCAAGCGCGGCCGGATCGCGAACTTCCTCGGCGCTGCGAACGTCTGCCGCAGCGACTGGATGCTGACGACCGAATGGACCGACGAGAGCGCCGACTTCCTCGACCTCGTCAGCTACTTGCACTCGTTGACGCCGGTCGCGCCGGCGCCGGTGTACGTGTTCGAGATCTCGCCGCCGAGCGTCGAGGGGCCGTCCGCGGGTGATCCCGTCGTCGGTTGCGAGCTCTTCCACAACTCGTGCGTCGCGTGCCACGGTCCGGACGGCAGCGGCACCCCGCGTGGGCCGCAGCTGATCTTCCCGAAGCTCGGCGAGGCGCTCTACGAGCCTGATTTCATCCGCGCGAAGGTGCGGCTGAGCGGTCCGACCGACAGCGTCTACGTGGGACTCGAGGGCGGCCAGATGCCGTTCTGGACCGCGGACCAGCTCAGCGACGAGCAGATCGAGAACATCGTCGCGTACCTGATGCAGCCGGTGCCGCCGGTTTGCCCATAGCGTTGCGCCGAGCGCCCGACGCCGGCCCTCACTTCTCGATGATCTCGAGCAGCTCGACGTCGAAGATCAGCGTCGCTTTCGGCGGGATCACCGGCGGGCGACCGCGTAGTCCGTACGCGAGCTCGAAGGGGATCACCAGCTTGCGCTTGCCGCCGACCTTCATCGAACCGACGCCCTCGGTCCAGCCGGCGATCACTCCGTTGAGCGGGAACGTCGCCGGTTGACCGCGGTCGACCGAGCTGTCGAACTTCGTGCCGTCGACCAGGTAGCCGGTGTAATGCACCTTCACCGTCGACGTCGGATCGGGGCTCGCGCCTTCGCCTGCCTTGGTCTCGAAGTAGCGCAGGCCGGAGTCGGTCTCGGTCCAATCGCCGCTCACCGCGTCGCCCGGCAGGCGCGGGATCGCGTCCGACGAGGCGATCTTGCCGGTCGCCGTGTCGACGCGGACACGCTCCTTCTTGCCGGCAGCGTAGACGATGACCTCGACCGCGGCAGTCGCGCCGTCGCTTGCGTCGTTCGCGCCGTCGCGCGGGGCATCGACGAAGGCCGCGCTCTCCGCGACGCCCTTCTTCGCTTCCTCGACGATCTGGATCGCGCGGATGAGCGACGTCTTCGCGGCGCGCAGCCGTTTCTCGACCACCGTCGCCTCCTCGGGGAGCTTCTCGTAGTCGGTCTCGGCGGCGAGCCACCACGTGGCGGCGAGGATGCCACCGAGCGCGGCGACGACGAGCGGAAGCGGGCGGGACATTGCTTTCATCACGGAGACTCCTCGATCTGGGACGACTGAACGCACGCGAGATGGTCCGGATCGTTCCACGCCGGTGCGGACCATCCGTACGAGCCGCGCAGTGTAACTTCCTGTCCGCGGGCTGCGACGAAGAATCGGGGCAGCGCGCGCCTTCGCGGCCCTGGTCGTGGTCCTTGGATCACGCATCGAGCGTGACGTCGCGGATCTGGATGCGACCGAAGGGCGCGTAGCTGCCGTCGTCGAGGCGCTTGCCCTGGCCGACGGCGCCCGCGAGGAAGACGCGGTCGCCTTCGGGACGCCAGACGAGGCGGGTGACCCGGTGGCCGCTCGCGAACGAGCCGGCGATCGCGCCGCTCGCCGCTGCGAAGAACGCGACGTTCCAGTTGCCCTTCGCGGTGCGCCCGCCGATCGCGAAGACGCGACCCGACGGATCGAACGCGAGCGTCTCCATCAGCCCCTGGCCGCTCTCGCCGTCGTGGGTCTCGTCGACCCTGCGCGCGGGCGACTCCTTCCACGCGAAGCGCTGCCAGAGCTGCCGGCCGTTCCCGGCGGCCGGGTCGGTCGTCGATCCCATGCCGGCGAGGAGCCACTCATCGCCGTTCGGCGTCGGCGCGAGCGAGAAGATGCCGCCGGTGTAGTAGTGCCCCTTGATGACGCCCCAGCCGGTGAAGCTCGGCGTGTTCCAGCGCGCAAGCTCCGCGCCGCTCGCGGTATCCCAGACGACGACATCGCCCATCAGGTTGCCGGCGGCCACCCGCTCGCCGTCGGGACTGAACGCGACCGACAGCACCGGTGGTCGATGCGAGAACGCGTGGAGCAGGTCACCACCGAGCGCGCTGAAGAGCTTGACCGACGGCTCGCGCTCCGCAGCGGGCGCGTACTCGTAGCTGCCGCAGAGATACTGCCCGGTCGAGGACGCCACGAAGCGCCCGTCCACCGACGCGGCGAGCTGCCACGACCAGAACGAGTGCGCGGCGACCTCGCGCAGCTTGCGACCGCCGCGGTCGTGCCACTGAAGCACGCCGTCGTAGCCTGCCGAGACGACGATCTCGTCGTGGATGAGCGCGACGCCGGACGCGAAGCTGCTATGCGTCGTCAGCACGGTCGACGCGCCGGACTCGGCGTCGACTTCGCGCACGGTCCCATCGAGGCAGGCCGCGAAGAGCGTGCGGCCGTCGCGGCTGGTCGCGAGGTCGAGGACCGAGCTCGCGAGCTCGATGTCCCGGACGTGCTTCTCGGTGACCTTCACGCGAGCACCTCGCGGATCGGCTCGGCGCGCTTCTCGACGCGGTGGAAGGTCGGCAGCCCGGGCAAGTCGTAGCGCTCGTACGGATCGAGCCCGAGCGCGCTGAAGATCGTCGCGAAGAGGTTGCGCTGGTCGAACGGATTCGCGGTGACGTCGATCCCGCGCTCGTCGGTCGCGCCGACCACGACGCCACCGCGGATGCCGCAGCCCGCGAGCGCGAGGCTCCACGCGTTCGGGTAGTGATCGCGGCCACGGCTCGGGTTGATGTGCGGCGTGCGGCCGAATTCCCCCATCACGATCACCAGCGTGTCGTCGAGGAGACCGCGGTCCTCGAGGTCGGTGACCAGGCAGTGCACGATGTTGTCGAGGTCCGGCACGAGCATCTGGTAGATCTCGTGGTTGAAGACGTGGCAGTCCCACGGCATGCCGTTGGCGACCATCACGAACGGCGCGCCGTTCTCGACCAAGTGGCGTGCGAGGAGCGCGTGGAGGCCGTAGGTGCCGGGGCCGTAGCGCTCCCTGTCCTTCGCGGGGAGCTTCTCGAGGTCGAAGAGGCCGGCGCAGCTCATCAATCCGCGCACGCGCTCGAAGGTCGCGTTGTACGAGCTCGCCTGCGCGCTCCGGGTCTCGTTCTCGAAGCGCTTGCTCAGGAAGCCGCGCAGCGCGTCGCGCTCCTCGTGGTCGGCGCTCGAGAGCTCCGCGACACGGTCGACGTCCGGGATCCCGTACTTGCCACCGACGCGCGTCGGCGCGTGCTCGGGGCCGAGCCAGCCGGCCCAGTCGCCGGCCTTGAAACCCTTGAACTCGTTGCCTTCGGGGCACGGATCGAGGAGCACGAACTTCGGAATCGGGCTGTCGAGATCGCCGAGCTCGTGGCCGAGCACAGCGCCGAGCGTCGGGCGGACGAACGGTCGCCGCGGCTCGTCGCCGCGGTTGAGGAGGTCTATGCCCTGGAAGTGCTCGCTCTGCGACGTCTTCATCGAGCGGATGACCGCGAGCTTGTCGAGAGCTCCCGCACATCGCGGCATCAGCTCGCTGACGTGGACGCCGGGGACCTTCGTCGGGATGTGGCCGAACGGACCACGCGTCATCGGGTCGTCCTTCGGATCCCAGGTCTCGAACTGGCTCGGGCCACCGCAGAGCCAGAGCAGGATGCAGTGCTTGCCGCGGCGCTGCGCGGATTCCGCGAAGCGCGGGACCGAGAAGAGGCTGTTGAAGCTCAGCATCGACGCCGCACCCGCGCTGCAGAGTCCGCGCAGGAAGAGTCGTCGATGGAGACCGTGGTCGGGGCTGCCGCAGTCGCGCGTCGTGCGACGATCCGGATGTCGCCGTCTACGTTCCCTCGTCGAGTCGTCGTGCTCGTTGCTCGCTCGGCGGTTCACGGTGCTCGGGTCCTGATCGTCGAGGGTCGGTTTGCGCAACGGGGCGGGGTTGGCAGCGAAACTCAGTGGTTGAGCCGGAACTCGGCGCTCGCGACGAGCGCCCAGAGGAGCTGGCGCACACCGTCGGTCGCGCGTTCGCTCCGGGCGTCGAGGAAGTCGACTCCACGCGCGAGCTCGGCCTCGTCCGGTTCGCGTCCGAGCACGCTCTGGAACGCGGCACGCGCGCGCTCCGCGGTGTCGGCGATCGCGAGCAGCTCCGCCGCGGTGTTGCCATCACGCGGCGCGAGCAGCAGGTCGAGCTGCGGATTGTTGCTGACGAAGAGCACCTGCTCGAGCGTCGTGCCGTAGGTCTCGTAGAAGACCGTCGGGAAGACTGCGGCGACGCGATCGGTCGTCGCGGACAAGTCGTCGCCTTCCGGAAGACCGCGTTGCGTCGCGACGAGCAGCGAGCGCGCGAACGCCTCCGCGCTGAGCGGCTTGGTCAGGCCGCGCGCGAAGAGCTCGTCGAGCGCGAAGCGAGGCGCATCGGTGTCAGCGCTCGCCGTGAACTCCGCGTCCGCGTCACCGGAGCCTTCGCTTCGCGGCGTGCACTCGAGCTGGTAGGCACGGCTGAGGACGATCGCACGGATGAGTCGCCGCAGGTCGTGGCCGCTGTCGTCGAAGTCGCTTCCGAGCCATTCGAGGAGCTCCGGATGGCTCGCCGCGTGCGTCGAGTCCATCTTGTCGACCGGGTGGACGAGGCCGCGACCGACGAGCAGCGCCCAGACGCGGTTGACGACCGCGCGCGCGGTCAACGGCGTCTCGGACGCGGCGATCTCGGCGAGGCGCTCGCGCCGCGATTCCCTCGGCGTCGCGGCCCGCTCCGGCGTCGTCCCCTTCTCCGGATTCGGCACCAGGTAACGCTCGGGAGCGTCGGACTCCTCGACGCCGGCTGCCGGGCGGACTTCCGCGACGATCGAGCCGTCGAAAAAGGCCAGGAGCGCGTCGTGACTAGCGCCCGAGAGATCGGTGAATTGGCTGTGACCGCCGATCGCCGACTCGGCAACGCCGGGTCCTCGCGTGGTCGAGACGTTCTTGCTGCGTGCGAAGAACGCGACGAGACCCCAGTAGTGCGACTGGAGGATCTCCGGCGCGATCGGGTGGTCGTGACACTGCGCGCAGCGGATGTCGAGGCCGAAGGCCGCCGGGGCCAGCGCTTCGGCGATCTCCTGGTGGCGATCGCGGCGCTCGTGGAGGAAGCAGGTCGCGCCCTGGTCCACGTCGGACTCCGGGCGCGCCTCGATCACCGCCCGGACGATCTCGTTCCACGGGCGGTTGGCGTGGAACGACTCCTCGAGGAAGCGATACCAACCTTGTTCGCGGCGCTGGCGACGCCGTGGTGCGTCGCCGCGCCCCATCCAGACGACGTCGAAGACCTCGCGCAAATAACGCGCGTGTTCCCGCGATGAGAGTAGCGCGTCGACGAGTCGCTCGCGCTTCGCCGACGAGGTCTCGGCGAGGAAGCGCGCTCGCTCGTCGAGCATCGGAATCCGTCCGATGAGATCGAGGTGGATGCGACGCACGAAGGTCTCGTCGTCGCAGCGTGCGCTCGCCTCGACGCCATCACGCGCCCAGCGCGCGGCGATCAGCAAGTCGATGAGCGTCGTCGGGTCGACGCCGCGCGGCAGCGGGATCGTGGCCGCGCCGCTCGCGCCGTCCGCGAGATCGAAGTTCGCTTCCGGCTTCCACCGCTCGGCGTGCTCGGCTGCTGGCGTGCGACCGGCGCCGGGATCGAGCCGACGCACCCACGCAGCGATCGCCGCGATCTCGGTGGCCTCGAGCTGCTCGCTGCCGGGAGGCATGTGCGGATCGGCGCCAGCCTCGACGAAGCGCACGAGGCGGCTCGCATCGACGTCGCCGGGAACCGCGGCCGGACCGCGCTCTCCGCCCCGCAGTACGGACTCCGGCGTCCGCAGGTCGAGCTCGCCCTTCTTTTTGATCGCGCCGTGGCACGCGAAACAACGCGTGCGCAATACCGGTTCGACGTGGGTCGAGAAGAATCGTCGCGCGCCAGGGGGAATCGAGGTCGAGGCCGCCGGCGAATCTCCCGCATCGACTGGCGTGCCGCGCGGCGGCGAGTCGCCGAGCGTCACGGCTCGCGCCGCGACCGAGCAGGCGACGACCCACGCGAGGCTACGCACGGTCTGGCGCGCGCATCGGATGGCGGAGATCTCGTTCGGCGAACCGATCACCGTCGACGTTTCTTGGGGCCGAGTCTTGGGGCCGAGTCTTGGGGCCGAGTCTCAGGGCCGACTTGCGCGTTCCGCGCGCGCCGGGAGCGGCGTGCGCCCGAGAAACCGCCTTGCCTAGATCGACGGTCTCCGCGATGATCCGCTCGCGGCCGAGACGTGTCAAGGAAGGTGAAGTGTCGAGCGGCCTCGAACGAGCCGCTGCGGCGCCGAGCGCAGCGTCGCTGGTTCCTGTACGTCGGAGCGCGGAGCAGCGCGTGTGAGCACCGAGACCATCGTCGTCATCGAGGACGAGGCCGACATCCGCGAGGTCATCGAGTACAACCTCGCGCGCGAGGGCTACAAGGTCATCTGCGAAAGCGACGGCGCGCGAGCCGTCGACCTCGTGCGCCGGCACCGGCCGAGTCTCGTGCTCCTGGACCTGATGCTGCCGGGCAAGGACGGCGTCGAGATCTGCCGCGCCATCCGCGCCGATTCCGACCTCAACGGCACGGCGATCATCATGGTCACCGCGAAGAATGACGAGAGCGATATCGTCCTCGGGCTGGGAGTGGGAGCGGACGACTACATCGCGAAGCCGTTCCGGGTCCGCGAGCTCGTCGCGCGCGTCAAGGCGGTGTTGCGACGCGGTGTCGTGCCGGAGGAGGACGAATTCCCGGGTCGCATCGACATCCAGGGCGTCGCGATCGACCCCGCCCGACACGAGGTGCGCATCGACGACGAAGTGTCGCCGTTCACCGCGACCGAGTTCCGCATGCTCCACTTCCTGGCGACCCATCCGGGCCGGGTCTACACGCGAGAGCAGCTCATCGATCGGGTCATCGGTCGGGACGCGATGGTCACGGACCGCAACATCGACGTCCACATCCGCTCGGTGCGGCAGAAGATGGGCAAGTACCGAGACCTGATCGAGACCGTTCGGGGAGTCGGGTACCGGTTCCACGACGCACGACTCTGACGTGGCGACTCGGGGAGGAGTTTCGACTGCCGTGTGGCGCTCGCGCTTCTTCTGGCAGCTCTTCCTCGGCTTCGTCGCGCTCGACGTCGTCACGACGGGGGTCGTGGGCTTCCTGCTCTCCGAGCAAGTCGAGGACGACACGCTCGCCTCGACGCGGAGCACGCTCCGGCGGAGCGCTCTGCTGCTCAAGGAGGTCGCGTTACCGTACTTCACGGGATCGACCGACCATGCGATCCAGGAGCGCGTTCGCGCGACCGGCGAGCAGATCGGCGTTCGCTTGACCATCATCGCGAACGACGGCGTCGTCGTCGCGGACTCCCTCCTCGATCCGCGGCGGATGGACAACCACGCGGAGCGCCCCGAGGTGATCGCCGCGCGCCGCGATGGCGAGGGGACGATCACGCGCCTGAGCGACTCGCTCGATGAGGCGATGATCTACCACGCGATCGTCGTCGAGCACGACGGCCAGGCTCGTGGCGTCGCGCGTGCGGCGCTGTCGCTCTCCCTGGTCGAAGAAAGGCTGTCGCAGCTACGAAGTCGGGTGGTCGCCGGCGCGCTCGTCGCTGCCTTCGTCGCGCTCGTGATCAGCTTCTGGCTCTCACGGAGCGTCACGCGGCCGCTGACCTTGCTGACGGCCGCGGCACAGTCGATCGCTCAGGGGAACTACGAGGACCGCGTCGAAGCGAAATCGAAGGACGAGATCGGCAAGCTCGCGCGCGCCTTCAATTCGATGGCCGAGCAGCTCAGCGAGCGCATCGCGAGCATGACGCGCGAGGAGAACAAGGTCCTCACGATCCTCTCGGGCATGGTCGAGGGCGTCGTCGCGGTCGATCTGCGAGGTCACGTGCTCCACATGAACGATGCGGCGCGTCGAATCCTCGACGCGCCCGAGTCGCTGACGATCGCGCAGGGGCTGTTCGAGGTCGCGCGTCTGCGCGAGGTCTCGGAGCTCTTGAGGGAGACGCTCGCGGACGGCCGGGACCGGCGACACGAGCTCCACCTCGAGCCCAGCGGCGGCGAGCGCGTGATCGACGCGCACGCCTCGCCGCTCCGCGACGGCGACGGCCGCCTGGTCGGCGGCGTGGTCGTGCTCCACGACGTCACCGACCTGCGCCGGCTCGAGACGGTGCGGCGAGACTTCGTCGCCAACGTCTCCCACGAGCTCAAGACGCCGGTGACGGCGATCCGCGGGCTCGTCGAGACGCTGATCGACAGCGCCGACATGGACGCCGAGACCCGAACGCGATTCCTCGACAAGGTGCGCAACCAAGCGTTGCGCCTCTCGAGTCTGGTGTCCGATCTGCTGACGCTCTCGCGAGTGCAGTCACGCAAGGCCGCGCACATCGAGCACGAACGCTTCGACCTGCGCGAGCAAGTGCTCGACGCGACCCGCCGCGCACACGTCATCGCCGAGGAGAAGGGCGTCGAGCTCTCGTCGCGCGTCTCGCGAGAATCGATCGAGATTCTCGGTGACGCCGAGGGATTGTCGACCGTCGTCGACAATCTGCTCGACAACGCGATCAAGTACACGCCGTCGGGTGGGACCGTGACGCTGAGAGCTCACCGGGACGGTGTCCACGCGGTCATCGAGGTCTCGGATACCGGCATTGGCATCGGTCCCGAACACCAGGAGCGTGTCTTCGAGCGTTTCTACCGGGTCGACAAGGCGCGTTCGCGCGAGCTCGGTGGCACCGGGCTCGGCCTGTCGATCGTCAAGAATTTCGTCAGCGCGATGGGGGGGGCCGTGAGACTCGAGAGCGAGCTCGGTTGCGGGTCGACGTTCCGTGTCGAGATTCCGCTCGCGGTCGGCGATCGGGACGCCGAGCGCGACTAGGTGCCCGGGCAAGAGTTACCGGTTTCCGTTCGCGCACGCGAGGTATCCCTATGCATCCCGCGCTCCTCCACGTCGATCACCGGCCCTGGCCGCTGCCTCCTGGCCGCTGGACCTGGCGGCAGTCGTGGTGCGATCTCCTCTTCGCGCACTGGCCGATCGACGCGGCGAGCGTGCGCTCGCTGGTGCCGCCCGAGCTCGAGATCGACAGTTTCGAGGGACGGACCTTCGCCGGCGTCGTCCCGTTCCGCATGCGCGGCGTGATGCGGCGGCCGCTTCCCGACCTGCCGTGGATCTCCGCGTTCCCCGAGCTCAATCTGCGGCTCTACGTGCGCCTCGACGAGCGGCCCGGCGTCTGGTTCCTCAGCCTCGACGCGACGAACCCGCTCGCGGTCCACGCGGCGCGCCGCTTCTTCCACCTGCCGTACTACCACGCGCGGATCTCGTGCGAGGAGCGCGGCCGGCGCATCCACTACGCGTCGCTGCGCAAGCGCGACCCGCGAGGTCTCGCGTTCGAGTGCGAGTACGGATCGACCTCGCCCGCGTACCGCGCGCAGCCGGGAACGCTCGAGCACTGGCTCACCGAACGCTACTGCCTCTACGCGAAGAGTAGTCCCGGTGCACTGGTGCGCTGCGAAGTGCACCACGTGCCCTGGCCGCTCGAGCGTGCCGAGGCGTGCATCCGGCGCAACGAGCTCGGCGCGCCGTTCGGGCTGGCGATCTCGGGCGAGCCCGAGCTTCTCCACTTCGCGCGCCGGCTCGACGTCGTCGTCTGGCCGCCGGAGATCGTCCGCGCGCGCAGCGTCGAGCCACGCGCGGCGGCCGGGTTCGATGAGGCGACCCGGCAGCTCCCGTGGGGCAAGCTCCGGAACGCGTACGGCGTCGCGATCGACGGCGCGGTCGGGCACGACGACCGAACGCTCGACCGCGCGTCGCCCGATCGGTTCGGACGATGCGGGGACCGCGGGTAAACGGGCGTGGTTCAAGGCCGGG
>Ga0326597_10011090_pt1 | contig 11968 bp, 19 predicted proteins | sample RVTome_12_FD_203789 | JGI IMG/M metagenome (GOLD analysis project Ga0326597, IMG submission 203789) | Soil microbial communities from uranium-contaminated site in the Upper Colorado River Basin, Wyoming, United States - RVT100D185 | ecosystem: Environmental > Terrestrial > Soil > Contaminated >... | reverse complement strand
CGGCATACTTTTTATAATTTTATCAGTACCACCATTCTTGGCGAGCGGGACATTAATAACAATCCACTTTATAACTGCTTTCTTGCTGGCATTCATGGGGATGTTACTTCTGGTATTTGGAGTCAGCAATATGATGCCAGATACTAATAGGGTTTGGGTGGTGAAAGATGAAAAGATTTACCATGAAAAATGAAACTCCCTAAATCCATCACAAGGGAAGAATTTCCCAAGCTCATCAAGGCCACGCCCAAGAGGGATAAGGAAGCCCTGCTAGCCTTTCTCTTGGCGTATGGTTCAGGGCTCAGGCTATCGGAAATAACAGCCCTACAACCCCTCAATGTGCGCCAGAACGATATTCTGATCCTCCAGGGCAAAGGAGGAAAGGATCGGGTTGTCCCAAAGCCCAAAGGATGGAAGCCCTGGATGCTTGCGGCTCTCCCCATCAAGAAGAGCGGGCGGAGCCTGGAAAGGAACTTCAAGACCGCCATAAAGAAGGCAGGCCTGAATCCTGCCTACACCTTCCACTCCTTGCGCCATGGATTCGCCACCCATGCGCTCCAGGCAGGAATCCCCATCAACCAGGTGCAGCTGCTCCTGGGCCATGCAGACATCGGCACTACTGGAATTTACCTGAAGGCGAGGCCAGAAGAAGCCTTAGCAAACTATGAAAACCTCTTTTGACCGCAAAAAGCGACACTTTAAGGAATCCACCCCCGCAGAGAAAGATAAAGAAGTGTCGCATAATATAGAGAAGGCGACAGGGATAAGGATAGTGTTTGACTCCTTGGCAAATTTACTGAGAGAAGCGATCATGGCAGATACATGTATAACTATGATTTGCTCCTACCTCTCTAAAGAGGATATGGAGGAGCACGGGGCAGAGATCAGGGAGTGCATCCTAGGCACCATGATTGCGGAGGGAGCGATATGAACAAATGAGACCATACGGCACCTACAAAACCCAGAAGGTGAAGGCAGACCCGCTGTCCTTCATACCTCAGGAGGAAGAGGAGCCCGATTACAAGGGGCTGGCATCAAAGTGTTGCAACGCCCAGGTCAGGAAGATATACATCAAGAACAGGAACGGAAGGAAAATCGCCTATTGCGTGGCCTGCGGAGCGAACTGCACCACCTACACGCTCAAATGAAAAACAAAAAACCCGATTATCACCCGCTAATAGAAGAATTTAAAAAATGACAATCCCAGAAATCACAATCTCCAAAAACGCAATCTCCTTAGCGATCGCCCTCATAGGCTTCCTCTACTTATTTTGGTGGAGGCATTACAGATGACACTCAAGGCCGGAATTCTAACCCCCTCAACAGGGAAGGCCGAGAGAAGGGACGTGCGTTCTAGGTTTCCTCCTTGCGCACGTCTTTTTTATTTTATCGAGGGAAAATGACCAAAAAACAAACACAATTCGAGAAAATAAGGAATAAAAAGAAAACAATCTTGACAAAGGGGATCACATTCCAAACTGTGACCGTAACGCTATATTTTATTGTGGGGATATGGTTTATTTATCTAGCCAGTAATCTTTCGTTCCTGTTAGGCTTTTTGACAGGGGTGTGTGTTTTTATAGGGGCATACAGTTTAGCGGAATTGATGTCGAACGAAGATATATCCCAAGAGTGGGAGTTGGAGGATAAAAACCAATGAAAAAGACCCTCATCTACTTCGTTATTGGCTCAAAAAACCTGCATAAAGAGGAAGAGCAAGATGAATGAGACAGGAAGCATCGAGAAAAAGCTGCTGCAACTGGAAAAGGGAATGATTGAGATGGTTGGCGATCTCAATCATAAAATTGAACTATCAAGACCACCTGAGAAAGTACAAAATAAATTAACCGGGCCGAAAGTCTATTATGGGCTAGGAAAGATGGTCGGATTCTTACTGTTTTTCTCAGGAATCCTAGGTCATCTCCTTGGAATCTATTCGCCCGTAGAAATGGTCTTGGTTGGGTTTTTCGGGATGGCTATTGTTCTTATGGTAGAGATTGCTGAAGCAATCGAAACCAAAGAGTGGTGAGGTATGAGATACGAAGCTGCTAGGAGCCGCGCGTCTAAATGCTGTAATGCGCGCGTGAGGACTCTAGGGGTAGGTGGTGGAAGAGCCATAGACTACTGCGTCGCATGCGGCACCTCTTGCGAATGGTACGCCTTCAGACCTGATCGATAGCCTTCTTCACAGCCCAAAAAACAAAAGCCAAAAGAATTCCACCCACGAAAAGGAACACCAAAATCCCAGAGTTCCAACGATAAATCAAGTAGATGAGGGTGCAGCACAGAGCAAGAAGGATGACCAGGATCAGCGGCCTCACTCTTCCAGCTCCTGCAGGATGACCTTCAGGTCATGTCTGGAACCCCACAGGTAGGGGATGATTAACAAGAGAAAAGGCCCCCAGAAAAAGGACGCGAGCAAGATTGGGGCGAAACCAAACAAAATTCCGCTGAGATTCACGTTCCGATATTCTGTGGGCGTCAGATCCGCATAGTCCTCCTTCTTGCCCGCGTAGATTCGGTAATTCAGAAAGCCGTGGCGTTCGAGGCGTAGTTGGACTTTGCGCTTCTTGACTCTCAAGAAAAAAACCAGGTGGCCTATCTCGTGGAGAAGGATGGAAGCAAAGAGCCATGCGAATCCACTTACAAGCAGGCCCAGGTATTCCGGCCAGAGGTGCAGGTCGCTGTAGAAGATCATCTGAACACCTCCCGAAAGAGATCCTGGCATCGCGGGCAATAGTCGGCCATGGGCCTGCTGGGATTCGACAGGGCAAGCTGCCGGCACCTTCCATCCATCTTATTATACATGGCAGTCAGCATAGTCGCGAGCTTCGTCGGGCTCCACCCCTTAGATTCGCGGTAGGCGTTGAGTTTCTCTATCTGGTCTTCTTGCATGGTATTACCTCCCGGATGATGTACCATGTCTTGAATGCGATTGCGAACATCAGACAAAACACAGCCAAGATAACCGCCATTGTGGAGTGGGTAAAAACAAAAAGCCAAAAGAAGAGATTCCACAAGGCAAAGAAAACGGTGGCTAGGTGATTGTTGTTCAGTGGTCGCTTTATATTTTCTTTTTTTTCCATACAAACCTCACACGCTTATCTTTGAATTCCCCTTTGTTCCAGAACTCACGATTCAGGGGCTTCCCCCAGATCGAAGTCTCGGCATTCCATATAGCTAGGCGGATAGACTCCCGGCCATCCCAGATCCGCTTGAGGAGAAAGGCTAGAAGGAAGATCAACAATCCAAGAAGACCCCACCATTCCAAGGCAGAGATCAAAAGGAAAATAATCAATAGGGAAAGAACGCCTTTCAATCTTTTCAAAATTTTTTCATTTTTCATTTTAAGTTAATAATATATCACTTAAGCCCTTTAGGCTTAGCTTTCCTAAGTGAAAAGGCTTAACTGTCATAGCGAAAGCTCACCTGAGTTGTATCTTTTAATCTTTTCGTAGAACCAAACCTCACTGATTCCCAAAATTTGGGCCATGAGGCGGTTAGTAAGCTTCTCTTTGGTGGACTCAGGCAGTTCCATCAGGCGAATGAAGATCTGATCCCGGACCTCCTTCATCAGAGCATCATCACTTGCCTTGTTCTCCCTACTTGTTAGCGCATCCTTTTTAGCTTTCCGGTAGGCAGATTCATCAACGACATAAAAATTGGTGAATCTGCCTCTGAAATTAGCCTTGACAACTTTATAGTTATAAAATTTTTTCCCCAAGATATATAAATCCTTCTTCCGATCAATATTGTAAAACCTAAAATACCCCCTGGCAAAACCCTCTTCTGTGTACACATGAAGGAGTATCCTACTGCGCCAAAGCGCCACATATTTATCCAGATCGAAGAAGGTGGGCATCACTACGATGACAAAGAGATTTCGCTGCCTAATCTCAGCCAGCATCTTGATGAGTGTGCGGTTTATCAGGGACATAGTGGCTCTGGAAGATAGCCCAGTGTAGGCCTCATCATAAACTATGGCTGTATAGGGTTTGGCATTGACCACAGCCTCCCTAAAATCCTTCGGGGTAAAAACAACACGCTCAATACAAAAAGAAGGATCACAGAGATAGGCGCACTGCATCGCAAGAACACTTTTACCGGAGCCTTCCGGCCCATCAACCAGAAAAACCATATCCCAATCTTTCTTTACGACTTTTTTTGCTACGTCTAGATTACTCTGGAGGAATCCATCTACATAGAACTTCATTTGAGAACAGACCCCGGACTTTCTTTGTCGGGCATACTGAGCCCGAATTTATACTCCAGTTTAGCGAGAAAAGCCCCATAATCCCGAAGGTTTCGCCTGAGAAGCTGCGGATAACACCCATCCAAAAAAAGGTTAATCTTATCTTCAAATACATTAGCCTGCTTGACAAGGGAATTATCCATACGTTCACATATCTCTTCCCTCAACCCTTCAAGGGAATCAATCCAGAGCTTAAAGTTATTAGTGGATCGGGCAAGATGGACGCTTTGATGCAATCTATCAATACGCATCAGTTTAGCGATTCCCGCATTAAACTCGGACTTAACTGGTTCTGTGTCCATCAGCTTGTGCTTGCTCCTGCATCTATCTTCTGTTCGATTCTTTGTACATCTGACTGTATATCACGGATGAGTTCTAGCTCTTGTACCCGTAGCTCTTTGATCTGTATGGCCTGCGAATTCGCTTGGAGAGCAGGCTGTGCCAGCTCCCCCCAGAAAACCATAACTGCTATGGCAAAAAGGAAGAGCACCCCGATGCTGATGATTGGAATAAGCTGCATCTTCCAGTCCCAACCCTGCCGTTCCTTCGCCTTCTTCAGGTTGTCGAGGTAGATAATCCGCTGCTTGGTAGTGAGCGGCTGGAAAGCCAGAATGACATTGTTTTCTTTCGCCCAGGCTTCAACACAAGAATCTTTCCACTTGTTTAGCTTGGCTTCCATCAAGGAAGGATCCTTTATCCCAGTGATGCCTTCTGGGACATTTTCGAAGATAGATTCAGGAATCTCTACATCAGTCTTCCCATTGTCCTCTATCCAGATGATGTCCCCACTCTCTAGACGATAGCCTTCTGCGCACTTACGCCCCTTGATGTCTATCTCAATAGCCTTTTCTGGCGGGGGGGTGATGTTACGACGGAGCTTATTTTTTTCTTTGCCAAGCCTCCACCAATCTACACCATCTTTATCCGTGACTTCCCGGACACGGAAGTCATTTATCCTCTTCCTCCCCTGTAAAACCTCACGGAGCCGGAGCCGGATGGTATACTGTCTTTCCAACCAGAACCAAAATCCAATTATACATACAAAAGAAAAGATGATGATGCCGATGACGATCGCGGTAGCTGTGTCCATTGTTGTTTATCTCCTCGATGTTTTTATTGAAACCGGATAGAAATTTTCTGGTCGCATTTGATAGCGCTTTGCATGGTGGGCGGGAACGAGAAAGAATAGAGAACCACCCCTCTTCCGTAAAACGAGACTTATAGGCTCTGTCCAGGAATCATCCATCTAATCCCCAAAAAAAGAAGACTTCTATATAAATCTATGTGATAAATGTGGTAAACTCTTCCAGAAGTTTATATATGGGTTGGACTAGAGAGAAACTTGCGCTAGGGTGGAGACACACATGAGACAAGAACTAGAGATGGAAAGGCAAGTCAGCGAATTCGACATCCAGGATCTCCTGCCGATTGCGATGACCTTCGTGGTCGTGGGAATTGGAGTAGCCTATGGTCTGAATGTCATGGGGGATGTTCAGACGGACATGACTGCTGACTCAGCCGAATTCAACGCAACAAGAGATGCAATCACGGGAGTATCGAAGATCCCGGAAAAGCTCCCCCTGATTGCGACCGTGGTTGTGGCTGCTGTCATCATCGGCATCTTGGTGAGGTATCTGTTCCTCAGATTCAACTGAGGTTAGGAAGATGCGAAAAAGAAAAGCCAGGAAAGCAAAAAGGAAAAAGAGGTAAAACCCTCTTTTCTTTTTATTTTTCTACAATTTTATTACAGATTCTAAAACTAAATTACATCTCAATATATAAAGATAAAGAATATATCACACACACCCAGCGCTATGGGGGGTTTGAGAAGTGTGATAAGTGTGATGCTTCTCTCACCCCCTCCCCACACAATGGCAGATCAAGAAGTTATCTCAGCCCCGGCCAAGCCAGAAGGACGTTATGTCCGTTTCGGCGGGACGGATGCGTATGTTCCCCCCGGCGTAGCCGTCATAGAAACTTACAGCGGGAAAACCAAGATCGCGACATACATAGAGTATGGGGGAAAGCGAGCCCAGATCACTGGGGATATTTCTGAGGGGGCAAAGGGGTTAGGATACAATCCAGCCACAGATCAATACAGAGGCGTAGAAAAACCTTCCCATAGCAACATTGAAATGAACATCCAAGCAGAGAGGGACTACCGGGCGAAGCAGGCCAGGAAAGAAACTCAGAGGGTAACAGAAATCAGAACAGAAGGGCAGCCCCAGAAGCAAACCCAGGACGTGAGAGCTGCGGCCTACCGGGGAGCGCAAAGGCCACAGGAAGGAGTAGAGCCGCAGCCCGGCAGGGATTACACCACAACGAGCCAGTTCGCTCAATCCCTCTTCGAGAAGCAGGGCAAACAGGCAGCTTTCGGGCCGGAAGGGTATGTTGTAGCCCCAAAGGATTCTCGGACAACCCTGAGGGGAGAGTTCACGAAACCAGTTAGGGCAGGGAGGCCAGATGCAAAAACTTCTAAAATGGACGTTGATAGGGTTATTGATGGCTCTGGTGATAGCCAACCTGGGGGGGGCAGCGATAGAACTGATAGGGGGATTGATCCCCCTCTTGTTATTCTGGAAGATACTCGGCTGGGGAAAGCGACTAGTGCGTTATTTCAGAAAGTCGAAGGTACAAGACCAGTCCAAGCATACCGGAGATTCGGTGAAAGAGTAGATGCTTTTTTCAAAAACAAGGATACAGAACTAGCTAGAAGGGTGGATGAGAGGAGGAGAGAGGGGACAAGGGGAGGATTTGAGGGGGCGGGATTGACCGCGGCTTCAATTTTTAGTCGGGCTAAGGAATTACCCAAGGAAGCAATTTTAAGGCCTGTCAAATTCGTTGAAGGTGCGGTGGCATTCCAATTAGAACTAGCACAGCCCACATCTACTCCGAGGACAAGGGAACAATTAGCCGAGGAAAAACCAATATTAACTGAGGTGGAAAGGATGTTCACAGTTGCACCACTAGGCGCAACTTCGGAATTTGCAGGTGCCTCCATCATAGGCAGAGGGTTAAAGGAGGGGATAGAATACGTTCGCTCTCCAGGCGGGCAGAGAGTGATACCAAGAATCCGGGGGGAGGAGATAAAAGTCCCAACGACAGAAGGGGAAGTAGTTATACGGGTGGTTGGGGTAGAGGTTGGTGGGCGTTCAATGCCCATAGCCACCCAAATAAAGGGGGGTAGGCCCACAGATGTAGCACCTTTTTTTCCCTTCAGGGATATGGTTGAGGGGGTGAGGTTGGGATCAATGCGATCCAAGACTACAATTCCTAAATCAACCCTGACTGAAGAGATACCCGCCCCAAGGACAGCTACAGGAACTAAAGCACTCCTAAGGCAAACTGATAGTACCCCCGCGGAAATCACCAGAATCCAATCAAGGCAAGAAGTTATAAGGGAACTAGGAACAGAGAAAGGAACACAAGTCACTCCAGGAGAGGCATTCAGCAATGTGGCCGCCATAAAGACGGTCAAGGGGAGGAAGATTATGGATGAATTCTTAGGGAGGGAAAAGGGAATAATCTATGGGAGTTCCACGATCCGACAGATCAAGGCGGGCGACATTGATGTAATATACACTAAAAAGACAGTAGCTCAAATCCAAGCCAGACTACCATCCCTAGTCAAAAAATTAAAATCTGCCGGGGAAGATGTGAGAATAAGCGAGAAAAACCCTTCGCTAATAGAGAACGTGGCCGGAGAAAAAATACTCGAAGCAAAATCAGGGATTAATGAGGCATCGGTATCTGGCTCAGAAATATCAAATGTAGGTGGGCTAGGTTTTGATTTTCCTAATATAAAGGAAGGAAGAATCGGCACAACTATGCCCTTCGGGAGTGGGTGGGCAATATTGCAAGGGGAACAACTCACCCGTGTAGCGGTGGCCTCATCATTCTTCAGGGGTGAAACTAATGCTCCAAGAGTCCCAGGGGCGTTTAGGGGTGCGGGCATATTCCCAAAAGGGAAAAGGATAAAGGATCTTCCATCATACAAAATAACCGCAGAGGCCCTCATTGATTTCAAACGAAAATCAATAAACCCATTCAAGCGTTTAAGCGCCGAAAGAGCATCAAGAGCTCTAGAAAAAGATATAGGAAGTTTCACGCCAGAGCAACAGGCCGCATTAGCATCCCTAGAAAAGTCCCGACGGATAAACCCGGAAGAGATTAAGGTAGAAATAATCCCTTCAGAATCAACGAAAGGAACCCCCACAGGCGGGTTCATAAGTCCTTCACCTTCACCTAGCCTCTCCCCCCGGCCTAATCTACCCCCTTCACCTAGTCCATACAGGAGCCCTTCACCTTCACCTAGCCTCTCCCCCCGGCCTAGCCCTTCTCCCTCTCCTAGTCCATACAGGAGCCCTTCACCTTCACCTAGCCTCTCCCCCCGGCCTAGCCCTTCTCCCTCTCCTAGTCCATACAGGAGATCCTCTCCAAGCCTGTCACCTAGGCCAATACCCTCCCCCTCTATTAGCCCTTCACTATCTCCTAGTCCAACACCGTCGACTAGTCCTTTTCCTAGCCCTTCTCCCTCTCCTAGTCCATACAGGAGCCCTTCACCTTCACCTAGCCTCTCCCCCCGGCCTAGCCCTTCTCCCTCTCCTAGTCCATTCGATCCAGGAGTGCCAGGCAGTCCGGGGGGCGGACTCTTCCTCCCAAGGAGAAGCGGAAGAGTCCTGAGGCAAGCATATAAAGTAGAAATCAGAAGGGGTGGCGAGTTCACCAAAATAGCTTCTGCGATTCCGCTCGGAAAAGCAATCAGGCTAGGCACATCTGAAGCAAAAAGAACACTAGCACGGACTTTCCGGGTGAGGCCTGAAGGAACAACGGCAGAAGAGGATGTATCTTCTGTATCTCCCGGAGGAGAATTCAGGGAGTTCAAGATTAGGGCAGGCAAGAAAATAGAAACACCATTCACCTTCATTCAGAAAGCGAAATACAGCCTATCTTCGGGAAGCGAAAGAAGAGAAATCCAATCTTTCAGAAGGCTGCAACCATGACATTCAAGGAGTTTGTCCGGGAATCCTGGGAGAAGATAAAAGAATCACAGAAGCCTGAGAACGTTCAGGCTAGGCTGGAGAACAGCATCAGGATCGAAGAGCTCAGGCTCAGGAAGGAAGATTTGATGATGCAAAAGGAGAAGATGCGTAAGGAGCGGATGCAGTCTAAGTGGGGTAAGCTATGAAAGAACTCAAGAAACTCGGAAAAAGTACGCTAGAACTGACAAAGGTAGGAGTAGGGCTCGGGATAGGAGCCTCCATTATATCTGGAGCCGGCGGAGATGCATCAGGTCTACAGGCACTGGCGAAAGGAACAAAGCCGATAGGCTCGCTGATTGTAGCGGACACCCTGATGTCAAGCATCGGGAAAATGAAGAAGAGGTACTAGATATGGCCGAAGAGCAGAACACCGCCCTCCTGAACATAGCGAGAGCCCAGAACCAATACAATCTGATGCAGTTGCGCCTAGACACAAGCCAACTGATTGAACAGGTGCGGCTGTTCCTCAACGCAGAAATAGAAGTAATCCGTGAGGAGGAGAACGGAAACCTAATCAGGAAAACAGTATCCATCGGGGTTCCAAAAGCCAACAAGAAAGGGGTGGGGGGGGTTCTGAATTGGGTACAGATGACTGTCAACACCCAAGTCGTACAAGGCAATTTTCCGATGGATCAGCGCGGGAAGAGCACGGCCTACGACAGGTTCATCTACGAGTTCCAGGTGAACCTGGGGCATCACCTCATGGTGAATCTAGTGGAATACGACATCACAGAGGAAGAGTATGGGAGCATCATCGATTCAATGATGAACTTGATCATCCCCTTCATGAGCCGGCTCATCGGAAACAAAGAGAGATTGTCCTATGCAGAATCGCTCCAGGAGATGAGGATAGAACGCATAGCGGATAGCCGAAAGTTGCCAAAAATGTCCTAATGATTAATCTCATCGTGGCAATCGGGGCGGTTACTTTTCTCCTATTCTATTTCGCATTCAACATCAATGAAAAGGAGCAATATTTCTTAAAGATGTTGCTTATTATGTTCGGGATGGGGCTACTTGTTTTGATGTCAAGCATCCCTAATGGCGGAAATTGCGAAGCCAAAATAAATCAGAGCATAGTAGTCGGAAACACCACCACGAATACGTACACCCAAGTGTGCGTAAAAGAGATAAGTGGGGACGGAGCCAAAATATTCTACAAGAGAATCCTATGGGTGAACCGGATATTCTGGATCTATGTGTTGGGCTATCTGACATATTGGGGGTATCAGAGATACCTTATGAGGAAGGTGGAAGATTGAAAAAGAACTGCGACGATAGGAAACAGATTTGGGTAGATACTGATTTCAGTAAGATCCTCAAAATGAAAGCAGCTGAGAAGGGTTCCAATGTCCTTCAGCTGACACGGGAGATGTCCAAGGAGGAAGATCCATTCTCCGAGTTCAAAAAAGGCGGAGGAAAGAAAAAGTATGATTTTTTCTAAGAAAGGACAGAGCAACATAATGATGGACACTATCGTAGTCCTGATAGTCGCTGTCGTCTTCGGGATGGTCGTATTCTTCGGCTGGCAGATGTTCACAGAACTAAAAACAGATATGCGGGCAGACTTGGATCTCAACGAGAGTAAAGAAGTGATAGATGAGATAGAATCCAGATACCCTAGTGTATTTGATGGGCTGTTTATATTCATATTCATGGGGCTGTGGGCGGCAGGGTTTGTTGCGGGAATAATGTCCGAACAACACCCCGCATTGTTCGGGTTTATGATGCTCATTATGGTTTTCGTTTTGATTGTGGCTGCGATACTCGGCAATTATTTTGAGGAGACATTTGAGGATGCAGAACTTCTAGCAATCTCCTCTAGTTTCCCAATGACAATGTGGGTGATGACGCATCTATTGACAATCACAATAGGGGTAGTGGTGACAATCATCTTAGGCCTGATGGGGAAGAATAAGGTGACATAATGAAACCCCTCTATCTGCTCCCGATTGTCTTCCTGCTCTTGGTGGGCTTCACTTTGGCCTCGCCATCCACTGACCGGACGGACTACTACAACGATGGAACATTCTTCATCACTGACGGGCTTCTCGGAGATGGAGATGGAGATGTTCCTATTGATGGGGGCACAGTCTCCAATACTGATGTGGTGACAGTTGGTGGTTGGGACTCCGGCACAGCCACCTACTCTAGCACGCAGGCGTATTCAGGGAGCCTGAGTATCTCGGTAGCGAGCGGGCAGTCTGCTATCTATTCCATCCCGGTGAATGCGTCATACACCGGAATCATTTCTGCATCTATATATTGCACAGCGACGAATTGCGGGCTTCTTTTCCAGAACGATTATGATGGAGCCGGGGGTTCCACCAGGCATGGATTCGATAACGGAGGTGGGACGCTCCGATGTAAAGTAGATGGAGCGAATAATGACTGCGGAGCGCTCACATTGAATGCCTGGTTCAATGTGAGCATTAATTACACGGACCCGGATAACATAAGATTCTCCGTCAACAACACCGTAGTCCATACAGAAGCAACCTCACTTAATCACGCTATTGGTGACATTGAACTTTTGTTTGGGGACACTACCACCTTCTACTTCGATAACTTATATTTAACATACAACGAAGTTCCGCAGGAACCCCCTTCCGCTGTCACCTTCGTCCCTCCAACGCCTGCGGACGCAGCGCACAACAACACCCAAGTCAAAATA
>Ga0326597_10011089_pt1 | contig 11968 bp, 10 predicted proteins | sample RVTome_12_FD_203789 | JGI IMG/M metagenome (GOLD analysis project Ga0326597, IMG submission 203789) | Soil microbial communities from uranium-contaminated site in the Upper Colorado River Basin, Wyoming, United States - RVT100D185 | ecosystem: Environmental > Terrestrial > Soil > Contaminated >... | reverse complement strand
CGCGATGCTGCGCGAGGGCTGGATTCAGGCGGCGGTGCCCGCCTGCGGATCGCGCTTCGACTCGGTGCACGAGCTCACGCCGGCGCAGCGCGAGGCGCAAACGCGCATCGCCGCCGCGCTCGGGCGCTTCCAGCCCTTCCTGCTGCACGGCGTGACGGGCAGCGGCAAGACCGAGGTCTACCTGAGCCTGATCGCGCAACTGCTCGAGCGCGGCGCGCAGGCGCTCGTGCTGGTGCCCGAGATCGGCCTGACGCCGCAGCTCGAAGCGCGGTTTCGCGCAGCGTTCCCGGAGGCGCGCATCGCCGTGCTGCACAGCGGCCTCGAGGACGCCGCGCGCACCTCTGCCTGGCTTGCTGCCGCGCGCGGCGAGGCGGCCATCGTGATCGGCACGCGCCTCGCGGTCCTCACGCCGCTGCCGCGGCTGGCGCTCGTGGTGGTGGACGAGGAGCACGACAGCTCGTTCAAGCAGCAGGAAGGGCTGCGCTACTCCGGGCGCGATGCGGCGGTGGTGCGCGCCAAGCTCGCCGGCTGCCCGGTGGTACTCGGCACCGCCACGCCTTCGCTGGAAACCTGGTTCAACTGCCGCGAGGGGCGCTACGAGCTGCTCGAGCTGCCGCAGCGCGCCTCGCCGGGGGCGCGGCTGCCGCGGGTGAGCACCATCGACCTGCGGCGCGAGAGCACCGAGCAAGGCCTCGCGCCCAGCCTCGTCGCGGCGATCGAGCAGCGCCTCGCGCGCCGCGAGCAGAGCCTGGTGTTCATCAACCGCCGCGGCTACGCGCCGGTGCTCGCCTGCCAGGCCTGCGACTGGGCCGCGGGCTGCGAGCGTTGCAGCGCTCACATGGTGCTGCACGCGGCGGACCGGTGCCTGCGCTGCCACCACTGCGGCGCCGAGGCCGCGGTGCCGCGCGCATGCCCCACCTGCGGCAACGTCGACCTGCGCGCCCTCGGGCGCGGCACGCAACGCGTCGAGGAAACGCTCGCCGCGCGCTTTCCGGGTGCGCGCCTGGTGCGGGTCGATCGCGACAGCGCGCGCCGGCGCGGCGAGCTCTCGCGAACGCTCGAGAGCATCCGGCGCGGCGAGGCCGACCTGCTGGTGGGCACGCAGCTGCTCGCGAAAGGGCATGACTTCCCGGCGCTTACCCTGGTGGGGGTGCTCAACGCGGACAGCGCGCTCGTCTCGAGCGACTACCGGGCCGGCGAGCGGCTCTTCGCCACCTTGGCGCAGGTCGCCGGCCGCGCCGGTCGGCGCGAGCAGCCCGGAGAGGTCCTGGTGCAGACGCGCTATCCCGAGCACCCGCTGTTCGCGGCGCTCGCGCGCCACGACTACGCCGGCTTTGCCGAGTCGCAGCTCGCCGAGCGCGAGGCGGCGGGCTTTCCGCCGTTCGTGTCCGAGGCGGCGCTGCGCGCCGAGGCGAAATCGCTCGATGCGGCGCTCGATTTCCTGCGGCGCGCGGCACGGCTCGTGCCGCCGCCCGAGCCGGTGCGCCTGTTCGACCCGGTGCCTCACGTGATCCATCGCCGCGCCGGCTACGAGCGCGCGCAGCTGCTGGTGCAGTCGCACTCGCGCCCTGCCCTGCAGGCGTTTCTCGGCGCGTGGAGCGAACGGCTGTTCGCCGCCGCACCGCAATCGGTGCGCTGGCATCTCGACGTCGACCCGATCGAGTTCGATTGATCCCGGGCTCGAGGGTTATAATCCGCGCCTTTTTCTCATGGCCGATCCCAAGGACATCCTGCGCGGCATCCTCGAAGAGGGCGTAAGGGCCGTCGCGCCCGAGGCCATCGCAGTCGAGATCCGCATCGAGCGCCCGCGCGACCCCGCGCACGGCGATTTCGCCTGCAACGTGGCACTGCAGCTCGCTCGCTCGCTCCAACGCAAGCCCCGCGAGATCGCCGAGGAGATCCGGCGCGCGACCGCGCAGCGCGTGGCCGGCAGCGGGCTGTTCGATGCGCTCGAGATCGCGGGCGCGGGGTTCCTGAACGCGAGGCTTTCGGCCAAGGCAAAGCACGGGGTGATCGAACGCGTGCTCGCCGACGGTGCGGGTTACGGGCGCGCGCACCCGGCGAATCGCGAGCGCATTCAAGTTGAGTTCGTGTCGGCCAATCCCACCGGACCGCTGCACGTGGGCCACGGCCGCGGCGCGGCCTACGGCGCGAGCCTCGCCAACCTGCTCGAATTCGCCGGCCACGCGGTCGAGCGCGAGTTCTACGTCAACGACGCCGGGCGCCAGATGGACATCCTCGCGCTCTCGGTGTGGCTGCGCTATCTCGAGGCGCGTGGCGGGTCCGTGGCGTTCCCGGCCGACGGTTACCGCGGTGAGTACGTCCGCGAAATCGGTGCCACGCTCGCGCGCACGCAAGGGGAGCGCTTCGCGCGCGGCACCGCGGCGCTGCCGCACCCCGAGCCGGACGAGGACCCGGACGCGGCGCTCGACCGGTTGATCGCCACCGCGAAGCAACTGCTCGGCGCCGACTGGATGAGCGTGCACGGCTTCGCGCTGCAAGCCATGCTCGCCGACCAGAAGGACGACCTGACGCAGTTCCGGGTCGCGTTCGATCGCTGGGTCTCCGAGCAATCGCTGTACGACTCGGGCGCCGTGGCGCGCACCGTCGAGCAGCTCGACGCGCGCGGGCAGCTCTACGAAAAGGACGGCGCGCTGTGGTTTCGCTCGAGCGCGTACGGCGACGAGAAGGACCGCGTAGTGCGCCGCGAGAACGGGCAGTTCACCTACTTCGCCTCCGATATCGCCTACCATGCGGACAAGTTCGGGCGCGGCTTCGATCGCCTGGTGGACGTCTGGGGCGCCGACCACCACGGCTACATCGCGCGCGTCAAAGGCGCGCTCGAGGCGCTCGGCCTGCCTTCGGAGCGACTGGTCATCGCGCTGGTGCAGTTCGCCGTCCTGTACCGCGGCGGCGAGAAGCTCGCCATGGGCAAGCGCTCGGGCGAGTTCGTGACGCTGCGCCAGCTGCGCGACGAGGTGGGCAACGATGCGGCGCGCTTCTTCTACGTGCTGCGCAAGTCCGATCAGCACCTCGACTTCGATCTCGACCTGGCGAAGAGCGAGTCGACCGACAACCCGGTGTACTACGTCCAATACGCGCACGCACGCGTGTGCAGCGTATTCGCGCAATGGGACGGCGACCCGGCGCACGCCCTCCGCGCGCCGCTCGAGCCCCTGGTGCATGAGCGCGAACTCGCCCTGATGCAGCGCTTGGCCGAGTTTCCCGGGACGGTGCAGGCCGCGGCACGCGAGCTCGCCCCGCACTCGATTGCGTTCTACCTGCGCGAACTCGCGGCCGAATTCCACAGCTACTATAATGCCGAGCGTATCCTCGTCGAGGACGCAGCCCTGTGCATGGCGCGGCTCGCGCTGTGCGCCGCGGTGAGACAGGTGCTCGCCAACGGGCTGGCGCTGCTCGGCGTCAGCGCGCCGGAGAAAATGTGATGAGCAGAGCGGGCGGAGTCCAGCGGGCCACGCGCCGGAAATCGGGCGGCGGTTTCCTGCTGGGCATGTTCGTCGGGCTGCTGGTCGGCCTGGGCTTCGCGCTCGGGGTGGCGTTCTACCTCAACAAGACACCGCTGCCGTTCTCGAGCAAGGCGCCCACGCCGGCCAAGAACGGTGCCACGGCAGGCGTGAAGCCTCGCGCGATCGCCGGCATGCCGAGTTCGCCCGCGAGCGAGGACGCCGCGTTCGAAAAGCCGCGGTTCGACTTCTACAAGATCCTGCCGGGCGGCGAGGAAACGCTCTCCGAGAAGGAGCTCAAGGAGCGCTTGCGCATCGCCAAGAGCAAACCGGAGGCCGGCAAGGGCGTTTACTTCGTTCAGGCGGGCTCGTTCCAGAACCCTGCGGACGCCGACAACCAGAAGGCGAGGCTGGCAATTCTCGGCTTCGAGTCGAGCGTCGAGCCGGCCGCGCTGCCGGACAAGGGAACCTGGTATCGCGTGCGCATCGGCCCGTACACCGGGCTGGACGACGTTCAGCGCGTGCGCCAGACGCTCGTGCAGAGCGGCATCGACGCCAGCCTGGTCAAGCTCAAGACTCCCTCGGAAGGAAAGGCAAACTGAAATGGACGCCCGCCGCCGCAGCATCGTCATCGGACTCGGCATCGCGCCGCTTGGCTTTCTCGGGCTGGCGCCGCGCGCGACGCTCGCGCAGCCGCAGCCCGGGGCGAACTTCAGCGAGCTCATTCCTCCCCAGCCGGTCGAGTCGAAGGGCAAGGTCGAGGTGCTCGAGTTCTTCTGGTACGGCTGCCCGCACTGCTACACGCTCGAGCCGCTGCTCGAGGAGTGGGTCAAGCGCCTGCCCGCCGACGCCGCATTCCGCCGCGTGCCCGCGGTGCTGTCGCAGAACTGGGTGCCGCACGCGCAGGTGTATTACGCCTTCGAGGCGCTCGGCTTGACCGGGAAGCTGCACCGCCCGTTCTTCGACGCGGTGCACCGCGAGCGCCTGCAGGTCAGCAACCAGCAGGCCTTCGAGGAGTGGCTGCGGCGAAACGGCGTCGAGACGAAGAAGTTCAACGACGCCGCGCGATCCTTCGGTGTGCAAAGTCTCGTCAAGCGCGCCGCGCGCGTCACTGCGGCCTATCGCATCGACGGCGTGCCGGCGCTGGCGGTGCATGGTCGCTACACCGTCAGCGCCGGCCAGGCGCCCAGCCGCGAGGCCATGCTCGAAATCGCCGACTATCTGATCGGCGTGTCGCGCAAGAGCCTCGCCGCCGCGAAGTAGCGACGCCAAGCCGCGCGACCGTGCGCATCGTCATCACCGGCGCCTCCTCCGGCCTCGGTGAAGCGCTCGCGCGACACTACGCGCGGGCGGACTCCACCCTTGGCCTGATTGCCCGCCGCGAGGCGGCGCTCGAGGCGCTCGCCGCCAGCCTTCCCGGACGCTGCGCTACGTACCCGCTCGACCTGGCCGATGGCACGGCGCTCGAGCGCGCGGCAGCCGATTTTGTCGGCCGTTTCGGCCCTCCGGAGCTGGTGATCGCGAATGCCGGCGTCTCGGTCGGCACCCACGGCGACGAGCCCCCTGACATGGCCAAGCTGCGCCGCCTGCTGGAAGTGAACACGTTGGGGCTCGCCGCAACGCTCGCCGCGTTCGCGCCGGCCATGCGCGCCGCCGGGCGCGGCACGCTCGTCGGCGTGGCGAGCGTGGCCGGGTTTCGCGGTCTGCCGGGCGCCGGCGCCTACAGCGCCTCCAAGGCGGCGGCGATCACCTGGCTCGAGTCGCTGCGCTGCGAGCTGCGCGGCAGCGGCCTCGACGTGGTGACGGTCTGCCCGGGGTATGTCGACACGCCGATGACGCGGGTCAACCCCTACCGCATGCCGTTCCTCTTGTCCGCCGACGACGCCGCGACGCGCATCGCGCGCGCCATTGCGGCGCGGCGGCGCCTGGCGGTGATTCCGTGGCAAATGGCGCTGGTTTCGATGCTGCTGCGCGCGCTGCCAGGATGGCTCTACGAGCGCCTCGCCGCGCGCGCACCGCGCAAGCCACGCGACATCCAGGTCTGAATCGGATCGCTATGCCGCCGCGGCGGGCTTCCGGGACAGGCGCTGCATGGCATAGCTGCCGGGCGCGTCCTCGATCGCCTTGAGCGCGCCTTCGCCCGGCACGCGCGCGGGCACCTTGGGTTCGCCCGCATTCTGCGCGTCGATCCACGCCTGCCAGTCCTCCCACCAGGAGCCGGGTTGCTGCGTTGCTCCGGCGAACCATTCATCGGGCGATTCGGGGCGCTCGTCGTTCGTCCAGTAGTGATACTTGTTGCCCGCCGGAGGATTGACGATGCCGGCGATGTGCCCGGAGCCGCCCAGCACGAAGCGCACCGGCCCGCCGAGGTAGCGCGAGCCCTTGTAGGTGGTCTGCCACGGCGCGATGTGGTCCTCGGCGGTCGAGACGAAGTACGCCGGCAGCTCGACCTTGGACAGATCGATCGGCACGCCGTCGAGCTCGATGCCGCCCGGTACCCCGAGCAGGTTCTTCATGTACATGTTGCGCAGGTAGAAACTGTGCATTCGGGCGGGCATCCTCGTCGAATCCGAGTTCCAGTACAGCAGGTCGAACGGGAACGGATCCTTGCCGAGCAGGTAGTTGTTGATGACGAACGACCAGACCAGGTCGTTGGCGCGCAGCAGGTTGAAGGTCGATGCCATCTCCGAGCCCTCGAGATAGCCGCGCTCGTTCATCTTCTTCTCCAGGCTCGCCACCTGGCCCTCGTCGATGAACACGCCGAGCTCGCCGGGCTGGGAGAAGTCGAGCAGGCTGACGAAGAACGTGGCGCAGCCGACGCGGTCCTGCCCCTTCGCGGCCAGGTAGGCGAGCGTGCAGCCGAGCAGCGTGCCGCCCAGGCAATAGCCGATGAAATTGACCTTGCTCTCGCCGGTGATCCGCTCGATCGCCTCGAGCGCGGCGAGCGGCCCCTCGCGCATGTAATCCTCGAAGCCCTTTTCGGCGAGTCGCTTGTCCGGGTTGACCCAGGACAGCACGAACACGGTGTGACCCTGGTCCAGCGCCCACTTGATGAACGAGTTCTTCTCGCGCAGATCGAGGATGTAGTACTTGTTGATCCAGGGCGGGATGATCACCAGCGGGCGCCGGTAGACCTCGCGCGTGCTCGGCTGGTACTGGATCAGCTGCATCAGCTCGGTCTGGTAGACCACCTTGCCCGGCGTGGTGGCAACGTTCTTGCCGAGGTGGAAAGCCTGCTCGTCGGTCATGCTGATGCGCAGCTGCCCTTCGCCCTTCTCGATGTCGGCGAGCAGGTTGTTGAGTCCTCTGAGCAGGTTCTCCCCGCCGGAGTCGAGCGTCTCGCGCAGCACCTGCGGATTGGTCAGCACGAAGTTCGAGGGCGCGAGCGCGTCGACGTACTGGCGCGTGAAGAACGCGACCTTCTTCTGCGATTCCTCCGGCAGACCCTCTACGTCAGACACCGCGTGCTGGATGTGGCGCGCCGCGATCAGGTAGGACTGCTTGATGTAGTCGTACAGGAAATTGCTCGACCAGTCCTCGTGCTTGAAGCGCGAGTCCCCCTTCGCCGGCTCGACCACCGGCGCCCCGCCCAGGCCGAGCATCTTCATCCAGCTCGCCTGCCAGAGCCGCGAGTAGTCGAGCCACAGGTTCATCGACAGCGAGGCCATCGCGCCCGGATCGACCAGCATGCGCGAGTACAGATCCATGAAGGCCTTGGCGATGCCGAGCTCGTCGGTGACCGCCGCCGAGACATTGGCCGACAGGTTCTTGTGTGCGAACTCGCCGAGAATCTTCGCCGAGCGCTCGGCCACCTCGTGGCACACCCTGGCGAGCTGCTCGGACTTTTCGGCTTCGGGTCGAGTCTGCATCGCAACGCCTCCTGGAACGCGTGTGTCGCGCGCCCGCGCCGCGCTCAGGCGATCGCGCGCAGCGGCTGGGCGGCGCGCGCGAAGCGCGCCACGCCGTCGGCGCCCACCTGCCGCTCGAGGCGGCCGGCATAGCGCAGGTAATGCAGATGCGCAATCGTCTCGCCCATGGCGAAGAACAACTGGTGCGCGTCGAGCTTGCGCTGGAACAGCACCTCGATCAGATCGTTCGCCGTGCGCGGTGCGGCGCTGCACGCCGCCTCGAGCTGCGCGAGCCGCTCGCGATGGTGCGCCGCCAGCTCGGCGACGCGCGCGTGCGCGCCGCGAAACGGCAGCCCGTGCGAAGGCAGCACCAGCGCGTCGCTCGGCAGCAGCCGGTAGCGCTCGATCGAGTCGAGGAACAGTTTGAGCGGATTGCCGAGCGGATCGACCGCCCAGACGCTGACGTTGGTCGAGATGCGCGGCAGCAGCATGTCGCCGGAGATCAGCACGTTGCCCTGCTCGCAGTACAGCGATGCGTGCTCGGGCGCGTGGCCGTAGCCCGCCATCACGCGCCAGCGGCGCGGCCCGAGCGCGATGCGCTCGGCGTCCAGGTAGCGGCGGAAGCTGAGCGGGAAATCGGGCACGTGCCGCTGATAGGTGTTGCCGCGCGTCGCCAGCGCCTTCTGGCGGACTTCGTCGAGCCCGTTGGCGCGGAACAGGCCGAGCGTCGCTTGCGGCGTGTAGCCGGCAATGCCGTTGCGCACGGCGTGCGCGGTGAGGTACTCGGCCTGCGTCATCCACAGTTCGGCGCCGAGGCGCTCACACAGCCAGGCGGCGTTGCCGGCGTGATCGGGGTGGAAGTGCGTCACGATGACGCGCCGCACCGGACGAGCGCGCAGCGTGGTGGCGAAATGCCGCTCCCAGAGCGCCCGGGTCGCTTCGTCCGCGATGCCGCAATCGACGATCGCCCAGCGCGCCTCGGCGCCGGCGCCGTCCTCGAGCAGCCACAGATTGATGTGCTCGAGCTGAAACGGCAACGGCATGCGCAACCAGTGCACGCCGGGCGCGACCTCGAGCGTGGTGCCGGGCGCGGGTGGATCGCGAAACGGATATTCGAGCGGGGCGGTGTCTGACACGTTGGGCTAGAATCGGCGCGCGCACGCGTCTGTTTCGGCGCGCGTTTGCGCCGGCCACGATTATCGCCGCAACGCAACATCCGGGCAACCCGCCACTGATACCGGCCCATGGGCAGCGACGCCAGCGAAGCGACGAGCGAGAAGGAGCGTACCGAGTTCACCATCGGCGAGCTGGCGCGCGAGTTCGATGTCACGCCGCGCGCGATCCGCTTTTACGAGGACCAGGGACTGCTCGCGCCGCGCCGGGAAGGCCAGCGGCGCATCTATACGCTGCGCGACCGCACCCGGCTCAAGCTCACGCTGCGCGGCAAGCGCCTCGGCCTGGCGCTCTCCGAGATCCGCGAGCTGATCGACATGTACGAGCCGGGCCGCGACGAGCGAGCTCAGCTCGAGCGCTTCCTCGCGGTGCTCGAGAGCCACAAGGCGAGCCTCGAGCAGCAGCGCGCCGACATCGAGGCGCAGCTCTCGGAGCTCGGCGCCTTCGAGAAGCGCGTGCGCAAGCGCCTGGCCGAGCGGCCGGCGCCGCGCCGCGCGCGCCGGCGCGGTTGACGTTAACGTAAACGTCAAGTAGGCTGCCCGGTTCCAGCGCGAACGCCCGCCCGCATGAACGCCCCGGCATCCACCGCCCGAACGCGCTTCCAGCCCGCCGATCCCGACTTCGCGGCCCGCTGCCGCGCGAGCTTCGGCCGGCAGAAGGCGATGGCGCTGATCGGCGCGCGCATCGTCGTCATCGAGCCCGGGCTGTGCGAGATCGAGCTCGCCTGGCGCGACGAGCTCACGCAGCAGAAGGGTTTCGTGCACGGCGGCATCATCGGCATGATCGCCGACACCGCCTGCGGCTACGCCGCCTACAGCCTGATGCCCGCGACGAGCTCGCTCGTCACGGTCGAGTACAAGATCAACATCCTGGCGCCGGGCCGCGGCGAACGACTGCTCGCGCGCGGCGAAGTCGTCCGGCCCGGGCGCACGCTTTCGGTCACGCGCGGCGAGGTGTACGCTCAGGCGGGCACCGAGCGCCAGCTGTGTGCCGCGATGCAGCAGACGCTCATGATGCTTCCCGATACGCCTGACACTTCCGCATAGAGCGGCCATGGAACTGCCTTTCCTGCGCTTCGACCACGGCGAGACCCTCGACATGCTGCGCGCCAGCGTGCGCGATTTTGCCGCCAAGGAAATCGCGCCGCGCGCGGCGAGCATCGACGAGCGGAACGAGTTTCCGGCGGACCTGTGGCGAAAGCTCGGCGCGCTCGGAGTGCTCGGCATCACCGTCGAGGAGGATTACGGCGGCACCGCGATGGGCTACCTCGCGCACATCATCGCCGTCGAGGAGATCAGCCGCGCGTCCGCCTCGGTCGGGCTGTCCTACGGAGCGCACTCGAACCTGTGCGTGAACCAGATCCGCAGAAACGGCAGCGAGGCGCAGAGGAAGATCTACCTGCCGAAGCTCGTCACCGGCGAGCACGTCGGGGCGCTCGCCATGAGCGAGCCCGGCGCGGGCTCGGACGTGGTCGGCATGCGGCTGCGCGCCGAATTGCGCGGCAACACCTACCTGCTCAACGGCAACAAGATGTGGATCACCAACGGCCCCGACGCGCATGTGCTGGTGGTCTACGCCAAGACCGACGCCAACGCCGGCCCGCGCGGCATCACCGCGTTCCTGATCGAAAAGGGCATGAAAGGCTTCGCCACGGCGCAGAAGCTCGACAAGCTCGGCATGCGCGGCTCGAACACCTGCGAGCTCGTGTTTCGCGACTGCGAAGTCCCTGCGGCGAACGTGCTCGGCAAGCAGGGCGGCGGCGCCAACGTGCTGATGAGCGGGCTCGACTACGAGCGCGCGGTGCTCGCCGGCGGGCCGCTGGGCATCATGGGCGCGTGCCTCGATGTCGTGATCCCGTTCGTTCACGAGCGCAAGCAGTTCGGCCAGCCGATCGGCGAATTTCAGCTCATGCAGGGCAAGCTCGCGGACATGTACGCCACGTATTCCGCGTGCCGCGCGTACGTGTATGCGGTGGGCCAGGCGCTCGATCGCGGCGAGACGACGAGGAAGGACGCCGCCGGGGCGATTCTCTACGCGTCGGAAAAGGCCACCTGGATGGCGGGCGAGGCGATTCAGGCGCTCGGTGGCATGGGCTATATCAACGAGACCCCGACCGGACGGCTGTGGCGCGACGCCAAGCTCTACGAGATCGGCGCCGGCACTTCGGAGATCCGGCGCTGGCTGATCGGGCGCGAACTGTTCTCGGAGACGGCGTGAGCACGCCGCGTACCGCCCGCGCGCAAGCGCTCCTTCTTGGCTGACGGGTATTGCGCATGACGCTCAGGCTCCACACCCCGATCTGCGAGCTGCTCGGCACCGAGCTGCCGATCATCCAGGCGCCGATGGCAGGCGGTGCGACCACGCCCGAGCTGGTGGCGGCGGTTTCCGGAGCCGGCGCGCTCGGCTCCTTCGGCTTCGCTTACACGCAGCCCGAAGACATGCGACGCGCCGCGGCCGCGGTGCGCAGCAAGACCAAGCGTGCCTTCGGCATCAACCTGTTCGTCGCGCCACAACCCGGCGAAATCGCCGCCGCCACGCAGCGCGACGCGCTCGTTGCCGTCGCGCCGTATTACGCGGAGCTCGGCCTGCCCGCGCCCGAGCCGCTGCGCGCGCCCTTTGCACCCGACCTGCAGGCGCAGCTTGCCGCGCTCGAGGGAATCCGTCCGGCGGTGTTCACCGCGCACTTCGGCGAGCTGCCGCCCGAGCGGCTCAAGGCGCTGCATGCGCTCGGCATCAAGATCGGCGGCTGCGCCACCTGCGTCGAGGAGGCGAAGCGGCTCGAGGCACTGGGCTTCGATTTCGTCATTGCGCAGGGCGTGGAGGCCGGCGGGCACCGCGGCACCTTCCTGCGCAACCCCTACGAGGCGCTGACCGGGACGCTCGCGCTGACGCGCCTGGTGGTACGCGCCGTGCGGGTGCCGGTGGTCGCCGCGGGAGGCATCATGGATGGCGCGGGCGTCGCCGCGGTGCTCGCGCTCGGTGCGCAGGCGGCACAGCTCGGCACGGCGTTCGTCACCGCGAAGGAAAGCGGCTCGCCGCCGGCGCACAAGGACGCGATCCTCGGCGCGAGCGAGGACACGACGCAGCTCACCGAGAAATTCTCCGGTCGCATCGCGCGCGCCGTGGCCAACCGTTTCATGCGTGAAATGGACGCCAGGAACGCGCCGCAGCTCGCGTTTCCGGCGCAAAATAGCCTCACCGGGCCGCTGCGCCAGGCCTCGATCAAGGCCGGAAAAGGCGGCGAGTTCTTCTCCGCCTATGCCGGACAGGGCGCGCCGCTCGCGCGCGCGCTGCCCGCCGCGCAGCTGGTCGAGCGGCTCGCGGCCGAGACCCACGAGGCGCTCGGCCGCCTCGCTGCGCTCGTGAACTGAATCGAAAGGAGTCCCCTCATGCTGAACGACCCGATCGTCATCGTCTCTGCGGCCCGCACCCCGATGGGCGGCTTCCAGGGCGAGCTCAGAAGCTTCGCGGCGCCGGAGCTCG
>Ga0326597_10011088_pt1 | contig 11968 bp, 12 predicted proteins | sample RVTome_12_FD_203789 | JGI IMG/M metagenome (GOLD analysis project Ga0326597, IMG submission 203789) | Soil microbial communities from uranium-contaminated site in the Upper Colorado River Basin, Wyoming, United States - RVT100D185 | ecosystem: Environmental > Terrestrial > Soil > Contaminated >... | reverse complement strand
CAGCCTGTGCTTATGTATTCGATCGAGAAACGCGGGTAGAATTTAGGAATCGCAATCGGCGCGCGACCCATGTCTCCGTGCGAGAGAGGCCGGCACCGATAATAGCCGCGGCGTATCGACGATCTAGCCTCGATCTGGACCGAGCTTGGTGTGGAGAGCTGCAATGGCAAGACGGGAGAACAGCAATTCCGTGAAGGTCGCTGTCGTGCAGGCCGGCGCAGTCCCATTCGATACCGATGCCTGCGTCGATAAGGCGGCACGCCTCATCGCTGAGGCCACCGGGCAAGGCGTGAAAGTCATCGTGTTCCCCGAAGCTTTCATCCCCGGTTATCCCAAGGGGCTTGACTTCGGGCTTGTCGTCGGCGCACGCGATCCGGCTGGCCGCGAGGAATTCCGCCTTTATTTTGACGCTGCCATCGAGGTTCCCGGTCCGCATACCGCCCGCCTCGCCGAGGCGGCGGCCGCTCACAACGCGTACGTCGTGATTGGCGTCATCGAGCACGAAGGCGGCACTCTTTACTGCACGGTACTGTTCTTCGGTCCGGACGGTAAACTGCTCGGCAAGCACCGCAAGCTCATGCCGACCGCCATGGAGCGCATGATCTGGGGCTTTGGCGACGGCTCCACGCTGACCGCGATCGATAGCCCCTACGGCCGCATCGGTTCGGTCATCTGCTGGGAAAACTACATGCCCCTGCTGCGCATGGCGATGTACTCGAAGAACATCGCGCTTTACTGCGCGCCCACCGCCGACGATCGTGACACCTGGATCGCGTCGATGCGGCACGTCGCGCTGGAAGGCCGCTGCTTCGTCTTGACGGCGTGCCAATACCTGCGGCGCAAGGACCTGCCCGCTACCGTCCGTGTCTCGCTCGGCGATGCGCCCGATGCCGTGCTTATGCGCGGCGGCAGCGCAATTGTCGGCCCGCTCGGCCAGGTGCTGGCCGGCCCGCACTTCGAGGGCGAAACGATACTCACCTCGGATCTCGACCTCGACGAAATCGGCCGCAGTCGTTTCGATTTCGACGTAACCGGCCACTATGCCCGCCCCGACGTGTTTCAACTGGCCGTCAACGAGCAGGAGATGAAACCGGTAACCCGGAAGTCGTAACGGCCGATCCGCCAACGAGTTCGGCTAGATCAGCGTTAACATGATCAAGATTAAACGCGTTTACGACAAGCCGGCGAGAACGGACGCCTACCGGGCCTTAGTCGACCGCCTGTGGCCCCGTGGCGTCGCGCGCGCTTCGCTTCCGTTGGCCGCATGGCTCAAGGAAGCCGCGCCCAGCGACGAATTGCGCCGCTGGTTCAAACACGATCCCGCCAAGTGGCCCGAATTTCAACGCCGCTACCGGTTAGAAACACGGCCACGTTTCAGCCTCCTATGCCATTGGAAGATGCTCGCGGTTGACGATTCGCTAGGCCGGCGATAGAGTGCCGTCTGGTGAAAAAGGGCGTTTGAAATGCCTGCCCGTCAGGGCATTACGTTATAGCGTATGCGATTTTCGACGTGACGGGCGTGCGGCTGCGCCGGGCGCCGTTCACACCACGGAGGGTAAAGGCGGCCTGGGTGCGATCGACGTGGCGGGCGGCGGGATAGCGTTGGCGAGAGGGAGCTGAACTGCATGTCCGAAAATGGCTAGCGGACGCGGCGGGAAGCGTGCAACATGCACGCATGCAACTCGACCCCGAAAGCTGTTACCAGGCGCTGGTGAGCCGCGATTCCCGTTTCGACGGGCTGATGTATGTCGGGGTCTCGTCCACTGGGATCTACTGCCGCCTGATCTGCAATTCGCGCCGGCCGCTGAAGCGCAATTGCACTTTTTATCCGAACGCCGCAGCCGCCGAACAGGCGGGCTTTCGTCCCTGCCTGCGCTGTCGACCCGAAATCGCGCCCGGCAACGCGCTGGTCGATTCGCACAACCGTCTCGCCGTGGCGCTTGGACGCCGCATCGAAGACGGCGCGCTGAACGAAATCACCGTACCCGCGCTGGCGGCGGAAATGTGCATCAGCGACCGCCACCTGCGGCGCGTGATCCAGGACGAATTCGGCGTTTCGCCGAATAAGTTGCTGGAAACACAGCGCCTGCTGACTGCGAAACTGCTGCTGACCGATACCACGTTGCCTGTTACGGAAGTCGCCTATGCAAGCGGTTTTGCAAGTCTGCGGCGCTTCAACGACGCGTTCAAGACGAGCTACCGCCTGAATCCAAGCCAGTTTCGCCGTGGTGCCGGCGGTGCGAAGGGATCCGGCCGCTTCGTGTTCGAACTTTCCTACCGGCCGCCGCTGGATTGGAAAACGCTCCTGCAGTTCCTGGGCAAGCGCCTTTACGCTGGCGTCGAGGCGATCGTCGATGCGGGTTATCTGCGCACCGTGAGTATCGGCGGACGCATCGGCTGGATACGCGTCCAGCCGAGTTCGCGCCGGCACGCGCTGTCTGTGGAGATCGCCCCGGCACTGGGACGCGTCATACCGCAGGTGCTGACGCGGTTGCGCAGATTGTTCGATTTGGGCGCCGAGCCGGAGCGCATCGCGCAACGCCTGGGCAAGCTCGCGACGCCGTGCCCCGGGTTGCGATTACCGGGCGCATTCGACGGTTACGAGGTGGCGATTCGCGCAGTCCTCGGTCAGCAGATCAGCGTGAAGGCGGCGACGACGATCGCCGGCCGCTTCGCAGCGGCCTTTGGCGAACCGGTCGAGATGCCGTTTCCGGAATTGCGATTGCTGATGCCGACGGCGCAGCGGATTGCCAAAGCATCGCCGGCGGCGCTCGCGAAGATCGGCGTGACTTCGGCGCGTGCGCGCACGTTGCGTGGGCTGTCGCGCGCAATGGCGCGCAACCCGAACCTGCTCGAACCCGGCGCCGATGTCGAGATGGCGATCGCGCGACTCAAGGAACTGCCGGGCATCGGCGAATGGACCGCGCAGTATCTGGCGATGCGCGCTTTTTCCTGGCCGGATGCGTTCCCCGCGACCGACCTCGGTATTCGCAAGGCGCTGGGCATCGACGACGAGCGAAAAATACTGGCCCATGCTGAAATCTGGCGCCCGTGGCGCGGCTATGCCGCCATGCATTTATGGAGAACACTCGTATGACAATCTGGACTACGACGTTCGAAAGCCCGCTCGGTCCGCTGCTGCTGATGTCCGACGGAACATCGCTCAGCGGCCTGCATACCGACAACGACAAACACCGCCCGGCCGTTCAGTCCGACTGGATTCTCGACGACAGCGTGGCGCCATTCGCGCAGACCATCGCGCAGTTGTGTGCCTACTTTGTCGGCGAGCTGACCGAGTTCGATCTGCCGCTGGCGCCGCGAGGCACCGAATTTCAGATAACGGTTTGGCGTGAGCTGTGCAATATCCCCTACGGCGAGACGATCTCCTACGCCGAGCTGGCGCGCCGGATCGGCAGGCCAACAGCCTCGCGCGCAGTCGGCCACTCGAATGCCCGCAATCCGATATCCATCATCGTGCCCTGCCATCGCGTGATCGGTGCTGACCATTCCCTGACGGGTTACGCCGGCGGACTGGATCGCAAGCGGATGCTGCTCGAGCACGAGGCCTATCGATCGGCGGTCAGGAATCAGGAATCGGGATCGGTACGGCGGCAACTCGCCCTTGACGGCATGTAAGGATGACTTCTCCCTTCTCAATTCTTCCACATCACGCGCCCGGCCATCGCCAACCTGCCTGCGGTAGGCAGGCGAGCGGCTCAGTGTGAACCGTGCAGGGCAGGTGGTGCTCAAGTTGAAGACGCGTTATCGCGACGGCACGAGCCACATCAACATGTCACCGCTGGAATTCATGCAGCCTGGCTCGCCGCGCAGCACGGCGAGCGCGCCGATAGGCGTTCGGGCAGCCGCAACCGGGAGGGAATCGGCGCTCACATCAGCCCTCTTTCAATCCAAGCTTGCGTATCAGCTTGCCCATGAACGGAACCTGCACGAACTCGACGCCGGCCTGGGCCTGAAAGAGTTCGCTCACCAAATGCGGCAGCGTACCGTTGCCAGCGTTGGCTGCGGCTAAGGTTTTGTTATTGATCGTAGTCATGGAGGATTTCCTTTCTCTCAACGAAAGCGCTCCGTGGCGGCAGACGAAGCGGCCTGCACCGCAGGCAGCGCGCAAAACTCATTGGCTTCTATGCCAAACACCGGATTGAACTTACTGCGAAAATTTTCCAAGGCGATAATGGCGGCCAGTTCCACCAGCTCCTCGTCCGTGAAATGCCGCTCGAGCTGCTTGAAAAAGCTATCCGTCACCCGCTTTCCGGTATAGGTCATCCGCTCGGCGAGTTCCAGGGCTAGGCGCTCGCGCGGCGAAAACAGAGGACTCCTTCTGTAATTTCCCAGCACCGCTTCCACTTTCTCTGCTACAGCTCCGTTTCGCATCGCACTGGATGCGTTAATGTCTATTCAGAAAGGACAGCCATTAATATTCGCGGCCTTGACACAAACCAGATGGCGCAGATCAGGCTCAATGAGCCCCGAGGCCAGGATACTCTGAGCCAGGGCCTGAACCCCTTGCTGAATTGTCGGTCTTAGCGCGTATATTTTCGCGGTATTCGAGACAAAGCCATAGCGTCTCTCCTGCTCCTCAAAAACAACACGCACCGCTTCATTTGCCTCACTCTTCGCGACACCTTTGATTCTGGCCATGAACGATCCTCCGAAATTATGATCTCACCAGCCTGGCCTCTAATGTTATTCACCCGCTTTTAATTGCAGGATAAGTAACTCGATCACTCTCTACAGCAGCAAAGGGATTCAACTCATACGAGTTTTCGGGAAGGACAGGGTCCGTCGCGTTGGAGCAAAAACGCAATCCGCGCCGCCTCGCCGCTCCCGACGCGTCGCATGTTACCGGGGGGCGTGTCTTTACTTGTCATGCGGGGTCGGCATCTTGCGCCAAGCCTCGAAGCATGCGGGACCACAGAAGTGGTAAAGATAGTCGGAGCCCTCGAAGCTAAGCGCCACCGTCGCGGGAATCGTGGCGTGACAGTGCACGCACTCGATCGACATCTCCAGCGCTTGAGGCGCGGGATTATTGCCGTGGCCAAAGTCGCAATCGGAAGTCATGCACGGTTCTTGCCAGATGTTTGAGCGGCAGCGCAGGGCACTACCTTAGTTTACACCCGCACCGGCGGCGCCCGTATAAAGGCTTGGAGTAACCGGGCGAGCTGCTCTGAATGCTGGACTGGTCGCCGCCAGAATGAGATTTGTCATGCTATTTACCGAATGGGATCGCTCCACCAATGCTTGCGCTTCGCGCATCAGGCAGCGCGCTCCGCCGCCTAGTCCGCATAGACCTGCCGGCCTGTGGCGTCGACGATTTCGACCTGCACCGGGATGCCATGACGAATGCTGTCGGTGACGACGCAAAAATCCTCGAACTGCTGAGCGCAGCGGTCAAAATGCGCGATCAGCCTGCTTCGCCGCGTCTTCAGGAGAACAGGTATGGCTCAGTTTCGGTGGGCGCGAACGCAGCCTCGACGCGACGGCCGGTGATATTGCACTGTTGCAACCTTCGATCGGCGAGTAAGATCGCATTTGCCCGTCCAATCATGGAGCACGCCCATGGATCTCGAGTCGCTAGTCGTACACGGTGACGCCGGCCTCGACGATGATCGGTCGGTGGCGCCCGCACTTCATGTCAGCTCGACCTACCGCGCAGCAACTACGCAGGAATTCTCCGCGGAAGCAACCGCGGTTCGGCCGCAGCATTTCTATGCCCGCTATGGCAATCCGACGCTATCCCGCTGCGAGCGGCTTATCGCCAAGCTCGAGCAGGCCGAGTCGGCGCTTCTGTTCTCCTCGGGCATGGGCGCCATATCCACCGCCTTGCTGGCGCTGGTCGCTCAGGGCGATCACATCGTTGCGCAACGCAGTCACTACATGGGCACGACCAAGCTGCTCGCCACAGTGCTGAGCAGATTGGGCGTGGTCACAACCTTTGTGGATCAAACGGACACTGAGGCTTTCGCCCGTGCGCTGCGCCCGGAGACGAAGCTCATGATCGTCGAGACTCCTTCCAACCCGGCTCTCGCGCTCACCGACCTCGCGGCAGTCGCGGGATTCGCCCGCGCGAGAGGGATTATCACTCTGGCCGACAACACGTTCGCTTCGCCGATAAACCAGCGTCCGCGCGAATTTGGCATCGACCTCGTGGTGCACTCGGCAACGAAGTATCTCGGCGGCCACAGCGACCTCGTTGCGGGCGTTGTCGCGGGACCGAAGGAGCTGGTGGATCGCATCTGGGAAATCTCGATCGTGCTTGGCGCCTGTGCCAGCCCTTTCAACGCGTGGCTGTTGCTGCGGGGCCTGCGCACCCTGCCGCTGCGCGTGGAACGCCAGTGCACGACAGCGCTCGCGCTGGCGCGCCATCTGGAAGGTCATCCGGCGGTTGCGCGTGTGCACTATCCGGGGCTGGCAAGCCATCCGCAGCATGCGCTCGCCAAGCGGCAAATGAAGGCATTTGGCGGAGTACTGAGCTTCGAGCTGGTGGGCGGCTACCGCGCCGCGCAACGCTTTGTCACCGCGCTGCAACTCGCCACGCAGGCGGTAAGCCTGGGCGGCGTTGAGACGCTCGCGATGCACGCGGCATCGGTATGGGAAGGCTCGCTCACGCCGGAGCAGATCGAGCAGGCAGGCGTATCGCCCGCGCTGGTGCGGCTTGCGGCAGGGCTGGAATCGGCGGCGGACCTGATTGCTGACGTGGATCGAGCGCTTGTGCCGACCAATCACTAAAAAGCTTCGCCGCCGGATTGGAGGTAACTTGGCAATTTCGGGCGGACGTTCCGACGCCCGGGACACTCATTCTTCCCTGACGAAATCGTACTGGCCGACGGATTTTCGCTCGATACGCTCGTAATCGAGAACTGCCGCACGACCTTGTAGTTATACGTGGCCTGGTCGACCGTTATCGGTTCTCCCTCGAATTGCGTCCGCGCTTGGCAGACGCCCGCGCCCCTGCTGTTCTTAATCTAAATCAAATTGCGCCCAGCACCGCCCACCGCGAGTAGATTGACCTACATCAAGCCCCGCTTCCGCGATCCGCGGTCTACTTGCTGCTGCATCAACAGCATGGGGTGGCCGCCATAAACGCCCGCAACGACCCGGCCGTCAGCACCGGAGACGACGCTGAATTTATGCTCCACGCGCTATGCAACCCGGGTTGCTACCCGCACCCGGTTAAGCGCGTCGAACTTCTCGAGACGCACATCTCGTGGGTGATACTCACCGGCAGCTACGCCTACAAGATCAAGAAGCCGGTGAATCTCGGCTTTCTCGATTTCACTTCGCTCGCGGCACGTCGCCATTATTGCGAGGAGGAGTTGCGTCTCAATCGCAGGCTCGCACCGGAGCTCTATCTCGAAACGGTCGCAATCACCGGTTCGCCGCGGCAGCCGGTCATCGGCGGCAGCGAACCTCCCATCGAGTATGCCGTGAAAATGCGCGAATTTCCGCAGTCCGCGTTACTCGATGGCGCGCTTGCACGCGGCGAAGTCAGCACCGCGACGACGCAGGCGCTGGCGCGCAGGATCGCCGCATTTCACGCGGCGCTGGTGCCGGCAGCGGCGACAGCCGACGCTGCTGCGGCCGCGGCGCTGGCGCCGGCACTCGACAACTTCCGGAAGATGCTGCCGTTACTCGATGCGCCTGCCGACATCGCCGCGCTCAACGCCGTGCGCGACTGGACGCAGCGCGAGCATCAGGCCCGCAGCCTCCAATTTGGAGAGCGCGGTCCCGCCGGCCGCGTGCGCGAATGCCACGGCGACCTCCACCTCGGCAATATTGCGTTGCTCGACGGCGCGGCGACGCCGTTCGACTGCATCGAATTCAATCCGGCTTTGCGCTGGATGGACGTCATCAGCGAAGCCGCTTTCCTGTTGATGGACCTGGAAGCGCACGGACGCCGCGATCTTGCGTACGTATTCCTCAACAGCTACCTCGAAGCGAGCGGTGATTACGCCGGCGTTGCGGTGCTGCCGTTTTATCTCGTTTATCGCGCCGTGGTGCGCGCCAAAATCGGCCTGATACGCGCTGCACAGCACGGCACGGCAGGCCAACGCGATCCGCGCTTCGACTTCGAACCGGTGCTCACGGGTATCTTCAAGCTGTTGCGCGAACTCGGAATCGAGCGCGAGCGCATACCGCTGATTCCCGCCGGCGGCATCAACACTCACGACAAGGTTCGCGAGCTGCTCGCGCTCGGCGCCTCCGCGGTGCAAATCGGCACTCCCTTCGCCGTGACCGAGGAAGGCAACGCGCATCCCAACTTCAAGAAAGTGCTCGCCGAGGCGAAACCGGAAGACATCGTCACGTTCATGAGCGTGGCGGGACTGCCCGCGCGCGCAGTGCTGACGCCGTGGCTCAAGAACTATCTGAAGCGCGAAAAGGCGCTGCAGTCGCACGCCAAAGCCGATCCGCGCCGCTGCGTACCGGCGCTCGACTGCCTGAGCGTTTGCGGATTGCGTGACGGCATCGCGGCGATCGGCCAGTTCTGCATCGACACGCGGCTTGCGTTCGCGCTCAAAGGCGACGTCAAGAAAGGCCTGTTTTTCAGAGGCAGCGAAAGCGTCCCGTTCGGCGCCGCGATCCGCCCGGTCGCCGAACTCATCGATTATTTCCTGACCGGCAGGATGCCCGCTTTCAGTACCGGCACGGCGGACGCGGCGCTGACACCCGCATAGAAAAAACCGCGGCGCTCAAAACCACGGCAGCGGGTTACGCATCTGGCAATACCCTAAACGCGATCGTGCTCCGTGCCTGGTCGACGCCCTCAACCGCTCATGGCCGCGTTGCGCGCGCGGGTGGATCGGCCGAAGACGATCGCATCCTCTGCTGCTTCGCCTGATACTTTTGCTTTATCTGCTCCAGCTTCTGCGCACGGTGCTCGGCGGGCAGAAACATGACCACGCCAAAGGTGAAGGAGAGCAGGATCAGCCCTGCCAGCAGCCAGGCGACCCGTCGAGTCGACTTGTCGGATCGGTTCATTCCGCCTGCCTCTGCCCGTGCATCTACCGTGATCCGTAACGATACGGGCTCCAGTCAGCCGGCACCTCGACCGGGAACTTGTCGAAGTTCTGCGGCGGCGGCGGCGAGGCCGTCGTCCACTCGAGCGACGGCGAGCCCCACGGATCGCGCCCGGCCTGCGGGCCCTTCAGCCCGCGGAACCAGGCGATGAACGCGATCAGGATCCCGGCGGCCAGGATGAAGGCGCCGACGGTCTGAATCTCATTGAGCGTGATCCACTCGGGAATCGGCGGGTAGTCGGCGTAGCGCCGCGGCATACCCGCGATACCGACCATCATCTGGGTGAAGTAAAACAGGTTGGCGCCGATGAGCATCAGCCAGAAGCTCGTCTTGCCGAGCGTCTCGGGGTACATGCGCCCGGTGACCTTCGGGTACCAGAAATAGACGCCGCTGAAGGCCGCGAAGGTCATGGCCATCCCAAGGACAGTGTGAAAGTGGCCAACGATGAACTGCGAGTCATGCACGTGGATGTTGAACGCCGGCAGCGCCAGCGGAATTCCCGTGAGCCCGCCGATCAGGAACATGAAGATCCCGCCCAGAGTAAAGAGCATGGGCGAGTGGAAGCGGATCGCGCCTTTATGGAGTGTCGCCACCCAGTTGAAGATCTTGATGCCGGTGGGCACGGCGATCAGCACGGTCGTGTACGACATGAACACCCGCAGCCAGTGGGGCATGCCGGAGGTGAACATGTGGTGCGCCCAGACGAAGAAACCGAGGATGGCAATGGCCCACAGCGCGAACACCATGGACTTCTGGCCGAAGAGGGGCTTGCCCGACAGGGTGGAGAGAACGTCGGAGAACACCCCAAAGGCCGGCAGTATCATGACGTACACCGCCGGGTGCGAGTAGAACCAGAACAGGTGCTGGTAGAGCACCGGGTCGCCGCCGGTGGCCGGATTGAAGAAGCCGGTGCCGATGTACTTGTCGAGGAACAACATGACGACCGCGCCGACGAATGCCGGCACGCCGATGAGCTGGACGGTGATCGAGGCGATGAGGCCATGCACCAAGAGGTTCATGCCGCCGAACGTGACGCCCTTGGCGCGCATCCGCAGGACCGTGGTGATGAAATTGACGCCGGTGCCGAGCGTGGAGCCGGCGATGAGGATAATGATCAGCACGTACAGCGCCGTGGGGCCGGCGTTGTCGTGCAGCGAGAACGGCGGATAGCCGGTCCACATCATCTTGATCTGCTGGCCCGGGATGAGCGTGATCAGCACCAGCACGCTGGCGGCGAAGAAGAACCAGTACGACAGCTGGTTGAGCCGCGGGAAGGCGACGTCGCGCGCGCCGATCATAAGGGGGATGAGGAAATTCGAGAACGCCGCCCAGAAGGCGATCGCCCACCACAGCAGCATCACCGCCCCGTGACCGGTGAGGAGATAATTGTAGAAATCGGGCGAGACGTACTGCAGGCCCGGCTGGGAGAGCTCGAGGCGGATCACGAGTCCCATGAGACCGGCGACGGCGAAGAACAGCAGCGAAGTGAGCCCGTAGAGCATGGCGATCTTCTTGTGATCCGTGGTCAGGATCCACTCGCGGAAGCTCGCCCGGAACCAGGGCGTTGAAACGGCGGCGGCGTTTGGCATCGGATGATCTCCTTCAGGGTGTTCGGTTATTGATGCACGCGCGGTCATCCCGGCTGCTTGAGCCACTGCTCGAATTCCTCGGGTGTCACGACCTTGATGGTCGCGAGCATGAAAGCGTGCGCCGTGCCGCAATACTCGCGGCAGAACGCCCGGTACTCGCCGGTCTTGTTGAACTGGAACCACATGTACGTCACGCGCCCGGGAACCGCGTCTTCCATGGTCTTGGCGTCGGGGATGTGGAAAGCGTGGATCACGTCCTTGGACGAGAGCAGCAGCTTCACCGGCTTGCCCACCGGGACGTAGAGGTCGGTTACCGACTTCTTGCCGTTCGAGTACTCGAAGTTCCAGGACCACATCGCGCCCTCGACCTTCACCGGCAGGGAGTCGGCTGGGGGCGTGCGCTGGCGCGTGTAGAACGCGAGGCTCTGCGTGGCGAGGTAGATCACGATGATGAGTGGGATCACCGTCCACAACACCTCGATGCCGATGCCGGGACCGCCCTCCTCGTGGGCACCCTGTTCATTGACGCCCCTGCGGAAGCGGTACTTGACAAGAAAGTAGAGCATCGGCAAAGCGACGATCAAGTAGATGCCGACAGCAACGAACAGCCAGATATAGAACATCTGGTCCCAGTACTGGCCGGGATAGGCGATCGGCATGGCGGAGGCGCCTCCCGCGAGCACCTCGACTGAAGCAAGCGATAGCGTCTGCATCATTGCCCTCCCTTGGAATCTCTTTTGTACGAAAAGGCGAGCAGACCGGTCATGCCGAGGACGCCGAGCCCGATGCCACCGAAGATGAGCGTCGGGTGCAAGACGTAGCGGCTGCGGGCCGGGTCGTAGCGATAGCAGATGAGCTTGACCGCGTCCACCCAATCATTGAGCCCCTGCACGCGGTCGCGCGTCTCGATGAGCGCGAACTCGATGTCCTGCGCGCGCGGCTCGGTGCCGTAGAGGTAGCGCATGACCTCTGCCTTGGGCGAGAGGAACACCAGCACGCTCGGATGAATGAAGGCGCGGTCGCGCTCGGAGAAGAAGAATGTGAAACCCACGGATTGTGTAAGGCGCGCGCGCTCCTCGCGCGGCAGCAGCCCGAAGGTCCACGAATCCGGCACGCGCTCCAGGGTGGACTTCACGTGGCGCAGGTTCTCCAGACTGTCGTTCGCGTCGAACGAGGCCACGACCACGCGATGCTCCGGCCCGTCGACGGCGCGCAGCACCCGCGCCAAATTCTGGATGGTCGTGAGACAGGCACCGTCGCAGGTGTAATACGCGAGCAGCAGGATCGTCGGCCGGTCGGCGATCAGACTGTGCAGGCGCGCCGGCCCCGACTCGGTCATCACT
>Ga0326597_10011086_pt1 | contig 11969 bp, 11 predicted proteins | sample RVTome_12_FD_203789 | JGI IMG/M metagenome (GOLD analysis project Ga0326597, IMG submission 203789) | Soil microbial communities from uranium-contaminated site in the Upper Colorado River Basin, Wyoming, United States - RVT100D185 | ecosystem: Environmental > Terrestrial > Soil > Contaminated >... | reverse complement strand
CGCCGTGCTCAGCCTCGTCATCGGCCCGTTTCTCATCATGGCCCTCTTCGGGAGCGGCTACACGGGGATCCGCCCGCCGCTCCGCACGATCCTCGTCGTCCCGCCGGATTCCGGGTTGTCGACCGATGCGGCGACATACCGGGAGGTTGCCGCCGGCCTCGACATCGTGGCGGTCGTCCCATCGGTCGAACCGGCCGAGGCCCGACTGCGCGACCGGACCGTCGACGTGGTCGTCATCGCCCCGGCCGACCTCGCCGGGCGCTTCAGCGCCGGACAGCAGTCGACGATCGAGGTCCGGATCAACACGGCGGACCCGGTCGGCCAGGCGCACGCCGGATTCCTGGCGGCCAAGCTGGCGAGCGAGGTGAACGAGCGGCTCATCGAGACCGCCGCGGCCGAGGGCGGGGAGTACGCACTCGGCGCGGGCCGGCCGGAGGCACTGCGAATCCCGGCTCGGGTCATCGCCGCGCCGACCCGCTCCGAGCTCGTCAACGTGGTGCCGTCGGAGCCCGGCGTCGTGTCGTACTTCGGCCCGGCCGTCCTCGCCCTCGTCCTCCAGCACCTCGCCGTCACGCTCGTTGCCCTGTCGCTCGTGCGCGAGCGAACGAGCGGGATCATCGAGCTCTTCCGGATCTCACCGATCTCGACGGTCGAGGTCATCCTCGGCAAGGTCGTCGCGTTCGGATTGCTTGCGGCGGCGATCGCCGTCGGGACGCTCGCCCTGCTCGGCGAGCTCGGGGTGCCGACGCTCGGCGATCCCGTTCACCTGGCGGGCGTGCTCGGCCTGCTGCTCGTCGCATCGCTCGGGCTCGGGACGCTCATCGCCGTCGTCTCGGACTCGGAGCGCCAGGCGGTGCAGCTGTCGCTCCTCGTCCTGCTCGCCTCGGTCTTCTTCAGCGGCTTCGTTCTCAACGTGGACGAATTCGAGCCGGCGGTCCGCAGCGTGGCGTACCTGCTGCCGGTGACGCACGGCATCCGCCTTGCCCAGGACGTCATGCTCCACGGCTGGATCAACGCGCCGTGGCACGCCGCCGCCCTGGCCGGCATCGCCGCCGTGTTGCTGTTCGTCTCGTGGGTGCTCCTTCGACGCGGCATGACCCGGCTCTGATGCCAGTCGGTCCCGCCCGCGGCCGGTCGCTCGTCCTCATCGCCTTCGGCGTGAGCGGCCTGGTCATCGTCGCCATCGGCCTGGCCGCGGTCCTGGCCTCGAACGCCGGCTCCGATCCGGCCGCGGCCGATCCCATCGCCGACCTTCGGGCGACGCTCGCCGGATCGCGCGCGGCCGTGATCGACGCCGCGGCGTCGGCGCGCTCGGCCGATGCCGGGCTCGTGGCGGCCGCCGAGGCGGCCCGCTCCGCCGGTGCGCTGACCCGGGATCTGTCCATCGCGGCGCGCGGGCTCGCGTCGGCGCTCCGGACATCGGTGTTCGGCGTCGAGCCGCTCGCGCCGGCGGCCCCCGCGTTCGAGGGCGTCGCGGACCGGGCGGCGACGCTCGCCGTCGATCTCGAGTCCGTGCAGGTCGCGGTCCGATCCGGCGGTTCGGACCTGCGGGCCGTCGGTACGCGGCTCGACGACCTCGGTCGGCGACTCGCCGATCTCGACCGCGCGATCGACGACACGGCCACGCGAGTCGGCGAGTCGATCACGACCCTGCGCCTGGTCGCGGCCGCCGTGCTGGCCTGGCTGGCCGTGCCCGCGGCGGGGTCGGTGTGGCTCGGACTCCGTCTCCGCTCCGGGAGCGCCTCGTGAGTGGCCGCCGGAAGGACCCGCCGTGGAGCGCGCGCCTGTACGACGCGAACGGCCGTGATCGGGCGGTCCGCGTCGGCCCCAAGGCGCTCGCCTCCCTGGACGACAATCGACTGCTGTGGATCGACGTCCGGGTCGCGAGTGACGAGCGGCTCGGACGGCTGGCGTCGCTCCTCGGCCTCCATCCCTCGCTCGCCCGGCGCCTGCGCACGCCGTCCGATCGTCCGTCGGTCGACGTCGTCGAAGACCGCCTCGTCGCCCACGTCCTCGCCGTCGCCTCGAACGGGCGCCGCGAGCACCCCGTGCCGCTGACGATCGTCGCCGGGCCGAACGTCGTGGCGACGGTTCATCGCGAGGACGTCGACACCCTGCGCGAGTTCCGTGAACACACCGACGGCGACACAGCGATCGGCCGGGTCGACGCGCCGTCGTTCGTCGCCGCCGTGCTCGATTGGCTGGTGAGCGGCTACTTTCGCGCGATCGACAGCCTCGAGCGCGAGGCAGACCGGCTTGACGAGCTGGCCCTCGATCCGCACTCGAGCCGGGAGCTCCTCGCCGACGTGGTCCGCCTGCGCCGCCGGATCACCGCGCTGCGCCGGCTCATCGCGCCGCATCGCGAGGTGGTCGCGGCACTCGCGCGGCCGGATCTGACCGCGTTCGCCGATACGGACGCGGGACCGTACTTCACCGCGCTCGCGGATCGGCTCGAACGGGCGCTCGATGGCGTCGAGACCGCCCGGCAGCTCGTGCTCGGCTCATTCGACGTGTCGATGACCCGGACCGGTCAGCGCACGAACGACATCGTGCGCGTGCTCACCGTCGTGTCGGTCATGCTCCTGCCGGGTTCGCTGATCGCCGGGATCCTCGGCATGAATTTCCCGGCCCCGTTCTTCGAGGACCCCGGGCTGTTCTGGCTGGCCGTGGCGGCGATCGTCGTGATCGCGGCAAGCACCCTCGTCGTGGCTCGCGCCCGACGCTGGCTGTGAGGGCGCGGATCAGGCGATGAGACCGGCCACGGCCCGGTCGACGGTATCGGACATCCCGGGTGCCGTCCCCCCGGTTTCGGGCGCCAGCTCGTCGGGCGCCAGCTCGTCGGGCGACGCCTCGTCAGGAGAGGAGGTCGACGCGCCCTCGACGTCGAGCAGGTAGCCGATGCCCTGAAACGTCCGGATGCGGCCCGGCTCACCGGGCTGCGCCCCCAGCTTTCGCCGGACCCGCGACACCCACACCCGCAGGTACTGGAGGTCGTCGCGATACTCGGGGCCCCAGACCTTGGTCAGCAGCTCCGTGTGAAGGACGACCTTGCCGGCGTTCGCGGCAAGATGCTGGAGGAGGAGCCATTCCGTGCGCGAGAGCTGGACGAGTTCACCGCCGCGGATGACCATCCGGCGCTCGAGATCGATCTCCACGTCGTCGAACCGGATGACGCCCGCCCCCGGCGCCGCGCCGGACGAGCGGCGGATGACGGCCCGGACGCGGGCCGCCAACTCGTCGGGGTGGAACGGCTTGGCGACGTAGTCGTCGGCGCCGAGGTCGAGTCCCTTGGCCTTGTCCGCGGTGGAACCCTTGGCGGTCAGCAGGATGACCGGCACGGGCCGCCGCTCGCGCAGCTGGCGCATGACCTCGATCCCGTCAAGATCCGGCATGACGATGTCGAGGAGGACGATGTCGGGACGGACTTCCTCTGCCTTGATCAGCGCCTCTTCGCCGCCGCTGGCGGTCACGACGCGGAAGCCCTCCTCGCTGAGGGCGATCGAGACGAGCTTGGTGATGCGGGGTTCGTCGTCGGCGACGAGGACGAGCGGTTGGGTACTCACGCCACTCCTCCGAATGATGAGGTTGAGTGTGATCCCCCGATGCAACTGCTGCTCACGAACCTTCCGGGGCGACGCTCGGCAGGTTGATCTCGATCGACGGGACCGGCTGTGTATCGCCGTCGGTCGTCCCGTTTCCGCCCCCCGGGCCCAGGGTCATCCACCATACGGCCACGACGAGGACCGCCACGGCGACGACGCCGAGAATCATGCCCGTCGCACTCGAGTCGCGCTCGACGACGACCGTATCGCGGTCGTGGTGGTCGTGTGTCATGTCGGAGACCTCAGCTGCGTTCTCAGAAGAGCGGCGTCCCCCAACGCCGGTCGCCGGCAGTGCGCGGCGGCGTACGGATCGTGATCGTCCGGGCGTGCCGGATGCGGCGGGCGGGTGCGGGACCACGTTGCGGCCGCATAACAGTCGCCAACGGCCCGGCATGGGCGAACGCACGCCGGGTGAGGCGCCGAGGAGCGCCGTCGGGTCTGTTCGGCTACCCTCAGGCGGTGAGCTTCTCGACCGACGACCTGGCGCTTCTCGAGCGGAGCGAGGAGGTCGACATCGAAACGCGAGCGCCCGGCGGCGACGCGCACACGGCGATCATCTGGGTCGTCGTCGATGCGGGCGACGTCTTCGTCCGGTCGGTTCGCGGCGAGCGCGGGCGCTGGTATCGCGAGGCGGTCGCGAACCCGGTCGTCGCGAACCCGGCCGTCGCGCTCCTCGTCGACGGCCGCCGGCTTACCGCGACCGCGATCGCGGCGTCGGACCCGGACTCGGTCGAACGCGCCTCGGACGCGCTCCGTCGGAAGTACGCCGCCGACCCTGCGCTGGCGACGATGCTCCGTGAGCACACGCTCCCGACGACCCTGCGCCTCGAACCAGCGTGAGGCGATCGACCCCCACCCGCAACCTTCGACCGTCGACGGCCGCCGTACCATAACCCGACGATTCGCACGGAGCGCCCCGGATGTACTTCGACGAGTTCAAGCACCAGCTGCCCGACATCGACGAGCGCGAGACCGCCGAGTGGCTCGAGTCGTTCGACCAGCTCGTCGAGCAGGGCGGCGAGAACCGGGCACGGTTCGTTCTGTACAAGCTGCTCAAGCGGGCGCGCCAGCTGCACGTGGGGCTCCCGCCGCTGACGCAGACGCGCTACATCAATACGATCAGCCCGGAGCAGGAGCCGTTCTTCCCCGGTGACGAGGAGATCGAGCGGCGCATCCGCCGGCTCATCCGCTGGAACGCCGTCGCGATGGTCCTGCGCGCCAACAACCGCTTCGCCGGGATCGGTGGGCACCTCGCCACGTACGCCTCCGCGGCGACGCTCTACGAGGTCGGTTTCAACCACTTCTTCCGGGGCAAGGACGGGGAGGGGAGTGGCGACCAGATCTTCTACCAGGGCCACGCCGCTCCCGGGATCTACGCCCGCGCATTCCTCGAGGGACGGCTGACCGAGGGCCAGCTCGACCACTTCCGGCGCGAGGTCGTCCCGGGCCAGGGCCTGAGCTCGTACCCGCACCCCCGGCTCATGCCGGACTTCTGGGAGTTCCCGACCGTCTCGATGGGCCTCGGCCCGATCAGCGCGATCTACCAGGCTCGCTACAACCGCTACCTCCAGAACCGCGGCCTGCTCGACACGTCCGGGTCGCGCGTCTGGGCGTTCCTCGGCGACGGCGAGACCGACGAACCGGAGTCGCTCGGCGCGCTCCACGTCGCGGCACGCGAGGGCCTCGACAACCTGACCTTCGTCGTCAACTGCAACCTCCAGCGCCTCGACGGCCCGGTCCGCGGAAACGGCAAGATCATCCAGGAGCTCGAGGCGGTCTTCCGCGGCTCCGGCTGGAACGTCATCAAGGTGGTCTGGGGCCGCGAGTGGGACGAGCTGCTGGCGCGCGACGTGGACGGCGCCCTCGTGGAGCAGATGAACAACACCCTCGACGGGGAGTTCCAGAAGTACTCGGTCGCCGGCGGGGCATACATCCGCGAGCACTTCTTCGGGCCCGATCCGCGCCTGCGCAAGCTGGTCGAGCACCTGTCCGACGACGACCTCGCCAAGCTCCGGCGGGGCGGGCACGACTACCGCAAGGTCTACGCGGCGTACAAGGCCGCGGTCGAGTACAAGGGCGCGCCGACGGTGATCCTGGCCAAGACCGTCAAGGGCTGGACGCTCGGCCCCGGCGTCGAGGCGCGCAACATCACCCACCAGGCCAAGAAGCTCAACGAGGCGGAGCTGCGGATCTTCCGCGACCGCCTGCAGCTGCCGATCCCGGACGCGAAGCTCAAGGACGCCCCGTACTACCATCCCGGCCCCGATTCCGACGAGATTCAGTACCTCAACGAGCGACGCCGGGTACTGGGTGGTCCGTTACCGAAGCGGGTCGTCCGCTCGCAACCGGTGCCGACGCCGTCGCCGAACATCGACACGGAGTTCGCGAGCGGGAGCCAGACGCCGGTGTCAACGACGATGGTCTTCACCCGGCTGCTCCGGAATCTCATCCGCGACAAGGAGCTCGGATCGCGGATCGTTCCGATCATCCCCGACGAGGCGCGCACGTTCGGCATGGACCCGCTGTTCAAGGAGGTCGGCATCTACGCCGCGCTCGGCCAGCGCTATGAGCCGGTCGACTCCGACCTCGTGCTGTCATATCGCGAGGCGGTCGACGGGCAGGTCCTCGAGGAGGGGATCACGGAAGCGGGCTCCATGGCGAGTCTCCAGGCCGCCGGGACCGCCTACGCGACCCATGGCTTCGCGACGATCCCGTTCTACATCTTCTACTCGATGTTCGGCTTCCAGCGCACGGGCGACCAGATGTGGGCGTTCGGCGACGCGCGCGGGCGGGGATTCCTCATGGGCGCCACGGCCGGCCGAACGACCCTCACCGGCGAGGGCCTCCAGCACGACGACGGCCACACCCACATCCTTGCCTCGACGGTGCCGAACATCCGTGCCTACGACCCGGCGTTCGCCTACGAGCTGGCCGCGGTCGTCCGCGACGGGATCGAGCGGATGTACGTCAACGGCGAGGACGTTTTCTTCTACGTCACGATCTACAACGAGAACTACCCGCAGCCGCCAAAGGCAGACGGCATCGACGAGGGCATCCTGCGCGGCATCTACCGATTCTCCGAGGCGCCGGACGCGGGCACGGGGGCCCTTGGCGCCCGGCTCGTCGGCTCCGGCTCGATCCTCCAACAGGTCATCGCGGCGCAGGGCCTGCTGGCCGAGAAGTTCGGCGTGGCGGCCGAGGTCTACAGCGCGCCATCGTTCCCACTGCTGCGCCGCGACGCGCTCGAGGCGGAGCGCTGGAACCGGCTCCAGCCCGCCGCGAAGGAGCGACGCGTGCCGTATGTCCAGCAGGTGCTGCCGGCCGACGGACGGCCGGTCATCGCGGCGACCGACTGGCTGAAGGCACTGCCCGACATGGTCGCCCGCTGGCTGCCGTCCGATTACGTCGCGCTCGGGACGGACGGCTTCGGTCGGAGCGACACGCGCGAGGCGCTGCGCAGCCTGTTCGAGATCGACCCGCCGCACATCGCCGCGGCGACGCTCGCCTCGCTCGCCCGGTGCGGCGACCTGCCGATCGCGAAGGCGGTCAAGGCTTTCCGCGAGCTTGGGATCGACCCGGACAAGACGAGCCCCCTGGCCCTGTAGGGCCGAACCGCAGAGCCGAACGGCGCCCACCCCGTGGCGACCGGCTCGACCGCAGACGTCGGACGCGCCTTCCTCCGGCTCGGTCTGACGGCGTTCGGCGGCCCGGCCGCGCACGTCGCGCTCATGCGCGACGAGTTCGTCCGCCGCCGCGCCTGGCTGTCCGAGGCGGAGTTCCTCGACCTCGTCGGGGCCGCGAACCTCATCCCCGGGCCCACCTCGACGGAGCTCGCGCTCCATCTCGGCCACAAGCGGGCCGGCAACGCCGGCTTCTTTCTGGCGGGCGTCGCGTTCATCGGTCCGGCGGTCGTGCTCGTGGTTGCCCTCGCCTGGGCCTACGAGGCGGTCGGCGCCCGACCGGAGGCGCTTGCCGCGCTGGCCGGCGTCGCGCCGGTGGTCGTCGCCATCGTCGCACATGCGGCCGTGGGCCTCGGCCGGTCCGCCCTGCGCGACCCGTTGACGGTCGCGATCGGCGCGGCCGCGGCGCTCGCCGCCTTCGCCGGGGCCGCCGAGATCGCGATTCTCCTCGTGGCCGGAATCGCCGGGCTGGCCGGTCGTCGCGTCGTGCCCGGCGGCATGCGGCACGCATCGGCCATGCTCGCGCCTGTCGGTCTCGCCGGCTCGGCCGCCGTCGCTGCCATGGCGGCATCGCCGGCCGGGCTCCTGCTCGTGTTCGCCAGGATCGGTGCGGTCCTGTTCGGGAGCGGCTACCTGCTCGTCGCGCTGCTCCGCTCGGAGCTCGTCGAGGGTCTCGGCTGGATCACCGAGCGGCAGCTCCTCGATGCCGTCGCCATCGGCCAGCTCACCCCGGGTCCCGTGACGACGAGCGCGACATTCATCGGCTGGCTCGTGGCCGGACCCGTCGGCGCAGCCGCCGCCACGATCGGGATCTTCGCGCCCGCGTTCCTCGCGGTCGCGGTGAGCATCCCGCTCCTGCCACGGCTGCGGCGCTCACCTGCTGCCCGAGCCTTCCTGGACGGCGTGAACGCCGCGGCCGTCGCGCTGATCGGCGTCGTCGCGGTGGAGCTTGCCCGGGTTGCCGTCGTCGACGTCCCGACGGCCGCGCTCGTCGTGGCCGGTCTCGCGGCGCTGTTCACCGGGCGGGTCGGCTCCGCTGCGCTCATCGTGGTCGGCGGCGCGGCGGGCATCCTCCTCGCCCTCGCGCGAGGCGGCTGATCGAGCCGCTCGGTCAGCCGCCGGCGAGGATTACCCGGAGCAGGGCCCCGCCGAGGTCGGCCGCGTACAGCTCACCCGCCTCGTCTTCGCCGAAGCCGGCGATCGAGCGCCCCGTCTCGCCGACGATCGTCGGCTCCTGACGATCGGAGCGGGCCGCGTCGATGACCCACAGGAGGCCGGAGCAGGCGTCGGAGAAGACGTACCCGCCGGCGAGGGTCGGGAAGGCGGAGCCGCGATAGACGGCTCCGCCGGTCACCGCGCAGCCCAGGTCGTGGCTGTACTCTGCGACCGGCAGGGTCAGCTCCGGGCGCGCGCATCCTTCGCCGGACGGGTAACAGTGGAAGCCCTCCATCCGCGCCCAGCCGTAGTTCGCGCCTCCGGGCGACCCGGCGCGGAGGACGTCGATTTCCTCCCACGCGCCCTGTCCGACGTCCCCGATCCACAGGTCGCCGGTCACGCGGTCGAACGAGATCCGCCACGGGTTGCGCAGCCCGTACAGGAAGATCTCGGGGCGCGCGCCAGCGCGGCCGACGAATGGGTTGTCGGTCGGGATGCCGTAGGCGCGGCCGGCCGGACGATCGTCCACGTCGATCCGCAGGACCTTGCCGAGGAGCGTGTCGAGGCGCTGGCCGTTGTCGTGCGGATCGCCGGCCGATCCGCCATCGCCCATCGCGATGGAGAGGTACCCGTCCGGACCGATGGCGAGACCGCCGCCGTTGTGGTTGCCGAACGGCTGGTTGATCCGGAGCAGCACGACCTCGGTCGCCGGATCGACCCGGTCTGCGTCCGGCGTGCCGACGGCATACGAGGCCACGACCGTGTCGCCTGCGAGATCCGTGTAGTTTACGAACAGCCGCGGATCGTCGGGGAAGCGCGGATGGAAGGCCAGGCCCAGGAGGCCGCGCTCGCCGCCCGCCGCGGTGCGCGAGCTGAGGTCGAGGAATGGTTGGCCGACCACCTCGCCGCCACGCACGATCCGGATCGTGCCGCCCTGCTCCACGACGAATAGCCTGCCGCTCTCGTCGCCCGCGTTCGTCACGTCGATTGGCCGCCCCGGCAGCGTGGCGATCGGTTCGAGGGTGAGACGGATCGCCGCAGGATCGAACGGGGGGGCCGGGGCCGACGGCGAGGCGGACGGGCCGTCCGACGGCAGCGTGGCCGAGCCGGTCGGGGCGGTGGGGCCCGACGGCGTCGGTGTGGCGGACCCGACCGGGCGGTCAGGGCCGGGACCCGATCCGCACGCCGCGACGACCAGCCCGGCGGTGAGCGTGGCCGCACGCAGGACGGCGACTCGGGGAAGCATCGGCGACATCGTAGGCTGATACGCTCCGATCAGTCGTCGAGGTTCCCGCCGGAGGTGCCATGGACGCCCACGAGCTCGCCGAACTGCGTGCCCGCCAGTCCGGGGCGGGTCGGGCCTACCTCGAGTTCCTGCGCGTGCCGGACCTGTCGGCCGGGCTGTACGTGTTGCCGGCCGGCGGGACCGATCCGCAGCAGCCGCACGGCGAGGACGAGCTGTACTACGTCGTGTCCGGGCGGGCCCGGATCAGCGTCGGCGACGAGGATCGGGCGGTCACCGCAGGTTCGACGGTCTTCGTCGGGGCGACCGTGCCGCATCGCTTCCACGACATCGAGGAGGAGCTGGTGATCCTCGTCGTGTTCGGCCCGGCAGAAGGGTCGCGTCGCTAGGCTTCGTCCGCTGCGAGACGGGCGTCGACGGCCGCGCGCAGGGCCGACGCGTAGGCGGGCGCCAGCCCGGCGTCGTCGTGACGGAAGAACACGAACGCGTCGGAGCCGGCCTCGAGGAACGGGATGAGCCGGGCGGCCCACGCGTCGATCTCGGCCGGCTCGTAGGCCAGGCGCCGCAGGCGCAGGTAGAGGAACCGGCCCGTCAGGCGGATGACGGGTGGTCCATCGTCGTCCGGCAGCTCCGTCGCGCACAGGGTCGCCCCGGCCCGCGCGAGGGCGTCGAAGGTCTCGTCGACGTGCCACGACGGATCCTGGAACTCGACCGTCAGCGGGAGGTCACGGGGCCATGCCGCGAGCAGGGCGCCGAGCCGCGCGTCATCGCGCCGGACCGGGTCGGGAACCCGGAACAGGATGCTGCCGAGTCGATCGCCGAAGCGAGCCAGGGGCGCCGTCAGCCACGGCACGCTCGCCACGGGATCGACTGCGAGCGCGCGATACGAGCCGCCGCGTTGCGCCTTGACGGTGAACCGGAACGACTCCGGCGTGGCCCGCAGCCAAGCCGCGACCTTCGTCTCACTCGGCTGCTGGTAGTAGGTGTTGTTCAGCTCGCACGCGTCGAGGCGTGCGGCATAGAACGGAAGGAGCGCATCAGCCCGGGTGCCGGCGGGGTAGAAGGCCGGTGACCAGCCCGGGTAGGCGAACCCGCTCGTGCCGGCGTAGAGATGACCGACCGGCCGCTCGCCGATGGTGTTCGGGCCCGTCAGCTCGCCGTGATCGGCACGCGCGGACGGCCGTCGCCCGACGCGCTGCCCAGCAGCGACCCATCGGCCGGTGCGTCGTCGACCGCGCAGTGATCCGGCATTGGCCAGCCGGGCCCGGCGCGCTCCGCGATGAAGCGGAGCGTGCGCTCGAGGTCCGCGAGGTCGCGCCCCGGTACGACCGACAGGAAGTACGCCTCGATGCCGCGCAGGTGGGTCGTCGCCGCGCTGCGCATCCGATCGAGACCGGCCGGGGTGAGGACCGCCTCCGCGCCTCGGGCGTCCGACAGGCATTGGCTCCGCTCGACCAGCCCGTCGGCGACGAGCCGGTCGATGAGCCGGGTCACGCCGCTCCGGCTGAGCACGACGAGGTCCGCCAGCTGACTCATCCGCAGCCGCCGATCCGGCGCCTGGGCGATCTGGAGCAGCGCGTCGTATTCAGGCAGCGTCAGGCCGTGCTCGGCCCGCAGCTCCTCGTCGAGGCGGCGACTGAGGCGGGCGTGGGCGAGCAGGAACGCGCGCCACGCGCCGAGGCGCGGGTCGTTCGAGGCGGGCGTGGTCGGGGCCGGGTCGATGCGGCTCATGCCGTGATGCTACCTCGCGGTCGTTGACACGTCAACCAGTTGCCGGTTCGGTCCCGGCGTCGGGCGGGCTGTTAGCATCGGCGCCATGTCCGTCACGACCGCCGCGCTCGACGTCGACGCCCTGCGCGCCCGCTTCCCGGCCCTGTCCGTCGAGCACGACGGGCGGCCGCTCGCCTTCTTCGACGGGCCGGGCGGCACGCAGGTTCCGGGGTCCGTCATTGACGCGGTTGCCGCCTACTACCGCGACTCGAACGCGAACGCCGGCGGCGCGTTCGCGACGAGCGAGCGGAGCGACGCGATCCTCGCGGACGCCCACCGGGCGATGGCGGACTTCGTCGGCGCGGCGAGCCCGGACGAGATCACCTTCGGTGCGAACATGACGTCGCTCACGTTCCACGTGTCGCGCTCGATCGCGGCGACATGGCGGCCAGGCGACGAGATCGTCGTGACCATGCTCGACCACGACGCGAACGTGAGCCCGTGGCGCGTCGCGGCCGGCGATCGCGGCATCCGCGTCCATACCGTCGGCATCCGCACGGCCGACTGCACGCTCGATCT
>Ga0326597_10011085_pt1 | contig 11970 bp, 6 predicted proteins | sample RVTome_12_FD_203789 | JGI IMG/M metagenome (GOLD analysis project Ga0326597, IMG submission 203789) | Soil microbial communities from uranium-contaminated site in the Upper Colorado River Basin, Wyoming, United States - RVT100D185 | ecosystem: Environmental > Terrestrial > Soil > Contaminated >... | reverse complement strand
CGCCACGTGCCAAGGTCCCGAGCAGTGTCGCGAGCCCCATCGAGTCCTGCTGGCGGGGAATAACATAGGCGTAGGGCCAGCCGCGCCAGCCACGCACCGCGCGCCAGCCTACCGACAGGAAACCGTCCAGCCAGCGATCCCGATACCGGGCGGCATGCGTGAGCAGGGCGTAAGCGGCCTCTGTCTGGTAGCTGACGATGTCGCGCAATGTCCAGCGCCCTCCGGGCCACGGCGCACTGAAATTCCAGGAGCGTTCGCGCGGATTGAAACCCCGCGCGCTTGCCTGGAGCCGATCGAACGGTATCTGCACCGGGCTCGCGAGGTCCGCGCTCGCGGCCTCCAACAGGATGCGGACGGCGCCGTGATAGTGGGGGTACGCGCGCGCCGGGGTCCACGCGTCGTAGATGGCGTTCACCGATATCCCGGTCTTGCCCTCCGACGCGAGCTCCCAGGCGATGGCCATGCCGAGAGTGTTCGTTCCGTTGACGAGCAGCGGGTCGACGTTCGGCTCGATCGGATCCAGGTAGGGGGGAAGAAACAGCCGCGACCCGGACGACCCCTGCTGGTGCAGGTCGAGCACGATCTGTGGGTGCCACACATTGTACAGCGAATCCACCACGAGCCGGGTCTCGACCTGGGTGAAAGCGTACCAGTCACGGTTATTGTCGTGACCCGTGTAGGCGTGATACAGCTCGGGCGGGTCGCTCCCCTCCGCGGCTGTGCCGAGCGTCCTCGCATACCACTTCGCGACGATGCTGACGCCGTCGGGATTGAGCGACGGGACGAGCCACAAGACGACGTTGTCGAGGATCGCGCGGGTGGCCGCGCTCGTGTCGGTCGCGAGACGGAAAGCGAGTCGTGCCGGCGTGAGGCTCCCACCCACCTCGTCGGAATGAATGCCGGACGTGATGAACACCATGGTGCGGCCCTCACTGAGCGCGGCCGTGGCCTCACGGTTCGAACGCAGAGTACGCGGATCGGCGAGGCGGGCATTGCTGCGCCGGATTGCATCGAGCCGTCGCAGGTTGAGCGGCGAAGAGATGGCGAGCGCGACAAACGGGGCGCCCAGCGTGGTCTTCCCGATCTCGCGGTAGTCGATGCGGTCGCTGGCACGGGCCAGCGCCTGATAGTAGCGCACCAGCGTCGGCCAGTCGGCGAGTTTGCGGTCCTCTCCCGGGTCGAAACCGAGAACCGAGCGTGGCGTGGGAATCCCCACCGGCCGCTGTCCGACGGCGACCAGAGGGAAAGCGACGAGGAGCAGGCAGACGACAAGGCGACGCGGCATAAGTGGGGTCGGTGAAGCGGGTAAACTAGATGCCGCGACACCTTGGCGCCACGACGCGCGTCACGGGACTCCTCCTCCGTTAGGGCAACTTGTGCAGCTCGACCCTCCGGTTCTGGGCCCTGCCAGCCGCCGTGGCGTTGGTCGCCACCGGGCTCGCCGGTCCGTAGCCGCGCGCCACCATGCGCGACGGGGCGACGCCCTTGCGGGCGAGATACGCGCGCACGGCGAATGCGCGAGCGTTCGACAGCCGCGTGTTGACCGCCGCCGAGCCGGTGTTGTCGGTGTAGCCGGCGATTTCAATGCGGATTTCCGGATTCGCCACGAGTGATGCCGCCACCTGGTCCAGCACGGCAAACGATCCCACGGTGAGTGCCGAGCGGCCGGTTTGGAAGTTGACGCCTCTCAGCACCAGCGTCGGGCGGCCGCCCGGGGTCCGTTCCTCGCGGAACAGGACCACACAGCCGACCTGGTCGACCGGCGTGCCGGCCGGCGTGCCGGGGCAACGGTCGAGGTTGTCGGGCACGCCGTCCCCGTCGGCGTCCCTCGCGAGCGGGCATCCCACGGCGTCGACTCGCTGACCCACCGGCGTACTGGGACACTGGTCGATCCCGTCGGCCACACCATCGTTGTCACCGTCCCTGGGGCAGCCGGTGAGGTCCACGATGGCGCCGGTCGGAGTGTTGGGACACTTGTCGACTCCGTCGACCACCTTGTCGCCGTCGGCGTCCGCAGGACAGCCAGTCGCGTCCACCGTCGCGCCGGCAGGAGTGTCGGGGCAGCGGTCCAGCCCGTCGAACACGGCGTCGCGGTCCGTGTCGGCTGGGCACCCGACGTTGTTCACCGTGGCTCCCGCCGGGGTGTCGGGGCACTGGTCGAGACCATCGGCGACGCCGTCCCGATCGGCATCGAGCGGACACCCCGTGGCGTCGATTTTGGCGCCCGCCGGCGTGTTGGGGCATTTGTCGATGCCGTCGAGCACGCCGTCCTGATCGGTGTCGCCCGGGCAACCGCGCACATCCACCGTAGCGCCGAGCGGCGTTCGGGGACAGGCGTCGCGTTTGTCTGGGACGCCGTCGCCGTCCGCGTCCCGCGCGGGGCGGGGCGGCCCGCCGGCCTGGAGGAAGGAGAGGCCGATGAGGCCGACGATGTGCGTGGCACGCTGCTGGCCGGCGAGTCTGGTGCTGGGCGAATGGATGGCGCGCCCCTCAAGCAACACGCCCACGCTGCCGCCGATCGGGACCTGGACGCCGAGGCCGCCATGCACGCCGCCATCGGTAAAGGAGTACGGCGCGCTCTTGCCGAAATCGAGCCGCGAGTACCCGGCCACGATATGGAGGAAGGCGGGGAGGCGGACCACGAGGTTGAGGCCGCCGACCAACGGATCCATCGTAGCCCCGGGAGAGCCGGGGACGTTTTGCTCACGTTGAAACAGCACGTCGGCGCCGAGACCGATGTGGTTGGTCAGGAAGTACGTGAGCCGCGCCCCGCCGCCCATCCCGTAGTCCAGGTTGAACGCCTGGTCGTAGTGGGTGTAGGCGCCGAACACACTCAGATCAAAAGCGTGGGCCCGTTGGGCGGCGAGTACCGTGTGGCCGCCCACGACGAGCAATCCGGCCGTGATGATCGCGCGCACTCGAGTCTCCTCCACCCGCAAGTATAGGAAACGGCACGCCGCCGCGCGATGCCCGTGCTCCTAGAACAGCTGGTGCAGCTCCACGCGCCGGTTCTGCGCACGTCCCTCGGGCGTCGCGTTGGAGGCGACGGGATTCGCCGGGCCGTAGCCCTTGGTTCGCATCCGCTCCGGCGCCACCCCGCGACGCGCGAGATAGGCGCGCACCGCCAGCGCCCGCGCGGCCGACAGGCGCGTATTCTGCGCCGTGGATCCCGTGCTGTCGGTGTATCCCGCGATTTCGATGCGGACCTCAGGATTCGCGATCAGCGATGCCGCGACCTGATCCAGCACGCCATACGAATCTTCTTCGAGCCGCGATCTGCCTGTCACGAACGTCACGCCATACAGCACCAGCGTCTCGCGATCGTTCCGGAACAGGATCTGGCACCCGAGGGCGTCCACCGGCGTACCTGCGGGCGTGCCCGGACACCTGTCTCGCGCGTCGTCCACCCCATCACCATCCGAATCCGTGGCAATCGGGCAGCCGACCCCATCCACGGCGACTCCGGTTGGCGTGTCGGGGCAGCGGTCGAGACCGTCATGCACACCGTCCTTGTCGCCATCCCTGGTACAACCGGTCTCGTCCACCGGCATACCGGCGGGCGTGTTGGGACACCGGTCGTTCCCATCATCCACCCCGTCACCGTCGGAATCCCGGGGACAACCGCGCACGTCAACCGATAGCCCGGCCGCCGTGTTGGGGCACTGGTCGAAGCCGTCGAACACGCCGTCTCCATCGGAATCCACCGGGCAGCCGTGGCTGTCGGCGAACGCCCCGAGCGGCGTGTCGGGGCAGCGGTCCAATCCGTCGAAGTGACCGTCGGAGTCGGAGTCCGAGGGACAGCCCTTCCTGTCCACGGTGGCTCCGGGGGGGGTGAGTGGGCAGGCGTCGCGCGAGTCGGCCACGCCGTCGGCATCGCCGTCCGAAGCCGGACCGCCGATCGTGAAATAGGTGAACCCCGCTGTCGCGAGCATGTGGCCGGCGCCGCGCGTGGGCGGGAGGTGCGAGGAGAAGGTGTACAATCCGCGGATGTCGGCACGCACCGCGAAGCGGTATCCGAGGAACATCCGGCCGCCAACGCCGAGGACGGCGGCATTGTCGCTGAAGCGCCCGGGCGGCGTTCCGCGAAACTGGGGTCTCGCGTAGCCGCCGAGCAGATAAAAGGTACGCCGATCGTCTCCGAAATTATACAGCGCTTGCACGCCGGCGAGCGTGACGGAAATGCTTTTCCCGCCGCCTTCGATTGTCGCGCGCTCCATGCTTCCCTCGAGCTCGATCTCCCAGGCGGGCCCGAGGAAGTAGCCGATGCGGCCGCCACCCCCGGTGCCGACTTGGAGATCGAAGCGTGGCGTGAAGGAACCGAGCGACCCGAACGCGCCAATCTCCATGCCGCCTGGTCGCTGGGCGGCGAGTGTCGGTGCGGCGAGGATCGCGGTGGACAGCAGGGGATTCACCCAGAGGCTGCGTTTCAATCAGAACCCCCATGCGCCGTCGCGGCGCAATCGCGTGAGGAGGTCGATCCCGCCGACCACGATGCCGTGATGGGAGCCGTCCACATCCTGCCAGCTTGCACCAACGGGACCAACGAGCGTCCCGCCACCCAACCCGGCGATCGTGTTCACGCCGACTGGGCCCGCAAACGCGCGCAACGAGTCGCCCACCACGCCGGCGACGAGCGTTTCCGCCGCATTGCTCGGCGCGCCTCCGTACATCCCGCCGACCACGAGCGCCACGTCTCCCAACGGCAGCGTCGCGAATTGCGAGCGGCCCTCGGGGAGCAGGGCGCCCGCCGATGCCCACGCCCCGGTGAAGAAACCGGAAGCGAGGCTCACGCGCGCCGTGTCGCCGACGGCGAGCCGCGGCAGGGCGACCGCGAGACCGCCCCCCGACGGCGCGCTGTCGGCGATGCCGCCGAAGGCCGCGACGCGACTGTCGAGCACGACCCCCCCGCCGTAGGCACGCGGGCCCGGTAACGCCGGCTGGACGTACCAGCCGTCAATGTGCCCGTCCACCCCGACGCGTCCAACATATACGTTCGACTGCGGGCGACCTAGGATGTCCGCGCCGCCCAGCACGTAGATCCGCCCGCGTCGCACCACGGCGATGGCGCCGGCGACCGGCGCGGGAAGCGGCTCGATCGCGATGAAGGGACCCACGGCGGTGTCCGCTTCGACCGGTGCCAGGTACACGGTGGCGCGGGCGCGGCCTGCTGAATCGATACCGCCGATGACGTACAGCGCCCCGCCGTCGAGCCGGGAGTTGTAGCGATTGGCGAACGCGGCGGTGGCGAACGCGCGAGGGGCTGGAAGATCGTGGGGCCGGGTCCAGATGCCGATCGGGCCGCCGGGTGCCGCGCGCGACACGAACACCGCGGAGTCGGGCACCATCGCCGAATCGCCGCCCAGCGGCTCGGCGCCGCCGGCCGCGTAGAGCGTCACACGCAGCGAGCCGCCCGTGGGCGCGGTCCCCACGGTCAACGCGACTCCCACCGGCGCGCGCGGGAATGCGGTGCGGGCCTGCCAGGCGAGCGTCGCGGGATCGAACACGACGTGCGGCAGCACGTGGACGGTGGTGACGAGCGCGCCTCCCGCCCCCGTGGTGACGGTGAGCGTGCCGCTCGCGGCGCTGTCCGGGACGACGGTGCGGATCGAGCGGTCACTCCAGCCGCCCGGTGCCACCGTGGCGAGGACGCTGCCGCCACCCGCGCGGGTGAAAATCACCGTCCCACTCCCTTGAATGTCGCCGAAGCCGAAGCCCTCGATCACCGCCGACGCGGCGCGCACCAACAGCGGTTCGATGGCGCCGTCGACATAGTCGATGCGCGGGGTCGATGGTGGCGGACCAGAGCCATCGCCGCGGCATGCGAGGGCGCCGAGCAACGCCCCCAGCGCGAGGCTAGCGGCGGCCCTCGGTGCCACGGATGAAGTCCACGGCCTGCGCCAGGCGTTCGGCCACGGTTGCGAGCTCCGTCGATCCCTGCGCGAGATCTTCGATAGCGCGCAACTGCTCCCCCGCGGCGGCGGCGACCGCTTCCGCTTCCTGGGTCGAAGCGGAGGCACCGGCATCGGCTTGTGTCAGGGACAGCGCCATACGGGCCGCGCGGTCCACCGTGGTCCGGGCGACTTCCGCGACGCGTTTCCCGGCGCGCGCCGTGCCGCCCGCGACCTCGGCGATCCGGTCGAGGTCGGGGAGCAGCGCGATGGACGTCTCGACCACTTCGCCCAGCTCGGCGCGGATCCGCTCCAGGAGCTGGGCCGCGCGGTCGAGCGCCCGCAGGGTCTCCTGCACCGATCGGCCGACGTTGCGCGCCTGGCGGCCGGCTTCCTCGGCCAGTTTGTGGACCTCTTCTGCCACGACGGCGAAGCCGTGTCCGTGCACGCCCGCCCGTGCCGCCTCGATCGTCGCGTTAAGCGCCAGCAGATTCGTCTGGTTTGCCACGAATCCGATTGCCTCGGAGAACTTCTCCACTTGTGCCGCCACGTCGCGCAATCGGACCATCTCCGCGGCGCCTTCCTCCGTCGAGCGTCCCAGCTCACTGAGCCGACGGACGGCCTCCTGGGTGACGGTCCGCACCCGCGCGGCAGTCTTCTCCATCAGGTCGCCGGCTTCGCGGGTCTGATCGCCCGCGGCGGCGACGTCCACCGCGCTTCGCTGCAACTCGCCCGCCTCGGTCGTGGCGCTGCCCACGAGACGGGTGGCCTGGCGCGCGCCTTCGCTCGCCCGCAGCGCCGAGGCAGCCACTTCCTGGCTCGACGCGTGGATCTCCTGGGTCGTAGCGGTGATGGTCTGCACGTACTGCGTCGTCTGGTCCGAGGCGCCGACCACCGGCCGGATCGCGCGCTCGAGCGCCAGCATCAGGGCGATGTGTGGTGCCGCGAGATTGAGGATGTCGGCGTCCGAATTGCGGTACATCCATGGATCGGAGTGCCGAATGCTCCACAGCCCGATCAGCTGATCCCCGTGGAACAGCGGCACGAGGATTTCCGAGCCCGTGCGATCACCGCCTGGGGCGACTGTGTCGCCGCGCGCCAGGTTGCGGGCCACCACCGGGCGTCGAGAGCGAACCGCCTCGCCGGTGAGACCGGAATCGGCGTCGAAGCGGAATACGGCGCTCACGCCGTCTCGCATCCCGGTGTCCGCCACCAACTCCATCTCGCGTCGCTGCGAATCGTAGCGCGCGAAGCCGATGTGCTCCCACGGCACCAGACGTCGGGTGATCTCCTGAATATGGGAAAAGGTGCGGGACAGGTTGATGTCGGTCGCGATCGCATGCGCCAGGCGCTGGACCAACCGCAACTCGTCCGCGTGCACGCCGAGGCGAATCACGTATGCCGAGGCGAACGTGGCCCCCAACAGTCCTGTCCCGACTACCAGCCACGGAGCCGCCGGAAGGTGGGAGTGCACCAACCAGAACCACGCCAGCGACAGGCCCGCCGACGCGGCGTAGACGATCGTCTCCCAGCGCGCGGTGAGCCGCGCGTCCAGCCAGGCGATGGAGCGGGTGAGCGCGAGCTCCAAGTAGAAGGAACCGTTGACGATCACCATCATCAGGACGAGGAGCGCGGCGATCGGTCCGACGTTGTCCGCTTCGAGGGCCAGGGTGCCCGTGGCGCCGCCGAGGCGCTCGTAGATGATCCCAACGAGGGCCGAACCAGCGGTGAGGTGCGCCGCGTTCGACACCGCGAGGCGCAGCGGCAGGCGCCGGAGCACGACGTCCCCCAGGATGGTGAGCAACGGCGCGACGAGGGTGGCGAACTCCCAGCCACGCTCGAGGATCGCGAACGTGGTGACGCCGAGCACGTACGACGAAAAGCCGTTGCCGGGGAGCGCGATGCCGAAGCGCCGGGTGAGCGCGCCGACCGCGACGAGCCCAGCGAGCGCGGTGGGGAAGGTACCGCCGGTGGACAACCGGCCGGTCGCGTAGCCGGCGAACGCGACTCCGACAGCGAGCACCGCGCCCAGCGACACTGCGCCGGGGACGAGGGTCGCGGGCGCCGTTCTGAGACGGAGAAGCAGGCTCATGCCGGCTGCGGTATCGTAGAGATGCGCGCAAACTCGGCCGTGTGGCGCACCATGTCAAGCGCCGCTATCGTTCCCTCCATGCGCGTAAACATCGAGTATTGCGTCGTTTGAAACTACGAGCCGCGGGCCGCCGGTCTGGCGGCCGAGATCCGCAGCGTCTTCCCGGATGCAGAGGTCAAACTGATCGAATCGTCGGGCGGTGTGTTCGAAGTGGAGTTGGATGGACGGCGCGTGTTTTCTAAGAAGGTCTTGGGACGACACGCCGCGCCCGGTGAAGTGATGCGTCTGCTGCGGGAGGCCGGCCCGCGGCCGTGAAGATCGCCATCTCCACCGGCGGCGGCGACGCACCGGGGCTGAACGCCGTCATCCGGGGAGCGGTGCTGTCAGCGGTGAATCGGGGCTGGCAGTGTGTCGGGGTACGGCGCGGCTTTTCCGGCTTGCTGGGCGAAGATCTGTTGGTGCCGCTCGGCTCGAACGAGGTGCGCGGCATCACGCATCTCGGTGGCACCATCCTCGGCACCACCAGCCGCGGCGACCCCTTCAAATGGCGCGAGCAGCGCCCCGACGGCACGTGGGTCGAGCGCGATCGCTCCGACGAGCTGGTCACCGCCTTTCACGCCTTCGAGCTCGACGCGTTGATCGTGATCGGAGGCGATGGCTCGCTCACCCTGGCGCGCCTGCTGATGGCCAAGGGCGTTCCGATCGTCGGGGTGCCCAAGACGATCGATAACGACGTCGGCGGCACCGTCGCGACCTTCGGGTTCGACACCGCCGTAGCCACGGCGACGGACGCGATCGACAAGCTCCACTCGACGGCCGAGAGTCACGAACGCGTAATGGTGGTAGAGGTCATGGGCCGGAATGCCGGCTTCATCGCGCTGCACTCCGGAGTCGCCGGCACCGCCGACGTCATTCTGATCCCCGAGATCCCGTTCGACATCACCAAGGTGTGCGACAAGATCCGTGGGCGCGAGGAACAAGGGCGTCACTTCAGCATCGTGGTCGTGGCGGAAGGCGCGGTCGCTAAGGGCGGCATGGAGAGCTACCTCGATTCCGAGCGGCGACGGCTGGGCGGCATCGCGGAGAAAGTGGCGGAGGCCATCGAGCAGATCACGGGCAAGGAAACCCGATCGCTCGTGCTTGGACACCTGCAGCGCGGCGGCAGCCCCACCACGTTCGACCGGCTGCTGGGGCTGCGGTTTGGCGCCGCCGCCGTGCGGCTCGTCGCCGCAAAGCAATTCGGGATGATGGTGGCGCTGCAGCCGCCCAACATTGTGCCGGTCCCGATCGATGAAGTGCTCTCCCATCCGAAACGCGTGGCTCTCGATTCCGACGTGATCGCCACGGCCCGCGAGATCGGGATCAGTTTCGGGGACTGAAACCATGCGGTCGGTTGTACCCTGCGCAGGACATCGACGCACCACCCACCAGACCGCTTAACACCGCCAACTCATCCTTCGTCAATGGGTTGCGAGCGTGCCACCAGCTGGCACGGCACTTCCACTAAGCATGCGGCGACCAGGAGGTCCCTTATGAAAAAGACCATGTTGCTGGCCGGGCTCGCATTGGCGCTCGCGGCCGGTACCGCCTCCGCTCAGACGAGCGTTCGGTTGTCGCTTGGGTTCGGGGTGCCGCGCCCGTATGTATCGGGCTACGTGTTCGTCGGCCGGCCGCATTTGCGACCGGTGTACCGGCCGTACCACTATCGTCCCCACCGGGTTCACCGCCATTATGCCCGACCCCACATCTATCGCCCGGCGCCGTTCAGCTACCGGCCGCAGCGCAGGGTGATCATCGTCGATCGCTATCGGAATCACCGCTTCGATCGCGATCGCCACGAGCGATTCCGCGACCGGCGCGGCCGCGATTAGTCGCGCGACCTCCCGCTGACGGCTGACGGCTGAGAGTGCTTCGCTCTCGGCCGTTTGCTTTTTCGGGCCCGTTCTTTTTGAATTGACGCGTGCCACAGACCCGCGACCATTTCCTCCCTCCCGATCCCCAGGCCTTTCTCGCCGCCAAACCCGCCACTGGCCGAGTGATCGTCATCGCGCCCACGCGCGCGGCGTGCGAGACGATCGAGCTGGCGTTGGGCCTGCACCTGGACACGCTGCTCGAGCGCGAGCACGGCGAGGACATCCGTCGGCTCGCCGGCTCGGCCACGGGCTTTGGGATCATGGCGGGCACGGGGACGGGGAAGACGCTTGCTATCCGGCCGATCGCCGAACGGATTCTCGGCGCTCCGCTCAAGGGTGGTGTCGTCAACCGCGAGCGTGAAGCGACGCCGGAGACGCCGAGCTGGAATGTGGTGATCATCACCACCGGCATTGCGCGCCGCTGGTTCGAAGATGGCTTGATCACGGCGCGGGACACTCTGGTGGTCGACGAGATCCATCAGACCTCCGCCGAACTCGAGCTCTGCCTGGCGCTCGGGAAGCGGGCCCGGTGCCGCTACATCTGGCTCTCGGCGACGGTCGACCCGAGCTTCTACGCACGGTATCTCGACTCGGCCGAGGTGCTCGAAACCAGCGCCTTCGACCCCGCGCGGGCCGCCCGCGTGCGCGTGGTCCCGCTGCAGCCGCTCGCCTTCCTGGAAGAAAAGTTCGTGCGGCGCGTCCTGAAGGAGCGTCGCGGCGTAGCGGTCTTCGTCCCTACACGCGCCGAGGTGGAAGAGCTGGCCGGGCGACTCGGCGCTCAATGGCCGCGGCTCACGGCGGCGTTCTATCACGGTGGAGAACCGATTCGAGTGATTCGGCCGTTCCTCGACGGCGAGGTGGAGCGGCCGTTTCTGCTCGCGATGACGGCGGCGGGTCAGTCGGCGCTCAACATCCGCGGGCTCGATACGGTCGTGATCTACGACGCGCGGTACGCCAACGTAGTGGACCGGGGCCGCAACGTGCTCACCCGACTGTATCTCGGGGCGAATGAGATTCTCCAGATGGCGGGGCGCGTCCACGGACGCGTGGCGAACGGCGAGGTGTATCTCCTGAGCGACCGGAACCTCGCGTTTTCCGCGTTGCGACCCACGCCACCCGAGTTCCAGCTCGCCGGCGACGCCGAGCGGGTCGCCATCACCTGCGCCGCCCTGGGCGTGGATGCGACCGAGCTCGAGCTCCCGGTTCCCCTCGATCGGCAGGCGTATCGAGAAGCGACGCGGTTGCTTACCGAGCGCGGGCTGGTGGAGCAGGGGCGGCTCACCCGCTACGGCCGCGCCGTCGAGTCGATGCCGGTCGACCGGTCCTGGGGCGAGCTGCTGGTCCACGCCCCATCGGACCTCGTGCCGGTCGTCGCGGTGGCGTCCAACATCGATTCGCTGCACCGCATGACGCGCGAGACGCGGAACCTGAAAGGACTGATCGTCCAGGGGAGCGATCACCTCACCGCGTATAACCTCTTCGCCGAAGCGGTGAACAAGCACGGCTACCTGGGCGAAGTGTACGGGCTGCCGCGCCATCTGTTCCGTGAGACGATCGATCGTTGGGCGGAATGGCGCGGCGTGCTCATCAAGGCGCTCGAAGACGTCGCGCTGGGCGCCGCGTCGGCGTATCGACAGCTCGAACTCCCGCTCCCGGAACGGTTTTCCATCGCCGACGAGCGGACGCTCGCGGCGTTCCAGGATCTCGTCGCCCGCATCCAGCCGTTCGACCTGGTGATCGACGAGGAGACGGCGGACGGACGTGAGGCGAGGGTGTCGCGGAACTCCGTGTGCGGCAGCTGGGGCGCGATCGCCGGCTCGCTGCGCTATTTCGCCGACCGGTTCGGCAATCCGCGCGCGGGGATCGAGGGAACGCAGCTCCCCGAGCGGCTCGTGCAGCGCTACGCGAAGCGCGGCGCTCCGGTGGTCGAGTTCGACGAGCGCCGCGGTCGTGGTCGCCTCGTCGCCGTGCGTACGGTGGAATACTTCGGGTTCCTGCTCGAGCGCGAAGTCGAGCCGTTGCCCAGCCCGTTCCCGGCGGGGCTCGCCGATGCGGCGCGCGCGGCGCTGGTCGGCGC
>Ga0326597_10011084_pt1 | contig 11971 bp, 9 predicted proteins | sample RVTome_12_FD_203789 | JGI IMG/M metagenome (GOLD analysis project Ga0326597, IMG submission 203789) | Soil microbial communities from uranium-contaminated site in the Upper Colorado River Basin, Wyoming, United States - RVT100D185 | ecosystem: Environmental > Terrestrial > Soil > Contaminated >... | reverse complement strand
GATCAGTGTCGTCGGCCTTGCTGACGGCAGTCTGGCCCCGCCGATTGCGCATGCCAAAATCATAGTCAGTCATGATCAGGTGTCAGGGAAGAGGAAAGCAAGTGTAGGGGAAACTCTGTGTGGGTGCGTAGCCGGGGGAAGATGCCATCATATGATGCATACAGTCTAATATAGATGAATGGCATTTGAACAGGAGTGACTGTTCATGAGTTTACACCATCGCTGACTACGCTTCGTCGTGCAGAGACTGCACGGGAATATTGGTGTCGTCAATACCATACGTACTTCTCAGCCATTCGGCTGCCCCGTTCTGCCCGCAGCGAACTGCCGTGTCGAGTACATGGTCCGGATCGTGCCCTCTCAGTCGATAGTATGACGTGAAGGTGGTATGCAGCCAATGTAGTACATGTACATGGTCGTTGGCAGCAGCCTGGTGGTATGCAGTCAGAATATCATCATGTGCCCATGAGAATTCCATGTCTGTGCCATGTTATCCACGTTTCCTTCACCGGCAGCCTGCTGGAAACGCAGTGACCAGGGTTGCGACATGTTTGTAGAGAGGTGCGGATTCGGTGTACCTGGATAAACCGTCTCGTCCAATTTTTGATGAAGCGTTCGTACTCTGCTGCTGCTCTCGACCATCAGTCCCTGCCGCCGTTCTATGGGTTCCGGTGCGCCGGCAGCAGCACCGTGTACGTGTTGACGGGCGATGTACTGCCCCGTGGCTCACTGTTGCACGTCATGTGCACGACTGACGTCGGCGTGAAACGCGATTGCGGCGTCATTGAGTTGACGGGCTTGAGCGACGATGTAGCCGCGCCGCTGTTTGGCCTGTTGATGGACAAACGGCGGTTGCCGGTGCCCGCGGCCGCCGAGGACGACACGTACGGCGATCGGTTGCGCGCCGCCGCCGATTACTTGCAGTTGCCGGCTAGCATCACGGCCAGACTCGCCGGTATCACCACATCGAGCATCCCGTACGACGTGACGTTTCACTTTCCCCGCGCCAGCGACGATCGCGACCGGCCCATAGGTCGACCAGCCCATGCCACGTGGCAGTGCCGCGTGCAACGCATACGCAGCACTGATGCCAGCGCCGTGCCGTCTCGTTTGTGCCATGTATTCTTTTTTGGCGATTTCCGCCACACCTTGGACTGTGTGTACCGCATCGAGCACCAGGAAGCCGCGTCATCCTCATTGTCGCCCGCCGACGACAATGGAGATGTTGAAGGCTACATTATTGATGCCATGGCCAAGTCGGCGCCCGCTGCCGAACAGCCGGTGCACGACACCGTGGTGTACTTGATGCACGCTTGCAATGCCGCGCGGCACAGGTGCGCTCAGCAGGCCACGGTGCAGGGCCTGTCGCTGCTCACGCGCGACCACATGTTGTGCATGGAACTGTTGTACGATCATTTCGGCCGAGCCCGCCCCGCCATCCGCTTATACGGCCAGCAGTGCGTGTACGGCGAAGAGGTGGTGCTGCCGCCGGCCCTAGCGCGCATGTAAATTCACTGCTTTCGTCTTGGAAAATTCATCTCAACCCAATCCCGCACGTATTGTCTGGGAACCGCGCTGACCGCAGAATGTAGTTTGTATGGGTTCAATATGTCACCGTAATTTTCCTTGTACCATTGCAAAACAACCAATTTTCCGTTCATGGCAGCCGATTGAAATCCATCTATCAGACCTGTGGCATTCCGCGTAACGCGATAGCGTGCCTTCAGCCACTTTAATGATCCGATCCGAGCATGTACGCTGGCCTCACAAAATGCCCTGTCTAGACATTTCAGATTCAAAAAGAACCATTGCCGGTACTTATCCCAAACATAATCAAGCACACTAATGCTCCCTCGATTGGCCGCAGTCCACACTGCACGTTGTAACATTGAATTAGTCGGAGTACACAATAAGTCCGTTTCGGCAAGTTTTATTAGTGCTGTGTTGTCTAGGAAACAGCCTTCACGAAACATCCAATTACCCAACTCCGGAAGATAAATTTTGTTCTCAAACACGTGCAAAAACATTTTCACACCATTAATCTCGTTATTTCGACAAAGCCCACGACATACTTCATCTAGCATAATCGAAAACATGGGAAAGTTATATGCCTCATCAAACCATCGTGCTGCTAATTCACGATTATGTGTCAAGGCTTGCTGCAGACAAAGAGTAAAAATATTTGGTAAGCTCGTAATATGATCAAAGTTCTCTTTGCACCATTGTAACACTGGCACATGTCCGTAAGCTGCGGCTAGCTGGAAAGCAGTACGAACGTCAAAAAAGTCCAAAGAGGACAATCGTCCCGTCTCGCTCATCCAGCGAATCACCCGCATTGCACCGAATTTTGCTGCTCTCATGAAAAGTTCGCACCAACTAATGGATGACGGGAGCCTGGCCAAAAACACATGAAACAACGGTTCGTTTCCGGCATTGGCGACGGCGCACATGGCATCCAGTAGGTTATTCTCAGTGGCAAATTCCAGCTGGGTTGGCACGGAAATTTCCGTGATGAGCATCGTCAGCCAGCGTTCGACGCTCGGCGCCCGGTCGTGCACCGAGGGCGGCGCAAAGATGCGCGTCACCGTGGCAACGGACAGGTGTTTCGGCCACGACAACATGCCTTGCAAGTGCAGCTTTGCCTGGGCAGAGTACGCGTTTTCGTCGAGAGCGTGCATAATTGACTCGAGAATGGACCGCGTGACCTCATTGGCATTGGTCATGGCATTCATTTCAATGGCCTGATCCGCGGCATCAGCGAGCACGACATCGGCAATGAACTGGGGAGACGGCTGGTGAACCACAACGGGAGCGGGTTCGACGGCGGAGTGTTTGCGCTTCATCGATTGTCTTGGTTTGTGAGATTTACTTGTCGCGCGGCTTTTTAGCGTCTTCTCGTGCCGTGTTCGCGGCTTCCTGTCCGGCGTCGCTCGACGACGACGACGACGATGGCTTTTTCTCCTTCACCTTCTTCTTCTTCTTTGCCCCCGTGGCCGTCGACGAAGATTTGCGCTTTTTTGGACTTGATTCGCCGGTGCCGCCGGCGTCGGCGGTTCCGAGCAGGAGTTGCCGCTGCTCGGCCTTGGTCAGCGGATCTGTGGGCGAGGCCAGCTGCGACCGGGCAAAGCCGTGCAGCCGCAGCTGCGACTGGCCGTACGTTTTCCACGTGAGCATGCCGCGGTTGTACAGCGCGTCCAGCCGCTCGGGCGTCGTCACGGGCGGCACATCGAACCGCAAGTACACGCGCGTCTTGGACTCGGCCGCGAACAAATCCTCTTCTGTCAACAACGCAGCGGCCGAGTCGTACGGCGACCGGCGCTTGCGTTCCATGCGGATGCGCAGCTCGTCGCGCAGGTCGCTGAGGCCAAACGAGTGGTTGTACGCGTTGGTCATGAGCGTGCTGAGCACGTCGGCCCAGCGGTTCACCGTGCGGTGCATCGACTCGGCCACGGCTTCCACGCCGGCCCGCACGGCCGTGTCGCTCGACAGCATGCCGCGCGGCACATTGAGCACGCCGCAGACAATGTCCATGGCCTGCGACGTCAAGTTGACCAGGTCGCTGCGGGGCCGCGGCAACTGGTGCTGCACCAGCTGCCGCGTCGGATCCAAGTAGTACTGCCGCGACCAGGGCATCTCGTGCCCCCGCCAGTCGCGGGCCCAGGCCGGTGCCACGGCGCCCTCCAGCTCGCGCTCGCCGCGGCGGCCGCGCATCATCGAGTTGCCCTCTCTGTCGCGGAACTCCTCCGCCGCGGACAAGCCATTGACCTGTTCCCACTGCTGCATCTGCTCGCGGAACACGGCCTGCTGTTGGGCCGTGCGCTGGTACACGGCCTCGGCCCGGTCAATGCACCGCGAATCGCCGGCGAAAAAGTTCTCGCCGAACCGATTCTCGGCCTGGTCCTCAATGGCCGGGTTGTAGGCCGTGATGAGCGGCGGGTTGGCGGCAATGCTCTCGCCAACGAGCGCCAGGCTATTGAGCTGGCCAATGAAGGCCAGTTCCTGCGCAATGGCCCACATGTTGCTCGTCAGCGAGCCGTCAACATTCGGCTGGTACCCAAAATCGCCCGCCACCATGACACTCCCGTCGGGGTCGCCAAACGGGCCGTACAGGCCAGCCAATTGGCCACCGCCTGGCATCCTGGCATCAAGGCCGTTGCTGCCGGTCCAGTAGAACCGGAACCGCTGCAGGCCCAGCTCCGTCCACGTGCTAATGTTGTAGGTGCCGTACACGGGCACGTACGGCACCAACTCGTCGTCGCCGAGGCCGCTGCCAATGGCCCGGCGAAAGGCAATGGGCACCACGCCAAAGGCCATGATGCACTTGAGGGCGTCGCGCACAAACGGCACAAAGTCGCGCTGCAGCACCGTCTGAAAGGCCGGGCTCGGTGTCCGGGGTTCGTCGCCCTGAAACGCCACAATGCCCGCGCCCGAGAACAGCCGCTTGTCCATTTCGTTCAGGCACATGCGCGTGTACGGGTGCGACAGGGCCGTCCAGGCCGCGGCCATTTGCCCGTGGTGCAGCAGCACTTCCGGCGTGCTGCTGGCCTCGCGGTGCTGGCGGCCCGGAACAGATGATGATGCTCTATGTTGCCGGCTCGTTGGTGGTTGCTTCGCGACTCGCCCCTGCACCGTCGTAATCTGCGTCTGCGTCACGCCAGTCATGGCCCCGGGGCCTCTATGCGTGGTAATGGTAGCCATGCATGCGTGCGAACAAGGAGTCTTCACACCTGTTCACTGGCTTTCGTCTGTCGCGCCTGCTTTATAGCGGCCAAGTATGCCAGCCGCTGTGCAGCCGACGCGCCGCCAAACACTGATTCGCTCTGGCCCGACGACTCGGACGAGCTGTCGTCGTCGTCATGCTGGACATTTGGTGGCCGGCGCGGCGGTTTGGGCGGCGGCGATGGCGACGATGACCGATCGCTCGCACTTGTTCGGAGCGACACATCAACCAGACTGTCGTCCGCGGGAACACGCTCGTAAATGATTTCCGGAGCAGACGGCGGCGGCGGCGAAGGCGTTGCACGTCTTTGCTGCCCGCGTCTTCGTGGGCGGGAAACACTAGCGACATGCCGCGATACAATGTCGTCGTTTCGTGGAGCAAAGGGGTCTAGCGAGGCCAAGTGCTGCTGCCGCGCGAACCAGGCGTACACCATGGCGTGACTGGCCGCAGCCGTGAACCAGGCGGCAACCATGAGAGTGTACCGAACACTGCCAATGACACTGCACAAGGCACCGGGCATGAGCGCCGCCAGCGCCGTGACACTGGCCAGCAGCGCTGATGCCACGGCAATGGCTCCAACTGGTTGTAACGCTGCCGAGCAAACGTCTGGTGACAGGGCAGCTCGCTGATGTGGTGTCGACACCGCAGATGCCATGCCAGCGGCCAGCAGCAGCTTCCAGTACCGGTACAGTCGCCAGCACAGCGCCAGTACGGCCATCAGGTAACCCAAACCCGCCGCGCCGCCGGCATCGGTCAGGGCATCGCACACCAGGCTCACGGCCACGGCAAACAGCACGTCGGCGCACACCAACCAGGCGACCGCGCACGCACGCATTGGCAATGATGGCGCGGATTCTCGTCATTTACACCGCTTCGACGCGCTTACGCTTCTTTCCCCGTAACTCTTCCAATATTTCTGGCCACGGAAACTCGGTGTTGGTATATGCATCAACCAGCCATTGTTCCCGTTCAACGTCTTCGAGCAATTTGTTCCAATGAACTTTGTCGTCCAAGATGGATGCGTGAAATGTCCGCGTGATCGTCACAAGCGGGTTCTCGTGTTCTAACAGGTCGAGGTCTTCGTTCGTCACGACGAATTTCTCCTCGTATGCTTGCACGTACTCGTCCGGTTGGAAGAACAGTGTAACGAGCGCATGTGTGGCTGATTTTGGGTTCCCAATCTCCATGTACTTGGTCCGGAATTCATGGAAGGTCAAGTTGCTGCAATCAGGATTTTTGCCGGCCCGCAGATCATTGTACACGGCTTCAAGGGCCAGGTCTGCCATTGGTGTTCGCAATTGTCTTTGTGGAGGTTTCACTCAGCACGTGATTATAATACGCTGCCGTGCCCTGTCCAATTCCTCGCAGGCGGGCAGCTTGTTCTTGTTGTTGCTGAGGTTGAGGAACTGCAAGGCCGGCGCCGTGGCCAGCGCGCGCGGCGAATCGTCGAGCTGGTTGCCCGACGAGTCAATGTGCCGCAGCACTGGCAGCCCGGCCAGTGCCGTGTCGGGTAGCGCGCGCAACAAGTTGCCACTGACACGCAGCGTCGTCAGCGACAGCAAGCCAGCCACAATGCTGGCCGGCAGTGCAGTCAGCACGTTCCGCGAACAATCGAGCAAAGATAATCGGCTCAGACGGCCAATGCCATCGGGCAGCATGGTCAACTGGTTGTCGGCCCCGTTGAGCTCGGTCAGCAAGGCTAAGCGATCAATGTCGCCCGGCAGCTGTGCCAGGCCGCAGCCCGTGGCCGTCAGGCTGGTCAGCAGCAACATGTACCGAGTCACGGCGGGCGGCAGCGACGCCAGTGGCATGCCGGCCACATCCAACACAGTCATGTGACGCATGGTCCAGAACGTGCTGCTGAGCCGGAGCGGAGTCGCCGCGGCGGGGTTGCGGCCCGGCAGCCGTCCACTATCGCGGCTAAGTACACGGGGCGACGAATCATGGTCACTGCCACTAGTTCTGGGTGAGGCAAAGGACCATGGCGGCGAGTGCCGCAGTGATGGACCGCGGCGCTTGGCCTCCTGAGCACGGTCAATGGCCTGGGACAAGTGCAAGTCACCGGGCGTGCCGCCGCGGACGACAATGCTGCCCGTGGCCAGACTGATGCCCGCGTCATCAAGGCGCTGCTGCAGGAACGGCGCCAAGCTCAGCTGCACGTCCGGCGCCAGCGAAGCCAGCAGCGTTTGCTCGGCCGAGGCATTGTCGAGGGCGCACACGGCAAAGAACAGCGTGGCCGGCGGCGGGTTGTGCTGCAGCACGGCTTCAGTGACAACGTGCCGGAGCGTGGAGGCGGTGCGCGGCGAAATGCCCTCGACAAGACGGCCGAGTGCGGTGACGGGAGGCGGCCCCTCGGTTACGTTGCCGTGGCGCAGGCGCGCGAGGGCGCGGCACACGCCGCTGGCATCGTGAAACGCGTGCGCGGCATCGCGAGCACACAAGAACCGGCGGCGCGGCGGCAGTGGCAACTGGCACTTACTGCAGGTCTGCGACATATGTTTGGTGGCACAAAACCTGCGATGAGGCTTGGCATAAATACGAAACCTCCACCGAGTCACAGACCGTCAGCTGCATGCACATGACCGCTGAATGCCGCGTGTGTTACACGGAACTATTGCCACGACCACTAGCAACACCGAATCACGTTGCATTTGTGGCTCCGTGCAAGTGTGCAGGGTCCATGCAATTCATTTGCCTGCCTTGCCTGGCAAAGGAACAAGTGCGGGCAACAGAGTGCAGGGCATGCAAAACACCATATCCCGTGATCGTATCACTAGGCACAGATGTCGAACCGAGGGAGCAAAAGATTCGCATTCTGGTGGAACGATTGTTCGGCGATGCGCTTGTGTTCTCTGTTGTCATTAGCGCAGTCTGGTACAACATATACTGGTTGTCTTCTCTATCCTGGTACATGGTACCATTTGTGCTCGGTCTCGGCACGTACATTTGCAGCAACATTTTTTACTTTATCATGCGGGAAAAGGAACTGTACACAGAAAAAATCATTCAGTGTATGTAAAACTTGCGAATCCTCGACGTCGATTGCAATGTCCTCGTCCGTTCTTGCTTCCATGATTTCCCAGGTTTCAGCAGCCCATGCCGGACCGTTTCGTCGATTCGCCGCTTTGGTGGCGTGCAATGAGTTACTGAACGAATTGCCCGAAGCCGAAAGAGATAAAATGTCCGCTTCCTCCATTCGGGGATGGTTACATTCATTCAGAGAAAGCCAGCTGCTTCCGCATGCAATATGGATTGTGCCATTAGGCAAAAGCATGCAAACCAATGATATGCCGGGCGTCGTGGAGGTTCTCTGTAAATCTCCCGATCATTTTGAAGAATGTTCTAGTCTCCTCATTTGTGCAGTTGGCAGATACATTTGTCAGAAGAACATACCAGAAAATGCATCATTTATTCGTCATAAACGAAGCAACCGACGACGCGAGAGCTTGTAGAAAATGGATGAAATTCATCATAGACGGCACTGCACTTACGGCAAAAACCAGAACGAGATTGGTACGAGCATTGAGCCAGTAAACCTCGCATGACGTCGCCGTACCACCGTCTCCTTGCTTTGCGTCATGCGCCGCGCGAACTCTGGCTCGTCTATGGTCTCAAAGTCTTGGAGAGTTTCAGTTACTTTGTTTCGTCCTTGAACCTGACGCCGTTTCTGACGAGCGAGTTTGGCCTGACTGATGCCGAGGCCGGAGCCGTGTACAGCGCTTGGGGCGTCATTGCCGGCGTCATTGGCCTGGTCGTGGGCCCGGCCATTGACTGGCTAGGCGTGCGACCGTCGCTGTTGATTGGAGGCCTGCTGCTGACGCTGGGCCGCGCCCTGTTTGCCGGCGCCACCAGCACCAGCCAAGTGTACGTGTCCTTGTTCCTGCTGCAGCCCATCGGCATGACGCTGGCCATTCCCGTGCTCAGCGTAGCCATCCGCCGCGTCACCACCGACGAAACGCGCGCGACGGCGTACGGCGTGTTTTACTCCATGATGAACGTGGCCGCCCTTGTTTCGGGCCTCGGCACAGACGCATTGCGATCAGCAATTGTACATGATACCAGCAATGACGTGGCCGCACTGCGCATGTTGTTCTGGCTTAGCACGGCCGTGAGCGCCCTGTACTTGCTCGTTGCCGCCGCGGCGTTCCGTCCGCTGCCGGCGCCAGACGCCGAAGCCCTTGAACCAGGCGAACGAGTATCGATGCTGCAGGAAGCCCGCGAAACGGCGCGCGATCCCGTGTTCTGGCGGTTAGTGGTGTTCAGCGGCGTGATTTTTGGGGCGCGCAGCATTTTCCGGCACGTGGACGCCAGCCTGCCAAAGTGGATGGAGCGCGAAATTGGGCCGGCAGCTCGGTACGGCACCGTGTACAGCATCAACCCGGCCATTATCATTTTCGCCGTGCCGCTGCTGCAGGCCCGGCTGGCCGACCGCGATCCGTACACGTGCATCGTGGTGGGCACGGCGCTGACCACGCTGGCCCCGCTGGCGCTGGCCCTGTTGCCGGCCTCGTACGCGGCCGCCGTGCTGTTCATGTTGCTGCTGTCCGCGGGCGAGGCCACGTACTCGCCGCGGCTGTACGAGTACGCCATGGTACTGGCACCGCCGGGCAAAGAAGGCCTGTACGGCTCGCTGGCCGCGGCGCCGCTGTTTCTGGTGCAAGTGCTCGGCGGCGGCCTCGGCGGCGAATTGCTGGCCATCTACTGCCCGGCCGAGCCGCCGCGCCGCTGCCAGACCATGTGGCTCATTATCGCGGCCACGGCAGCCACCACGCCGGCGGGCCTGGTCTGCATGCGCAACTGGCTGTACAACAGCGAAGTCCGCCGTCGTATACAATGCGGCAATGACCAACCTCCGTAAACCACGCCAATGGCCCAACCGCTCGCGAAACGCCAAAAGACCTCCGTCACTTCGGCCCGAAGCACGCTGAGCTGCCTGGAACAACTGCCGTTTGACGTGTTTGCCGACACGGTACTATTGCACGACCCCGTGCTCAATGCCAATGTGCTGGCCAGCGTCAGCAAGCGCATGCGCGCGCAGGTGCGCGGCGCCGTCCAGACACCCGGCTTTTACCAGCGCATGGTGCAGCGCTGCTTTCCGCTGATTACCCGGCTGCCCGACGACATGGCGTGCGGCAGTGCCTCTTCATGGCGCACACTGTTCTTGCGACTGATGGACCTCATACTGAAATTGGCCATTAAGAATAACAATGTTGAGAGCGACGATTTGTGCGAGTTTACCGACGCTCTCACGTCCGGGCGCATCGTCACGTGGGGCAATTTCGTGCCTGACTGCATCACGTACGTCTCAGACGATGCGCATGCCGTTGCCAGCAATGGACGCGTCAATATCGAAATACTCTTCCCGTCGGAAGACTCGGGGGCGTTTCACGTATTGCTGCGCGTACCAGCCACCAAAGAACAGGTTGCGGCCAAAGTTCTACAGTTCCTTACTTGCCGCCAGAGTCATGAACACGAATTTTGGATGGACGGACCACTGCGTGTTCTGGAAAATGGCAATAGTGAGGCCGTACTGACACTGGGTGGATATTTTGTAGCGGAACAAAACCCATCCGACGCTTCAATGGAAGACTACGAATGCGTGCAATGGTTCGTGCAGTTGGACTGGTACATGTACGACAATATTGTCTTTTGGCCCGAGCGCATAGACGATCGTGTGCTGAAGTTATTGGAGAAACCGAGTCAGCTGCCTGTCAATCTGTACCAGGCACCGGCCAAGGGCTTTTCATTAGAATGTGTTGTGCCGTGTGAAAGTAAGTGAACAGGGCCGACCCAATATATCAGCACACAAAACCAATGCCACTGTCCACGAACCACGCGGCTGCCCATGGAATACATTGTCACCTGGGTGTTCTTGGTCGTTCTCATTGTGCTTGCCAGCATCACGCTCGGCTTCACGGCAGCACACAATGCCAGCGGCAGCGGCAGCAGCGTGAGCACCGGCCTCGCCGATATCACGGCCGAGACTCGCCTGAACGATGCCCTGGAGTACTGGAGCGCCGTTGCCCTGAATTGCACGGCCCTTGACCACACGCCCCTGACCACGCAACAAGTTGACATTGGCACTGGTGCGGTGCGCACGGCCTGGCGCGAGCATGCTGGCCCGGTGCGGACGGCGCGCGCCATGGCCATGGTGTATGTTGCCGTGGCCGATGCCGTGGCGGGCAGCACGGGTGCGTTTGCGCCGCTGCGCGTGTCCGTCCGCGAACCGGATGCGCCCGCCATTGACGTGGCCGCCAGCGTCGCCGCGGCCGCGCACGGCGTGCTGGCGGCCCTGTACACGGGTCAGGCGGCGGGATTGCAGCAGGCGTACGACGCGTACCTGGCAGGCTGGCTGCCGGCCACGCAGGCCCGGTCGGCCGGCATTGTGTTTGGCCAGCACGCGGCCGCCGCCGTGCTGCAGTGGCGACACAGCGACGGGGCCGCAGGCGCTATTGATCCGGCCATTGACACGGTAGCCGACGGCGCCGGCACGCCGGGCCTGTGGCAGAACGATCCCGTGGCCCCGGCCAGCACGGCGCTCGGGGCCACGTGGGCCGCTCGCGTGGCGCCGTTCGTGGTGCCGTCCGCGTCGGCATTCCGCGTGCCCGCGCCCCCGACCCTGACCAGCGCCGCGTATACCATGGAGTATTACGAGGCACGGGCGCTCGGTGGCAACGATAGTGCGCATGACGGTTGTGTGCGCGACGCGTGGCGCGAGTTTGTAGGTGTGTTCTGGGCCTACGACGGTACTAGTGGCATTTGCGCGCCGGCCCGGCTGTACGTGCAGCTGGTGGAGGCCATTGCCGCGAGCGAACACGTGACGGGCACGGCGCGGGCCCGGCTGTACGGCCTGGTGGGCCTGGCACTCGGCGATGCCGCGCTGACCGCGTGGGACAGCAAGTATCACTGGCGGCGCGAGCGGCCCGTGACGGCGGTGCGCGGCACGGCGGCGCACGACGGCAACCCGGGCACAGTGCCAGACCCTGGCTGGGCGCCGCTGGGCGCGCCCAACACCAATGGCCCCGTCGGCGCGCCCAACTTCACGCCGCCGTTCCCCGCCTACCCCAGCGGCCACGCCGTCTTCGGGGCGGCCGTGTTCCACGTGGTGCGGCGCGTGCTGGGTCGCGACGCCATCGCCCTCCACGGTTTCGTGTCGGACGAGTTCGATGGCCGCGTACGGCCCCGCGTGGCCCGGTCATTTGCCTCCTTGTCGGAAATGGAAGAGGAAAATGGCCAGTCGCGCATGTACCT
>Ga0326597_10011083_pt1 | contig 11972 bp, 13 predicted proteins | sample RVTome_12_FD_203789 | JGI IMG/M metagenome (GOLD analysis project Ga0326597, IMG submission 203789) | Soil microbial communities from uranium-contaminated site in the Upper Colorado River Basin, Wyoming, United States - RVT100D185 | ecosystem: Environmental > Terrestrial > Soil > Contaminated >... | reverse complement strand
TCTCGATTCCGACCGTGCGCTCTTCCGTGCGCCGCTTGACTTCACCCACTAGGAAAGCCGAGCGCTTCATCATCCCACTCTCATTTATTCTCCTGGCGGGCGGCCATGACGCTTAACTACTGGCTTAACGACACCGTGTCGTACTTACGCTCCATACGGTTGGATACACGACACTGTGTCGTCTATTCCGTCCATTGCTGATGCTACTCCTCCAGCGTCGTCAGGTTCCCCGGGTCAACCCCCATCGCTCTCGCCTTCAACACGCGTCGCATGATCTTGCCGCTGCGGGTCTTGGGGAGCGAGTCCACAATCTCAATGTGCTCGGGTTTTGCAATGGGGCCAAGCTCGTGCGCAACATGGTTGCGCAGCTCGTCCACAAGGTGGTCCTGCTTCTGCTGTCCGGCCTTGAGGATCACGTACGCATGGATGGCGTTCCCCTTCACGTCGTGCGGCAGGCCGATCGCCGCAGCTTCTGCAACGGCGCGGTGGCTCACTAATGCGCTCTCGATCTCGGCGGTGCCAAGCCGGTAGCCGGAAACCTTGATAACGTCGTCCACGCGACCGATCACCCAGTAATAACCGTCCTCGTCCCGTTTGGCGGAGTCGCCGGTGAGGTACACGCCGGGGAACTTGCTCCAGTATTGCTGCACGTAGCGGTCGGGGTCGTTGTAGATCGTCCGCAGCATTGCCGGCCACGGAGTCTTGATCACGAGGAAGCCTTCCTCGTTTGCCCCGGCGGGCTTCCCGTCCTCTGAGTAGATATCCATCTTCACTCCGGGGAACGGCCGTGTGCCCGAACCGGGCTTGAGCGGCACGCAGGGCATCGGCGTAATCATGAACATCCCTGTCTCCGTCTGCCACCATGTGTCCATGATCGGGCAGCGCTCCTTGCCGATGACGCGGTGGTACCATTTCCACGCTTCAGGATTGATCGGCTCACCAACGGAGCCAAGCAACCGGAGCGATGAGAGGTCGTGGCGGTTGGGCCAGGCCTCGCCAAAGCGCATCAGTCCGCGTATGGCTGTCGGGGCAGTATACAAAATATTGATCCCGTACTTCTCGATCATCTGCCACCAGCGGTTGGGATACGGATACGTCGGGGCGCCTTCATACATGAACGATGTTGCACCAAGCAGTAAAGGCGCGTACACGATGTAGCTGTGTCCGGTGACCCAGCCCGGGTCTGCCGCGCACCAGAAGCGGTCCTCCTCGTGAATATCGAACACATACTTGAGCGTGGTGTATGTCCCCACCATGTACCCGCCCTGTGTGTGCACGATGGCTTTCGGTTTCCCGGTTGTGCCGGAGGTATACAGCAGGTAGAGTATGTCCTCGGCATCCATCGGTTCCACTTGACAGTTGTTGCTGGCGATCGGGAGGCACATCAGCTCGTGGTACCACATGTCGCGGCCCTGCTCCATGTTCACCTGCTCACCCGTCCGCTTCACGACGAGCACGCTTTCAACGGTCGCAGCCCGCTGCAGCGCTTCATCGGCGATCTGTTTCAGAGGCACGATCTTCCCCCGCTGGAATGCACCATCGCAGGTGATCAGCACCTTGGACTGGCTGTCCTCGATCCGCTCCGCAAGCGCTTCGACCGTAAAGCCGCCATACACCACCGAGTGGATCGCTCCGATGCGCGCGCAGGCGAGCATCGCAATCGGAAGCTCGGGGATGCGTCCCATGTAGATCGTGACGCGGTCACCCTTCTGCACGCCCAGACTGCGCAACACATTTGCGAACTTGCACGTCTCGCGTCGCAGCGCAAAGTAGGAGAACGACCTGAACTCCCCCTTCTCTCCTTCCCACATCAGCGCGAGCTTGTTCCGGTGGGCAGTCAGTGTGTGTCTGTCGAGGCAGTTATATGCGATGTTCGTCTTTCCTCCTACGAACCACTTGTAGAACGGCTTCTTGGAGTCGTCCAGCACCTTCGTCCAGGGTTGGAACCAGTGAAGCTCTTTTGCTTCCTTTGCCCAGAAGCCTTCGAGGTCGCGCTCGGCTTCCTCCTGCATCTTGTCCCAGTCTTTCACATGTGCGCGGGCGATGGTTTCTTTGGATGGGTAAAAGACCTCGCCGGTGAGCTTCCTGTCTGCCATAGAGCTATCCTTGCATAGGTGGATGGTTATTCAGTTGCGAGCGGAATTGCGAAGGGGCGTGGAACAATATTCGAAACGAAGTGCTGAAAATCAAGGGCGAAACAGACAGGCAGCGCACCGGGGGCGGCACGCTGCCTTTTCAAACGTCACACGATGCCGGCCGAGCGGGCGATGAGCAGCAATACTCCCGATCCGATTATGATCAGAAGGACCCGCATGACCTTCCACGATGAATCATCGGGCCTGGTGGCCGGGTGTTGTTGCGTAGTCATGGTTCACCTCATAGCGCGATGTGTCCTGTCAGAAGGCAGACGTCCACGTCTCATCGGACGAGAGCCCCCTGAGGTGATCTGCCGTTATGAGAGGATGGGTGGTCCGCGCTCGGTGTTTGAGGAAATGCCCGGACCGGCGAGGTGAGAGCCGCTTCCTTCAGAAACCGTTACGTATGCAAGCGGCACATCCGGTGGTGCGTACGCTGCTTCCGCACAACCCGGCTCCGTAAGAAGCGTCCGGACAGGCGTGATGTGTTTCTTGAAGTCGATGCGATGCTGCGGAACCCTGATCGGCTTCCCCTCGAACGAATGGATCTCTCCGCTGCCGAAACTCGTCGGCGGAACATTGATTGCAGAGATCTGTGCAATGAGGGCTATTCCGGCGTATACGGCGGCAAGCGAGGGGATCGATATGGCGCGCAGAAGTGACATTGCACTACAAGCAAGTAAAAACACGGCTCAGTGTCAACACTTTTCGGTAGTGCTTCATTTTGGAAGGAGAAAATCGCGGGCAAGACACTCTGCGTTTTCTCAGCCTGCCCGACTGTGATTGAACATTAAACGGTCAGGCGGCGTCCTCTGCGGCTCTGCGATGATCATTTCAGAACCTAATTGAGACACTACCCGCTCTTCGGTCACTCCTGTGCGATCCCGGCATTGGCAACAGTAGACCAAACATGCTATCTTTCCCGCATGGAGATTGGAGGATCGTTCATCTGCGCGTACTGTCTGCAGGTAAACGACATAACGGTGGATTCAGAGGGAGGAACGCATCAGGAGTATATCGAGGACTGCCAGGTGTGCTGCCGACCGAATTCCCTCGTGATCAACATCGACATGGAAGCACAGACAGCAGAGGTTGCCGCAGAAGTAGCTTAAGATTCCGTGTTGCTGAATTCCCCCGACATTCTCTACGAGTCTTACGGCTCGCAGAGTCGTAGACATGTCAGGGTTACGAAATCATCAGGATGGATATTCGGGAGCGGCTTCAGCCGCTTACGTCAATGTTTCCCTTTCCCCTTGAGCGAGAAGTACTCGCAGTTGCCCGAAAGGGCGAGCATCAGCTCGTACATCAGGTGGTGGTACTGGAGGTCTGTCACCTTCCGGTTGAAGTTCTGCAAGTATTGCGGCTTGACGGCGTACGTCGCCTTCATGATCAGCTTCCAGTCTTCCGACGACCCGCTCCCCAGCCCGACCATTGACTCGATTTCGGATTCCTGGGCGAGCTGGTCGAGTTCCTCATGAATCGACTCGGCAAGCTTTTTCTCCTTGTTCAGGATTCGTTCGAGCATCTTGATGTCATATTTCTTCGGCTGTTCCCCCTGCATGAAACTCTCCCGGTCGCGCACACGACCCATCCGCGTGGCCGTTTCGTCCTTCATCACAAGCCCGGCAATTCGACCATCGAGCGCGGACACACTCAGAGCCCACCGCGTGGTCGCAAATGTCTCGTCCAGCGATTCCTGCAAGCGATCCAGGGCGTCGTCGATCTTCCCCTGAAACTCGTCCTTGCCACGCGCAACGGTGCCAAACTCAAACGGCAGGAGCGGCCCATGATTGCGCAGGTCGTTGAGAATGCTCTGATGCGCTCCCTGCAGTTGCAGAGACTCCTGCTTCCCCAGAAGCAGCACGCCGGTCTTGCTCACATTCATCACACCTGTGAGAATCTTGCTCAGGTAGAACCTCACGCCGCCATAGTCGACTGCAAACGCAAAGCTCCGGGCATCGATCCCTTTCTCCTCAAGCATGAACGGAGTCGTGGAGGCCGATTCACCCTCGGGAATCCGGGTGACCGCATGAAGGTACACAAGGTCGTCATCCGAGAAGCTGTAGGGGACACGTCTGCGCTTCTGGGCGGCGGCATCGAGCTGAGTCGCCTGCACGATCGGTTCTTCTTCCTCGATGTCCGGCTCATCAGGAATGTCAAGAGGTTTTGTTAGTGAGGCAGGTGCCGGCCGAACCTCTTCCTTTTTTTTGTCCGTGACCTGGAGCTTCTTGATCAACTCTTCAGCCTGCTCGGCGAGCGATCTGGCTGGCTTCTTGTGCTCGCGCGGGGGTTCGACGTGGCGCGCCGGAGGCGGCTCGGGAGCCTTTGCTTTAGCGGGTGGTGGCTCGGGATACGAAGCAGCTTTCACTTCGATCGGATTGACATCTATCCGGAACGGTTCGACGTTGATTTCGGTCTTTGAAAGAGGGGCGTGAGACGTCTCTGCAACTTCTGTCGAAGAGGGATGTTGTGTGGGTTGTTCAGACGGTGGATGCGCCTTCTCTTTTTGTTGTCTGCGCTTGTCCCGCTTGGCAATGGCCGTGTCAATCACTTCGCGGTGTCGCCTCTCGACGACCTTCTCAAATTCGTCCAGCAGTCCCTCGATGAGCTCATCAACAGGCAGCGGGGTCATATCTGCAAGCATCCTCTTGATGTTCTCCCGCTCGGCGAGTTGCTCGAGCAGTTCTTCCATTAGAAGTGCAGCGATCCGCTCTTTGGAACGTTCTTTCATCCGTTGCCGCAAAAGTGCTTAGTAATGAAATGTCGGCATTAAGATACATATTGAACGAATAAACTTCAAATGACCCGATTCTTGTATCTCCCGCAGAAAAGGTGTACGTTCTTCCAAATATCAATGCACCTTGTCAGGAAGACTCATGGAAGTTATCACGGAACATATCGAAGTGGCAACGAAGGGAGAATCAGAAGTCGTTGACATCACCCGGCAGGTAGCTGCACTCATTGCGCAGAGCCGGATGAAGGAGGGAAATGTCACAGTGTTCGTTTCTGGCTCCACGGCTTCCGTAACGACGACCGAGTTTGAGCCGGGCCTGCAGAGAGACATCCCTGAAGCCCTTGAGCACCTGGTGCCGCAGGGGATCCGCTACCATCACGACGATACGTGGCACGACGGCAACGGGCATTCACATGTCCGCGCAGCACTGATGGGGCCTTCCCTCACTGTCCCGTTCTCAGGCGGCAAGATGTTGCTTGGCACCTGGCAACAGATCGTTCTCGCCGATCACGACAACCGTCCGCGGCAGAGGGGGATCGTTGTACAGATCATCGGAACGAGACAATAACTCCTCAACAGACCAGCTGATAGTCGGCGGTGTCAATTGGCCATTGCTCGAATCTTCAGCTTCAGGTCCCTCTTGCCATACAGATTCCCATCCGAACCCTCCTGAAGCTTCACGATGGCCGAAAGAGTCCCTTTCCCTGCCTGCTTTGAACGCTCTTCGTCTGTAACAAGCGGATCATCATCGAAAACATAGTCATCAAGATACTGCTCGGGATATCCGCCACCCAGAGCCTTGACGTGAATGTGTGCGGGGTCTTTTCTCCCAGGATACGCCGCGGGTTTGATCGTCCTGAACTCATATCGTCCGTTTACATCAGTCGTCATCCACCCGCGGAGCCGTGGCGTGCCGCTAGGTTTCCCCTCGTTGTAATATCCCCTTGCGTCTGTGTGGTACACGTAGACGGTTACCCCGGCCGCCGGCGTGGATCCGTCGGCCCCGTAGACAGTTCCGGACACGACCATTCGCTCTCCGGACTCACCCGGCCGCGCGATCACGATACTCCATGGGTGGGTGCAATGGTCGCCCCCTGCGAATGTGAACTGGGTTGATTGGCTTGCAGTAAGTCCTGCAACCAACATCAATGCGACTGTGTGTCTTTTCATTTGATCCTCCTTGTTTGTTGTGTTGTACCTGCCGCTTCAACTCTGTAGCAGCGCTGCAGGGCTGCTTGCCAGATCGGCTTTGGAAATGGGATGCCGGCGAGTACGAAATGGTTTGAACGAGAAGGCAGAATGTGGTTGTAGGAATGACGGGGTCACGCAAGAGCGACTCAGAAGAACTCCCCAAATCCAAGCTCATCGGACCACTGATCGAGCATTGTCTTGTCGCCTCTGAGAATGCCGTCGCGAGTCACTCCACCGGGCGGCGGTGCCAGGCCGGCCAGCCGATCATATACCCGTCCCCTTTCAGAGTCTTCGACGCGTGTGAGAAGATGCCAGAGCGTAAGTGCATCCCTTTCGCGAGTTTGCTGGAGAATAGCATCGAGGATGTCGCTACCCCCCGTTCCGAAGTCAAACTCCCTCAAAGAGCGCGTGAGTGCTTCCGGCGCGTCCTCGTAGTACGGTGTTCCCGGCCCGATGCCCGGACGCGTCTCGCATACCGCTCCGGCCGGGATAATCGACTCGCGTCCTGCTAGCTCAAGCGCCACCCATCCCGTAGTAACGTGGAGAAGGCTCGCACCGTCATCCGCAACCTGGAGCGTGTACGCGCACCCAAGATCGACAGCAATTGCCGACGGGGTCTCAACAAAGAAAAGTCGCGGAGGTGCCCAGATGGTCGCATGGATCGTTCCTCGTGCAAGCGCGATCCTGTGGTCGGTCGCAGCGGATTGCAGCAGCCGGAGTCGCGTATTCGGCTCGACTTCCACCTCACCGATCATACCGACATCCAGCTTTGCCCGCGAGGCCGCATCTGTCTCCAACCAGTCCCCAACCTTCAGCCGGGCGGATGCGTTCACCCGGTCCGAACCGACAACCGGCATGCCCTCCAGCGCAGCCACCTCCCACGTAGTCCGACTTGTTTGCGTTGCGAACCAGATGCTTCCAGCAGCAACACAGGTGATTACTGCTGCGATTGCAAACTTGCTGCTCCATGTGAGCGGTTGTTTGATTCTGGCGCGGTTCAAAGGTATCGGCCCATGAACCCCTGTATTTGTCAACTGGCTCGTTCGGCTTCTCTCCGAAGGCCCGATTCGGTCGGAGATTGCAGGCCATAAATCCTTCGATGGCTGTATGTCACGAGGAAGAGCTTGCACTCGTGCAGCAATTGCTTGCATGCGCTCCAGCTCCCTCCGGCAGGCAGGACACATGCGGACGTGTGTCGCAACGTTTTCACGTTCTTTGGCCGCCAACGTGCCGTCCATGTAGTCGTTCAAGCGATCCTTCGCGTCCTGGCAGTTCATGATTCCAATGCCTCCCTCAATAATTTCCTGGCCCGATGGAGTTGGGCCTTTGTGGTTCCCGACGCAAGACCCATCATTTCGCCAATCTCATCATGCCGGTAGCCTTCGATATCATGCAACACGAAGATCGCTCTCGCTTGCGATGGCAGCAATCCTATTGCCCGTTCAAGATCGATTGCAGCCCCGGGGGACTCCCGTGTATCGTGACGATCGTAGACAGAAACGTCTTCCGCCGTGATGACCCGAACCGACTTCCGCCGCTCTGTCCTCATGTCGCCGAGCACCACATTCACTGCAACACGGTGAACCCAGGATGAAAACGCACTCTCGCCACGGAAGGAAGAGATCGTTTCCCAGACCCGAACGAATACATCCTGTGTGAACTCCTCGGCCCTGGCAGGATTCCCTGCAATCCTCAAACACACGGCAAAGACACGGCCGCACTGCTGCCGGTACAGAAGCTCAAATGCGTCACGATCACCCGATTGCGCACGATGTACAAGATCCGCTTCTGAGTTCGTGGTCCGCGGTATGGACTCCAGAGTCAACTCCTCAGTTCGGGCTTCAAGGAACATGGTATTCGGTACCCATGAATAGGATACCGGTGGTGGGTGGATGGTTTAAAAGAAGTATTATGCTGACGGTTGCCGAACAGGCCGTTGCTGGATCCTTTCCTCAAGCCTCTTGCGCACGTCAGGCCATTCCGAATCCAGGATGCTGTAATAGATGGAATCACGGATGCGTCCCGTGGCGGTTATCTGGTGCTTCCTGAGAATTCCCTCTTCCGTCGCACCGATCCGGAGGAGGGCAGTGCGGGACTTCTGATTGATCACATCTGTCTTGAACTCAACGCGGACACACCCCCAGACCTCGAACGCATGTCTGAGCATAAGGAACTTCGCTTCCGTATTGACTTGAGTTCGCTGGAATTCCCGTCCGAGCCACGTCCACCCGATTTCCACACGGCGATTGCTTTTATCGATGTTTCCAAACCTCGTACTGCCGGCAATTCTCCCGCTCACCTTGTCGGTGGTTGCAAACGGAACGGCAGTCCCTTCTTTCTGATGCCGCAATGCCGTCTCGACGTACGTTCGCATGTCGTGTTCATCGCGAATCAACGTCATCGTAATCTCCCAAAGCTCTGGGTCAAGCCCGACTTTGCAGAGGTACGGGATATGCTCGAGCGAGAGTGGCTCAAGCCGAACGTAATTGCCTTCAAGGCGAACTGCCTCAACAATCATGGCCGATCAGGTTATCGAGTGCGGGGCTTCGGGCCGGACCTGCTCTTGCGGTAGCAGTGCAGGTGCGCGATTCAGCTGGCACCCGGGTACTTCGCTTCCGTGCAGGATCGCATCGAGACTCTTCGTTTTGACTAACTGTCTCAGCATACGAAGGCATCCTCCGGCTTGGTGGGAAGGAACGAGATGTGGTCAGGGATAACGGTTGCCAGCTTACGGAAACGTGTCACGAAAGTCAAGGAAAGGGTCTTTAGGAAGGGCTATCCTTCTCCACCAATCTCATCATCCAGACTGCCATCTGCTATCCCCTCGATAATTACAAGAGCGTCTTCGGCATCGTCCTCCATGACAAGGACCTTGACAGCACCATATCCGCCGGGTGCGATATACTGTGGCGCGATATTTCCCATCAGTTCGTCCTGAAGCGTCGCCTGGATATCGTTTGCCTCCAGGACGCCCTTCACGAGATTCGCCTCGATGGCACTTCCTGAATAAACGACAATAAGATCGGCATCGTCAGACATAAGATCATCCTCCCTTCCCAATGACTGCAAACCCGATCCCGATGCCGGCCATGCCGGGAAAAGGGATCAGGGTGTTCACCATACCTACGATAATCAAATCAATCAGATATGCAAGGAATCGTTTCCAGAATTCTATATACTGAAATCCCGACCGGTTTCCAATCATCGTTAACGTGCGGACATGTGCGGAGAGTTCATCCAGCCCTCTGATTCAAGGCCTTGTATCGGCAGCATTCTTTCAGATGGTCGTTCACCATGCCCGTCGCCTGCATGAACGCGTAGCAGATCGTGGAACCGACGAACTTGAATCCTCTTTTTATCAGGTCCTTGCTCATGGCATCAGATTCTACGGTTCTGGCCGGGACCTGTTTCATTGTGGTCCACCTGTTGGTCTTTGGCTTGCCGTCAACATATCGCCAGATGTATGCATCGAAGCTCCCGAACTCTTTCTGTACTTCAAGGAAGGCTCTCGCGTTTCCAACCGCAGCAGCAATCTTCAGCCTGTTCCGGACAATCCCCTCATCTTTGAGCAATCGCTTCACCTCTCGATGACCATACCTCGCCACTTTCTTCGGGTCGAAGCCGTCAAACGCCCTGCAATAATTTTCTCTCTTTCTGAGGATCGTGAGCCAACTGAGTCCGGCCTGTGCTCCTTCAAGAATGAGAAACTCGAAGAGCGTACGATCATCATGCACAGGCACTCCCCATTCCCGGTCATGATACTCGACGTACAACGGATCTGTTCCTGCCCAGGGACAGCGGGAAATCATGGCTGTCATGGTCTGGTGGATTTCGCTCCGGCGTATCTACTCCGCTGAGCTGACGTTCTTTCCTTTCGAAATGATCTTCGCAATGACAAACCCAGCCAGGAAGAACCCAACCACGGTGTCAAACAACCCCGCCCCACACGAACATCGTTAACCTTCAAGCACAGACGCAAGAAGAAGTGTCTTGGTGGACATGAATGGGCGCTTTCCATAGTTGTGAAGGAGGTTGGGTATGAGCTTGATGGAGGCTGTGAATTAGATTCAAGGTCGAGAGATGCTCGCCAATGTAATCTTTGTCATGAACATTTTCAAGTGTGGTGCCGCGTCCTCTTCTCGTATTTGAACGAACTCTGAAGTTGCCTTGAGCAGCGGAGTTTTGTATCTTTGACCTGATTCCAAATGGAGAGGTGGCAGAACGGTCCCGATGAATGGGTGGTGCTGATTGGGAGGGTTAGGCTAATGGTAAGTCACCGGTCTTGAAAACCGGCGCCCGCAAGGGCTTGGGGGTTCGAGTCCCTCACCCTCCGCTTTGCTTGCTGAGGACATTCATCGGGATACCGGTCTTGAAAACCAGCGCTTGCAAGGGCTTGGGGGTTCGAATCCCTCCCTCTCCGCAAGAAATTCACAGTGGCCTTCCGAATCTGCTTCCTTTCAACCATCCATACACGCAGTTAAGAATAAGCTCTTAGAGGATTGGAGGAACCATCAGCATGCGTCAGCTTCTTAATCACGCCGCCCGGCGTGCAATCAGGTATCTTGATACCCTCGATGATCGTTCGGTCGGGCCTGAGAAGGACGCAATCCGACGGCTCGCGGTCCTTGACGAACCCTTGCCGGAGATGTCCGCTGATCCGGATGACATCCTGAAACTCCTGGACGAAGTCTGTTCACCAGCAACTATGGCCATTGCAGGCAGCCGGTTCTTCGGGTTTGTCATTGGTGGTTCGCTGCCGGTCACGGTCGCCTCCAACTGGCTGGCAACGGCCTGGGACCAAAACGCTGGTCTTTACAACATTACGCCAGCAACAGCTCATCTCGAACAAGTGGCCTTGCGGTGGCTCTGCGATGTTCTCAAGCTTCCCTCAGGCTGCGCCGGAGCATTTGTCACGGGTGCGACTGTGGCAAACTTCACTGCGCTCGCTGCGGCACGTCATGCAGTACTCGCCGGCGCAGGATGGAACGTTGAAGCCGATGGGTTGTTCGGTGCACCACCAATCACCGTAGTCATCGGTGCGGAGGCTCATCCCACTCTGATCAAGTCCCTCGGGTTGCTGGGGCTCGGTCGCACCAGAGTGATCAAAATCCCTGTTGACAATCAAGGTCGAATGCGAGCGGATGCATTGCCACGTCTGAGCAGCCCCGCCATCGTCTGCACTCAGGCCGGGAACGTAAACACCGGCGCCGTCGATCCGATTGACCGTATCTGCGAAATTGCGCGCAAGCAGGGCGCATGGGTTCACGTCGATGGGGCGTTTGGGCTCTGGGCCGCGGTGGCTCCCTCGCGGGCTCACCTTGTGGAGGGCGTCGCACAAGCCGACTCGTGGGCAACAGATGCACACAAGTGGCTCAACGTGCCGTATGACTGCGGACTGGCTTTCGTCAGGGATACCGATGCATTGAAGGCCGCAATGTCCATTACCGCGGAATACCTCCCCACGGAAACCGAGAACCGCAACCCCTCGGATTTCACACCCGAACTCTCCCGTCGTGCAAGAGGTGTTGAGGTCTGGGCTGCGTTAAGAACACTCGGGCGATCCGGACTTGCCGATCTTATCGAACGGACATGTGCACATGCCCGTCACTTTGCAGATGGGCTGAAGAATGTAGGATATACCATCCTCAACGATGTTGTCCTGAACCAGGTGCTTGTCTCGTTTGGCGATGCAGACACAACCAACCGCATCATCGAAGAGATTCAGGACGATGGAACCTGCTGGTGTGGTGGAACAGTATGGCAAGGACAGACCGCGATGCGTATCAGCGTTTCATCCTGGGCAACAACAACCGACGATGTTGAGAAGAGCCTGAAAGCAATGATCCGAATTGCTGCAAAGTATGGAGCCACGCGCGTGCAAACACCAAAACCTGCGTAAACACCACACAGTC
>Ga0326597_10011081_pt1 | contig 11972 bp, 10 predicted proteins | sample RVTome_12_FD_203789 | JGI IMG/M metagenome (GOLD analysis project Ga0326597, IMG submission 203789) | Soil microbial communities from uranium-contaminated site in the Upper Colorado River Basin, Wyoming, United States - RVT100D185 | ecosystem: Environmental > Terrestrial > Soil > Contaminated >... | reverse complement strand
TCAGGACCCGGTGGAACGCGTCCGTAGTCTCGGGCGGAAAGTCGCCCCCGGGATGGGGCCCGTGGAACGAGACCACGCCCAGCGCCGCGTGGCGCACGTGAATGGATGTGTTGTCGCTGAACCCGATGAAGGGTATGGGATCCGTGCGCTGCCGTCCGAGGTCGAGCGCGTCGAGGATCCTGAGCGTGCCGTATCCGCCCCTCAAGGCCCAGATCCCGTCGATGGACCGATCGTCGAAAGCGGCCTGCAGATCGGCGAGCCGCACCGTGTCCGCGCCGGCCAGGAAGCCTTGGCGAGCGCGGGCTCCTGGAAAGACGACTGGTTCCAGGCTCAGCGATCGGCAGCGGTCCAGGGAGCGCTCCAGGCGCACCGGATCGACCGGCCCGGCGGGAGCCACCAGGGCGACGCGCGAGCCCGGCTGGAGCGCCTTCGGCCGGACCGCGCCGTGGCGCATCGTGTGGGAAGGGAGATTCATGGTAGGATTATCGACCACCTGCTGCCCACGCGCGAGACCGACCGCGCGAGCATGCCGCCGCACACGTCGAGATCCTACTTGAAACGAGGACTATGAGCCCGTCCCCGCCCTCCGACCGGTGGCCTTCCGGATGGCCATTCCCTCCCGGCGCGCCCGCGGTGACCGCCCGCCGAGGGATGGTCTCCACCACCGATCGGTACGCGAGCCAGGTGGGTGTGGACGTGCTTCGGGCCGGCGGCAACGCCGTGGATGCGGCGGTCGCCGTCTCGTTCGCGCTCGCGGTCGTGAACCCCGAGGCGGGGAACGTCGGAGGCAGTGGGTTCATGCTCGTGCGGGTTGCCGACGGAGCCACCGCGGCTCTGGATTACAGAAGCGTCGCGCCGGCGGCCGCCAGAGCCGACATGTTCCTGAAGGACGCCGCCGCCGACGCGTCGGAGCTCGGGCATCTGGCCGTCGCGGTCCCGGGTGCGGTGCGCGGGCTCTGGGATGCGCACGTACGCTTCGGCTCGCTGCCCTGGGACCGCTTGGTCACGCCGGCCGTGGAGCTGGCTCGGGGCTTCGTGGTCGGACACCGGCTGGTACGGTCCTATGAGCCACATATCGTCGCGGGGCTCCGCAGGTTTCCGGCCAGCGCGGAGGTCTTTCTGCCCGGTGGAGCGATTCCGCGCGAGGGCGAGGTTTTCCTGCAGCCCGATCTCGCGAGAACGCTGGAGCGGATCCGCGGCCACGGCGCTGACGGCTTCTACCGGGGCGAGACGGCCGATCTGTTGGTGGCCGAAGTGCGGCGGGGCGGCGGCATCCTGACCCACGACGACCTCGCGGCGTATGCGTCCGCCTGGCGGGAGCCCGTGTCCTTCCGCTACCGCGGTCATACGATCGTCTCCATGCCCCCCTCATCCTCGGGCGGTGTGACCCTGGCGGCCATGGGGCACATCCTCTCGCACTGGGTGCTCGGCGATCTCCCATGGCACGGCGCGCAGCACGTCCACCTGCTCGCGGAGGCCTGGCGGCGTGCTTACGCGGATCGCAATCACTACCTGGCCGATCCGGACCATATCGATATCCCCGTGGAGACGCTCACTTCCAGGGACTACGGGAGATGGCGGGCCGATGGAATCGCGCTCGAGGCTGCGAGCTCGTCCCAGGAGGTGGGGCCCGGCGTGGAGGCGTACCTAGCGGGCGAGCGCGACTCGAGCCCGTCCCCGTCGAGCGTGGGAACGGCCCCGAGGGAGGGCACCCACACGACGCACGTCTCCATCGTGGACGGCGCCGGGGGCGCGGTATCGCTGACCACGACGCTCAACACCTGGTACGGCAGCAAGGTCGTCGCCGCGGGGACCGGTGTGCTGCTGAACAACGAGATGGACGACTTCACGGCCCGGCCGGGCGTGCCGAACCACTTCGGACTGGTGCAAGGTGAAGCCAACCGCATCGCGCCGGGCAAGCGCATGCTGTCCGCGATGACGCCGACACTGGTCCTGGGCCCGCGCGAGGAGCTGGCGATGGTGGTGGGCAACCCGGGTGGCGCGACCATCATGACCACGGTCTTCCAGGTGATCTCGAACGTCGTCGATCATGGGATGACGCTCGCCGATGCCGTCGCGGCCCCGCGCGTGCACCACCAACACCTTCCCGATCTCGTGCATGTCGAGCCCGGGGGCTTGCCCGAGGAGGTCGTCGATTCGCTGCGGGCCCTCGGCCACGAAGTGGTGGGGCGCACGGAGCTGTCCGGGGACGTACAGGCGGTGCGCATCCTGCCGGACGGCACGCTCGAGGGGGCGGCCGACCCCCGACGGGGGGGCGTGGCGCTGGGGGTCTAGCCTCCCACCCAAACGCCCACGAGCGCTCCTCCGAGGGCACCGCCGAACATCTCCAGCCAAGCCCGAGGCGGAGGCAGCGGCCTCCGTCCCCCGTGGATCAAGGGAAGGATCACTCCGGTGGAGATGCCGACGCCGGCCCCCGCCAGCACGTCGGACGGGAAGTGCTGCCCGGCGGTCACGCGGAGGGCTGCCGTGGCTCCCGCGAAGGCTCCACCCACGAGGCCCACGCCCAGCCGTTCCCAGCTGCCGGCTTCGGGGCGGAGCAGCAGGTGCTCCGTCATGGCGAGGCTGGCGCCGGTCCAAGCGCTGGATGAGTGCCCCGACGGCATGGACCGGAATGCGCGGCTGCGCGTCACGTCGTATGCCGGATGGTCCGGGCGCTCCTGGATGGGGAGGTATACGAAGGGGCGGGCCCGCCGCGATCCGGTCTTCCCCACCAGCGTCAGCCCCAGCGACGTAGCCATGGCTTCGGCATAGACGACGGAGCGTTCGCCGACCCCGCTCCACCTGGCCTCCGGGTCGGCCGTGGAGAGCATCACGACGAAGGGTAAGGCCATCGCGATGTTACGGGTCCAATCGCTGAGCTTGTCCGCGTGGACGTCCGTGTTGCCGATCACGGCCCGGTCCGCGCCCCACCCGATGTCGCCGGGATCGAAGCCCCCGCTCGGGACCATCGGTGGCTCGGAGACGGAACGCGCACCCCATGTCAGGAGCCCGATTCCCACCACCGACACGCTCAGCTCTCGCCGCAGGGAGAGTTGGGGATAGCCGGGTGCCTCGGCCTCCGTGGCGGCCGGGCCAGATGTTCCATCCATACGCATGGTCTGCGCATGACTGACGGCTGGCTGGCCGAGGAAGAGCGTGACGAGCGTAAGGGGACCGAAAAGTCGGTTCATTGCCGCTTTCAAATGGAGGGGTGGGTCAGGGGTCGTGCCTAAGCTACCGGATGATTTCGGTACGCTCAGGCGCCTGGGCTTCCTTCCTGGCAATTTGGCCGCCCGACCGCATCCAGCGTACCCGGCCGTCCTCACGGATGAATTCGTGGTTCGTAGCGTCGCCTCGGCTCCTGAAGCAGACGTCGGGCCCGTAGAAGAGCACGGGTGTGTCGGAGTCGCCGATCAGGAGCCCCCCGCCGGGGGCGGCCCGCACCTCCACGATGCGGTCACGGCCCCCCCGGTACCGGCCGACATACTCGGCCGGCTCGGGCTGCGTCCCGAGGGGGGCCACGTGGTCCAGCGTCTCGGTGTGGCCGCGGTATCCGCAGATCGGCTGACTGGGCGCGAGCGTGAGACCCTCGTATGCCTCGAGGGTGGCGCGCTCGACGGTCTGGAGCAGCCTCCACCCTTCCGTGTGGCTCGTGAGGATGGCGAAGCCGAGCCTGCGCTCGGGCACGAGCTGCATGTGGCACCGGTGGCCCGCCCCGGCGGTGCCTCCATGCGCGGCCGTGCGCACCCCGCCGAGGTCTCGGAGATGGAAGCCGAGACCCATCCACTCGGTCGTCGGCTCCTTGGCGAGCTGCGGCGCGCGCATCGCCTCCCGCGTCGCACGCGTGAGCGCCAACGGTCCGTCCGCGTCCCGCTCGCCAAGATGGAAGGCGATGAACTGCATGAGACTCGCGAGGCTCATGTTGACGCCGCCCGCCGGGATGCTGGACCCCATGGAATACGGCCGCACAACCTCCACGTCCCCGTCCCGCCCCGGCCGGTGGCCGAGTGCGACAGGCCAGGTGACGATCTCGGTGAGGCGGGTCGACGCCCGATCGAGTCCGATCGGCGTGAACACGAGCTCCCGCAGGGCGTCACGGAAGTCCATTCCGGTCTCCACCTCGATCAGATGCCCCATCAGCCCATAGCCGGTGTTGTCGTAGCTCCACACCCGCCCGGGCGGCGCGAGTTGGCTCAAGTCCGCCATCGTGGCGACCCAGCGTCCGAGCGCGCCCGTCCCGTCGCCGACCGAATAGCGAGGCTCCCATCCGGTCGCGTGCGTGAGAAGATTGCGCGGCGTAACCGACGCGCTGACGGACGCGTCTCTGACGCGGAAGCTCGGCAGGTATCTCCGAACGGGGGCGTCCAGGTCCAGCCTGCCTTGCTGCACCAGGGCCATCGCGGCCGTGGCGGTCACGGTCTTGGATAGGGAAGCGAGCTCGAAGACCGTGTCGGTCGTGACCGGCCGGGGGTCCTCGATGCTCGTGACCCCCAGGGCCCTGGTCAGCAGCGCGCCGTCCTTGACGACGCCGAAGGCGGCGCCCGGAATCGAGTGCTCGCGCATCTGCCGCTCGACGAGTCGGACGAGCTCCTCGAACCGCTCGTCGGCGCCGCGGGCGATCACCGAGCTGGGCCCCTGGGCCTCCGGAAGAGCGGCGCGCTCGTCGCCGAAGCCCGCCAGGGTGCGCAGCGCGCTCGGCAGCGCGACGCCCGTGGCGAGGAATGTCCTGCGCTCCATGTCCCAACTCCCGTTTCGAGACGTCGATGTATGCGCGGGCGTCGGATTCAAGGACGTCCCACACCCTCCAGCGCATCGAGCAGCTTGCCATGAATTCCACCGAACGCCCCGTTGGACATGACGAGCAGCACGTCTCCGGTACGCGCCTCGGCCACCGCCTGATCCACGATCTCGTCGACGTCGGGCACGTGATCGGCACGGATGCCGCCCGCTCGCAGGCCGGCCACGAGCTCGCGCGGATCCATGCCGGTCTCAGTGTCGTAGCGGTCGGGGCGGTAGAGCCCCGCGAGGATGACGCGGTCCGCCGTAGCGAGCGCGGCCCGGAACGCGTCCTGGAATTCGCGGCGCTGCGCCGTGTAGCTGCGGGGCTCGAAGATCGCGACCACCCTCGAGCCGCTGAAACGCTGCCGCGTCGCCGCGATCGTCTCCCGAACGGCAGTGGGGTGGTGCGCGAAGTCATCGACGACCGTCACGCCACCGACGGTGCCCCGAACCTCCATGCGCCGCCGCACGCTCAGGAAGGTGCCGAGTCCGTCACGGATCCCCTCCCAGGAGGCGCCGACCGCCCGCGCTGCGGCAATCGCGGCGAGACAGTTCCTCACGTTGAAGGCGCCGGCCAGAGGGGTACGGAACCGCCCGACCTCGGATCCGTCGTGGATCAGCGTGAAGGACGTGCCCTCCGGCCCATACACGATCTCCCCCGCCCGCCAGCGGGGGTGCGTCTCGACAGGCCGGTCGGCGCCCGCGGCCGGCCGGCCACCGACCGAGTCGGGCAGCCGCCCGGACAGGTCCTCCTCCTCAGGAGCTCCCCCGTCTCCGTCGATCGCGAACGACTCCACCGGGGCCCAGGACCTGCGAGCGAGCTCCCGTTCGGTGTCGCCCGCCCAACCAACGACCAGGGTTCCGGAGCTTGGCACCAGATTCACGAACCGCTCGAACGCGAACCGGTAGGCCGTCTCGTCGCGGTAGATGTCCGCGTGGTCGAACTCCACGTTGGTCACGACCGCCGTGCGCGGCAGGTAATGCCACATCTTCGGGCCCTTGTCGAAGTAGGCCGTGTCGTACTCGTCCGCCTCGACGACGAACAGATCCGAGTCCGTGAGCCTGAACGACGTGCCGAAGTTCTCCACCACACCTCCAACGAGGAACGAAGGCGCGAGACCGGCGCTCTCCAGGAGGTGGGCGAGGATGGACGAAGTGGTCGTCTTGCCGTGCGTACCGGCCACCGCGAGGACGTGCTTGCCCTGGAGGAACTCTTCCTTGAGCACGGCGGCCGCCGAGGTGTAGCGCAGCCCCCGGTCCAGCACGGCCTCGAGCTCCGGGTTTCCTCGGCTGATGGCATTCCCGACCACCACGATGTCGGGCGCGGGATGGAGGTTCTCGACCGCGAAGCCGTGCGCGTAGCGGATACCCAGCTCGTCGAGGAGGGTCGACATCGGCGGATAGACGCCTTCGTCGGAGCCCGTCACGGTATGGCCCTTTTCGCGGAGTAGCCCCGCGAGCGAGCCCATGGCGGTGCCCGCGATGCCGATCAGATGAAAATGCATGTCGGTGGATCCGGTCCTCGGGACGTGGCTGGAGGCTCAGCCGAAGAGCAGTCGGACGGACCAGACCGCGAAGAGCATCGCGGCCAGATCGGCGGTGAGCCCCGCGGGGACGGCGTGCCGGGTCCGACGGATGTTCACGGCTCCGAAGTACACCGCGACCACATAGAACGTGGTCTCGGTGGAGCCGAACATGACAGCGGCCATTTTCACGAGAATCGAGTCTTCGCCGTAGACCTGGATCATCTCCGCGACCACACCGGCCGAGCCGGACCCCGACAGTGGCCGGATGATGGCCATGGGGAGCACCTCGGCGGGGAAGCCCACGAGTGCGAGCACCGGCCGCAGGGCCCCGGTCATGAACTCCATCGCGCCGCTCGCCCTGAACATGCCGATCGCGAAAAGGATCGCCACCAGATAGGGAATGATGCGGACAGCGACGGTGAATCCCTCCCTCGCGCCTTCGACGAAGGCCTCGTAGACCGGCACCCGTTTGTAGAGGCCGTAGAGGGGAAAGCCCACCAGCATGAGCGGAATCACGAAGTACGAGAGCAGGCCGATGGTCTGACGGATGATCTCCATGGGCCGGCTCTCAGTCGGCCGCGCCGGCCGCGGGCGGTGTGGTGCCCGTGACGCGATGCGGATCGGAGGCGCGGCTGCCGGGCAGTCGGCCGTAGAGGCGGGTCGCCGCAACGGCCACCACGAGCGACAGCCCGGTCGTGATGATGATGGCGAAGATCAGCTGGTTGATCTGGAGGCCCATGAGCGCGAGCAGGAGGACCGGGGGCACGAGTTGCACGCTCGCCGTGTTGATGGCGAGGAGCATGACCATGGAGTTGGTCGCCGTGTCCTCGGTGGGGTTCAATGTCTGAAGCTCCTCCATGGCCTTGATCCCGAAAGGCGTGGCCGCGTTGCCCAGCCCGAAGATGTTGGCCGTGAGGTTGAGGGCGATCATGCCCAGGGCCGGGTGATCCGGCGGGATCTCGGGGAAGAGCGGCCGAAGCACGGGTCGCACGAGCCGCACCAGCGAGTGGATCAGGCCCGCTTCCTCCGCGATCTTCAGGAGGCCCAGGAACAGCGCGAGGACGCCGATGAGTCCGAGGGCGATCTCGGCTGCGGTCGTGGCGAAGTCCAGGGCCGCCTGGGCGATGGCGTTCATCTTGACGAAGCGCACGGGCTCGAAGCGCACGGCCGCCTCGACCGTCGTCGGACCCGCGCCGGGCGCGGCCCCCGGATCCTCGGCCGAGCCTGGGTCGAACCTGGTCAGGGCGCCCTGCAGCTCGCCCTCCTGTGAGCTCGAGACCTCCTGGATGGTGGCCAGCGGCTCGGGGAGATCCACGTCGGCCGCGAATCGGAGCTGTCGTCCTTCACCGGTCTGGACCAGCTGGCCCGGGTAGGTAGCGCCCGCAGGCGCGACATTGGTCCGGTAGAAGTCCCTGTACGTGCCCGGCTCCACACGAATCTCCACCGGGACGAACCTGGTCTCCGGATCGTAGTCCGCGGGAAGAACGAGCTCCACCGGTAACGCCTCCCCGTTCCGGTAGGCGTCGCGTGCGAGGTCTCCCACGTCGAACCAGAGCGCGAAGACGAGGCTGGCGACGATCAGCCCGGACCAGATGTAGTTGAGCATCGACGAACGGCCGGGGTGGGAAAGGGCGCACGGAACGGATAGTAACTACCCACGCGGCCGCCGGTCCCGCAAGTCGCCCGCCGGGCGTGCCTCGCCAGAGGCGCAATCAGCATCTCCGGTCCAGGGTCATGGAGGTCCAGCGTCATGGCGTCTCTCCATGAAGCCGCGTTCTCTCAGGTACTTCATGCTCGACCTGGTGAGGCCTACCGACTCCTCCCGACCGTCAAGAACGTATGACGCCGTGCCTCGTGGCGGTGTCTGACGAGAGCGTCATGTCGCCTCGGAGCGCCAGAATGCACCCACCAGCGAGCTCAGAAGCCGCGTCGGCACGCCATTGCCGCCAGGCACGGAGGTTGCGCCCAATCGAGCCAGAGTGTCGCTGCTCATATCATGGAGGTCGTATGTCGGTCTTCCGTATCACAGTCCCGGTTCTCCTTCTCGCATCCGCCGCTTGCGGTGCCTTCGGAGGGGGTGGCGCCGTCGAGTTGGGCACCATGGGTGCGGCGGCCGGCTCCCAGTGGAACGCCACGCTCTCTTCCCCGGCGGCGATGGCCGGCGTGGTCCAGATGACCGGCACGGCGTCGATGGCTCCGAGCCCCGACAGCACGCGCACGATCATCACCATAAACCTCGCCAACGCATCACCGGGCGGCATCCATCCCTGGGAGGTCCGCAGCGGTGAGTGCGGGGCTACATCGAGGGCGACGACGTTCGGATCCAGGGACGAATACGAGCCACTCGAAGTAGATTCCGACGGCCGTGGCAACTCGACGGTGACGATCGATTCCCCGATCCCCACGACTGGTCGTTACTCGGCCGTGGTCCACGCGTCGGCAGAGAATTACCAGACGATCGTCGCGTGCGGCAATCTCGCCGCGCCTACGCGCTGAGACGTTGAACGTGCTTAGCACGGCTTACCCGGCATCCCGGTCGCCGGTCTCCGGTTGGTGGCTCAGCCGGAGCCGGTGGGCGGGCGCAGCGCTGTGCGGGCTCGCGCGCAGAGCCGGTGTCTCGATGATGTTGCGAACATGGCTCCTGATCGTGGGGCTCTCCGTTTAGGCTGCGTGCTACGCATCCCCGATCATCCGGAGCACCTTTCGGGGCTTGGAGCGGCGCCTGTAACTCGCGACGATGGGCGAAAGGCCCATCGACCTGCTCGAGCGCGTCTCGTGAGCCGACCGAACACCGTGCACTCCATCCCAAAGTGACACCGTGAGCTTCGTCCTGTGGATCCTCCAGATCCTCCTCGCGCTTCATACCGCCGTCGGCGCGGTGTGGAAGTTCTCCAACTCCGAGCGGACCGTGCCCTCCCTGGGGGCGATCCCGCACGGAGCGTGGCTGGCGCTCGGCGGATTCGAGCTCCTCCTGAGCGCGGGGTTGATCCTGCCGGCCGTCCACCGGCCTCTGGCCGTCCTGGCCCCGGTCGCGGCGATATGCATCGCAGCGGAGATGCTGCTCTTTTCCGGGGTGCACCTCGCTTCCGGCGACGCGGCGCGGGGGCCCCTCCTGTACTGGCTCGTCGTGGCCGCCATCTGCGCGTTCCTCGCCTACGGCAGGTTCGTGCTGAGTCCGATCTGAGGGAGGCGGACCGGGTTGCCCTTCGGCTCGCCGCTACTCCGCCTTCAGCGTCTCCAGCGGGTCCGTACGCCCGGCCCGGTACGCCGGGAACCAAGCCGCCGCGACGGCCGTTGCGAACAATACCGCAGCCGCCGAGGCGAGGGTGACGGGATCCGTGGCGGACACCCCGTAGAGCCAACTCTCGAGCAGGCTGCCGACGAGGTACGCGGCCAGGCCTCCGCAGAGGACACCGACCGCGGCCTGAGCGACGCCCGTCCGGATCACCTCGTTCTGAATCCGCCGGCGCCCCGCACCTAGAGCCAGCCGGATTCCGAGCTCTTGGCGCCGTTGCCCGACCGTGTAGAGGAGCGTGCCATAGAGCCCGGCACCCGCGAGCAGGAGCGCGACCCCTCCGAATGCGCCGAACAGCACCGACCCGAACCGGCGTGTCGCCGAGGAGGCGGAAAGCCAGCCCGCGAGCGTCTCCACGTTGGGCACGGGCAGGGTGGGCTCTCCCGACCACACGGCTTCCCTGACCCTCCGTGCCAGGTCACCCGGTGGGTCCGGCACGCGAAGCGCGAACGTCGCGCGGGGGACGGCGAACGGAACGGCCTCCATCGGCAGGTAGACCGCATGGTCGTGAACCTGATCGAGCCCGTAATGGCGGGTATCTTCCGCGACGCCGACGATCACGGAGCCGTCCTGCACCTCCGGTAGCTCACGGCCTACCGCCGCCGCGGCAGACCCGAACACCCGGACGGCGAAGGCTTCCGACACGACGACGGGGTGCGGCGAGCCGTCCGCATCCAGACGATCCCAGACCTCGCCCGCGACGAGCCCCGTGCCCACGGTCGTGAAGTAATCCGCGGTGACCGCATGCATGTAGGTGCGGAGCGGGGTCGTCTCCGGCCCGTCGGACGGCGTGAACTGGTTGCTCCAACAGCAGCGATTGCCGCCCACGTGCTCGAAGGGCATCTCGAGGCCGTAGGACGCGGACGAGACACCGGGGATCCGCTCGACCGCGTTCAGGATCGCGTCCATGCGGGTCCGGTAAGCTTCCGCGGTTTCCACGTTGGCCGGCGTGAGGGGCAGGACCCAGACGTCGTCCGGTTCGATCCCGGGATCAATCGCCGTAACCGCCAGGAAGCTGCGCATCAGGAGCCCGGCCGACGCCACCAGGACGAGCGAGACGGCCACCTCGAAGACCACCAGACCACTCCGGAAGGCCTGCACGCTCCTTCCTCCTTCCTCCGCTGATGCCGCGACCACCGGCCCGGAGCGGTGCCTGGAGGTCGCCCCTGACGCTCCGGAAGGCGGGCAGCAGGCCAAGAATCAGTGCCGTGAGCGCCGACAGCCCGAAGCAGACCAGAAACACGCGGAGGTCGATGGTCACGTCTGCGCCCCTCGGCAGCTCCACGGTCCATCGCCGTAAGAGGGTCAGCACCAACTTCGCGATGAGAAGCCCGCCCGCGCCGCCGGCGAGGCCCACCACGAGGCTCTCCGTCGTGAGCTGCTCCAGCAGGTTCCGGGTCCCGGCGCCCATGGCCCGACGCACCGCCATCTCCCGGGTGCGGGCGAGGCTCCGGGCCATGAAGAGGTGCGCCACGTTCACGCACGCGTCGAGCAGGAGGAGCCCGACCGCGCCGAGCAGCAGGAGCAGGCTTCCACGCACGTACCCCACCGTGGTGTCGTGCAGCGAAACCAGCGGCCAATCCTGCGGCCCCTCCGAGTAGTAATCGGGATGCGCGGCAGCCACCTCGGCCTCGAGGCGGTCGATCCGCTGGTTCGCCTGCTCGAGCGACACGCCGGCCGCGAGGCGGGCCGTAACGCTGTGCGCGTGGTACCCGGGGTTCTCGAAGCCAGGATTCGACCACTCGAGGGGACGATAGAAGTGCGGCTGGCCCTCCAGCCGGCTGGGGTGCACGAACTCTTCGCTCAAGACGCCGACGATCTCGATGGGCTCTCCGTCGATCAGCATCGTCGTCCCGACCACCCCGGGATCGCTTCCGAACACGTCGCGCCAGAAGGCGTGCGTCAGCACGGCGATGTCCACCCGGTCGCGGTCCGCGTCCACGATCAGCCGGCCCAGCTGCGGCCGTGCCGCGAAGAGCGTGAAGAAAGCCGGAGTCGTCTCCATGCGGCTCAGACGGAGGGGATCCCCGTCGACCCTCCATAGGTTCACGTCGACGCTCGACGTCGCGGTCCAGGAATCGAAGACCTCCACCGCGTCCAGGCGCTCGAGCGTCGGACCGTTGTGGGAGCCGTTGGTGAGATAGACGAGCCGCTCGGCCGCCGGGTAGGGCAGCGGACGAAACAGCACATGGTCCACGATCGTGAACACCGTCGTCACCACGCCGACCCCGAGCGCCATCAGCAGGATGGTCGCCGCCGTGAACGTGGGCGCCTTCCGAAGCGACCGCACCGCCAATCCGAAGCCCCGCACCACGTCCTTCATCCTCCCCTCCCTCTCCCGTCGTGTCCGGGCAGCCCCCGCGGCCGCCGAT
>Ga0326597_10011080_pt1 | contig 11974 bp, 8 predicted proteins | sample RVTome_12_FD_203789 | JGI IMG/M metagenome (GOLD analysis project Ga0326597, IMG submission 203789) | Soil microbial communities from uranium-contaminated site in the Upper Colorado River Basin, Wyoming, United States - RVT100D185 | ecosystem: Environmental > Terrestrial > Soil > Contaminated >... | reverse complement strand
CACGCCCAGGCGCTCAACAACGCCGGCACCGTGCTGGAGGAGCAGAACCGCATGGAGGAAGCGCTGCGCCACTACCGCGAGGCATTGGCCGCCGACGACGCGCTGCTGCCCGCCCACAGAAATCTCGCCGCGCTCGCCCAGCGAATGGCGCGCTACGCCGAAGCCGCCACGGCCTGCGAGGCCCTGCTCCGGCTCGATCCCCGCTCCGCCGGCGACTGGTGCAACCTCGGCAACGCCTGCCAGGGCATGGAACGATACGACGAGGCCGCCAAGGCCTACGAAAAAGCGCTGGCCGTCGACCCGGCGCAGGCGGAGGCGCATCACCGTCTGGGAATCACGCTGCTGAACCTGGGCCGGTACGCCGACGCCGAAATCGCGGCGCGCCGCGCCGTCGAGTCCGCGCCGGCGCCCGAGAACTGGGCGAACCTGGGCGAGGCGCTGCAGGCGCAGTACCGTTTCGACGAGGCGCTCAACGCCTACCAGCGCGGCCTCAGCCTCGACCCCGACGCGCCCGAGCTGCTGAACAACGTCGGCGCGGCCTACCGCTACAAGGGCGACCTCGAAACGGCGTGCCGCTTCTTCGAGCGCGCCATCGCGGTTGCTCCCGCCTTCGCGGCGGCCCGCATGAACCTGGCCACGACGCGGATATCCCTCGGCCTGGTGCAGGACGCCGTCGACCGCTTTCGCGGCATCCTGGCCGCCGACCCGCGCAACGTGCACGCGTCGCGGCAGCTGCTGATGGCGCTGCTGTACGGGCCCGCGGGAAGCGCGGAATTTTTCGAGGCTCACCGCGATTTTGCCCGCCGGTTTTCGAGCGGCAGGCGCCCGGCGGCCGCGTGGAACCGGGACGCGACCGCGGGACGCCGGCTCCGTATCGGCTACCTGTCCTCCGACCTGCGCAAGCATCCGGTCGGATACAACATGACGCCCCTGTTCCGGCACCACGATCGCGACGCGTTCGAGATATTCGTCTATTCGGGCGCCCGGCAGCCGGACGACGCGACGCAATGGTTTCGCGGCCAGGCGCATGCCTGGCGCCAGGTCGCTTACCTGTCGGACGAGGCGGTCGCGCAGCAGATCCGGCGGGACGAAGTCGATATCCTGGTGCTGCTGGCCGGCCGCTTCGACGACAACTGGCCGCTCGTGGCGACCTACCGGCCGGCGCCGGTGCAGGTCAGCTTCCACGACCCCGCCACCAGCGGGCTCGATGAAATGGACTACCTGATCGCGGACCGGACGCTGGTGCCGCGGCGCGCGGAAGAGCGTTTCACCGAGCGCGTCGCCTGCCTGCCGACTTTCTACCTGCATGCGCCGCTCGACCAGGCACCGCTCTTTCCGGACCCTCCCGCCGCGCGGCAGGGCTGGATCACGTTCGGGAGCTTCAACAACCCCGCCAAGATCAACGAGCGCGTCGTCGCGCTGTGGGCGCGCGTGCTGCAGGCCGTGCCGGGATCGCGGCTGATGCTCAAGTTCCTGCAGATCTTCACCATCGGGAGCGTGCGGGCGCGCTACCTGGCGCTGTTCCGCCAGCACGGCATATCCGAGGACCGGTTGATCATCCCGGATGAGCCTTCCGAAAGCCGCGACCGGCATCTCGCGCGCTACGCGCGGATCGACATCGCGCTGGACCCGTTTCCATTCACCGGCTCGACCACGACCTTCGAGGCCTTGTGGATGGGCGTGCCGGTGGTCACGCTCGCCGGGGAGCGCATGGTGGGCCGCTGGAGCGCCGCCATGCTGCGCAAGGTCGGCCTGGCGCACCTGATCGCGCGCGACGAATCGCAATACGTGGAGATCGCCCGCGCGCTGGCCGCCGACCCCGCGGCCCTCGCGCGCCTGCGGCGCGAGCTGCGCGAGCGCGTGGCCCGCTCCCCGCTCTGCGCCGAACGCGCCCGCACGCGCCAGCTCGAGCGACTCTACCGCCGCATGTGGGCGATCTGGGTCGCCCGGCACCCCCATGATTGAATGGCTGAAGCGGGCGTTGCGCCGCCAGCCGGCGCGGGCGGCCGCCGGCAAGGACAGCGATCGTCCCGGACCCGCCGGCGACGCGTTCGCCTGCCACGCTTCCGGGGACTGGCAGCGCGCGGTTCTCCTCCTGGAACCGTTGGCGAAGCAGTACCCGGACGACGCTCGCATCCTCTACCGGCTCGGCGACGCCCTCTTTCAGCTTGGCCGTGCACCGGAAGCACTGCCTCACCTCCAGCGCGCGACGGCGTTGTCGGACGACGAGGCCGAAATCCATTACAAGCTGGGCAACGTGCTTTTGGAACTCGAGCGGCTGGACGGAGCCCTTGCCTGCTACCAACGCGCGCTTGAGCGGGAGCCGCGTCATGCGCGGTCGCTTGCGAACACAGGGGTGATACGGGAAACGCAGGGCCGGGTGGAGGACGCCATCGACTGTTACCGCGGCGCCATCGACGCCGATGGCGGCCTGCTTCCGGCCCGCCGCAACCTGGCGGCGCTGTTGCAGCGCTCCCAACGCTTCGAAGAATCGGAGAATGTCTACCGGGGCCTGCTGGAGCGGGACTCCGCCTCGGCACTCGACTGGGGAAACCTGGGCAAGCTGCTCCACGCGCAGCATCGCTACGACGACGCGCTCGACGCGTACGAGCGCGCGCTCCAGCTGGATCGCGCCCAGCCGGAATTCCTCAACAACATCGGGACGATCCATCAAGAACGGAAATCGCTGCAGCTGGCCTGCCGCTACTTCGAGCAGGCCATCGCGGTCGCCCCGGAATTCACGCTTGCCCGCCTCAACCTCGCGGTCGCCCGCCTTTCCATGGGCCTGAGCGCCGACGCCACATCCGCCTTCCGGGAAGTCCTGGCATTCGAGCCGCAGAATGTGCACGCCGCCCGCTACGTGCTCCTGTCCCTCCTTTACCAGCACATTGATGCGGACGCGCTCTTCGCGGAGCATGTGGCCTTTGGCCGGCGCTTTGCGCCCGGCAAGCAACCGGCAACGTTCGCCGGCAGAGCCACCGGCACTGCAAGGCGATTGCGCGTCGGCTATGTGTCCTCGGACCTCTATAGCCACCCGGTGGGCTACAACCTCCTGCCCATCATCGAGCACCACGACAGGAACGCGTTCGAGGTACTGCTCTATGCAGACGTGGCGAAGCCGGACCACGTGACCCGGTGGTACCGCGAGCACGCCACCTGGCGCGTCATTGACGGCCGGACCGACGAAGACGTCGCGCGGATGATCCGCGAGGACAGCATCGACATACTCGTATTGCTTGCCGGCCGCTTCGACGCCAACCGTCCTTTGATCGCAACCTACCGCCCGGCGCCGATCCAGGTCAGCTTCCACGACCCGGCCACCAGCGGGCTGGACGACATGGACTACCTGATCGCGGATCGCACGCTCGTGCCCAGGCGCACGACGGAGCGATTCACCGAGCGCGTGGTCTGCCTGCCCACGTTCTACATCCATCCGCCGTTGACGAACGTGCCGCCGCCCACGGAGCCCCCCTCGGCCCGCAAAGGCGGTATCACCTTCGGCAGCTTCAACAAGGAGTCGAAAGTCGGCCCGGACGTCGTCGCGCTCTGGTCGCGGGTGCTGCACGCCGCTCCCGGCTCCCGGTTGCTGCTCAAGCACATGGCGACGTTCTCGATCCCCGACGTGCGTTCCCGCTACGCGGCCCTGTTCCGGGAACACGGCGTCGGCGAGGAACGACTGATCTTTCCGGACGAAAGCGAAGAGAGCCGGGGGCACCATCTCGCGCGCTACGCGCAGATCGACATCGCGCTGGACCCGTTTCCATTTACGGGCTCGACCACGACCTTCGAGGCATTGTGGATGGGCGTGCCGGTGGTCACGCTGCTGGGCGAGCGCATGGTCGGCCGCTGGAGCGCCGCCATGCTGCGCAAGGTCGGCCTGGCGCACCTGATCGCGCGCGACGAATCGCAATACGTGGAGATTGCCCGCGCGCTGGCCGCCGATCCCGCGGCCCTCGCGCGCCTGCGGCGCGAGCTGGCGAGCGCGTGGCCCGCTCCCCGCTCTGCGCCGAACGCGCCCGCACGCGCCAGCTCGAGCGACTCTACCGCCGCATGTGGGCCATCTGGGTCGCCCGGAACGCCGCGGGCAGTTGACAGATCGCAGTTGGCAGCGAGCAGTGGGCAGTGCTGAGTGCTGAGTGCTGAGTGCTGAGTGCTGAGTGCTGAGTGCTGAGTGCTGAGTGCTGAGTGCTGAGGACTGAGGACTCGAGGCTGACGTCTGACGTCTGACGCCTGACGACTGCAAACTGCTTTGCACTCAGTCCTCAGCACTGGTTTTGGCTGACGGCTGACGGCTGACGGCTGCAAACTCTGGTCACGAGCCGCGAGTCACGAGTCACCAGTCACCAGTCACTGCCGTTGAAGGCCGGCGATCCAGCGGTCGTAGATCCGGTCCGCCACCGCATTGAGCGCCCGCGTGCGCGCCTCGACCGCCTCGGTCATCGCTGCCGGCCGCTGCACCGATGGCACGCGCCGCGCGAGCGACTCGACCTCCTTTTCCCATTCCCGGCACCACGCGCGGATCAGCTCCGGCGTCATCTCGACGTGAAACTGCATGCCGAGGTGCGGACCGAGCGCGAACGCCTGGTTCTCGCACCAGGCGCTGGACGCGATCGCCGACGCGCCGGGCGGAATGGAAAAGGTCTCGCCGTGCCAGTGGAACGATTCGAACGCTTCCCGTTCCGCCCCGAACCACGCCGCGGCGGCATCGTTGCGCAGCACGTTCACCCGACCCCACCCGATTTCCTTCACCGGGTTGCGCGTGACCGCGCCGCCCAGCGCCTTCGCCATCAGCTGGCTGCCGAGGCAGTGCCCGATCGTCGGTATGCCGGCGTCCACGGCCGACCGGATCAGCGCGAGCGACGGCGCAATCCAGGGGAGATCATCGTTGACGCTCATCGGCCCGCCCATCAATGCGATCCCGCTGAATTCCCGCGCGTTTTCCGGAATCGCCTCGCCGGCGTCTACCCGGACGAGACGCCACGGCACGTGGCGGCGGTCAAGAACCGTGGCAAAATAGCCGGGCCCTTCCGAGGCGGCATGACGGAATATCGCTACGGGTCTCACTGTTTGTTCACCGGACGGGACAACCGACTGTGCGCTCCCTCTTGACCATTCTTGCGCTGGCGCTCGCGCCCACGTTCGCCGTGGCCGCCAAGATCGACATTATCGCGCTGACCGCCGGCAAAGCGGTGGTCGTCATCGACAACGGCAAGCCGCAGACGATGAAGGCCGGGCAGGTGTCGCCGGAGGGCATCAAGCTGATCGAGGCGTCCAGCGCGTCGGCGACGTTCGAGATCGAGGGCCGGCGCCGGACGCTGCGCATGGGCCAAAGCATCGCCCTCGGCGGCGGACCGGTCAGCGCCGGACGCGCCACGCTGATCGCGGATACCGGAGGCCACTTCCTCGCCAACGTTGTCGTCAACGGCGTCACGCTGAAATTCATGGTCGACACCGGCGCGTCGCTGGTAACGATCAGCAGCACCAACGCCAAGCGCGCCGGGATCAACTACCTGGCCGGGCGCAAGGCCGTGCTGCAGACCGCGAACGGCACCACCCCCGGTTACCGCGTGAAGCTCGACACCGTGCGGCTGGGGGACATCACGCTGCACAACGTGGACGGCGTGGTGGTGGAAGGCAACGTCATGGGGGGAGCGCTGGGCCTGCTCGGGCTGAGCTTCCTCAACCACACGGACATGAAGCGCGACGGGCAGACGTTGACGCTCATTCGCCGCTACTGAATGCCGTGAATGGTGAGTAGTTAGTCGAAGTCTGCAGCGCGCATGCGAAGGCCGGTCTGCTTTCGGCCACTCACCACTCACTACTCGCCACTAACGCATTTCGAGCTATTTGCGCTTCTTCCCCGCCCCCTGCGCCCGGCTCCCCGGCGCCTTGCGGCCTCCGGCCTCGGGAACGAGCGACAGCAGGTGGCCGAATTTCGCGCGCTTGGTGCGCAGGTACTCCCGGTTCGCGGCGCGCGGCGGGATCTCGATCGGCACGCGCTCGACGACCGCCACGCCGTACTGCTCGAGCTGGCGCACCTTGTCGGGATTATTGGTCATCAGCCGCACCTGACGCGCGCCCAGATCGAACAGGATGTGCGCGCCCGTCTTGTAGTCTCGCATGTCCGCGGCGAAGCCCAGCGCGTGGTTGGCCTCGACGGTATCGCGCCCCTGGTCCTGCAGCGCGTAGGCGCGAACCTTGTTGAGTAGCCCGATGCCGCGGCCCTCGTCGAACATGTAGACGAGCACGCCGGCCCCTGCCTTCTCGATCAGGGCCAGCGCCGCGTCGAGCTGCTCCCCGCAATCGCAGCGCTCGGAGCCGAACACGTCGCCCGTGAGGCATTGAGAGTGCAGCCGCACCAGCACCGGCGCATCCGGGCCGACCTCGCCCTTCACCAGCGCGACGAATGCCTGCGTCTCGAGCCGGTCGCTGTAGACCAGGCAGCGGAAATCGCCCGCCTTGCGTGTCGGCAGCCGCGTCTCGGCGCGCCGGCGGACCTCGCGCTCGTTCTGCCGGTAGGCGACGAGGTCGGCGACGCGCAGGATCGGCACGCGGTGCGCGCGCGAGAAGCGCTCGAGTTCGGGCATGCGCGCCATCGTGCCGTCGGCATTCATGATCTCGCAGATCACGCCGGCCGGCTTCAGTCCCGCCAGGCGCGCGAGATCCACGGCGGCCTCGGTGTGGCCGCGGCGCGCCAGCACGCCGCCGTCCACCGCGCGCAGCGTCTGGAGGCGTCCGGGCCGGATCAGGTCGACCGGCTTGGTATTGTCGGCAATCGCGACGGCGATGGTGCGGGCGCGATCGTGCGCCGACATGCCCGAGGCGGTACCCTCGCGCGCGTCGATGGGCGTCGCGAACGCGGTGCCGAATCGGGTCTGGTTGCCGGTGTCGTCCGTGATCAGCGCGAGCCCGAGGCTGCGCATGCGCTCTTCCGTGAGCGCGAGCGATACCAGGCCGCGGCCGTGCGTCGCCATGAAATTGATCGCCTCCGGCGACGCGCGCTCGGCGGCGACGAAGAGATCGCCCTCGTTCTCCCGCTCCTCGTCGTCCACGATGATCACCATCCCTCCCCGGCGCACCACCGGCAGCAGGCTCTCAACGATGTATTCGGATGTCGGCCCAGTCACGAGTCACCAGTCACGAGTCACGAGTCACGCCCCGTCGGCGTCAGCCAAGGGGACTGGAACGGCTGATCAGCCGCATGAACTCGGCGCGCGTCTTCTCGGTGTTGAACTCGCCGGTGAAGGCGGAGGTCGTGGCGATCGAGTGCTGCTTCTGGATGCCGCGCATGACCATGCACAGGTGCTGCGCCTCGATCACCACCGCGACGCCCTGCGGGCGCAGGGTTTCCTCGATGCAGTTGCGGATCTCGACGGTCAGGCGCTCCTGCACCTGCAGCCGGCGGGCGTAGGCATCCACCACGCGCGGCACCTTGGACAGGCCGACGATGCGGCCGTTGGGAATGTAGGCGACATGGCACTTGCCGAAAAACGGCAGCACGTGGTGCTCGCACAGCGAGTAGAGCTCGATGTCCTTCACGATCACCATCTGCTGGTATTCCTCGCGGAACATCGCCGAGCGCAGGATTTCCGCGGGGTCGAGGTCGTAGCCGTGCGTCAGGAACTGCAGGGCCTTCGCGACGCGCTCCGGCGTCTTCTGCAGGCCCTCGCGCGACGGATCCTCGCCGATGTCCTTCAGGATCGTGCGGTACTTGTCCGCGATACGCCGCACCACGGCCGGGTTGTACTGGTCGTTGCGCGCGTAGCCGGCGTAGCCGTTCATCGCGTTCTCTTCGAGCATCCGCTTGTTCAGCACCCCGGAGCCGCCTCGTCGCGCATTCGTCACTCGTCACCTCAGGCCGCCAGGCGTTCCCGTATGGACTTGATGAGGCCTTCCTTGTTGAGGCCGACGTGCGCAAGCTGGATGCCGGGATCGCCCTGGTCGATGAAGCGGTCGGGCAGCCCGAGCTGCAGCACGGGCACCGACCGGCCCCGCTTCTGCAGTGCCTCCAGCACGGCACTGCCCGCGCCGCCCATCACCACGTTTTCTTCCACGGTCACCAGCAGGTCGTGCGAATCGGCAAGCTCGCGCACCAGCGCCTCGTCGAGCGGCTTCACGAACCGCATGCTGGCGACCGTCGCGTCGAGTTCCTCCCCGGCCTCCAGCGCCGGATGCAGCATGGGGCCGAACGCCAGGATCGCGACCTTCTTCGACAGCAGGGCGAACGTCTTGCCCCTGCGGCGGATCTCCCCGCGGCCGACAGGCAGCGCGGTCATTTCCTTCCGGATGTCGACCCCCGGCCCCGTGCCGCGCGGATAGCGCACCGCGACCGGCGTCGGCATCTGGAAGCCGGTGTAGAGCATCTGGCGGCACTCGTCCTCGTCCGAGGGCGTCATGATGGTCATGTTGGGCAGGCAGCGCAGGTAGGTGAGATCGAAGCTGCCGTTGTGCGTGGCGCCGTCCGCGCCCACCAGGCCGGCGCGGTCGATCGCGAACAGGATCGGCAGGTTCTGGATCTGCACGTCGTGAATCAGCTGATCGTAGGCGCGCTGCAGGAACGTCGAATAGATCGCCACCACCGGCTTGTAGCCTTCACAGGCGAGCCCCGCGGCGAAGGTGACCGAGTGCTGCTCGGCGATGCCGGCGTCGAAATAGCGCTCCGGATAGCGCTGCGCGAACTTCACCAGGCCGGAGCCCTCGCGCATGGCCGGCGTGATCCCGACCAGCCGCGGGTCCTTCTCCGCCATGTCGCACAGCCAGTCGCCGAATATCTGGGTATAGGTGAGCTTGCCCCCGCTCTTGCCTCCGACGATGCCATTCTCGGTGTCGAACTTGGACACGCCGTGGTACAGCACCGGGTCCGCCTCGGCGAGCTTGTAGCCCTGGCCTTTCCGGGTCACCACGTGCAGGAACTGCGGACCGGTCAGCGCCCTCATGTTTCGCAGCGTGGGGATCAGCGCGTCGAGGTCGTGGCCGTCGATCGGGCCGATGTAGTTGAAGCCCAGCTCCTCGAACAGGGTGCCGGGCGTGACCATCCCTTTTACGTGCTCCTCGGCGCGCTTGGCGAGCTCGCCCAGCACCTTCTCGCCCGCGCGCTTGGCCGCGGAATAGAAGCGGCCCGACATCAGCTTCGCGAGATAGGCGTTCAACGCGCCGACGGGCGGCGAGATCGACATCTCGTTGTCGTTCAGTATCACCAGCAGGTCGGCGTCCGAGGCGCCGGCGTTGTTCAGCGCCTCGAAGGCCATGCCCGCGGTCATCGCGCCGTCGCCGATCACGGCAACCACGTGGCGCTTGACGGCCGCCAGCTTGGAGGCGACCGCCATCCCCAGCGCCGCGCTGATCGAGGTGCTGGAATGGGCGGTGCCGAACGTGTCGTACTCGCTTTCCTCGCGGCGCGGAAAGCCCGACAGGCCGCCCCACATGCGCAGGCGCTCCATCCCCTCGCGCCGGCCGGTGAGCACCTTGTGGCCGTAGGTCTGGTGGCCGACGTCCCACACGATGCGGTCGTGCGGCGTGTCGAACACGTAATGCAGCGCAATGGTCAGCTCCACGGTGCCGAGGTTGGAGGACAGGTGGCCGCCGGTCTGACTGACCGAGTCGAGGAGAAACGCGCGCAGCTCCCGGGCGAGCTGCTTCAGCTGCCGCTCTTCCAGACGGCGCAGCTCGTGCGGATAGTTGACCGTCTTGAGCAGCTCGCAGGCCCGGTCCGTATTCACCTGTCCCGCAGCCGGCAGCGCAGTTTCGCTCATCAGAATTTCCGTAGCACAATGAAATTGGCGAGCTGGCGCAGCCGCAGCGCGCGCTCACCGAATGCGTTTATCGCATCGAGCGCATTTTGCCTCAGTTCCTGCGCGAGGTCCCGCGCGCGCGAAACGCCCATGGTGCTGACGTAAGTCGGCTTGCCGTCCTTCGCGTCCTTGCCCGCGGTCTTGCCGAGCGTTGCGGTGGAGGACTCGGCGTCGAGCACGTCGTCCACCACCTGGAACGCGAGGCCGATCAGCTTGGCAAACTGGTCGACCTGGGCGATTTCCCGCTCGGCGAGCCCGTTACCGCAGCGCGCGCCGAGCAGTGCCGAGGCGCGGATGAGGGCGCCGGTCTTGTGGATGTGCATGAATTCGAGCTCGGGCACGGACAGGCTTTTTCCCACGGCGTCCAGGTCGATCGCCTGCCCGCCCGCCATGCCGCGGGAGCCCGAGGCGGCCGCGAGCAGCTTGACCATCTCGAGCTGCACCCGCGCGTCCTCGGCCAGCCGGTAATCGGCGATCACCTGGAACGCGAGGCTCTGCAGCGCGTCGCCGACCAGCAGCGCCGTGGGTTCGTCGTACTCGACGTGACAGGTGGGCCGGCCGCGCCGCAGGACGTCGTCGTCCATGCAGGGCAGATCGTCGTGCACCAGCGAGTAGGCGTGGATCATCTCCACCGCCGCGCCCGCGAACGCCACCCGCTCCGGATCGGCGTGCGCGAGCTCGCCCGCGGCGAACGCGAGCAGCGGCCGGACGCGCTTGCCGCCGCCCAGCACGGCGTAGCGCATCGCCTGATGCAGGCGCTGCGGCGCGATTTCCGGCGCCGGCAGCGCGCGCTGCAGGGCGGCTTCGACGTCCCGCAGCCGCGCGTGCGTCCAGGCGGCGAAATCAGTTGTCGCTGTCGTCGCGGTCGTCACTCTTGAAATCCCGCAGGATGCCCTCCTCCAGGACCTTGACCTGCTGCTGCGCGTCGGCCAGCGCGGCCTGGCAGAACTTCAGCAGCTCGGCGCCGCGCTTGTAGGCCGCCAGCGAGCGCTCGAGCGGCAGCTCGCCGTCCTCCATGCTGGAGACGATCTTGTCGAGTTCCGCCAGCGCGGCCTCGAGGGACTGCGGCGGCTGGGATTTTTGAGGCTTGGACATGAGGCGGGAGGCCCGCCGGGGACAAATAAGAAAGATTAACGCAGTCAACGGGTTGCGGTCAACGCGCCCGGCGGCGCGACGCGGCGCTCACGGGTTCTTCACAGGCATCCGATTACACTGCGCGCCCGTATCAGGGCCATGGTGGGCCGCGACGCCCATATACAATAGTTCTCCGATCCTCTGCCATCATTCTGCGCGCGCCCGGCCTCGACCCGAACCTGAGAAAGCACCGAATGCACGCCACCCTGCCCCGGCTCGAAACCAGCGACTTCCCCGCCATCCGGCGCCGGCGCCTGGAAACCGTCCAGGTGAACCTGGGCTACAAGTGCAACCAGGCCTGCCTGCACTGTCACGTCAACGCCGGGCCCACCCGCACCGAGATGATGGACTGGAAGACCGTGTCCGAGGTGGTCGCGTTCCTCGGCGCCTCGGGCGCGAGGACGCTCGACATCACGGGCGGCGCGCCGGAGCTGAACCCGCACTTCCGGCGCCTGGTGACGGCCGCCCGCGGCCTGGGCGCGCACGTGATGGACCGCTGCAATCTCACCGTCCTGCACGAGCCGGGGCAGGAAAGCCTTGCCGAATTTCTCGCCGCGAGCCGGGCCGAAATCGTCGCCTCGCTGCCCTGCTACCTCGAGGAGAACGTCAATGCCCAGCGCGGCGCGGGCGTGTTCGAGGCGAGCATCCGCGCGCTCAGGATGTTGAATGCCCTCGGCTACGGGCGGCCGGATTCCGGGCTGACGCTCAACCTGGTCTATAACCCCCAGGGGGCGAGCCTGCCACCGGCCCAGGAAAAGCTCGAGGCGGACTACCAGCGCCATCTCGGCGAGCGGTTCGGCGTCGCCTTCAACCGGCTTTACGTCATGACCAACATGCCCATCCAGCGCTTCGGCAGCATGCTGATCTCGAAAGGCCGCTTCGAGGAGTACCTCGAGCTGCTCAAGAACGCCTACCAGCCGCAGAACCTCGAAACGGTGATGTGCCGCACGCTCGTCTCGGTGGACTGGCGCGGCACCGTCTACGACTGCGATTTCAACCAGATGCTCGGATTGCCGTTGCGGCTCGACGGCAAGCCGCGCCTGCATTTG
>Ga0326597_10011079_pt1 | contig 11976 bp, 7 predicted proteins | sample RVTome_12_FD_203789 | JGI IMG/M metagenome (GOLD analysis project Ga0326597, IMG submission 203789) | Soil microbial communities from uranium-contaminated site in the Upper Colorado River Basin, Wyoming, United States - RVT100D185 | ecosystem: Environmental > Terrestrial > Soil > Contaminated >... | reverse complement strand
CCTGCGCCAGCGAGAAGGGCGGTCCGTACGATGTCGAGCCGGCGCTGCTCGGCGTGTTCGATGGATGTCAGCGGGATCGCGATGAACGTGTTGAAGCCGGGTCCGGCGGGTCCGCCGTCGGCGCGTTGGACGGTCAGGCCCACGACGGTGTCCGGATCGCGGTTGATGGCCTGCCCCTGAACCGTGGTTGTCAGTTGACCCAGGGCCTGCTGCAGCCGCAGCGCTTCTTCGGATGTGATCCTGACGCGGACCGTGGTGCCGGGCGCAATGCCGGCGGCCGGGATCTCGTGGAACGAGAAGCACCCGCCGAGGTGCAGGGAGAAAAAAATGCAGGCGACTGTGCGCAGAAGCTTCACCAACTCGAGCGGACTCCGTAGTTCTTCAGGTTGCGGACCGGCCGCGGACCGAGTGTCCACGACCGGCTCGCGCGTATTCGAGAATGTCGCGCCGCCAAGGATACCTCGGAGTTCGTTACCCGCCGATGTTCGGGTTGACGCGCTTTTCCTCCGCTGAGATCGGGAAACACAGCTCCCGGTCGTCGGCGAACGAGTCACGAGCCGGCGGACCCATGGCATCCCAGCGACGCATATCCCAGAGACGACGGCCTTCGAGCCACAGTGTCGCCGCCCGCTCGAAGCGGAGCAGCTCCCAGGCCTCAGCCGGGGTAGCGGGTGTCGTGACCGCGCCCATGCCGTAGACGACTCGAGCCTGGTTCAGCATGTCGACCATGCCCGGGATATCATTCGCTCGAAGCCTGGCCTCGGCCCGCAGTACGAGCATCTCCGAGCCGTGTGTCAGCCGGACATCGTCGTCCTGCGTCTTCAGTTTCTGCTGTTGATAGAACGGTGTTTCGCCATCCTGCCCGCGCTCGACCTGGCCCTTGTTGTCGTACTTGATGACCCAGGGCATACGCGGGTCGTTCGTCACGGTCTCCCAGCGGGTGTTGTAGACGGTGAACTCCTTGCGGCTGGTGGTTTCGAACACGAGGTCGTTCGAGACGGCGCCGGGCTGTGTGCTGTAGATCGCGAAGTACGCGAACGCGGCCGGCACTTTCGCCGCATCCGCTTCGGCGGCGGTCCAGTCACCGAGCCATGCACGAACGCTCGCCCTGCCGCCGTACGCCGCGTTCACGAGATCGGTCCGGCTCGCGCCGCCACCGACGGTGATTGCCCGCGTGAACAGGCTGTCGGCCCGCTTGAAATGCTCGGTGTTGGCGACAACGGGTCCGGCATCGACCGTCGACTCGCACTGGATCTCGCCCAGGTTGCGGTTGGCGAAGCCGCCGAGCAGGTAGGCGCGCGCGACGAGCGGGCTGCGCTCGTACGCCTCGGTGAGCACGCTCTTCATGCGGACCAGGCCCTGCTCGGCGACCCAGCGGGCCTGCTGCATGGAGCCGTACGCGCCGTCCCACAGCGCATCCTCGGAGGAGATGATGCCGCGGGGAATCGTGCCGTAGTTGTAGCTGCCACCGTGCCACAGGTCGCCACCCGCCATCGAAACTTGCTCCAGGTAGCTGTCCATGGCCTGCGTCAGATCGTAGGACATGCCGGCGACGAGGCCGGTCATCGCGTCCTGCGTGTTGAGGTCATCATCGGCGATCCGGCCCGGCGCCTCGACATCGAGCGAGAGCACGTCCGAGCAGGCCGCCACGGGAACGAAGAGTCCGATCAATGCGATCGTCCTGAGTCGCGAAATCATTGTTCCAGTCATTTTGTTTGTTCCTCCTCAGAACGTGATGCGCGCAGAGAGGAGGAAGGTGCGCGGCGATGGCAGGTTGTAGTACTCCCGCCGGCCGTAGTCCGTCGCGCCATCATAGATGCCCGTTTCCGAGCGGTCGTTGAAGTCCTCGACCTCGGGATCCAGTCCGTCATACTTCGTCCACAGGAAGAGGTTGTTGCTGGCCAGCGTAAGCGCGGCCCGTGATGCGAACTTGCTCACCAAGCTCTGCGGCAGCTGGTACGTGACCGAGACGGTGCGCAGTTTCCAGAAATCGGCCTTCTCGATCCAGAAATCCGGCTGGTGCGGCTTCGCCGCGATGCCGTTCATCCGGCACTTCGCCCGGTCGATCGCCTTCACGTCCGAGACCGCACCGGCGTCTCCATTGCGCTCGGCCACGAGCTTGGCCTGGACGTCGTAGCACGGGTACCAGACGCCCCGCCGCGCGTTCTGGTAGCCGGTGAATTGTGGCAGGTAGTGTCCGCCCTGGTGTTCGAACAGAGCATCGACCGTGACCTTCTGGCCGATCTGGAACGACGAGCTGAGGCCGACCAGCCGCGTCGGGTTGACCGGTCCGATGAGGGTGTCGTTCACAAGAACGGGTTCGGCCAGCGCGTCGGGGTTCATGATGCGGATCCCGTAGTAGGACGGGAACGGATCGCCCTCCCGTATGCCGGCGAGGTTGTCGGCCTCGAGTTGCTGGCCGGCGAGATCGACGGCCTTCGTCTTCGTGAACGAGACGTTCGCGCGCGCCCGCCATTCGAGGAAGCGGGTCTCGAGCAGCGTCGCCGAGAGTTGGAACTCGGCGCCGTGGCCCTGAACGGTGCCGACGTTCTCGGTGCGGCTTGCCAGGAACCCGTTGGATGGCGCGTACGTGACGGGCACGAGCGCGTCCGTCGTCTGTGTGTTGTAGTACGTCGCTTCAAGACCGAACCGGCCGTTCAGGAAGCTGGCGTCGAAGCCGGCCTCGAATTCGCGCGTTCTCTCCGGTCCGACGTCCGAGTTGCCGATGTCGCCCGGCGTGAAGCCGGCGGTTCCCTCGTCGCCGGTGACCGGCGACCAGGTACGCAGCTTGTCGAAGACGCCCGGCGCCTTGCCCGATGCGCCGAAAGCGCCGCGCAGCTTGAACGTGTCGAACCAGGAGGTCGGCCAGAATTCGTGATCGGAAAGAACGTAGGCCAGGCTGACTTTCGGGTAGACCTGGAGGCCGAAGTTGTCGCCGAACGCGGAGTTGCCGTCGACCCGCACACCGCCCGTCACGAAGAAGCGGTCATTGAAGCCGAGCACCTCCTGGCCGAAGAAGCCGGCGTTCGTCTGCTCGATGTTGGCGTCGCCAATGTTGGTCGCGCCCCCGCCCGACGTGAGCGTCGGCTTGCCGGGCCCGGCGAAAGACTGGGTGCTGACGTACTTGCGGCGGGCCGCGTCGCGGAAGACCTGACCGCCCCAGGAGAGCGTGGAGACGATGCTCTCGCCGAAGCTCTTGCGCAGGGAGCCCGCGTAGTCGAGCGACAGCTTCGACCGGGCCTGCGCATCCGAGCTGTAGAAGCCGCCCGGCGAGCGGAGATAGCCGAACGGCTCCCATTCCTCCGACTCGACGCGGTAGTAGTCCCACCCGATGGCGAAGCGATTGCTGAGACCGGCGACCGGCTCGTACTGGAGGACCAGGCCCGTCGTGTAGCGGTCGCTCACCGCCGTGTTCTCCGAATCGAAGAGATAGCTGTTCGACACGCACAGCACCGTCACACCGTCGCAGTCCTCGCCTTTGCCGCCCTTGTAGTTGCCGTTCGTTCCCCGGCCCACGTTCAGCAGGAAACCGTTCGCGTTGTTGCCGTCTTCGACGAAACGGCTGACACGGCGGGTGTACGCCGTGTTCAACGAAATGCGCAGGTCCTGGATCGGCGCGAAGTCGAAGTTGCCGCGGAATCCGCCATCCCGCGAACGCTGCGTCTGGAGTGTGCCCTCCACGTCCGAGTAGTTGCCGGCGACGTAGTAGCTGACGCGCTCGGAGCCGCCGCGGACGGAGAGCGCGACACGGCTCTGCGGTCCGTTCTTGAACCACGATCCGGACGCTGGGCAGGTCGGATCCTCGAAGACCAGCTCTTTTCCGAGCGTGCTCGAGCTCTGGCTGAGGCCGTACAGCGCCTCGCCCGCGCGGCACTTCGTGAACAGCTCGGTCGGATCGGTTTCCGGCCCGAGACGGCCCTGCTTCGCGATGCCGAACGTGGTCTCGAGGTTCCAGATCGGCGCGCCGGAGACGCCGCGCTTCGTGAAGATCTGGATCACGCCGCCGGACGCTTCCGTGCCGTACAGCGTGGTTGCGGACGCGCCCTTGATGACCTCGACGCGCTCGATGTCGCCCGCGGCGATGTCCTGCAGCGGCGTCACCGCGACGCGCGACGCGCCGCCCAGCGAGATGGGCAGGTTGTACACGCGCACGCCATCGACGTAAATGAGCGGTTCGGGCGCCTGCGAAGCCGTGGTCTGGCCGCGCACGCGGACGGTCCCGCCCGCACCCGGCTGGCCACCGGACTGGAAGACGGTGACGCCCGGAACGCGGCCGCCGAGGATGTTCTCGGGATTGGTGACCGCGATGTTCTGGAGGTCTCGCGAGGTCACCGCATCGATCGCGTTGCCGACCTCACGGGCGCGGACTTCAGCCGCCGTCCCCGTCACGACGATCTCTTCGAGCGATACGGCGGTTTCACGAAGACTGAAATCGGCCGTCGCGGATCCGCCCGCCGCCACCGTGACCTGTCTCGATTCGACGGCGAACCCGATCAGTTCGACGCGCACCGTGTACGTTCCCGCGGGAACGATGGGAATGACGTAGCGGCCATCGGACTGCGCGAGCGCGCCGATCCGAAGCCCCTCGACAACGATCTGTGCGCCGATGAGCGGTCGTTCCGTATTGGCCGCGACCACCCGGCCCGCGATCTGACCGGTGTTCTGCGCCGATGCGGTCGTCACCGCCGCCGTGATGGCGAGCAGGGCACCAAACGCCGAGCCCCGCCAGCCTCTCCATGCTGGTATCATTGTCTGCTCCTTCGGTTTTGGTGACACGTGTGTCGGCCGGTCTCCGGTGATCTCTCACTCACGGTCGATGGCTTGTGTCGGTTGAGTCCGCCCGCTTGTCATGTGGCCGGGACGCTATGCACTTCCGCGGTAGATCGAGCCAAACTGGATGAATCGCGGGTCGCTCGCCGACACCGCCCGTTGCGGGCACAGCGTCAAGAAAACACAACGCCGGCCGGCCCGCAATATTCGGATGACGATCAACCTGTGACCTGCTGCCAAGTACAGGCAGAACGCGGTGGACGGGGCCCGTGCCCCGTCCCCGGGGCGCAGGACCACATTCCAGAAACGCATCAGAGGTGTGGAGAGTGACGCTCTGGCCCGCTCCGCAGGGTCGGTACTATCGGCGCGAGACAAATCGGCAACCCTGGACGGAGGCCTGGTGTCGTCGAGATCATCGAGGTCCGGTGCGGCGATCCGATCAAGCCGCGCCCGACGCCGGGCCCCACCCATGCCGATGACTGAACCGTCGTTGTCCGAGGCGAGCACACCAGCCCCAGCCCGGACCTTCGGGGTCACCACGCGATCCCGTAATCCTCGCCGTGGTGGCTCGAGCCGCCCCAGAACGTGCCGTTCGCCCAGTCGAACCAGATCCCGTTGATCGGGCCCGACGTGATCGACGATGTCTCCGTCCGGTAGCCCATGCGCCGCAGCTCGCTCATCACCCAGGGCGGCGTCGCTTCCTGGAGCAGGATCCGGCCCGGCTGCGAAGCATGATCGCCGAATGAAGACAGCATCTGGTAGCTGTTGATGTTGGCGGCTTCCGCGGCCTGCTGCGGCGTCATCCCGAATTCGACGACGTTGAGGAAGAACTGGAGCAGGTTCTGGTCCTGGCTGTCGCCGCCCTGCACGGCGAACGAGAGGAACGGCTTGCCGTCCTTGAGCGCGAGGCTCGGCGTCAGCGTGACGCGCGGCCGCTTGCCGGGCTCGATCACGTTGTACGGATTCTCCGCCGCGTCCAGCACGAAGCTCTGCGCCCGTTGGCTGAGGCCCACGCCGGTGCGGCCCGCAATGACCGCCGGCACCCAGCCCCCGCTCGGCGTGATGGACACGACCCAGCCTTCCTCGTCGGCCGACTGCACGGACGTGGTTCCCGCGTAGAACGCGTCCATGTACGCTGAGTCCTCGCGGGTCCCGGCTTCGGTCGCGGTCGCCTTGCGGCCCCAGTCACGCAGCAGGTCGGCGAACGGGTTCGTGCCGTTCTGGAACGGGTACGGATCGCCGGGCCGGATGCCGGGATCGTTGTGATCCTCGCGGATCAACTTCGCGCGTTCGCGTGCGTAGTCCTTCGACAGCAGCCCCTTGATCGGCTCATCCGGCGGGAAATACGGGTCGCCGTAGTAGAAATCGCGATCCGCGAAGGCCAGGCTCATCGTCTGGTAGAGCGTGTGGATGTAGCGCGCGCTGTTGTAGCCCATCGCCTTGAGGTCGAAGTTCTCGAGGATGTTGAGCGACTGCAGCAGCACGGGCCCCTGCGTCCAGCGATCGAGCTTGTAGACGTCGATGCCGCGGTAGCTGGTCATCGCGGGTTCTTCGATGCGCACCTTCCAGTTGGCGAGATCCTGCATCGTGAAGAGGCCGCCCTGCTCGCGGACGCTGTTCACGAGTTCTTGCGCGATGTCGCCCTTGTAGAAGCGGTCGTACGCCGCGTAGATCGCCTCCTTCCGCGACTTGCCGCTGCGCAGCGCCTCCTGTTCGGCCTGCACGAGCTTGCGCAGGGTTGCGGCGAGGTCGGCCTGGCGGAAGACCTCGCCGGGCTGCGGCGCTTCGCGCGACTCGCCCGGGTGTGTGAGGAACAGCGACTTCGACCACGGCCACTGTTTGATCCTGTCCTTGTTGGTCTCGATCGAGTTCGCGGTCTGCGCCTCGATCGGATAGCCATCGGCCATCTGGATGGCGGGCGCGAGCACATCCGCGAGCGACAGCTTCCCGTACTCGGCGACCATGGTGAGGATGCCGCCTGGCGTGCCGGGCGTCACGGCCGCGAGCGGGCCGAACTCGGGCGGATACTTGAAGCCCTTGCTCTTGTAGAACGCCGCGGTCGCGCCGGTCGGCGCTACGCCGAGCGCGTTGATGGCGATGACCTTCTTCGTGTTCGGGTCATAGATGAGCGCCTGGGTCTCGCCGCCCCACGACAGCACGTCCCACATGGTCGCGGCCGCCGCGAGCATGGCGGCGGCGGCATCGACGGCGTTGCCGCCTTTCTGGAAGGTCATTGCGCCCGCGGTCGCGGCCAGCGGCTTGCCCGTGATGGCCATCCAGTGCTTCCCGTGCAGCGGCGGCTTCGCCGTCTTCTGGGCCTGAAGCCCGGCGGGCGCGAGCAGCACCAGCAGCAGGGACGGGATCAGTCGGTACGACGGGATACGAATCATCGAGACCTCCGGGGCTGCGCGATCGGGGGCGTGGTCTGCAGCCGGGAGATTCACGAATCGGAGCCGCGCGCACAAGGGTGCGCCCGGCACCGGAAGGCGGACCCGACCGCGGTGGTCAGCTCAGCGGCGGGCCGATCCCTTCACGTATGGCAGGTCCCGCGTGCCCCAGTCGTGCCACGAGCCATCGTAGAACTTCATGTCGTAGCCCAGCATGCGTCCGACAAAGTACGTCAGGCTCGCGCGCGCTCCGATCATGCAATAGCTCACGACGGTGGCCGCGGCATCGGCGCCCGCGCCGGCGAACTTCGCGTGCAGCTGCTCGCGTGGCAGGAACGACGGATTCGTCTGGCGCGACTCGATCAGCTCTTCCCAGTACATGTTGAACGCGCCGGGGATGTGGCCGGGATGCGCCATTCCGCCCATGCCGCCGTCGGCGCCGGTGTACTCCTGGTCGGGCCGCGCGTCGATGAGGAGCGTCTTCGGATCATCGAGCCGGTCGCGGACCCATTCGGCCTTCACGACCATGTCGCTCCTCGGCCGCGCGGTCAGTACGGCCGTTCTGACCGCGGCGACCTCTGCGGTGACGGGTCGGGACTCTGCCTTCCAGCGGGTGAAGCCGCCGTCGAGGATCGACGCGTGGTCGGCCAGGCCGATGAAGTCGAGGGTCAGCCACAGTCGCGTTGCGGACAGCGGGTTCTCGCTGTAGACGATGACCTGCCGGCCATCGGCGACGCCCGCCTTGCGCAGCACTTCGACGATCTCGGGAACCGGTGGCAGCTCGTAGCCTGCGCCGTTCTCGCCGTCCACGACGATGTTGTCCTGGAGGATGAACTGCGCGCCGGGAATGTGGCCGGCCGCGTAGCCGTCGCGGCGACCCTCGATCTGCAGGATCACGAGATCGGGATCCGACAGGTGGGTCGCCAGCCATTCGGTCGTGACGAGCGGATTCGCCGGCGGCCTCGCCTGGGCCCGGGCCCGGCCGGCCGGCAATGGCAGGGCAAGAACGACTGCGGCGACGGCGCGAAAGATCGGCTTCATGGAAATCCTCCTGGTTGGATGCGGTCGAGCGCGCCATCGATCGGCGCTGCGATCAGCGCGCCGGCGCCGGCGTGCTGGTCCGGGCGCCGTCCATTTGCTCGATCGTCTTCGTCGACGGGCCGCGCTGCTTCCGGATCCGGGTCGCCGCCTCGATCGCCTGGCGCCACACGCGCAGCACGTTCTCGCCGGCCAGCATGCGCAGGTCCGCCTCGCTCCAGCCGCGGCGCGACAGCTCGGCGAACAGCATGGGATACCTGGAGACGTCCTCGAGGCCCACGGGCACGGACGTGATGCCGTCGAAGTCGCCGCCAATGCCGACGTGCTCGATGCCGGCGACCTTGCGGATGTGCTCGATGTGATCGGCCACGTCGCCGAGCGTCGATCGCGGCTCCGGCGTGGCCGCCCGCTGTTCGGCGGGCAGCTCGGACCAGGTCTTGACCGCGTTGTTCGTGAAGCTCGGCACGAACGTGACCATGACGAGGCCGCCGTTCTGCTTCAGCCGGGCGAGGACCTGGTCGGGCACGTTGCGCGGATGGTCCACCAGTGCGCGGGCCGCCGAATGCGAGAAGATGACGGGCGCTTCGGCGACATCGAGGGCGTCGTTCATCGTTTCGGGCGATGTGTGCGACAGGTCCACGAGCATTCCGAGCCGGTTCATCTCGCGGACGACTTCCTTGCCGAATCCCGTGAGCCCGTGGTGCGCGGGCTGATCGGTGCCGGAATCGGCCCAGTCGATATTGGACCCGTGAGTGAGCGTCATGTAGCGCGCGCCCATGTCGTAGAACGCGCGCAGCGCGCCGAGTGAATTCTCGATGACGTGTCCGCCTTCCATGCCCATTACGGAGGCGACGCGGCCCGCGCGGAACGCGCGTATCACGGCGTCCGGCGTCAGCGTTTCTTCGAAGACCTCCGGGTAGCGCGCGAAGATCTGCTTCGCGATGTCCATCTGCTCGAGCTGGATGCGGGCCGCGCCCTGGTCCACGGGCGTGTACGGGACGTAGACGGACCAGAACTGCGCTCCGAGCATGCCGGTCCGGATGCGCTCGATGTCGGTATGGCCTTTCGTGTGTCCGCGCAGGTCATAGGCGACGACGTCGTGCGGGGCCGCCTCGTTCTCGCGGATCGCCCACGGCAGATCGTTGTGGCCGTCGAACAGCGGTGTCTCTTTCAGAACCCGCCTGGCTTTTTCCATGTGAGGATCCTGTCCCCCCTGCTGTGCGCTCAGCTCGTGGGTCGGGCCGACCGTCGCGTACAGTGCGATCGCGGTGATGACGGCGGTGAATCTCATGGCGGCGCTCCCGATCCGGGCATGTCGAACGAGACCACGAGGAGCTCTCGCGGATGCGGTGAATCTGGAATTGCCGGGTTGCCGCCGCAAACAGCGCGACCCTCGCCCACCCTGCGCTGCAGATGAGCGGTGGCTCGGCGGCCGCGGGACGGGACGGTGAAATCAGCGCGCAGGCAGGCGGTGGATCAGCGGGCAGGGCCGGTGAATCACCGGCGCAGGCGGGCGGTGGGCCCCATGGTGTCGGTCGGCACGGGTTCCTTCCAGCCCGGTGCGGACGGCGGACGCTGGCCCGTCTGCTCGTCGAGCATGCGGCGGGTGCACTCTACGGGCGTGGACAGGCTGACCGCGCCAGCGGAAACCGTCGAGTAGTAGAGGGTCAGCCAGTTGTTCTGGCCGCCTTCCGCGAAAAGGCAGAGTGCGGGCCTCTGGGTCGACTGTCCGAGAATGATGTAGACGGAGCCCGGCTGGCTCGTGTTGCTGTGGAGCTGGAGGTTGGGCTCGATATGGAGGAGATTGGCGTGCTCGGAAGTGAAGGCGTCGTGCTCGGCCCACCACGCCAGCTCCGCGTACAGCACATCGCGGATGTTGACGCGGGCCACGGCATCTCTCGCCTGGTCCGCCACCTTCCTTCGCGTTGGCAGGCCAATGGCGAACAGGGTGCCGATCACGACAATGATGACGATCAGTTCGATGATGCTGAATCCGACCGGCCGCTCGCGTCGCTGGGTTTTCTTTCTTCGTGACCTGCGTGCCATGGCCGCAATGCAGGAACGGCGGGCAGCCCTGGGGGACACCCGCGCATCGTGATATCTCCACCGTAAGTAGCGGCCTGCGCTATCGAGACCTTGAGTCGGGCGCGGCACCCGGCGCCGGATCAGGACGCCGGACGCGGAATGAGCCGGTCGAGGTCGCGGTCGATGCCGTCGAGCGCCGCGAGTATGGTTTCCACCGCGTGCCCGTAGAATCGCGGTTCGATGCGGTCCGCATCGTCGGTCGGCCGGTGATAGTCCGGGTGGTCCTCGACGCCGAAGTAGAGGAACGGGATCTTCGCCTCGTGGAACGGCCCGTGGTCGGAGGCATCAGTCCAGTCGTCGCTTCCGGTGCCGGGCGAATCGTGGCCGATCCGCAGCGTCACGGGGGCCGTGGCAGCCAGCTTCTCGACGAACGGCCGGAGGAACGGATAGTGGCGGGTCCCGGCCACCCACAGCTCGCCCCTCCCGTTGCGGCTGACCATGTCGAGGTTGATGTCGATCGCGATCGCATCCCGCCGGACGGGCGGCTCGGCCACAAAAGCGCGCGCTCCGCGCAGGCCCTGCTCCTCCGCATCGAAGGCGGCGAACAGGATCGTGTGCGCGGGTCGCACCCGCGCGTAGTGGCGCGCGATCTCCAGCAGCGCGGCCGTGCCCGACGCGTTGTCGTCCGCCCCGTTGTACGTCTGGCCGTTGCGGATGCCGAGATGGTCGTAGTGCGCCGACAGCACGATGACGCGACTCGTGTCCCGGCCCGCGATCCTGCCAATGAAGTTGACGCCGCCCGCGGACGCGTCGGCGTCATCGCCGAAACGGTGGCGGAACCCGCTTCCGACCGGCGCCAGTCCGGTGCTCCGGAACGCCCGATCGAGGTACCGGCGAGCGCGTTCTCCGCCCGCTGTCCCCGTCCGCCGGCCCTCCATCGAGTCGGCGGACAGCGCGCGGAGATCCGCCATCAGGCGGGTCGTATCGATCGTCGTCCGCGCCGCGACCGTGGTGGACTGCGCCGCGCTGTCGCACGCGTAGCCGGACATGACCGCGCAGATGGCGAGGGCGACGGCAATCATCGTCTTCATTCCGCTCACGCCTTTCGTCCCCGACCTGGTCTCCAACCGCCTGATCTCCGCCGGGCGATCTACACCGGCCGATCTTCGCTGACGGGTCGCCGCCGGCCGATCTGCACCGGCTGATCACCAGACGACCGACCTCCACCCGGCCTGCTGGCGCCATGCGTACACCGCCGGCGGCTTCCGGTATCCGTTCGCCGGGACGTCGGGCATCTGCCGGACGGCGGACCGACTCGTTCAAGGCGGGCGTCCGGCCTCGTCCCGCCTGACCGCCATCCCTTCACCACGCGCGGCACGTTCACCCCGGCCTCCGTGGCCCCGACCGCACCCGGGCCGCATCCTTCGGGCCGCTCGATCGTGGCATCGCACGGCGGTTTTGCCGCCGCACGAGGTGTCCGGTATCATTCCCAACCCTCGCACAGGTATGATCATGACCATCAGGCGACGCGATTTCGTGAAGACGGCGCTCACCGCGGGCGCCGCGCTTCGTCTGGGCCTCGTGCCCGGCGATCTGGCGGCGGCCGGCCGGCCGCGCGCGCTGCGACTCCTCGTGCTGGGCGGCACGTCGTTTCTCGGGCCGTACCAGATCAAGTGCGCACTCGACCGCGGCCACACCGTCTCCACGTTCAACCGCGGCCGCACCGTGCCGGTCATCCACCCCGAGATCTTCGAGC
>Ga0326597_10011077_pt1 | contig 11978 bp, 12 predicted proteins | sample RVTome_12_FD_203789 | JGI IMG/M metagenome (GOLD analysis project Ga0326597, IMG submission 203789) | Soil microbial communities from uranium-contaminated site in the Upper Colorado River Basin, Wyoming, United States - RVT100D185 | ecosystem: Environmental > Terrestrial > Soil > Contaminated >... | reverse complement strand
GCGCTCCTCGCCGACCACGTCATGACCCGGGACGGCCAGACCCGCGACCTCCTGATCATGTCCTACGACGTGGAAGGCTTCAACAACGACGTCACGCGCTAGCTAGCGCACGTTCTTGATCGCTTAAAAGCTGATACCGCTCGCTTTGCGCGCCTCGTCGTAGTCCTCTTCGCGCACCCAGACCTCTATCCCGTACGGCACTGGAACCGCGTGCGCCTGGTTATACGAGTCCCGCTGGACCCGGTATTTGATCCCTGCAGAGCGCAAGGCCGCCAGCAAGAATTCCAGCTCGGCGTCGTGGTTCATAGTCGCTAGCCTCGCCATTGGCGTGACCGGACCCCTTCGAGAGGGCGTCAGGAGTCTGTATCCAACCAGAATGATCGCCGTCGCTGCGAGGAGAATGGTCAGAAACAGGAGGTACGGCAACGGCTACCTCATACTAGGGATGGCAGGAAACCCCTACCCGGCGTCGGCGGCGAGTGCTTGCGTCGAGGCCGAGGACGCGCGACGCCGGCGCGGCGTTTCTTCCGGCACCGGCACACCCACGTGCGGCAGGTCGGACTTGCCGACACCGGCGGCGTTACGCAACTCGACGTAGGCCTGGTCCGCGAAGTCCCTGAGGCGGTCGACGTCGCTTCCGCACTCCGAATCCGCCATGAAGCCGAAGTACAGCTTCTGGTCGTAGCTCGTCACGCCGAGGCTGATACCCATCTCCCAGCCCAGCGGGATCATCGGGTAGTGCGCCTCCAGCCGGTGACCCAGCGTGTACAGCGGGATCATCGGGCCGGGGACGTTGGTGCAGACCATGTTGGCCAGCGTGTTCCCCGGCTGGGGTAGCGTCCCAAGGAACGCTTGCAGCGCGGGCGGCATCGCATTCGCTCCGTCGCCCAGGCTCTCGATGCCCTCTGCGACGCGGCGCCGCTTGAGAGCGTCCGTGCGCTGCCGGATGATGTCGAGCCGTTCGAGCGGGTCGGGGACGCCGGCCGGCACTTCGACGAGTTGCATCGACACGCGGTTTCCCAGCGCCGAGCGTTCGTCCTCGCGCCGGACGTTCACCGGGGTCAGAACCCGCACGCTGCGGCCGCGGGTCGTCTGTCCGTGCATTTCGAGGTACTTGCCCATGCCGCCGCCGAGCACAGTCAGGACGACATCGTTCACGGTGCCGCCTGCAGCCTGGCGGATCCGGCGGATCTCCTGGAAGGAATAGTCGCTGAAGGCGACCTTGCGACCGCCGGTCAGCGGCCGGTTGAACGGCGCGCGCGCCACCGGGACCTGGGCATACGGCAGGACCGTCTCGACCGCGCGGCGCATCGAGCGGACTCGCGGCTCGCCGAAGATCGCGTCGACGAAGGTGTTCTGGCGCGCCGCCAGCGCGTCGAGGTCGGCGCGGGCGTTGTCGAATATCGCGTTGAGGAGGCGGGTGTATGGAGGTTCCTGCACCTCCTTCTCGATCGGAGGCGCGGGCGCCGGCGGGATCGAGTTCGGCGATACGTCCATCACCAGCATCAGGAGTTCGATGCCGGAAACGCCGTCGACGAGGCAGTGGTGCACCCTGGAGAGGAGCGCCGAGCGGCCGCCCTCAAGCCCGTCGATGACGAACATCTCCCACAGTGGCTTGTTGCGGTCGAGCATCGGCGCGAACAGCCGGGCTGACAGCTCGAACAGCTGCTCGTCGGTGCCCGGAGCGTCGAGGTGCGCCTGGAAGATGTGGCGGCGGATGTCGAACTTCTGGTCCCATTCCCAGGTCGGGTGTCCGATGTTGAAAGGAGTGGGCACCACCACCTGCTGGTAACGGGGGATCAGGTGCAGCTTGGAGTTGATGTTCTCGATAAATTGGGCGTAGTCGACACATCCGTCAAGGACGGCGATGGAGCCAATATGCAGCGGCGCCTCTTTCTTCTCGAAATACAAGAACGAGGCATCCTGCGCACTCAGGCGCTTGACCGGGCCGGCCGAAGCCATTTATGCGTGCTCCTACCTCAAACGACGATTTCCGCAAATTGCCGTCTGAAACGATGCCCCCGCGATTACACGCATTATATACTATGCGGCAACCGTGCTGTAACGGTTAAGCCCCGGTTAAGGTTGTACGATTCGGGCATAGAAATCGGCAATGCTCCGAAACGACATAACCTATACTGGAGTGGAGAAGCAAAATGGCAACATGGCGTAAGTATCTCGAAGAAGAGTTCCAGGCCAGCTCCACCCTGCCGTTGTGGCGCGAGGCCCTCCTTGGTATCGACTGGATCTCTCTCCGCATGTCACCGGTCTTCCGGGGCATCGGCATCCCCCACGGCGACGGATCGGCGGTCGTCGTCGTCCCCGGCTTCATGGGCTCCGACCAGTACCTCGGCGACATGAACGCCTGGCTGCGCCGCATCGGTTACACCCCGTATCTCTCGGGCATCGGCCGCAACGCCGAGTGTCCCGACGTCCTCTCCCTTCGCCTTCATCAGACCATCGAACGCGCGTACGAAGAGACCGGCAGCCCGGTCCACCTCATCGGCCACTCCCTCGGCGGCGTCATCGCGCGCGGCGCGGCCGTCCGCTGGAAGGACAAAGTCGCCTCAGTCGCCACCATGGCCTCGCCGTTCCGCGGCGTCCGCGTACACCCGTTCGTCCTCCAGACCGCGTATCTCGTCCGCGGCCGCATCGTCCAGAACCGCGCCCGGGAGACGCAGGGCGCCCCGAACTGCTACAGCGGCTTCTGCCAGTGCGCGTTCCTCAACGCCCTGCGCGCGCCGTTCCCCGACGACATGCCGCAGATGGCGATCTACACCAAGACCGACGGCGTCGTCGACTGGCGCTGCTGCATCAACGAGTTCGGCGATGGCAGCGACATCGAAGTGCCGGGCACGCACGTCGGGCTCGCCTTCAACCCGGCGGTCTACAAGCACATCGGCAACTTCCTCGCGGACCCCGAGACGTACCTCGAAGAAAACGCCGCCTAGTCTCCGGCTGGCCTGCATCACGCCGCGTCCGCCGCGCGCGGCTGGGTTAAAAGGCGTTAGCTCTACATAACTGTCCGTAACGGTTCTCCGTGCCGCCCGTCTTGTAATAACGGGCGAAAATCTGTTGAATCGCCCTGCTTTGCTATCCGCAAGGAGGGAAACACATGGCTGACTCTGAAACACCGACCGGATCTTCAGGGACGCGGTTCCTGTTCATCTTCGGCTGCCTGGCAGTCGTTATCCTGCTCGCTGCCTTCGTCTGGCAGAAGAGCGTCCAGAACTCGAACGAAGACGAAGCGGCCGACCACGCACAGGCCTCCGCGCTGATCGTCGACGCGCAGGCTGATGGCGCCGGCGCCGCCGAACTGCTGCAGCAGTACGTCGCGTCCGGCGACGAGACGCTGCTCCCGCAGATGCAGGAGCGCACGGACGCCGGCGTAACAACGCTGACGCAGGCACTGTCGCTGGCTGGCAGCGACCCGAACGACTTTGTCGGCCAGGGGTCGGCCTTCGTGCAGGCGGCCGGCCAGATCGTAGCGCTGCGCCAGAGCGGCGACATCCAGGGCGCCTCGAACGCGCTGACCGCGCTGGCCACCACCTTCACCGAGTTCATCGCCGCGCAGGACACGTTTGCGCAGGACCAGCAGCAACTGGCAATTGCCAACCAGGACGACGCCGAATCGGCTCAGACGCTGGCCTCGTGGTTCGCCATCGCTGCCTCGGCTATCGGTCTCGCCATGGTCCTCGGCGGCAGCTTACTCATCGCGCGGCGGATCACGCGCCGCTCTCCCGCCGGCGCACTTTCAAGCTAGGAACGGAGTTTGGCGGGTCCGTCACGGAGCGAAACCGGGCGGGCCCGCCGGGTAACCACAGTGAGCGCTCTTCACCAACCAGTTGCCACCTCAAAGCCCGGGCCTGCTGCTCGAACCAGCGGCAAGTCCGGCCCCTTGCGGTATATGCCGTTGGGGTCCGTGCGCGGGCTCATCTGGGCGGGGTTCGGTCTGCTCGTCTTCATCCTCGCACTCATGTCCGCAGGCGCTGCCTGGCAGGTCGCACAGCACCAGTCCGACGTTGACCAGCTTGAGTATCACTCGACGCGCGCCTCCCTGATCCAGAACGTGGAAGCGCAGGCGGGAATCGCAGCACTGCTGCTGCAACGCTACGTCGACGCCGGCGGTGACGCCTACGTGGAAGAGATCAACACTCACGCCGCCAACGCCCAGCTCAGCCTGCAGCAGGTCGTGAACATGGGCGGGCCGGCAGGCTTCGAGGAAGTGACGACGCAGGGCCTCCAACTGCTCTCGGAAGCATCGCGCGCGGCCGAATTGCGCCGCCTCGGCAGCGTCGACCTCGCCCGGCAAGTCCTGGAGGACATCGTGCCGATCTTCCGCGACTACAGGCTAACGCTTGAGTCATTTGCAGCGGAGGAACTGGCCGAGGTGGCGAGGCTCCGCGACCAGGCCCAGCAGACCGGCGACCTGACGTTCTTCCTGCTGGTCGTGTCCGGCGTCAGCGGCGTCGTTCTCGGTGTCATCGTCTCAGTGCTGATCGCCCGCTCGGTCATCCGGCCGCTCGGCGCGCTGGAGGAGACGGCCCTCGCGGTTTCTAAGGGAAACCTCGATGCCCGTGTGGCGGTCAGCCGGCCGCGGGAATTCGCCCACCTTGGCCGCACCATCAACACCATGATGACGACGATCCAGGACCGCAGCCGCGAGGTCGAAGAGCGCAACCGGCAGTTGCTTGACGCCCGCGCCCTCGCCTCCACGGACGGTCTCACCGGGGTGTTGAACCACCGCACGTTCCAGGAGCGCCTGCGCGGCCAGATCGCCGATGCCAGCCTCGGCTCACCCGTGGCGCTGATCATGCTCGACATCGACTTCTTCAAGCAGATCAACGACCGGCTCGGTCACCAGAAGGGCGACGAGATCCTCCGCAACGTCACGGACCGCTGCACCCGCGCCGCCGGGCAGGACAACGTCTACCGCTACGGCGGTGACGAGATCGCGGTCATCGTGCCCGCCGGCGGCCTCACGGAAGCCGAGGGCGTGGCCGAGCGTCTGCGTGAGATGCTGAGCAAGATCTCCGTCGACGACATGAGCATCACCGTCAGCCTCGGCGTGGCCTCTTACCCGGAAACTGCCGGCACGGCCGAGGAGCTGATCTACCAGTCCGACACGGCGATGTACGCGGCCAAGTCCACCGGCAAAAACCGCGTCGCCCGCTGGGATACCGTCACCGGCATGACCCCGCTGCCGCCCGGAGAGTTCCGCCGCTCGCAGCCGGAAGCCGACGCCGCTGCAGTTTCGGAGGTCCCGGCCGTCGTCGCAGACCTCGCGGCCGAGATGGGCGTCACGCCGGATCAGCTGCTGGCCGAACTCGAAGGCACGAACGAATCGGCGCTGGCCGGGGCGCTGGCCCGCGTGCTCAAGCGCACGAACGAGCGCTACACCTCCGGCTACGCTGCCGCCGCTTCGCGTAAGTAGCCACACCTCGGCAGCCCCCACAGACCCCTGACAACGAAAAGAGGCGCCTCCAAGAGACGCCTCTTCCCGAGGGGTGTCGCCACGCCCGGGTATCGCACCCGGGGCAAGGGACTGCTATTTAGTTGGCGGTGTCGGACGCCGGGGCGGTGGCCTCGGGGGCCGTGCGGGTCGTCCGGCGGACCGCCGAGGTCGCGCGGGCGCGGGCGCCGTTCACTGCCTGCTCCACGGCCGGAGCCGTGCGCTGCACCACGTCGCGCGTCGCGGAGATCGCGGCCTGGCCGGCTTCCCGGTTGGCCTCGATGACCTTGCGCACGGTGTCGCGGGCCTCGCGGCCGCTGTCGCCAACCTCATCCAGGAGCTGGCGCGTCAGGTCGAGCGCGCGGCCCTGGGCGTCGGTGACAGACCGCGTCGCGGAGGCGTAGAAGCCCGCCACGTCGCGGGGGGCGACTGCCAGGCGGCGGGTCAGGTCGATCGCCTCTCGCTGGCCGTGCTCCACCTCGTCGATCAGCTTGCGGCTGATGCGGTAGCCGCGGTCGTTGGCCGACTTCACCGCGTCAAGCAGCGCGTCGTATACGTCGTTCACAGACTCGAAGAATTTGTCCACGTTTTCCGTCCTTGTCATTGCTGGGGCCTCCTCTTGACAGTTGATTCATCTATGTGCAAAATACACATACAACCAAGTAGTTGTCAACCCCCTGAACAGTTCGAAGTTGGAAATTTAGCATGACAGACAAGATCGAGACCACCAAGAAGGGCAGGGGCGCCCGCAACGGCACCGGCGTCTTCGAACCCCGCCTCAACGGCGACCTGCTGACCTCCAGCCTCCTGGCTTTCTTGCGCCGCTGGAACGCCTACGGTTACCAGCTCGTGCAGGAGCTGGCGAAGGCCGGCCTTCCCGGTTTCGACTCGACCACCGTTTACCGCACATTGCGCCAGCTCGAGAAGTCGGGCCTCGTCTCGTCCTTCTGGGACACCTCGGAGTCCGGCCCCGCGCGCAGGCGCTACTCTCTTACCAAGACCGGGGAGACCTTCCTCGATCTCTGGACCGAGATGTTCGGAAAGTATCAAAAGATATTGCATTCTGCACTCGATTCATTGGACAATTCTCAGCGCACCTCTGCAGAATCCGCTTCCGCGGCCGACGCTGAGGCAGTGATGGAGGAGACTAAGTAATGGCTGGACAGAACGGCAATTCCGCGACCGAAACCGGTGTGCCAGACGTCATGCAGATGTGGCGCAGCTGGCTCGGAGAGACCGAGCGCCAGCTGAACTCCTTCTTTGGCGAGGTCGTCGGTACCGAGCAGTTCGCCCGCGTGAGCGGCAACTTCGTCGATGGCTACGCCGTGGTGCAGCGCGCCCTTAACGACAACATGGAGCGCTACCTCAACACCTTTAACCTCCCGACCCATAGCGACGTTGTAGAACTCGGCGAGCGCCTCAACAACATCGAAGAGCGCATCGCCTCGCTGGAATCCACGGTCAGGGCAGTCGCCGAACAGGCCGGCATCCAGGCCAGCGCACCCGTAACCCAGCTCAGACCCCGCCGGACACGCAAGCCGCGGCCCCAGAACTAGCCCCGGCCCTGTCCAGATAGGAGCCCGACGTGGCGACTGTACGTCAGCCCCGTGTAGAGACCATAATCGAAACAGCGCAGGAAGAGGCCCAGCGCACCCAGGAGCGCATCCGTAAGGGCATCGACATTCTCCTCGCCCGCGACGAGCCACCTGTTGGCGTCACCCCCAAGGACGTCATCTACTCCCGCGGCACCCTGCGCCTCTACCACTACCGCCCGATGACCGACGAGGTTTACCGCGTGCCGGTCGTCTTCGTCATGTCGCTGGTCAGCAAACCCTGGATCCTCGACCTCACCCACGGCCAGAGCTTCGTCGAATACATGCTCACCCAGGGGTTCGATGTCTTCATGATCGATTGGGGCATCCCCCGGCCCGAGGACAAGAAGCTCCAGTTCGAAGACTACGTGAACGACCTTATGCCCGACTGCTTCAAGCACGTGCAGCAGGCCACCGGCGAGGAGGAGTTCTCGATCCTCGGCTACTGCATGGGCGGAATGCTCGCGCTGATGTACGCCGGACTCAACCCTGATGCCCCGTTGAAGAACCTCGTTTGCGCGGCCACGCCCGTCGACATGAACGGCATGGGCCTCTTCAAGAACTGGCAGGACCCGCGCTACTTCGACGTCGACCGCCTCGTCGACACCGTCGGCAACATCCCGCCCGAGATGATGCTGCGCTCGTTCGAACTGCTGCGCCCGATGGACCGCTGGGGTGGCTATATCCGCCTCATCGACAACCTCTGGGACCCGCAGTTCGTCTACGGTTTCCGCATCATGTACAAGTGGACGAACGAGCAGATCCCCTTCCCCGGCGAGACCTACCGGCAGTTCACCAAAGAGCTGATGTGGGACAACAAGCTCATGACCAACTCCCTGACGCTGGCCGGCAAGCGCGTCGACCTCCAGGCGATCAAGGTCCCGGTGCTGCACGCGATGGCCGAGCACGACCACATCGCACCATTCGCTTCCACCAAGCCACTCACGGACCTCGTCGGCAGCGAAGACAAAGAAGACGTCATCCTCAAGGGCGGCCACGTTAGCCTCGTGGCCGGCAAGAACGCCGTCGCGCGCCTGTGGCCGAAGGTCGCCGACTGGCTCTCGCACCGCTCGGTCTAACGGCATGCAGGTCGGCGGCAGCACAGCAATCATCACCGGCGCCTCTTCCGGCATCGGCAGGGAAGTCGCGCGCGAGTTCGCCAAGCGCGGCGCGAACGTCGTCCTCGCCTCCCGCAGCCGTGACGCGCTCGACCGCCTGGCCAGTGAGCTGATCTCGCTGCCCGGCAGGGTTTTCGTCGCCCCCACCGACGTCACCGAGCGCCTGTCCGTCGAAGCTCTCGTGCGCCGCACCTCCGAAGAGTTCGGCGGCATCGAAATCCTGGTCAACAACGCCGGCGTCGGGCTCTTCGCGCCGATCGCCGACGGCAACCCGGACAACGCCCGCTACCTGTTCGACGTCAACTTCTGGGGTTCCGTCAACTGCATCCAGGCGGTGGTGCCCTACATGCGGGACGCCGGCCGCGCGCACATCGTCAACGTCTCCTCGATCGCCGGGCATATCTCGCCGCCGTACATGGGGATGTACTCCGCCACCAAGCACGCGCTGGCAGCGGTCTCCGATTCCCTGCGCACGGAACTCGCGGGCACTGGCATCGGCGTCAGCACCGTGTACCCCGGCCTCACCGAGACCCACTTCACCCAGAACATGCTCCAGGAGGTCGAAGCGCCGGAAATCCCGCCGATCGTGCGCTGGACTCCCGCCGATCACGTCGCCCATCGCATCTACCAGGCGGTCCGCTGGAATATCCGCGACGTCTACATTCAGCCCGAAGACATCGCCGCGGTCCTCGCCGACATCACGGTCCCGCAAATCCTGGACCTCGGCATGCGCTTCTTCATGCGCGCCGGCCCCCGCCAGGACGCCTATTTCCGCCGCCCGGCGAACCAGCGCCAGCTCCCCGAAGCCGCGGAGTAGCCCTTAGCGACGGATTCGGCGCAGGCTGGCCGCCACCACAGCGCCACCGGCCAGGAGCAAGAGTCCCACGACCACCACCCAACCTCCCCCATCACCGCTTCTGGGCGCCGCTCCGGCTCGCGGAAACTCTAAAGGCGTCGGCGCGGATGTCGGAGACGCCGCTGCCGTCGGGGTCGGTGTGAATTGCGGTGCCGCAGCTGGCGTGATTCTCGGGGTCACCTTCGGAGTGATAGGCGGCCCCAGCGAGGGCGTGCCCGGGGCGGGCGTTCCAGATCGCGTTGGCGTCGGTGAACGCGTCAGGCCAGGCGTCAGAGTCGGCGTCGGTGAAGGTGTGAAATCAACCATCAGAGTCGGCGTCGGCCGACGCGTTGGGCTGGGTGCCAGTGTCGGTGTGATCGTTGGCGCTGACGCGGGACAATCGTTCGCCTCACCGACAACGATCGTCGCCAAGAATGCTGACTCGATACGATAAGGGACAGGCGAACCAGGAGCATCAAACGCGAGGAGCCCGACCGGAAATCCTCCCGTAAACGAGTCGCTAAGGCCCACCGTACTCACGCCGGGCGACATCGCCTCAAGGGTGACCCGAACCAGCACGCCGTCGCCACTTTCCGCTGTCGGCGCTAGATCGAGGAGGTCGATGCGTGTCCTTGCCGGGTCGCCGTAGTCAAACCACTCGAGCGGTTCCAGTGTGTTATCGCTTGCGATAAGGGTAGGTCCGTCGAAACCATGAACCCGCTGTACGCGCGCGATGTCAGGATCCACCAGTAGCTCTAACCCGATCGCTCGCAAACCACGATCGCCGACTCCACCGTTTCCTGTGCGCGGAACGTACTCCGGTACCCCCCGCACCACCACGTCCACCTCGATCGTCTCCCCAACCTCCAGCGGGTCGGCGTTACAGAACTCCGTCGGGCCGAGGACGCTGTCGTCGTTGCCCGTCACGTCGACGTCGATCGCCACCTCGTCGACGGTGTCGACGCCTGCGGTCGCGCCGCCCGAAGCCGACAGGATCAGAACGCACGCCACTACGGCGGCCGTCATTGGGATTAGCAGCGTTCGCGTCATCGAGCCCTCCGTTCACCGGCAGATCGTGAACCGCCCGCCCCTTGTAGGGTTGCGTGACGTCAATTTTACGCCGTTTTCCGGCGCGTTCCACTGGTCTTACGGCACATAATTTCGGGATGTTTGGCCATCACGCCACGCAAGCGGCCTCTGTACTGTAGGTATGGAGGTGAACGCGATGCGCACACGTCATCACAACCTCATCATCGTCACAATCGGTGTCATCCTCGCGTTGTTGGTTCTCCTGCTCGCTATGGCGCCCGGTAAGGCCCACTCCGTCCCGGCCGGTGCGAGCGAACGCATAGTCTTCATGAGTTCGCGCGACGTCGGCAGGTTTCACATCTTTAGCATGGCTCCGGACGGCTCCGATGTCGTTCAGCTCACGAGTGGCGCTATCGTGGACGACTACCAACCCCGTGTCTCGCCGGACGGACGCAGGATCGCCTTCACGCGGCACTTGAACAACGACTACGAGATATTCGTCATGAACGCCGACGGCAGCAACCCCGTGAACATAACGGACACGCCGGGCGTCGACCGGGATGCCTCGTGGTCACCGGACGGCACGAAGGTCGCCTTCTACTCGAACCGCGATAACTTCTTCGGTGAGATCTACGTGATGAACGCGGACGGCACCGGCGTCGTCCGCCTGACCAACGACAACACCTATGACGGGCGCCCGGCCTGGTCGCCCGACGGGGACATAATCGCCTTCGAGAGCCAGCGGAATCACAGCTATACGCATATCTTCACGATGCCGGCCGGCGGCGGTACTGCCGTCGACCGCACCGACTACACCCACAACTACAACTACCCGGCCTGGTCGCCCGACGGGCAGTCGATCGCGGTCTTCTCCCGCGGGAACCTCTTCATGGATGTCGAATACATCTACCTGGTGCCGCTCGGCGGAGGCATTCCCGTGAAGGTCAGCCAGGGACAAGGACACTTCCCGGACTTCTCACCCGACGGCGAGCACATCGTCTTCCAGTCGGAACGCGACGGCGACCTGGAGATCTACATAACAGACCTCTCGGGCAACGAGACCAACCTCACCAACTTCGCCGCGGCATGGGAAGACCAGCCTGACTGGGGCTACCTTGCCTCCGGCGAACCCGGCGATATCGATGGCTCCGGCGCGACCGACGAAAGCGACTTCCTGGACCTCATCGGGTACGTGGCCGGCGTCTCGCCCGCGCCGCCCTTCCTCGCGCGCGGCGACGTCAACTGCGACGGTGAGGTCGACTTCCTCGATTTGCTGTCGATCCTCAGGTACCTCGCTGGAGTCAGCCCATCGCCGGGCGTCTGCGCCACGTAGCACCGGTTATACTGGCGATAGAGGCCAACCGATAGCACGACGAGTACTGCACGAAACCAGCGAACCGCGCGAGCGGGCGCTGCTCGTCGCCGCCGACCTGAAAGGGCCGCCCAGCCGAGTCCGCGGCCGCTGGCGCACCGAGGCCTCCCTCGACGAACTCGCGCTGCTCGCCAAGACGGCCGGCGCTGACGTCGTCGGGCAAGAGATGCAGCAATTGCCCGCCTACAACCCCGCGACTTACATCGGCAAGGGCAAGCTCGAAGAGATCGTCGCCAACCAGCAGGAGATCGGCTACACCACCGTCATCTTCGACGACGAGCTATCGCCCTCGCAGCAGCGCAACCTCGAGAAGGCGCTCAAGGTGAAGGTGCTCGACCGCACGGCGCTCATCCTCGACATCTTCGCCCAGCACGCCCGCACCAAGGAGGGCCACCTCCAGGTCGAGTTGGCGCAGCACGAATACCTCCTGCCGAGGCTGCGCGGCCAGTGGTCCCACCTCGAACGGCTCGGCGCGGGCATCGGCACCCGCGGCCCCGGCGAAACCCAGATCGAGACCGACCGCCGCCTCATCCGCAACCGCATCTCGCTCGTCAAGCGCCAGATCGAAGACGTCCGCCGC
>Ga0326597_10011076_pt1 | contig 11978 bp, 8 predicted proteins | sample RVTome_12_FD_203789 | JGI IMG/M metagenome (GOLD analysis project Ga0326597, IMG submission 203789) | Soil microbial communities from uranium-contaminated site in the Upper Colorado River Basin, Wyoming, United States - RVT100D185 | ecosystem: Environmental > Terrestrial > Soil > Contaminated >... | reverse complement strand
AGGAGGAGTAATGAGCAGCAGACGGGATTTTCTGCGAGGATTCCTTGGCGGTGGAGCTACCCTGCTTGCTTCAGCGAACGCCATAGCAAAACAACAGGAAGGCCATCCCGGCCATACCCAACCAGTCAGTGGCACAAGCAGCGATGGGGCGGGGGCTTCGTCCATTCCGGTTGTCACGCCCGATATTCCGGATCTGCCGTTTCGTGTGGACAACGATGTCAAGGAATTTCATTTGGTCGCCGAACCGGTCAAACGCGAACTGATTCCAGGCCGCGTCATGGACGCTTGGGGCTATAACGGTTCCTGCCCAGGACCCACTATCCAGGTTACGCAAGGGGATCGCGTCCGAATCATTCTCGACAATCACCTGCCGGAACCCACCACCGTTCATTGGCACGGCTTCGAGATTCCCGTCGAGATGGACGGCATGCCTTACATCAGCCAGAAGCCGGTCCCGCCGGGCGGTCGCTTCGTCTATGAGTTCCCCGTACATCAGGAGGGCACCTACTTTTACCACTCCCATGGAGCGATGCAGGAAATGATGGGCATGATCGGCATGTTCCTTATGCATCCCAAGATCCCCTACCAACCCAAGGTGGATCACGACTTCGGAATCATCCTTCAAGGTTGGGCGCTACTGCCAAACAGCACCATACCCAACACGGCCGGGATGGAGTTTAACTGGCTGACCTTTAACGGTAAAGCTGGTCCAGCGATCACGCCCATGCTGGTTCGGCTTGGCAGTCGCGTGCGGATGCGATTTGTAAATCTCGGCATGGACCACCATCCCATTCACGTCCACGGTCACACCTTCGGCGTTACCGGCACGGAAGCCGGCCGCCAACCGGAAGCGCTCTGGGGAACCGGCAACACTGTCTTAGTGGGCGTGGCGCAGGCACGCGATGTCGAGTTTGTGGCCAAAAATCCCGGAGATTGGATGGTGCACTGCCACCTGCCACATCACATGATGAACAACATGGCTGACCTTATGGGCGAACGACTGATCGTCACTTCCGCACTGACGCGCGTGCAGGCTCAGAGGCAAATGATGCTCATGAGGCAGTCAGGCGGCCACGGGGCTCATCCGATGGAGCACCCCCCGGTAGCAGAGAACGCCGAATCGGTGCCCGGATTTCCGCAGGATGCCTTCATGGAAATGCCCATGGACGCAGCCGTCGCCAAGCCGGAGAACTACGGGCTTGCCGAGAAGTGGACTGCCGGGATGATGGGAATGATGACTCTTGTACGTGTCCTTCCGACAGAGAAATACGACGAGATCATGGCCATGAGAGGACAGCAAAGGCCCGCTGAACACCAACACCAGTAGGCACAGCCAATCGCGACGGGAGGATAAGAAGGATGTCGGTTCTAAGATTCGTTCGAGCAGTCTTGGTCGTTGCCGCCGGTGCGAGCACCTTGCATGCCTTGCAATTGGCAGAGCAGCCAGTGTATTTCGTCTCGTCTCAGCAGACACAACAGCCTGTGGGCCAGCCGCAGACGCCGCCACAAGGGGAACCTTCGCAAGAGCATTCTATGCCGATGCCGAGCCAACCCGCAGGGGCCAATCGTCCATCCATGCCTGAATTGCCGCAGCTGGGGCCACCGCAAGCAGAAACCACAGGTCCAACACTTGACTTGGCGGAGCTTGAAAGAATGGCCCTGGAGAACAATCCGACGCTTCGGCAGGCGGCGGCGGAAGTGCAAGCTGCTTCGGGACGGCGTCGACAGGCGGGGCTTTATCCCAATCCCAGGATTGGCTACATAGGAGAAGAGATTCGGGGGGGCAGCTTACGGGGAGGACAGCAGGGTTTCTTCATCGAGCAGGACATCATCCTAGGAGGCAAACTGGGGCTGGGTCAAAAAGTTTTCGAGCAGGAAATCCAGATGGCGGAACTCGAGTCCGAAGAGCAGCGCCTGCGAGTCCTGAACGCCGTGCATCTGGGGTATTACCAGGTACTGACATCGCAGGAGACTTTGGAGACGCTTCGAAATCTGGCCCGCATCGCTTCTGAAACCACGGAGATATCGAGCCGTCTCGCAAACGTCGGACAGGCGGACGAAACCGAAGTGCTGCAAACCGAGATTGAGGAGCAGCGGGTGGATCTGGCCGTCATTCGGGAGCAGACGCGCCTCCGCCACCTCTGGACCGCCTTAGCGGCTGTCGTTGGAATTCCCAACCTCCCATTAACGACATTGGCTGGCAGGCTGGATGACAACCTGCCGGACCTGAACGAACAAGCTCTCGTGAACTCCCTATTGAATGAAAGTCCCACAGTAAAGATCGCAGCGGCAAATATTGCGCGTGCCGAGGCTCAGCTTGCCCGGGAGCGACGGGTGGCTGTGCCGGACTTAACGCTTCGGGGTGGCCTCCAACAAAACCGCGAGCTGCTCGATCCTTTACAACAATCGATCGGGATGCAGGGTTTTGCGGAAATCGGTGTCCAGATTCCCATTTTCAATCGCAATCAGGGAAGCGTGCAGGCGGCGGAAGCGGCCCGCGAGCGGGCCGAGCAGGAGAGAGCGCGGGTTCAACTGGTTCTCCGGGAACGTGCTGCCGGCGTGATTCAGGGATACACCGATGCGCGCGCACGAGTAGAACGCTACCAGAGTGAGATCCTGCCTCGGGCGCAGCGCAACTACGAACTCATGCTCATGCGTTGGGGACAGATGGCTGCATCGTATCCGCAGGTTTTGTTTGCCCAGCAAACACTTTTCCAGGTCCAAACCCAATACGTGGCATCGCTCGGCGACTTGTGGCGAAACGCAATCACCTTGCAAGGGTTCCTGTTGGTCGACGGCCTCGAGGCGCCTGCCCGGCCCGGAGAAGTGGATCTCCCAGTACGTGAAACAAACATCCCGACGCCGCGCGGCATGCCCGGAAGGGGGGAATAGAGATGTCCAACACAAGAATCACGATAGCAGCTCTTGCGGCGGTCTTGATTGTGCCAGCACGGCTGCTTGGTTCATCTTAGGGCGCGGCTTCAGTGTCGTCAGCAGAACCGTAGTGGCGTCGGTGGATTGATTGTTGACCAATGTGACCATGCACGGAGTAGGCAGTTGTCAAAGGATGATCCGTAATCGCCCTCGCGATAGGATAGTTATGATTCTGAAGGAGGCTTCCAATGAACGACAAGCCAGCAGGCGAGACAAACCGACGGGAGGGCGAGTCGGTTTCCGGGCAGAGCACAAAAGACCCGGTGTGCGGCATGGAGGTGGCGCCCGAGTCTGCTTTTGGGGAGCAGAGCTATGACGGCCGGAAGTATTACTTCTGCAGTGCAAGCTGCATGGGCAAGTTTCGAGCGGATCCGAAGAAATTCGTAATCGGAAGCCCGGCAGTCTCGTCGCATCCGTCTCAACCGGTAACTAACAAAACGGGAACAGCCGGCAGAGGAGATTTCACTTGCCCGATGCATCCGGAAGTGCGGCAGAAAAGTCCCGGTTCCTGCCCGAAGTGCGGAATGGCCTTAGAGCCGGTTGTGCCTGCCCAGCCGCAATCGAAAACAGAATACACCTGTCCAATGCACCCGGAAGTCATGCGGACCGAGCCGGGAAGCTGTCCGATTTGCGGAATGGCTTTGGAACCGAGGACCGTTACAGCCGGCGAGGAAGACGACAGCGAACTGAAGGACATGACCCGGCGGTTCTGGGTAGGGGTGATGCTCACGATTCCGGTCCTGGCCTCGGCGATGGGAGTATATCTGCCGGGGAATCCAATGGAGCAAATCGCCCCGCACAGCACTTGGGTGTGGTTCGAATTGATCCTGACCACCCCGGTCGTGCTTTGGGCCGGTTCGTTTTTCTTCGTACGCGGCTGGCAGTCCGTCGTAAATCGCAGTTTGAACATGTTCACGCTGATTGCGCTCGGCGTCGGTGTGGCTTACCTGTACAGCGTCGTCGCAACGGCGTTTCCAAACATTTTCCCCGCATCATTCCGCGGTGAAAGCGGAGTAGTGGCCGTGTACTTTGAGGCTGCGGCTGTCATCACGACCTTGGTGATTCTCGGGCAGATGCTGGAACTCAGAGCTCGGAGGAGAACCGGAGCTGCGATCAAAGCCCTCTTGGGCTTGGCTCCGAAAACAGCACGCCTGGTTCGAGAGGATGGAACGGAGAGCGATGTCCCTCTCGACCAGGTCCAGGTAGGTGACCGTTTGCGGGTTCGCCCCGGAGAGAAGGTCCCGGTGGACGGCGTCGTGCTCGAAGGAAGAAGCAGCGTGGATGAGTCCATGATTACGGGGGAGCCGATCCCTGTGGAAAAGGAGCCGGGCGCTCGCGTAACAGGAGCGACGGTGAACGGCACCGGCTCGCTGGTCATGCGCGCCGAGCGGGTGGGAAGCGAGACTTTGCTGGCTCAGATCGTCAGTATGGTGGCTGAAGCGCAGAGAAGCCGCGCGCCGATTCAGAAACTTGCCGACACCGTAGCAGGATATTTCGTTCCGGCGGTCGTCTTCATTGCGGTCCTTACGTTTGCCATCTGGAGCCTGTGGGGACCCGAGCCTGCTATGGCGTATGCCTTGATCAATGCGGTCGCCGTGCTCATCATCGCGTGCCCCTGCGCCTTGGGACTTGCCACTCCGATGTCGATCATGGTGGCTACAGGGAAAGGAGCTACCTTCGGCGTCCTGTTCAAGAACGCGGAAGCGATTGAGCACATGCGGAAGGTGGATACGCTCGTCGTAGACAAGACGGGCACCTTGACGGAAGGCAAGCCAAAGCTGGTGGCGGTTGAATCTGCCGACGGCTTCGATCCCCAGAAGCTGCTCCGTCTTGCCGCCAGTCTGGAACGGGGCAGCGAGCATCCGCTGGCGGCGGCCATTGTAGCAGGGGCCGAGGAAAAGGGCGTCGCGCTCGCTGCGGTGGAGGATTTCGAATCACTAACCGGCAGGGGCGTAAAGGGAAAGGTGGACGGCGTTACGGTGGCGTTGGGGAACAAGAAACTGCTCGAGGAGCTTCAGGTCAGTGCCGGAGAGCATCTCTCCCGGGCGGAAGCGATGCGGGCGGAAGGCCAAACGGTGATGTTCGTCTCAGTGAATGGGAAAGTGGGTGGGTTGGTCGGCGTCGCCGACCCCATCAAGCTGACCACGCCGGAGGCGATCCAACAGTTACACGACGATGGTATCCGCATCGTCATGCTGACAGGCGACAGCCGCACGACGGCCCAGGCGGTGGCGGGAAAGCTGGGCATCGATCAGGTGATTGCGGAAGTCCTTCCGGAAGACAAGGCCAGCATCGTCAAGAAGCTTCAAGGGGAGGGCCGGTTTGTGGCCATGGCGGGGGACGGAATTAACGACGCGCCAGCATTGGCGCAGGCCCAGGTGGGCATTGCCATGGGCACGGGAACCGATGTCGCCATGGAAAGCGCCGGTGTCACCCTCGTCAAAGGCGACCTGCGTGGGATTGTTCGTGCTCGTATCCTCAGTCGGGCAACGATGAGAAATATCAAGGAAAACCTGTTCTTCGCCTTTATCTACAACAGCCTCGGTGTCCCAATCGCGGCTGGCGTTTTGTACCCGTTCTTCGGATTGCTTTTGAGTCCCATCATTGCCGCGGCGGCGATGAGCTTCAGCTCCGTCTCGGTCGTCGGGAATGCGCTGCGGCTCCGCCGCGTACGCATCTAGCAAAGCAAGCTGGCCATCTGTGAGGGAAGGCAACCAGAAGGACGCGGCAGATCCAGCGGATTTCGGCGGTCATAAGGTTGGTGCGAAAGGGGGGACTCGAACCCCCACCCCTTGCGGGACCAGATCCTAAGTTTAGATCGTTGCACTGATTCTAAAGGAACTCAATAACTTACATCGGCAAATTCCCAACAAGTCGGGCAAAATCCGCAACCCAGGCGCAACCCGAATTCTCCCTCAGATCTCCGTCCGGCGAGAGGAGCAAACACGGCGGGAGGAGTATCGGCCATAGTGCTAGGCCGGCACCAAACGCGATCTTGCCTTGCCAACATCAGTAACGCCGCTCATTATAGCCTGACTCCCGAAAGCTCCGGCCACAATTTCTTGTGCTACCCCAAACGCCCTGTGTCTTAAAGAACTTCAATTCCGCTCGCGACGGACAAACACTTCAGAACGCCGCGGTAGCGTGACTATCGTTAGTGGCGCTGTCACTTACCGACCTGCTGGAACAACTTAGGCGAAGCCGTCGGCCCCCCGTTTGCGAAGCGGCATGCCCTACGCCCCCCTTGCTCTTGGCCGTCACTTCCTGGCGTCTCTCTCGTCACCCTCTTGTGGCTTTGAGTCAAATTTCCCTAAACCTCTTCAGCTCGTGTTCGCCACGCTTGGCAGAACTGAGTATTTCCAAAAAAGGAGTGAAAGCATATGCCAGAAATAGGTGTCAATAAGGTTATTCTCATCGGACGAACCGGAGCCGATACGGAGTTGAAATATACCTCCAACGGCAAGGCGGTCGCGAACTTCTCTCTGGCCATTAACGACAGCTTCAAGAACGGAGACGGAGAGCAAAAAGAGCGCGTCGAGTGGATACGATGCGTCGCCTGGGGGAGACTCGCAGAAATATGCGGCGAGTTTCTGATCAAGGGCGCACGCGCTTATGCAGAGGGACGGCTGCAGACACGAAAGTACGATGATCGTGAAGGGAATGAGCACACGGTCAGCGAGGTTGTTGTCAGGCAACTGCGATTCCTGGGCGGGCCAGGAAACGGGAACGGAAAGACCGAGCAGAGTGCCAGCCCGGCAGAAAATCCCGATGCTGACATTTCCGATGACATTCCATTTTGAGCGGTCTGAAGACTCGCACTCAGTCCAGCGGGTTCTGCGAAAGCGGCGCTCTGTGGACGACCGCCGCTAGTTCCCGCCAAGACGCGTGGGCCGCGACCGGAGCTGCCAGATGAGACCCAGCAGGGCCAGCCCTGCTAAGGCGGCGCCTACATAGAAGCTAGCCGGTGGGCCGACGCGGTCCCAGAGCTCGCCAGCCACCACGCTTGCGATCAGCAAGGCGAACCCGCTCACCAGACTAAAAAGGCCGAATGCAGTCCCGCGCCGTTCCATCGGAGCAGTGTCGGCGATGAGCGCCGCAAGAAGGCCTTGGCTGAATCCCATGTGGAGGCCCCACAGGGAGATGCCCACGACCAACCCTGCCATCCCATTGGCGGCGGCGAGAACGATGTCCGCGAGAACCAGCGCGGCCGCGCCGATCCCCAACACCTGCCGGCGATCCATCCGATCGGAGAGCCAACCAGCGGGGTAAGCTGACACAGCGTAAGCTGTATTCATAACAACGAGGACAAGAGGCACGTAGTTGTTACTGAGGCCGAGATTGCTTGCCCGTAGCACGAGGAACGCCTCGCTAAAGCGAGCGAGAGTAAAAACTGCGCCGATGGCGACCACGGACCAAAAGGTCGGCGAGAAGTATCGAAGCTCCTGCCAGCGGAGCTGCGGCCGCATGTTCTGCGGCTTGGAAAGTCCTGATGGCTCTTGCACAAAAAGGGCAAGCATCACGACGGAAGCAAATCCTGGCAGAACCGCTAGCCAAAACACAAATCGGAAGTCGCCGCCGGTTGCCAGCATTAGGAGGATAGCGGCAAAAGGGCCGATCAGGGCACCGATGGTGTCGAGGCTTTGGCGAAGGCCGTAGCTCGCGCCCCGCATTTCCTCGGGCACTAGGTCGGCAACGAGAGCGTCTCGGGGCGCACCGCGAACGCCCTTGCCGACACGGTCTACCAGCCGTGCGATGAAGACGATTGCGTAGGAGTTGGCGAGCGGGAACAGTGGTTTGGTAAGGGCCGCCACTCCGTAGCCGGCAAGCGTCAGTGCCTTGCGCTTGCCAAGCCAATCGCTGAGCGCGCCCGCGAACATCTTGGTCACGTGCACGGTCGCTTCAGCGACACCCTCGAGTGCGCCCACAGCCGTGGCACTGGTACCCAGCACTACAACGAGGAAGACCGGGAGTAGACTATGGATCATCTCGGAGGAGACGTCCATGAACATGCTCACGAAGCCGAGCGCCCAGACACCGCGCGGGATAGCGCGAAGTCCGTGCGCCGCCTTCCCATCGCGAGCTGCATCGCTGAATCGAACCATCAGAATCTCGCTGTAGAGATTGCGCTATTCCTTTTGAGCCTGCCGCTCGCTAGGCGCTCGACCGGATGCCAGCGAGCGAAGACTCCGCTATTGCTGCGGGTGCCAGACAGAAAGATTGTCGGGTATCCTTAGCTCCGCGGCCAATACATGATCACAGCAACCCCAATCAGGCAGAGGAAACCGCCGATCAGGTCGGCTGGGTCCGGGGTATGTCCGTCAATCCGCCAGCCCCAGAGGAGCGAGAGAACGACAAAGATGCCTCCGTAAGCCGCATAGACTCGCCCGAAGTGGGCCGACTGCAACGTAGGAACCACTCCATAAAAGAAAAGGACGAGACCGCCAAACACTCCCAGTAACCAGCCTCGCTCCTCGCGCAGCCACAACCAGACCAGGTAGCCACCGCCGATTTCCAATAACCCGGCGACCACGAACAACGCCACCGACTTGGCAATCAGTGCGAGCGACAAAGGAAACCTCCTTTCTAAAAAGCAATCCAAGATTGCCACTTGGAGATTGCCGGATTGAAGTCTCAGCCGGGGCCTCCGACAGCGGCCCTGTCAGTGGCGATTTGCAGCGTTCAGGTGGCAGGAGGACTCAAGCCCGCGCAACGCGCAAGCCATTGGCGACGGCCAAAAGTTCCGAGGTCTCGTGGGCGAAGACGGCGACAGCCACGGTTAGAACGCCAATTAAGGCAGCGGGGATCAGAACGGCGAGGATGAGCAATGAAAAGACGATGTTCTGCAAGCCAATCCCTCGCGCTCTCTTACCGAGATGAATTGCATAGATTACTTTCTTCAGATCATCAGCCATCAGCGCGATATTCGCTGCCTCAATGGCCACGTCCGTGCCGACTACCCCCATGGCGATGCCCACCGTGGCCCTGGCCAGAGCGGGAGCATCGTTGATACCGTCGCCGACCATCGCAATCGCGCCGTAGCGCCTTTCCAGTTCCTCAATCGCCTTGATCTTATCTTCGGGTTTCAGGTCGGCTCGCACCTCATCAATGTCTAACTCGCCGGCAATCGCCCGCGCGGTACGCTCATTGTCGCCGGTTAACATTACCGTCTTGATCCCCATCTTGTGAAGCTGTTGGATCACTTCCTTTGCATCCAATCTGATTTCGTCTCGAATTGCGACGGATCCGATGAGCTTCTCTTCCGTTGCCACCAGGACCACCGTCTTGCCCTGGCTCCTCAGTTCATCGATTTGAGGGATGGCTGCTACATTAACCCCAAGCTCCTCAAGCAAATCGGGATTGCCGACATAGACCGTCTTTTGATTTACCTTGGCTTTCGCCCCTGCTCCCACTAGCGCACTGAATTCCACCGCATCTAACGCGTCCAGCCGCGCCTCCTTCGCCTTCTTTACAATGGCCTGCGCCAGAGGATGTTCCGAAAATCTTTCGACGCTATACGCCAGTGCCAGGACGGAGTCCGGATTGCCGTTTAGGGCGATGATGTCGGTGACAACCGGCGTGCCTTTGGTTAGGGTGCCAGTCTTGTCAAAGGCGACCGCCTTGATCTTGCCCAGATTTTCCAAATGGACACCTCCTTTGACCAGCACTCCGGAGCGTCCTGCGGTCCCAATGCCAGCTGCAATCGCCACGGGAGTGGACATGACCAGCGCGCAGGGGGCGGCAGCCACCAGGAGCACAACTGCCCTGGTTGCCCATTCCAGAAACGACAATCCGAACATCGGTGGAATCACAAGGAACAACAACGAAGCCAGAAGAACCAAGGGAGAGTACTTCGTACCGAACCTTTCGATGAAGAGCTGAGTCCTGCTTTTTTGTTCCTGTGCCTCTTCCACCATATGGACCATGCGAGAGAGGGTATTGTCTTGGAAAGTCGCCGTAGCCCGAATTTCCATCGCTCCTTCCTGGTTGATAGTGGCTGCAAACACCTTCATCCCTTCGGCCTTCTCTACTGGAAGGGATTCACCTGTCACAGGAGCCTCGTTAATACTGGACCGTCCTCTCAAGATGACTCCGTCCGTGGGAATGGCTTCGCCGGGCCGCACGAGAAAAACATCTCCGACAACCAGCTCTTCGGCAGGTATCGCAATCTCTGCGCCGCTCCTAAGCACTCTTGCCTCTTTCGGAGCAAGGTCCAAGAGCTTTCGGATGGAGGCCCGAGTTCTCGCGTAGGTGTATTCTTCTAATCCCTCGGCGGCACCGTAGAGAAACACCAGAAAAGCTCCTTCGTCCAGCATCCCAAGAAATGCCGACCCGATCACAGCGCCCATCATCAGGATTTCGATGCCGATTGTCCGCTTTTCAAGGAAGTGCTCAATCCCTTCCCGCGCCCAGTGGTAGCCACCCAACGGGATCGCTACGAGATAAAAGGCTGTCTCAACGGAGGGAGGCACGAATCCCAAATGCGCCAGGGCAAATCCCAAACCAGTCAGCAAGCCAGCCAGCAGCGCGTTGCGCATCGGCGGATGGGCATACCACTTGCCATCGAAACTATCTCCCGGTCGGTCCTTCAATACGACTCCTTTCTTGAACCGGGCTAAATCGCTTTGTTGCCGCGCTCTCCCGTGCGAATCCTGACGAGGTCATCAACTGTCGAGATGAAGATTTTCCCGTCGCCAGGACTGCCCGTGTGTGCGTAGGTCTGGATGATCTGAACGACCGCATCTACTAGGTGGTCCGGAATGACGATCTCGATCTTTGCTTTTCTTGCGTACTCAATGGATTCCTGGATCACCTTTACCGCTGCCTGTTTGGCACGACCCCTGCCAAATCCTGTTACTTCGGAGACTGTTGCCCCAGGCAGCTCTTCCAGCTCTTTCAAGGCATCGATCACTTTCGAGAGCATGAACGGCTGGATGATGGCTTTGATTTCCTTCAAGGTTTCACCTCATAACCTCAGATTTCCACTTCGACTCGACTTCTCTCAAACCAGCGGTAGATCGCTGGTAGCACTAACAGTGTGAGCAGTGTCGAAGTAACCAACCCGCCGATGACGACTGTAGCCAGCGGCCTTTGGACTTCAGCCCCGGCGCCCGTGGAAATCGCCATCGGCACAAATCCCAGGCTGGCGACCAGGGCAGTCATGAGCACGGGCCGGAGTCGGGTCGTGGCACCGGCGACCACAGCTTGCACCAATGGCTCGCCTTCTTGGCGAAGCTGGTTAACGTAAGTGAGCAGCACAACGCCGTTCAGGACCGCAATCCCGAATAATGCGATAAAGCCGACGCCGGCGGAGATACTGAACGGTATTCCACGCAGCAACAATGCCAGAAGACCGCCCGTCGCGGCCAGAGGGACATTGAGGAAAATCAAGACCGCGGGCCTGGCCGCATTGAAGTTCAGGTACAGCAGGACGAAGATCATGAGCAGGGCAAGAGGAACAGCGATCAGCAGACGCTGGCTAGCGCTTTCGAGTTGCTCGAACTGGCCTCCCCAATCTACTGTGTATCCTTCAGGCAGTTCCACCTGTTGCTCCACCGCTGGTCGCGCCTCAGCGACGAAGCTTCCGAGATCGCGACCCCGGACATTCACTTCCACACTAATGCGGCGCTGGACATTCTCCCGGCTGATCTGGGCCGGCCCCTCCTCCTCGATGACTTCTGCCAGTTGGCTGATGGGTATGAAATGACCTTCGGCGTCCCCGACTTTGAGATTTCGAATAGCCTCGGATGTTGAGCGCTGGCCGCTTTCGAAGCGGACCTGGAGCGGGAAGCGCCGATTGCCCTCGACCACTTGACCCACGACTTTGCCTCCGATCGCCTGGACCGTATTCAACACGTCCGAGGCATTCAGGCCGTGGCGGGCAATCGCCTCCCGGCGAACCCGAAGGCGCAGATAGGGGAGCCCGGCAACCCGCTCGGTTCGGACGTCCGCAGATCCAGGGACCTTCTGCACTACTGCTGCGATTTCTTCCGCTTTTCTCCGGAGGACATTCAAATCCTGGCCGTACAGCTTCACGGCGATATCCG
>Ga0326597_10011075_pt1 | contig 11978 bp, 8 predicted proteins | sample RVTome_12_FD_203789 | JGI IMG/M metagenome (GOLD analysis project Ga0326597, IMG submission 203789) | Soil microbial communities from uranium-contaminated site in the Upper Colorado River Basin, Wyoming, United States - RVT100D185 | ecosystem: Environmental > Terrestrial > Soil > Contaminated >... | reverse complement strand
TGACAGCAGGCGCGCCAGCGCGACGCGGTCTCCGGAAAGCGCGCGCTCGAGCAAGGCCGGACTGGACGAATCGGTCATCACACTGCGGTTCATTCTAGCGAACGAAGACCTCGACGATCAGCGGGCGGCCAGATGCCGCGCGATCACCAGATGCTGAATCTCGGTCGTGCCTTCGTAGATCTCCGTGATGCGCGCGTCGCGCATGTAGCGCTCGACGGGGAAGTCGGTCGTGTACCCGGCTCCACCGTGGATCTGGACGGCCTCGTCCGCGGCCCGGTTGACCGCCACCGAGGCATGCAGCTTGGCCATCGAGGCCGCCAGGGTGCACGGCTCGCCGCGATCCCTGAGCCAGGCCGCCTTGCGCACCAGCAGGCGCGCCGCTTCCAGGCCGGTGGCCATCTCGGCCAGCTTCCACTGAATCGCCTGGAAGGACCCGATCGGACGGCCGAACTGGTGGCGCTCCCTCGAGTATGCGAGCGACGCGTCGAGACAGGCCTGCATGATGCCGACCGCCTGGGAGCCGATGCCGATGCGCCCGCCGTCGAGCGTGTCCATGGCGATCTTGAACCCCTTTCCGACCTCCCCGATCACCTGCTCTTCGGCCACCTCGCAATTCTCGAGCAGCAGCTCGGTGGTCGAGGACGCGCGGATGCCGAGCTTCTCCTCCAACTTGCCGGGCTTCAACCCCGGGGTGCCCTTCTCGATCGCGAACGCCGTGATGCCGTCTGAATGATTGCCGTTCTTGGGTATCGAGGTGCGGGCGAACACCACGAAGAAGTCGGCGAAGGCGCCGCTGGTGATCCAGAGCTTGGTGCCGTTCAGCACGTAGCGGTCGCCGTGCTTCTCGGCCACGGTCTGCTGATTGGCGGCGTCGGAGCCGGCTTCCGCCTCGGTCAAGGCGTAAGCTCCGAGCCACTCGCCCGTGGCCAGTCGGGGAAGGTACTTCTGCTTCAGGGCTTCCGATCCGAACTTGTCGACCGGACCGCAGACCAGGGAGTTGTGCACGGAGATGGTGACGCCGGTGGAGGCGCAGGCCCGCGAGAGCTCCTCGGTGATGATCGAGGAAGCCAGGTTGCCCAGCCCGGACCCGCCGTATGGTTCGCTCACCGAAACGCCCATGAGCCCGAGTTCCCCGGCTTGCCGGACCACCTCGACCGGGAAACGGTGCTCCCGATCGAGCTGGCCAGCGAGGCCTTCGAGCTCCTCCTCGGCGAATTTGCGCACGGTCTGGGCCAGCAGCGACAGATCTTCGGAGAGATTGAAGTCCATGTGAATCCAGAGCCCTTTCAGGCTTCGTAGACGTGGAAGCCGCGACCGGTCTTGTTGCCGAGGTGCCCGGCGGCGACCAGTCTCTTCAGCAGCGGACAGGGGCGGTACTTGGAATCGCCGAGTTCACGATGCAGCACTTGAAGGATGCTCAGGCAGACGTCGAGCCCGATCAGGTCGGCCAGACGGAGCGGCCCCATCGGATGGGCCAGCCCCAGTTTGATGATGTCGTCGATCGCGTCGGCCCCGGCCACCCCCTCCATCAGCGCGAATGCGGCCTCGTTGATCATCGGCATCAACACCCGGTTGGCCACGAAGCCCGGGTAGTCGTTCGACTCGACCGGGATCTTGCCCAAGGTCTCGGCGGTCTGCTTGACGGCGGCCAGGGTCTCGTCCGACGTGTCGAGTCCGCGGATGACCTCGACCAGCTTCATGACCGGCACCGGGTTCATGAAGTGCATGCCGATCACGCGGTCGGGACGCGAGGTCGCGGCGGCCAGCGCGGTGATCGAGATCGAAGACGTGTTCGAGGCCAGGATCGCGTGCTCGGGGAGCAGGCGGTCGAGCTCGCGGAACAGACCGCGCTTGATCTCCTCGTTCTCGGTGATCGCCTCGACCACCAGGTCGCAGCCGGCCAGATCGGACAGCGCGGTGCTGCCCTGGATCCGGCCCAGGACCGAATCGACCGTCTCCGGTTCGAGCCGGCCCTTCTTCTCGACGCGCTCGAGACTCCGCTTGATGCCGGAAAGCCCGCGTTCGAGCAGCTGTTCGTCCAGTTCCACCAGGGTCACGCCATACTTGTGGTGCGCGAAGACCTGGGCAATCCCGTTGCCCATCGTGCCCGCCCCGACCACGCCGACCCGTTTGATCGTGTTCATCGTGCTCATCCTCCTACGAAAGGCCAGGAATCAACCGCGCTCGACCGACAGGGCCACGGCGTTGCCGCCGCCCAGACAGAGCGACGCCAGGCCGGTTTTCGCGCCGCGGTCCGCCATCGCGTACAAAAGCGTCACCAGGATTCTGCAACCGGAAGCGCCGATCGGGTGTCCCAGCGCCACCGCCCCGCCGTGCACGTTGACGCGCTCGGGGTCGAAGCCGCACTCGCGGGTCACGGCCACGGCCGCCGCGGCGAAGGCCTCGTTCAGTTCGACCAGGTCGTAGTCGTCGACCTTGCGGCCGGTCTTCACGTTCAGGTTCTTGACCGCCTCGACCGGCGCCATCATGACCCATTCGGGCGCCACGCCGCCGCTCGCGTAGCCGGTGATCCGGGCCAGCGGGGTGATCCCCCGGCGCTCCGCCTCGGAAGCTTCCATCACGACCACCGCGGCCGCGCCGTCGTTGATCGTGGAGGCGTTGCCCGGCGTGACCGTGCCGTCCTTCTGGAACGCCGGCCGCAGCTTGGCCAGCGAGGCGGCCGTGGTGTCGGCCCGTGGGCCCTCGTCCTCGCGGACCAGCAGCGGATCCTGTTTCCGCCGCGGAACCTCGACCGGAACGATCTCCTGCTCGAACTTGCCCGCGGCCATGGCGGCCACCGCCTTGCGCTGGGACTGTGCGGCGAATTCGTCCTGCATCTCGCGGCTGATCTCGTGGCGGGCGGCCACGTTCTCGGCGGTGATCCCCATGTGGTAGTCGTTGTACACGTCCCACAGGCCGTCCGAGACCATCGAGTCCAGCAGTTGGGTGTGGCCCAGCCGGGCGCCCATGCGGCCCGCCGGCAGCAGGTAGGGAGCGTTCGTCATCGACTCCATCCCGCCCGCCACGATCACCCGGGCGTCGCCGGCGCGAATGGCCTGAGCCGCCAGCATGACCGACTTCAGCCCGGAACCGCAGACCTTGTTGATCGTCACCGATCCGATCGAGTCGGGCAGGCCGGCCGCGCGCGCCGCCTGGCGGGCCGGGTTCTGGCCGATCCCGGCCGACAGCACGTTGCCGAAGATCACCTCTTCGACCTCGTCCGGCTGGAGACCGGCGCGCCGGACCGCCTCCTGGATGGCGGCGGCGCCCAGCACGGGCGCCTTCAGCGTGGCGAAACTGCCCATGAACCTGGCGATGGGAGTGCGTGTGGCGCTGACGATGACTGCTTCTGGCATTTTCGACTCTCCGGCAAAATGGAGTTCCAGTATAGACGGGCCCGCCGGCCGGCCGAAACCTCGCCTCGCGGGATTCGGAAGGAAACACGGGACACGGCCGTTTTGAGGGGCCGCGGCAGGTCCCATTCTCGTAACAGGACGGGATTTCGTAGATTCGCTGCTTCGGAGACCCTGGCCGGCCGCCCCGGCTCCCGTTGGAAACCGCCCGATGCGCATGCAACTGACGATCCGATTCGTGCTCCTGGCCTGCTCCCTGCTCGCTTCAGATGCATCCGGGGCGCGCGTGCAGGCCGGCGGCCGGGTCGAGGCGCGAGCCGCCTTCGAGCCGGAGCAGGCCCGGCCCGGCGATCAGGTGACCTTGCGCATCGAGAGCTCGATCCGGCCCGGGTTCTACATCTATGCTCCGGACTCCTCGCCGGACGGGGGCATTCCGGCGCGCGTCGAGTTCACCGATCCGGCCGGTCTGGTTGCGGCAGGCGAGCTGCGCTTCACCGACCCCAAGGAGAAGTGGGACGAGATCTTCGAGGTCACGATCCGGATCCTGCAGGGCAAGGCGGTGTTCGAGCAGTCGTTCCGGGTGCCCGAGAACGCCCGCGGCGCACTGCATCTCGAGGGTGTGCTGCACGTGCAGGTCTGCGACGACCAGACGTGCGTGATCGAGACTCACGACTTCGACGCGACGCTCTCCATCGAGGGCGCTGAAGAGGCTCCGGGACGGGAAAAGCTCACCGCTCCCCGGGTGGTGGTCACCACGGAGGTCGAGCCCGAGCAGGCCGCTCCCGGTTCGATCGTGGTGCTGCGGCTGCGAGCCGCGATCGGCGAGAGCTACCACATGTATGCGCCCTCGTCCCCCGCGGGTCTGCCGGCGGACGTGACCTTCGAGCTTCCGGCCGCGCTCGAGCCGCAAGGCGCGCTGACCTGCTCCGCACCGGAGGTCCAGTACGACGAGATTCTCGAGGACGACGTGCACCTCCTCTCCGGCGAGGCGGTCTTCGAGCAACGGTTCCGGATCGAGGCCGGGACGCCGCCCGGCGAGCTTTTGGTCCGCGGCGCCCTGACCGGCCAGGCCTGCGATGAATCGACGTGCACCGAGGAAACGCTTCCTTTCCGGCAAAGCCTGCAGGTGGTGGCGGACGGAGCTTCGGCGGGATCGGCGTCGGATCGCTTGCCCACGGCCGGCGCCGGCGACCGGCCGCCTCCGCCCCCCCGCGGCGGAGGCGGCCGGGACCTCGACACGATTCCGCTCTCGGCGTTCCTGTTCCTGGCGGTCTTCTGGGGACTGATCACCCTGCTGATGCCATGTACCTATCCGATGATCCCGATCACGATCTCGTTCTTCACGAAGCAGGCGATCGCCCGGGAGGGGCGGGTGCTGCCGCTCGCGGCCGCCTACGGCGCCGGCATCGTGCTGGTCTTCATCCTGATCGGCGTGGTGCTCGGCGCGCCGATCATCAGCTTCGCCCAGCACCCGGTGACGAACCTGGTGATCGGCGCGTTGTTCCTGTTCTTCGCGCTGGTGCTGTTCGGAGCGATCGACCTGCAGCCGCCCCGCTTCCTGATGGCGGCGGCCGGCAAGGCGTCGACGCAGAGCGGCCTGACCGGCGTGTTCCTGATGGGCACGACCCTGGTCGTGACCTCGTTCACCTGCACCGCGCCGTTCGTGGGCTCCCTGCTGAGCGTGGGCGCGGGCGACGGCGACATGTTCCGGATCGTGCTCGGCATGGGCGTCTTCGGGCTCACCATGGCGATCCCCTTCGTGCTGCTCTCGCTGGTCCCCGGCCGTCTGCAGCGGATGCCCCGGGCCGGCGAGTGGATGCACGTGCTGAAGGTCTTCCTGGGCTTCGTCGAACTGGCCGCGGCGCTCAAGTTCCTGTCGAACTCGGATCTGGTCTGGAACTGGCAGGTGCTCTCGCGGGAGCTGTTCCTCGTGCTCTGGTTCGGGATCTTCCTGGTCGCGGCGCTGTTCCTGTTCGGGCTCATCCGCCTGAAGGGCGAGAGCGAGCGCGAGATCGGGCCGATCCGCATGGTCTCCGCCACCGCCACGTTGCTGTTCGCGCTGTACTGCGGGATGGGCGCCCGGGGATACGTGCTGGACGACATCATGACCGCGATCGTCCCGAACTACTCGCACGCCCGGCTGTCGGGCTTCGGAGCGGCCGGCCGGACGGCGCCCTCCAGCCACAGCATCGTCAAGGACGACTACGAGCAAGCTCGCGAGCTGGCGCTGGCCGAGGACAAGCTCCTGCTCGTGAACTTCACCGGCCACACCTGAGTGAACTGCCGGAAGATGGAAGAAAAGGTCTTCCATCGCGCGGCGGTCGCCGCGGAACTCGAACGATTCGTCGAGGCGCGCCTGCATACCGACAGCGGCGATCCGGTGAAGCGGGCGGAATTCAAGGCGCTCGAGGAGCGGCTGGCGCACACCACGGCCAATCCGGTCTACGTTACCCAGGATCCGGCAACGATGGCCACGCTCGGCCTGTTCGAGGGCGCCACCCTGACGGACGACACTCCCTTCATCGAGTTCCTGCGCGCTGCGCGGGCGGCTCCGCCGGAGTGAAGCGGCCGCCGGCCGGCGGTTCGGTGGGAATCCCCCCTGTCGACTTATTCGTCCCCAATTCGTCCCCGATTCGTCCAATGACACAAGCGGCGGTAAATAGGGGACAAACAGCGTTCTGGGCCGGACGGGCCGTCTCTACCATGGACCTTTTCGTGGGGCTCGCGGGCGAGCCCGCTCCACTTCCAGTCCGGAGGCGCCGCCGGTGAAGGCGACCTTGTTGCTCTCGCTGGCTCTGATGGCGGCCTTCCAGATCGCCCTCTTCGCCGTTTCTCTCCAGGACGACCCGCCGGGCGTTGCTGAGGACGAGCGGGCCGCGCCTCCCACGACCGACGTGCCCCAGGACACGTGCGCCACCCTGAAGTGCCACGGGGAACAGAAGCGGCATCGTTTCCTTCACGGGCCGCTCTATATCGACGCCTGCAACAGCTGCCACGAGCTGGTCGAGGCAGAGCGGCACACCTATCGACTGTCCCGCGAACCGGAACAGCTCTGCGTGCACTGCCACGAAATCACGGTCGACAAGGATGAGTTCCTTCACGCCCCGTTGAAGTCGGGGGAGTGCCTCTCCTGCCACGACCCGCACGGCGGGCAACAACGCCGGCTTCTGCGCGACGGAGAATCGGGGGCGATGTGCGCCACCTGTCACGGAGACATCACCGACGGCAGTCTGCTGGTGCATGGCGCCCTGGCCGAGGGAGCCTGCAGCTCCTGCCATGAAGCGCACACGGCCGACAACCGTCAACTGCTCGTGGCGAACGGCCGGGAACTCTGCCTGGGCTGCCACCAGGGCGTGGGGATCGAGCTGGAAATGTCGAACGTGACCCACCCGCCGGCCAAGACCGATTGCCTGCTCTGCCACGACCCGCATGCCACCGACAGTGTGGCGCTGCTCAAGACCGATACGGTGGCGCTCTGCACCGAGTGCCACCAGGACATCGGCCGGCGGCTCGAGACGTCCGTCGTCCAGCACGCCGCGGTCACGACCGAGCGCGGTTGCCTGAACTGCCACCGCCCGCATTCCAGCACTCACGGCCGCCTGCTCCGCGAGGAGCCGATCAGGCTCTGCATGGAGTGCCATGATCGCCCGATCGAGCGCGACGACGGCGGAACGATCGAGGACATGCGCTCGCTGCTGCTCGGCAAGCTGGTGCTGCATGAGCCGGTGGCGCGCGGAGACTGCGTGGCCTGCCACGAGATCCACGGCGGCGGGCACGAGCGCCTGCTGGCCCGCGAGTACTCCACCGAGATGTACAACCCGCTCGAGGACGCGACCTACGGGCTCTGCTTCAGCTGCCATGATCGCCAGCTCGTGATGTTGGAGCGAACCGAAGCGGTCACGTCGTTTCGAAACGGCGATCGGAATCTGCACTTCGCGCACGTGAACCGGGAGCAGAAGAGCAGGTCCTGCCATATCTGCCATGATCCCCACGGCGCCAACCGCCCGCATCAGCTGCGCGATTGGGTGCCCTTCGGTCCCGATGACTTTCCCCTGCAGATCGCCTGGGAAGCCCGGCCCGACGGGGGCACCTGTGCCGCCGGTTGCCACATGCCGCTGCAATACAACCGCGTCCATCCGGTGACCTACCCGGACAAGTTGCCGCCCGGCACGGTGCCCTCGAACCTCAAGATCGGCGTCAAGGAGAAGGCCCGGGACGACTCACAGGACGACTCACAGGACGACTCACAGGACGACTCCAAGGAGGAGCACCCGCCGCCCCCGTCTGAAGAATCGAGGAAGTCTGGAGGAATCCGTTGACCGCAACCCGCACCGGCTCTGCAAAATGGCCCGCAACTCGCCCCCTGATCGAGATTCGCCGACGATGAATGCGCTGCAAAAAACCCTGGCTCCGCTCGTTCTCCTCATGCTCCTGCCCGGTCCTTTCAGCCGAGCCGCCGGCGACCTGAGGAACCTCGAACCGGGCGAACCGCTGCCCGAGTTCGAATTGCTCGGTCCGGGAGGGATCCAGTACACCCGGGCCCAGCTGGCCGGCAAGGTCGGCCTGCTCGTGTTCGTGGCCGCCGAACAACGCGACTCGGAGCGGGCCGCGATCGATGCCCAGCGGCTGGTCGCGAAGTACGGCGCCAGCGAGGTCCTGCTGCTGTTCATCACCACGGATCTATCGCAGCGCCGGTACTTCGAGAAATTCCGCCAGACCGCGAACATCAAGGCGCCGCTCCTCTTCGACAACGGGCGGGTGTTCCAGGAAGGGCTGGGCGTGACCAGGCTGCCGGCCACCGTGCTGACCGACCGGCAGGGCCGGCTGACCCACTCGCTGACCGGACACGAGGCGAACCACCTGCCGCTCCTCGACCTGTACTTGCGGCACTCGCTGGGCCAGATCGATCTGGCCGGTCTGGAAGCGGAACTGAAAGTCCGCGCGTTCAGCCTGGGCGCCTACGAAGCCCGGCCCGACCAGGTCCGCAAGGTCGCTCTGGGCGCGCCCATGCCGGCCTTTTCCCTGACCACCCTGGACGGCGAGACGCTTTTCAGCAGCTCGCTCGAGGGACAGGTGGTGGTGCTGGTCTATCTGGCGGCGGGACAGCGCAACTCCGAGAAGGCCGTGGAGGAGGCGGACGAGGTCCTGAACCGCCTGAACCTCATGGAAGCCGGCGATGTGCGGCTGCTCTTCGTCACCGCCGATGCCGGCCAGCGCGACCAACTGGCCGCGTTCCTGAAGGAGGCCGACATCGAGCGGACGCTGGCGTTCGATGAGCAACGGACACTGTACGGCGAGCTCGGCCTGGTCGTCTTTCCGACCACCCTGCTGATCGATCGGGCCGGCCGTCTGGCTCACGTGATTTCCACGCGGCGAACCAGCTACTCGTACGTGCTCGACGCGTACGTGCGCCACACCCTGGGCCTCCTGGATGATGACGGCCTCCGCGAGCAGCTCTCGGCCCACAACGTCGGCCTGGCCTCGCCCGAGTCGATCGCCGCGCGGCACAAGGCGGTGGCCCGCCTGCTCCTGGACAAGGGGCTGACCGACGGCGCCCGGCGCGAATTGGAGAAGGCGCTGGAGCTCGATCCGGACAACGCGCAGATCCGGCTCGACCTGGCGGATCTCTTCCTGAACAGTCAGGCACTCGATGAATGCCTCGAGATCGTCGATGCGGTTCTCCTGGAGGATCCGGACCACCGGCGGGCGCTGCTCCTGCGGGGCATCGCCCTGTTCGAGAACGGCCAGCTGGAGGAGGCTCGCTCGGTGCTCGAGAGCGCCCTGGTGCTGAATCCGGATCCCGTGCGGGCCTACTACTATCTGGGGCGCGTGTACGAGGAGCGAGGGGAGCTTTCGACCGCCATCCAGCGGTATCGCGAGGCGCTCGAACGGACGCTCTCCAGGCGGTGAGACCCCGCTACCTCGACGAGTTGTCGTAGCTCTGCACCTCGTGGCAGGCGCTGGTGCAGCTGCCGCCCGTCCCGGTCTTCACGTAGTTGATCGGCATGGGCCAGCGGCCCGGGCCGAAGGGGAAGCTCGCGCGCACGAGCCGCGGCTTCGAGCTGCCGTGCGACTCGTGGCAGATGTCGCAGGTGCGGCCCTTCTCGCGGTTGACATGGACGTAGTGCAGATTGCGCTCGCCGTCCCGGAACCAGGTGAACCTGCTGTTCTTGAGCTCGATCAAGGCCCGGTCGTGGCACTGGAAACACAGCTCGTAGGTCGTTTCCGAGAATTCCGCATACGCCTGGTCTGGATAGCGGTCGCGCAGGAGCGCCCGCTGGGGTGAGAAGTGGGCCAGGTGGCAAACCCGGCAGTTGCCCTGGAGCAGCGGGCCATGGAGGACCTCTGAGTCCAGCAGGACGCGCTCCATGTCCGGAATCCGCCCGCCGTCGTCCCTGGTGATCGGCTCATCGTGGCAAGAGAGACACAGCGACACGCCGAGATCCTTGAGCAAAGCGTCATAGATGCTCGCGTGCGGCGAGTGGCAGTACACGCAGGAATCCTCCTGCTCGAATGCCTTGTGCATCGTCACCGCCTCATCGAGATCGTCGAAGGTGCTCTCGTGACAGCGCCGGCAGGTGGCCTTGACCGATTGCTTGAGCAGCGGCGCATGGACGCTGCCATGCGGATCGTGGCACGCGCCGCACCCCTCCTCCAGCAATGCCGAGTGGACGTGCGCCACGGTGGGCACCGTCCCGAAGAACCCCGGCAGGAACTCGCGATACTCCACATGGCAGCTGGCACAAAGCTCCGACTCGGAGCGCTTCAGCAGGAAAGGGTGCTCGGAGGCGTGCGGATCATGACACGCCGTGCAATCGCCCTCAGCGGCCGGCAGATGCGAAGCGGTCGCCACCACCGCGGCGTGACAGGTCTGACAGAGCGAGCGAACCGAATCGGCGTTGATCAGATTCTTGCTCGAGCCGCCGTGCGGATCGTGGCAATCGGTGCACTGGGCGTTGCCGTATGGATCGTGAACCACCGCCGCCTGAGCCTCCTCCTCGTGACACGAGAAGCAGTGCGACTCCGCGGCCGGCTCGAACCGGTGCTCCTCCAGCGGAGCGTTCGACAGGTGGCAGCGCAGGCAGGCTCCCTGGGAGACCGGGCCGTGGACCCAACGGGTGCGGGTGAGCTGCTGATGGCAGCCGGAGGTCAGGCAGTCGGGACCGTATTCATGGGAGGTCAGGTCGGCCACGGCCGTCCTTGCCGGCCCCAGCGAACCGCCGTCTGACGTGGATCCGCCCGGTTCCTCCGCGCCCTTCGGGTCGCGGCCGCAGGCCGGGAGCAGCAGCAGCACCAGCATCGCGAAGCGGCTCCGGACGCCGTGGCCGGGTCGAACGGCCGGTTCGATGATCACCACTTGCCGAGTTCCATACCTGCTGCGCGCTTCGAGAAGACGTGCCGTGGGGGCCAGAGCCTCTTCATTCGGAGATTCGTTCGGGTAATCTAGCCACGTCGGCCGCGGACGCACGCACCGACTCGCCCTTTCCTCATCCCTTTCTCGCCGGCGGCCCATCGGACATGAACAGAATCGTTGCCTTCCTGCGCCTGATCGCCCAGAGCAAGATTTCCCTGCTCGGGGCGGCGCTGACCACCTCGGCCATCCTGGGTGACATCATCCTGATCGTCGGCGAGATCTTCTTCTTCGAGACCAACCCCTACATCGGGATCGTGGTCTACGTGGTCTTCCCGGCCATCGCGGTGTTCGGCCTGCTGGTGATCCCCGCGGGAGTGGCCTGGAAGGCCAAGCGGCGGGGCGCCAGGACGCTGAAGGAGGGCATCGCCGCGCTCAAGGTGCGCAGCGTCAAGCAGGTGCTGACCGTCGTCTTCGCGCTGAGCATGGTCAATCTGGTGATCTTCGCGTCGGTCGGCTACCGCAGCATTCACTTCATGGAATCGCCCGAGTTCTGCGGCACGCTGTGCCATGAACCGATGCGCGCCGAGTACGAGGCGTACGTGCGCTCGCCCCATTCGAGCATTCCCTGCGTCGACTGCCACGTCGGTTCGGGGGTGAGCTGGCTGATCAAGTCGAAGCTGGACGGCACGAGGCAGCTCCTGGCCATGCTGAAGAAGGACTATGCCCGCCCGATCCCGACCCCGCTGCACAACCTGCGCCCGGCCCGCGACGTGTGCGAGGTCTGCCATCGCCCAGAGAACTTCCACGGCAATCTGATCAAGGTCATCCAGACGTTCGAGCCCGACGAGGAGAATACGCGCCACTATACCGTCCTCAATCTGCGCGTGGGCGGCGGCACGTCGGAGGACCGCAAGGCCCGCGGCATCCACTGGCACGTGAGCGACCAGCACTACATCCGCTACTATGCCACCGACGACAAACGCGAGAACATCGTCTGGGTCGAGCAGGTCAACGACGACGGCACGACCCGCGTCTGGCGACGTCCCGGAAGTGAACTGCCGGACGGGCAGGTTGCCGACGAGGCCCTGAGGCGCATGGACTGCGTGGACTGCCACAACCGGCCGACCCACATCTACAGACCTCCTGACAAGGCCTTGAACGAACAGCTCGAGCTCGGCGGAGTCGACCCGAGCATTCCCTGGATCCGGAAGCTGGCCGAGGAGCTGATCACCGAGCAGTACGCCAGCGCGCAGGCGGCCGAGGAAGGCATC
>Ga0326597_10011074_pt1 | contig 11979 bp, 15 predicted proteins | sample RVTome_12_FD_203789 | JGI IMG/M metagenome (GOLD analysis project Ga0326597, IMG submission 203789) | Soil microbial communities from uranium-contaminated site in the Upper Colorado River Basin, Wyoming, United States - RVT100D185 | ecosystem: Environmental > Terrestrial > Soil > Contaminated >... | reverse complement strand
GCATGGCTCACGGCAGCATTAGGGCTGCGTTACAGCGGCGGCCGTCCGGGTTATCGGATCATCGCCGATGAACTTGGTGACTGGCGGGGCTTTACCCGCAGAGAGATCGAGGAGGATGGCGCGCCCCGACGAGAGGTGTCCGAGGCGAGCCTGATCGTCCGCGAGCTGACTGGTCATCGCTATTGGGGTGAAGACGTAGCGGAGCGGGTGCGCGCGACGAACAGCGCGATTACCGAGCTTGAGGAGCGAGAGGCGCAATCGCTAGGGCGGGACTGGTTGCTCCGCGAAGAGACGCGCCGCTACCAGCAGTGGGCGCAACTGGTTGTGGACTACTTACGAGACCGAATCGGGGCAGATCGTCAGTTTGAGTTCGAGGCGACGCCGGAAACAGGCACCCCTCTTCTCGACCGCGTTGAGTCCAAGACGAGGCTCTTAAGCGCGTGGATCGGGGAGTTCCGCGCGATAGCTAATCAGCGATGAGTGCCTCGTACGTCATCGGGTCGGCGGTCACGAGCACGCGCAGGGTGTCGCGGAAGAGGTGCGGATTGTCACGGTTGTTAAAGCGCCACTCAAACTCATCGAGGTAGGCCGGAAGATGCTTCTCGGACAACTGATGGTAGGAACCGACGACGCCGCGCTTGAACAGGCTCCACGCGCTCTCGGCGGTGTTGGTGTGCACCTGACCACGTACCCATTCCTCGGCGCGGTGGTTGACCGTCTCGTGCGGCGTGTCCGCGTCTCCGATGCCCCGATACGCGGGCCACTCGTCGGTGTAGATCGCCTCGGCGTTGTCGGCGACCTCGGCCTTGATGAAGCCGTGCAGCGTTCGCCGGTCGGCGCGCTTGTCCACGCGGAGCCTGATCTGTCCGTCGCGGGAGACGGCACCGAGCACCATCGTCTTGTTGCCCCGGTAGCCTCGGCCCTTCCCGCGCGCCTTACCGCCGACGTACGTCTCATCGACCTCGACAACGCCTGTGAGCGGGGCGTGCTCCACCTGCCCCATCGCGGCGCGGATGCGGTGCGAAACGAACCAAGCAGTGCGGTAGGAGCCGACGCCGAGCATGCGCTTCAACTGGTTGGCGCTGATGCCCTTCTTGGCCTCGACGATGAGGTACGTGGCGAGGAACCATTTCCAGAGCGGCAGCTTCGAGTCTTGGAGGATGGTGCCGACCCGTACGCTGAACTGGTAGGTGCACTCGTTGCAGCGCCAGAGGTCGCGCGTCGAGATGCGCGCGATGCGATCCCCGGTCGCGCCGCAGCGGGTGCAGGTCACGCCATTCGGCCAGCGCAGCCGTTCGAGCAAATCCCGGCAGGCGTCGTCGTCGTGGTATCGCTCGATGAGGGTGGGCAGGTCCACGGGAGGGAGTCCTAGCGGTGCCTCGCAGGAAGAAGGACCCGAACGAAATGACCGACCGCGAGTTGATGCGTCGCGTCTTTCCCGAGCGGGTAGTCAGGGCGGTTGAGCGCGAGATCGAAATGCGGAATGCCGAGGAAAACACTCACGATTCGGACTCCCCATCCCCTGATAAGGACAGTCTAGAGCATCCGAAATCGTGAGTCAAGTGCACAATCACGAATCCATCAGGCCGCCTTCCGCTCGTATTCGTGGGTCAGTCCGCCGAGCACAGGCCGGCTGATGATGGGTCCGTGCAGTTCGCCGGGGGGAACGGTGCCCGGCTCCGGAACGTCCAGCTCGAGCGTCTGATGGGGCCGCGCGGCGTTGTAGTGACGGACGAACTCGCGTAGCACGTAGCGCAGGTGCCGCTCGTTCATGACGATGATGTGGTCCAGACACTCGCGACGGAACGTGCCCACGAGCCGCTCGGCGATGGCGTTGGCCTGCGGCGTCGCGATCGGTGTGAGCACGGTGCTGATGCCGATGCGCTTCGCCCGCGTGACGAAGTCCCCGCCGTAGGAACGGTCTCGGTCCCGAACCAGGAAACGCGGGCTCGTCCCCCAGGGCGTGGCATGGATGAGCTGGCGCCAGACCCACGTGGCCGTCGGGTGCGCGGTGACGTTGACGTGCATCACCGTGCGACGGTCATGCGCGATGAAGAAGAAGACGTAGAGCGTCCGGAACCAGACGGTGTGGACGGTGAAGAAGTCCGACGCCCAGATCTCCGTCCGGTGGTTCTCGAGGAACATGCGCCAGCTGGACGACGGGTCGCTCGGCACATCCTTGCGATAGCGGCGAACCGTTTGCAGGCTGACGCGGAAGCCCAGCTTGCGGAGCTCGCCGAGCACGCGCATGTGCCCCTGACCGGACCCCGATCGCGAGTCCACCGCTTATGAGAGTCCGACCGGTTGCTCGGTCCTCCAGCGCTCGGCGTAGGTAGCCGGAGCCAGCCAGCTGAGACTGCTGTGGGGACGCCTCGTGTTGTACTCGATCCGCCAGTCCTCGATGAGCACCTGCGACTCGAGCAGAGAGTCGAACTGTTCGACCGCCAGGAGCTCGTCGCGCAGCCGGCCGTTGAAGGACTCGACGAACGGATTCTCCCACGGCGCTCCGGGGTCGATGTAGCTCGTGCCCGTGCCGGCGAAACGACACCAGTCGCGCAGCGCGTTCGCCGTGAGCTCCGGCCCATTGTCGCAGCGGATGTATTCGGGCGCCGTCCCGCGGTCGGCGACGACGTGGTCGAGCGCGGCGACGGTGGCGTCTGCGGTGATGCTCCTGGCGACCACGATCGTCAGCGCCTCGCGGGTGTGCTCGTCGACCACGTTGAGCAACTTCAGGACGCGCCCGTCGGCCGTCTGGTCGAACTGGTAGTCCAGCGCCCAGACATGGTTCGGGCGCTCTGCACGCAGCCGTTCCGCCGGTACCGTCGAGTCTCCGAGGCGCTGACGCTTGCGGCGTTTGACCGGGACGCGCAGCCCCTCCTCGCGCCAGAGCCGCTGCACCTGCTTGCGATTCACGCTCCAGCCCTCCTCGCGCAGCCTTGCCCAGGCGCGGCGGTAGCCCCAGCGTAGGTGACCGCGTGAGAACACCCGCAGCTCAGTGCGCAGCGCATCATCGCCGCGACCGCGCGCGGGCAGCCGTCGCTGGGTGGAACGATGCTGACCGGTGATCCGGCAGGCCCGCCGTTCTGACAGCTCGAAGCGAGTCTGCAGCATGCAGACCGCCTCGCGTCGGCGCGACGGGCCTACCAATTTCCCTTTGCGATCTCCTTGAGCGCGTCGATCTCGAGCACCTGGTCCGCGACCACGCGCTTCAGCCGGGTGTTCTCTCGCTCCAGCTCCCGCAGCCGCTTGGCGTCGTCGGCCTTCATCCCGCCGTACTGGTTCCGCCAGCGGTGATAGGTCTGCTCCGAAATCTCGACGGCCTTCGCCGCTTCGGCGACCGTCTGGCCTTCACCGACCAGCCGCTCCACCTCGCGCAGCTTGCGCACGATCTGCTCCGGCGTGTGTCTGCGTCGCTTCACCGTGATGTCCTCCTCTGCCCACCTTCGTGGGCCACAGGACTCTCATCAACGGTGGGCTCGTTTCAAGGGGTCGGGTCACCCCCAACGCGGGTTCTCCGTGGTCATCCGTCGAATCTCGGCGGCGACCTCCGCGTGGATCCGTGGACGACCGCGTCGCTCGGGACGGCTGCGCCAGCGCCAGTAGCGCCGCCAGCCGGCACGATGCCAGCGCACGACGGTGTCGGGCTGCACGATGACGAGGTGCTTCTGCCAAGCCGGCCAGCTGCGTGCGAGTGACATCCAGATGAGCCGGTCACCGAACCCCAACGAGGGGCGCCGCCGGGTCCGCGTCAGGACGTCGACCTGGTGGCGGAGCGCGATGTTCTCGAGTAGGAGGTCGCGCCGATCCCCGGCGATTCCGCCCCAGAGCCGCAAGACGAAGTTCAGCACCGATACCATCGCGCCCTCCCGCGCCGCCTCGGGAGGGTCGAGCGCCACCGGGATGAGGTCAATCTAAGCGCGGATGGATTAATGGCACTGCACAGGCGAAATCGAGGACGCATACCTGCAGCGGGAGCTTGCAACTCTGCACACCCAGCGCGTGTCGGCCGAGACAACGGTCGCGCGGATGGATGGCGCCGAACCCCTCAGAGTCCCGGAGAACCCGGTGGAGTTCGCGGCGAGCTGTGAGGCGCTTCGCAAGCAGGTGATGTCCGAGGTCGAGGCCGGTCGCCTCAAGCAAATCGCGGAGGCGCTCCAGCTGACGGTTCAGGTCGAACGGACCCAGGAGGGAACGTCAGGCGTGCTCGAAGGGGTCATTCCGCACGGTTTTGGCGAGGATTCTTCTCACCACTGCACGAACATAGGCATCACCGCTCGGAACCGACGAGATCTGGGTCCCGTTCCGGCTCACGGTGGCGTTGGCGCGGTAGCGGCTCAGGCGCGACGCACTGGAACCACAGACGGGTGGCCACGGCCAAACCGTCGGGACTTCTGAACGACTCCCGACGTCGCTGGCCAGCCCGGGCTGTGCTGATTTTCTCACATCTACCAAATTTGATCTGAATGTGCGAATATCTTCACATCAACTGGGTTCGGCGCGATGTGCTGAAATTCGCACATCCGGCAAGGTGCCGATCATGGCCGACCGATCGTTTCGCGTCTACTCCCCGGAGTCCTTCGGGCTCGCGATCAGACACTATCGGGAGCAAGCCGGCCTCACGCAGCAGGAGCTCGCGGACCTGACCGGCATCGACCGGACGTATCTCCTGCGTCTGGAGCGAGGGACATTGCAGTCGGAGCAGCTGCGGCGCATCCTCCGCGTCCTGAGACAGCTCGGCGTTCGCGTCGTCCTCCAAGAGGCCGACTGGTGACGACCAACAGGCTCGCGGTATGGCAGTACGGACACCGCGTCGCGGTGATCGACAGGGACGACCGTGGGCGGCCCCGCCTCTCCTACACCGAGGAAGCGCTCGAAGCGTTTACTCCCGGCGTTCCGCTGCTGAGCTGGTCTATGCCCCTCACGCGAACCCGCTACCCACAGGGGACTGTGAAGCCATTCCTCGATGGCCTCCTTCCCGAGGGCAATGCCCGCCTCGTCATTGCCGCGGATCACGGTCTGCTCGCCGATGACACCTTTGGGCTACTCAGCGCTCTGGGACGAGACAGCGCGGGAGCACTGGTTATTCTCGCTGACGGGGAAACACCGGAGGAGTCACTCACCGTTTCTGCTCCGCCACTGACGGATGAAGAGATCGTCGGACTTGTATCGCGGTTGCGGGTGGCACCGTTGGGCGTGGACGCGCAGGTGCGGCTGTCGCTTGCCGGTGTACAGGAGAAACTCCTCCTCGTGCGTAGGCCAGACGGCACCTGGGCGCGCCCGGCTGGCGGAATCCCGTCGACGCACATCTTGAAGCCCGCGATCGCCGCATATCCACACACGGTCGAGAACGAGGCGTTCTGCATGCGTCTCGCTAAACACCTCGGCCTTCCAGTCGCGAATGTCGAAGTCGAAGTCTTCCAAGATCGCAAACTGCTGGTCGTGGAGCGATACGACCGTCTGCTCCATGCCGACGGCCGAGTCGACCGAGTCCACCAGGAGGACTTCTGTCAGGCTCTGCGCGTCGGCCCAGACCGCAAGTACCAGGCCCTCGGGGGCCCGTCACTCGCCAACGTCGCACAGGTTGTCGAGGTCGCGGTCGGCCCCGGAGCGCTCGAGGCGCTTCTACGGGCAGTCGTGCTGAACGTCCTCATCGGAAATGCGGATGCGCACGCGAAGAACTTGTCGCTCCTGCATCTCCCGGACGGGTCGATGCAGCTTGCGCCACTCTATGACCTCGTGTCGACGCTCAGCTACCCCGAACTGGATCCTGAGCTCGCGATGTACATCGACGATGTCCGACGCATCACTCGGGTCTCACGCGACCGCGTCCTCAACGAGGCTTCGTCCTGGGGCGTTCCGCGGGCTCGCGCAGCGGAGATCGTTGAAGACCTGCTCGCACGCGCACCGGCCGCTGCCGATGCTGCTCAGGCCGAGACGGAGGACCTTCCGGCTACTGTCCGGACGACCTTCGATCTGCAGTCGGCAATGCTGAAGGACTCAGCTTGAGCAGAGGTGGGACCGAATGAAGGCGGGAAACCCCGGTGGCGAGCGCTCCGCTGACGACGGCGTCCCCGTGGCCATCGTCGATGTCGAGGCAGGTGGGGCCGTGTTCGACTCGGTTCTCGCCCTCTGGCGCCTGCACCGGAAGTGGCTTGGCTTCCTGCCAACGCAGGGATTCACAGACCGAGCTGAGAAGGGCACGCTACTCGCGGCGGTTCGAGGGTCGAGCCTCGTTGGGTACGTGCTGTACGACCTGCCGCGTGATCGAGTCAAAGTGATCCATCTCTGTGTTGCGGAGGCTCAGCGAGGTGCTGGCATCGCCCGAGCACTGATTGACGAGATGTCGAGCCGGCACCGGGATCGACGTGGCATTCAGCTCGCCTGCCGGCGGGACTATCCCGCGAACGCTGCCTGGCCGCATCTTGGATTCGTCCCTCGGCAGGAGCGTCCCGGTCGAAGCGATGCGGGCTTGCCGCTCACGATCTGGTTCCGGGACCACGGGCATCGGGATCTCTTCACATTCGCCCCAGAAACCGACTCGGGGGACCGACTGGCCGTCGTGCTGGATCACAACGTGGTGATTGATCTGCTCAGCGAGCGCGACCAATCGAGCGAGAGCGTCCATCTCAAGGATCCGTGGCTGACGGAGTACATCGTCCTCTGCATCACCGATGAGGTTGACCAGGAGATCAACAAGTGCGAGGACGTCGCTCTTCGTGAGCGGATGAGAGCTGGACTCCCCCAATTCCGGAGGCTCTCGACCCCCAGCGGCGTTGATGGCGGTTGGGAAGAACTCGTACCCGTCTTCGAGGCGTCTGCCCCGCGGGCCGATCCCGCTGACCATCGCCATCTCGCCAGAGCGAAGGCCGGTGGGGCTTCATACTTCGTCTCTCGAGACGGACGCCTCAACGAGGCGAGGGAGCAGATCCTCGCGACGACGAGCGTGCAGGTCATGCGTCCCGAGGAGTTGATCGCACACATCGACCGGCTTCGTGCTCAGGAGCGGTACGAGCCGACCGTTCTACACGCGAGGTCGGTATCGATCCGAAGCGCGGCTGGGGCGGAGATCGAGTTTGTGCGTCGGTTCCTGAACTACGCCGAGGGTGAGCGCAGGTCGGAATTGGAGGCCGCGCTTCGCAAGGCTCTAGCCAGTCCAACCAAGTATGAGCCGTTGGTCGTGGTGGATGCTACGGGGACGCTCATCGGAGGGCTCGTGCGGAGCCGCGACGAAGAGACGGTCGAGGTCCAGGTGATACGGGTCGGCGGGAGTGATCGCCTGAGCTATGCCATCGCGCGCCAGCTCGCCTATCTGCAACGCGAGGAAGCAGCTCGCTCCCCGCGAGGAGGGCGAGTCGTCGTCCGAGATCAGCACGCGTCCGACCCGGTGCGCTACGCGCTTGAACTCGAGGGCTACCGGTTCACGAGTGAGGGCTGGGTTTCCGAAGTCCGCCGGGGTGTGCTCGCTGCGGAGGACGTGCCCGAGTTGACCGCCTTGGAGGGCGGCGACGCGTCCGCGCTTGCAGCTGCCCTTGAGCGAACCCGCTGGCCTATGAAAATAACCGGTGCCGGAGTGCCAACGTTTGTGATTCCAATCCGTCCTCCGTGGGCCGAGCAGCTCTTTGACTCGACGCTCGCCGCTCAGACGCTCTTCGGTCGCGAACCTAGGCTCGGGTTGAGCCGCGAACACGTCTACTACCGGAGCCCACTCAACGCGAATAGAATCGCCGCCCCCGCCCGGCTCCTCTGGTACGTCTCAGGCCAGACCACCGGCCAAGCTGAAGGTTCAATCCGAGCTGTCTCGCAACTCGCGGAGGTCGTGGTGGGACGGTCGCAGACCGTCCATCAGCGTTTCGCCCGTCTCGGTGTCTTCGACGTTCATCAGGTTCGGCGGGCGGCGGGCAGCAGCGGGCGCGTCATGGCGCTTCGATTCACTGACACCGAGCTGCTTGAGAAGCCCATCCGCCTGACTGAGATTCACTCGATCGCTCAGAGCGAGGGTGGCAGGTTCGTCGCGCCACTGTCGCCGCGGCAGATCGACGAGACGCTCTTCGCACGTGTCTACCGCGAGGCATCTGCATATGCACCATGAGCGCCCGGCGATGCTCCTCTCCATCCGCCCGAGGTTCGCGGAGCTAATCCTCTCCGGCGCTAAGTCCGTTGAGTTAAGGCGCGTGCGGCCGAAGGTGATTGAGGGTGACTTGGTTCTGCTCTATGCGTCATCGCCGGTTCGAGAGCTGATCGGCGTATGCACCGTCGCGCGGGTCGAGGTTGCCCCGGCATCCGAACTCTGGAGGAGACACGGTCGAAGGTCCGGATTACAGCGCCCGGAGTTCGACTCGTATTTCGAGGGAGCGGCGCAGTCCGTTGCCATCTCGGTGCAGGACGCGCGGCGCGTCATCCGACCGCGGACGCTCGATGAACTCAGGGAACGACTGCCCGGGTTCGCCCCTCCGCAGAGCTTCAGCTATGTCAGCCCGGACGACCTAAGACGACTTGAGATCGTGACCGAAGCCGGCACAGTCCGAGAGGGAGTCATCGAGGTACACGCTGCTCGTCGCTGATGGCGTTGACCTGACTCTTTGACGTGAGCCACTGCGCGAGGTGTCCCACCAACTCAGCGCGAGCGCGTTTGACGCTCTACCTCTTGGACGATGGCACCTAGCTAGCAGAGGCTGTCGCACAAACCCCAAGACAGGCACTCCGATGTAGGATGCCGGGTAGCGGCGGGGGCGGAGTCGTCCCGAGGTGCGCCGTGTCCCAGAACTTCCTGCCCTGCGATCGTGACCAGCAATACCTCATGCCCGCGAGCCTCAGGAATTGGCTTCCTGAAGACCACCTGGCGTGGTTCGTGCTCGATGCGGTGAGCGAGATGGACCTGGCGCCGTTCTACGCCGCCTACCGGCAGGACGGCTGGGGGCGCGCCGCGTACGAGCCGGGGATGCTGGTGGCGCTGCTGCTGTACGCCTACTGCGAGGGCGAGCGCTCGAGCCGGCAGATCGAGCGGCGTTGCCGGGAGGACATCGCCTTCCGCGTGCTGGCCGCGAACCAGACTCCCGACCACGCCACCATCTGCCGCTTTCGCGAGCTGCATGAGGAGGCGCTGGCGGGGCTCTTCGTCGAGGTGCTGCGGTTGTGCGCCGAGGCGGGGCTGCTGCGGGTCGGCGTGGTCGCGCTCGACGGCACCAAGCTCCGCGCGAACGCCAGCCGCGAGCAGAACCGCGCGAGCGCGGAGATCGACGCAGAGGTGCGCCGCATCCTCGCCGAGGCCGAGCGGGTGGACGCCGAGGAGAACGCGCGCTTCGGCCAGGAGCGCGATGACGAACTGCCGCCGGACCTGCGGCGCCGAGCGGAGCGTCTGGCACAGTTGCGCGCGGCGAAGGGACGCCTCGCCGCCCGCGAGCGGGAACGACAGGAAGGCTATGAGGAGCGCCTGCGCGAACGTGCGGGGAAGGACCCGCGCGGACGCAAGCCGAAGCCGCCCGCCGCTGACCCCGATGCGAAGGTCAACCTCACCGACCCGGATAGTCGGGTGGTGCGCGACTATTACGGCTACTTCCAGGGTTACAACCTGCAAGCGATGGCGACCCGTGACCAGATCATCGTCGCGGCGGAGGTGACGCGCGCAGCGACGGACGTCTTTGAGCTGCACCCGATGCTCGCCGCGGCCGAGCAGCACCTGCAGTCGTTGGGTGGCGACCCGATCAAGATCCTGTTGGCGGACGCGGGCTACTACTCCGATGCAAACGTGCGGCGTGTCGGCGAGGACGGTCCTGAACTGGTGATCGCCACCCGGAGCGACCGCAACCGACGCCAGGCCGGATCCCCGCCGCGCGGACGCATCCCCGCCGGGCTCTCCCTCCGCGAGCGCATGGCGCGCAAGCTCAAAACGAAGCGCGGCCGCGAGCTGTACGGGCAGCGCCGGTGGATGGTCGAGCCGGTCTTCGGGGACGTGAAGGAGAACCGCGGCATCCGGCGCTTCATGCGCCGCGGCTTTGCCGCCTGCGCCAGCGAATGGAAGCTGATCGCTGCCACGCACAACCTGAGAAAGCTCTACCGCCAAGGGCGTGCCCGCTGCTCGGCGCAACCCGGGAGGCGCGGTTCCCGACGCGCAGGCTGGGGCTCCCGACCGGTGGCCGCGTAGCGCGTTGACCCGGCGGCGGGAGGACGCTGACCGCAGCGACCGACTTGGCCCGTTCCCCGCCCCTGCGGGCCGAACTCTGCGCGACAGCCTCTGCTAGGTCAGAATCGGCTCATTCATCGGCGGTGGCGGCGCCGCAGGGTCCATGCCGTGCACTCCGACGAGCACTTTGTCTCTGAACCATTGGTCAAACGGATCCTGCGACGTCATGAGGCTTTCGAAGACCTTCCCGATGTCGGCGGCCTCCCAGTAGACGACCGCGAAGTCGCCGTGAGGCGTCTGCTGCAGCCAAACGCGCTCCGTCGTGAGGCCGACGCGCTGCCGCGATGCCTGGTACTCCGCGGCTCGCGCACCAGTCATCTCGGCGACGTACCCCTTCCACGCCGCGACCTTCCCTGGCAGTACTGGATTTGCAAACGCGTATGAAGGCATTTCCCGCGCCCTTTCTGCTTCGCGACGTCCGCGCCGCAAGCGCGGGAACTATAACTCCACGACGCACGCTAGGCCGGCCCTGCAGTCAGCCGCTACCTCCCAACGCGGTCGTTGGGAGCGGGGTCGCGCCTTGGGGCATCCGGGAGCATTGGGACGAACTCCCCCAATCCCACCTTGGTCCCGCCCTGGTCCCGCCCAAACCGCATTATCGGCGGTGGTGAGGGAGTGGCCTGCGGTGTCGCGCGGAAGGCCGAATCGCCCGCGAACACACTGACTTCGCCCCACACGACAACGCGTCCCCATCCCGGCATCTGCTTCCTCGCCAACAAGGTGCGTGGCGACCTATGTCGGCTCCGTGACCTCCCGTGGGAGGGCGTTCGCCTCCGTGGCCGGCGTGTATCGCGAGATCCGCCAGAGGCCGAGCGCGAGCCAGCAGCCGGCGAGGCCGATCGTAAGGCCGTCGACGATGCGAGCTGCCTGCGGGAGCAGCGGCATCCAGAGCGTGAGCCCGGCCGCCAGCGCGATCCCGCCCCAGTGGGGCAGCCGGTCGGAACGCCGGATTGCCGTGGCGAGCACGATCGATCCGGCGGCGAGTAGCAATAGTCCCGCCAGCAGGATCGCGAACAGCACCGGCGTGCGCACGCGCTCGACGAGCCCCGCTAGGTCGCCGGCCTCGCCGGCGGCGAAGGCACGGCCCGCGGCAGAGAGCCCGAACGTCTCGGCGCCGAGGATGATCAGCAGCAGCGCCGTCCCCGCGAACGCGAGCAGCAGGCCCGCGAACGCCCGACCCTCAAGCCGCTCCGCGGCCAGCGCCGCCCAGATGCCGGTCAGCCCAGGTATCAAGGCGAGGAATCCAGCGCCGGCGAGGAGGTGCGAGATCACCCACGCCCTCGAGGCCAACCCATCCGCCGCCGCGGCGATGTCCGACTGCGATGCACCGGCGGCAGGTTCGGGGAAGAACGGGCGGACGAGCGGGAAGGTTGCGAAGAGCAGCGCGGAAAGCGCGAGCGCGACCGCCGCGAGGCGGAGGCGAGCCGCAGCGTGATCCGAGAGCGGGCGAGTCATGAACGTCTCCTTCCGATTCCGGGGTATCCGCAGCATGCGCGAACGGACGTGTGCGCATACCCATTGCGAAGTGGGTTGTTCTGGGGAACACTTGCGGCATGCCTCGAATGTCGCGGCTGCACGAGGAGGCGGCGCGGCAGGTCCGTGCCATCGCCGCCGACGCCTCGAACGCACGGGCGCTGGCCGAGCGCCTGCTCGCCGCGCTGCAGCCTGCGCTCGGCTTCGACGACGCGGAGGTGCTCGCCATCGACGGCGAGTCGCTGCTGTTCACGCGGCTGCTCGCCTATCGTGGCGAGCGGCTGCCGCACTTCGCGTTCTTTCTGCGTGATGTCTATCTGGTGTCG
>Ga0326597_10011073_pt1 | contig 11979 bp, 10 predicted proteins | sample RVTome_12_FD_203789 | JGI IMG/M metagenome (GOLD analysis project Ga0326597, IMG submission 203789) | Soil microbial communities from uranium-contaminated site in the Upper Colorado River Basin, Wyoming, United States - RVT100D185 | ecosystem: Environmental > Terrestrial > Soil > Contaminated >... | reverse complement strand
CGGCTCATCGCCTTCCGGACCGTTGCCGGCGCCGCCCGCCCGCAACCTCAGCGCCACCGGCGCGATGGCCGCGGTGGCGCCGCCGTCGGATTCGCCGAAGGATCACTACGACCTCGCCTACGGCTATGTCCTGCGCAAGGACTACGCGCTGGCCGAAGACGCCTTCACGGCGTTCCTGAAGAAGTTCCCGCAGGATCGCCGCGCGCCCGACGCGCAGTTCTGGCTGGGCGAGAGCCTGTTCCAGCGCCAGGATTATGACGCCGCGGCATCGTCCTTCCTCGACCTCTCCACCAAGCACGGCAGCCACACCAAGGCGCCCGACGCGCTGCTGCGGCTGGCGCAGTCGCTCGCCGCCATGAAGCAGAAGGAGATGGCCTGCGCCACGCTCGCCGAGGTGACCCGCAAGTATCCGCGCGCCTCCAACAGCGTCAAACAGGGCGTGGTGCGCGAGCAGAAGCGTGTCCACTGCTGACGGCGCGGCGCCGCTGGCCGCAGCCGACGTCCGAGCGCTGTTTTCCGATCTGGCCGATTGCCCGGCTCTGGTCCTGGCCGTCTCGGGCGGTCCGGACTCCACCGCGCTGATGGTGCTGGCGGCACGCTGGCGCAAGGCGTTGCGCCGCGGTCCCAGGCTCGTTGCGGTGACCGTCGATCATGGCTTGCGGCCGCAGTCGCGGGGCGAGGCCGCAGCGGTCGGGCGGCTGGCGCGCTCGCTCGGGGTCGAGCACCGCATTCTGCGCTGGACCGGGCCAAAGCCCACGACCGGGCTGCAGGCTGCCGCGCGCGCGGCGCGCTACCGGCTGCTGGCGGGCGCGGCAAGGCGCGCCGGCGCCCGCCATGTGCTCACCGCCCACACCCTCGACGACCAGGCGGAGACGGTGCTGATCCGGCTGGCGCGGGGCAGCGGCATCGGCGGCCTTGCGGCGATGGCGCGGCTTTCTCCGCTGCCGGTTTCTTCGCCATCGGCAGGGGGGCCGGGTGACATCGTGCTGGTCCGTCCGCTGCTGGAGGTGCCCAAGGCAAGCCTGGTCGCGACGCTGCGCCGGGCCGGGATCGCCTTTGCCGACGACGCCAGCAACCGCGACCCGCGCTTCACCCGGGCCCGGCTGCGGGCGGCGATGCCGCTGCTCCAGCGCGAGGGCCTGGCGCCGCAGCGGCTGGCACTGCTGGCGCGCCGGGCGCGGCGGGCCGAGGCGGCGCTGGAAGCGGCGGTGGGCGAGGCTGCGACGAAGCTTGCGCCTGGGTCATGGCCGGTGCGCGGTCCGATCGCCTTTGCGGCCGCGGCGTTTGCGCAGTTGCCGGCGGAAGTGGCGCTGCGTCTGCTCGGCCGCGCGATCGCCCGGGTCGGCGACGAAGGCCCGGTGGAGCTCGGCAAGCTCGAAAGCCTCTGCGCCGGCCTTGCCGGCGCGGCGCCCGGCGTGCGATTTCGCCGCACGCTGGCGGGCGCCCTGGTGACACGCAGCCGTGACGGTCTTGTCATCGAGCGCGCGCCGACGCGGCGGCGCGCCGCCTCGAAACCGCCTTAACCAAACGCAAAGGTGGCTGGCGCAAGGTCGCCGGCCGGCGGGGGCCGGGGGTAGAGTGCGGCGGAATCGCAAGGCCTTCTATGAGGCCGGTTCCCTTGGCACAGGGCATCCGCGGACCTACATTAGTTGGGAATTGCCGTGAACCAGCGCTGGCAGAACGGGCCGCCGCAATCTGGCGTGCCATGAAAGTCACCGGATGAACGCCAACCTTCGCAACTTCGCCCTCTGGGTCATCATCGTTCTGCTGCTGCTGGCGTTGTTCACGCTGTTCCAGAACCCGGGGCAGCGCGCCTCCTCGCAGGACATCTCGTTCTCGCAGCTCTTGACCGAGGTCGATGCCGGCAAGGTGCGCGACGTCCTGATCCAGGGGCCGGAAATCCGCGGCACCTTCACCGACGGCCGTTCGTTCCAGACCTATGCGCCGAGCGATCCGACCTTGGTGCAGCGGCTCTTCGGCAAGGGCGTCTCGATCACCGCGCGGGCGCCGGGCGACAGCGTGCCGTGGTTCGTCTCGCTGCTGGTGTCGTGGCTGCCGTTCATCGCGCTGATCGGCGTGTGGATCTTCCTGTCGCGCCAGATGCAGGGCGCCGGCGGCAAGGCGCTCGGCTTCGGCAAGAGCCGCGCCAAGTTGCTCACCGAGGCGCACGGCCGCGTCACCTTCGAGGACGTCGCCGGCGTCGACGAGGCCAAGCAGGACCTCCAGGAGATCGTCGAGTTCCTGCGCGATCCCGGCAAGTTCCAGCGCCTGGGCGGCAAGATTCCGCGCGGCGTGCTGCTGGTCGGCCCGCCCGGCACCGGCAAGACCCTGATCGCGCGTGCGGTCGCCGGCGAAGCCAACGTGCCGTTCTTCACCATTTCCGGCTCCGACTTTGTCGAGATGTTCGTCGGCGTCGGTGCCTCGCGCGTGCGCGACATGTTCGAGCAGGCCAAGAAGAACGCGCCCTGCATCATCTTCATCGACGAAATCGACGCGGTCGGCCGCCATCGCGGCGCCGGCCTCGGCGGCGGCAACGACGAGCGCGAGCAGACGCTCAACCAGTTGCTGGTGGAGATGGACGGCTTCGAATCCAACGAAGGCATCATCCTGATCGCCGCCACCAACCGGCCCGACGTGCTCGACCCCGCGTTGCTGCGTCCTGGCCGGTTCGACCGCCAGGTCGTGGTGCCGAACCCGGACGTGGTCGGCCGCGAGCAGATCCTGAAGGTGCACGTGCGCAAGGTGCCGCTGGCGCCGGACGTGAACCTGCGCACCATCGCGCGCGGCACGCCCGGCTTCTCCGGCGCCGATCTCGCCAACCTGATCAACGAGGCGGCGCTGATGGCGGCGCGGCGCAACAAGCGCATGGTCACCCAGGCCGAGTTCGAGGATGCCAAGGACAAGGTCATGATGGGCGCCGAGCGCAAGTCGCTGGTGATGACCGAAGAAGAGAAGATGCTGACCGCCTATCACGAGGGCGGCCATGCGATCCTGGCGCTCAACGTCGTCGCCACCGATCCGGTGCACAAGGCCACCATCATTCCGCGCGGCCGCGCGCTCGGCATGGTCATGCAGCTTCCGGAGCGCGACAAGCTGTCCATGAGCTACGAGCAGATGACCTCGCGGCTCATCATCATGATGGGCGGACGCGTCGCCGAGGAGATGATCTTCGGCAAGGACAAGGTCACCTCCGGCGCGCAGTCCGACATCGAGCAGGCGACGCGGCTTGCCCGCATGATGGTGACGCGCTGGGGCTTCTCGCCCGAGCTTGGCGCGGTGTCCTACGGCGAGAACCAGGACGAGGTGTTCCTCGGCATGTCGGTGGCCCGGACGCAGAACGTCTCCGAAGCGACCGCGCAGAAGATCGACATGGAAATCAAGCGGCTGGTCGAGGAAGGCCATGCCGAAGCGCGCCGCATTCTCGAAGCCAAGCGCGCCGACCTGGAGACGCTGGCCAAGGGCCTGCTCGAATTCGAGACGCTGACCGGTGACGAGATCAAGGACCTGCTCGCTGGCAAGAAGCCCAACCGCGAATCGGTGATCGAGCCGGCCACCCCGCGCACCTCCGCGGTGCCGCCGGCCGGCAAGGGAAGGCCGCGGCCCGATGCGCCGCCCGGCCCGATGGAGCCGCAGCCGCAGGTGTAAATACCGCCCAGTCGCCTTGCCAATCACTCATGCTGTCATCGCCCGCGAAAGCGGGCGATCCAGTATTCGGGTGTCCTTCGGTGTGGCGCGGCCTTGGAGTCTCGCTGCGCCGGCGGATACTGGATGCCCCGCTTGCGTGGGGCATGACAGCGGAGTTTGCCTTGCACCTTCCAAACCGCGTCGATCCGTTCGGCGAACTGTTCGCGACCTCGGCGCGCGGGCTGTTCATGGGCAATCGCGGCGGGCGGTTTCATCGCGACGACCGCACGCTCGGCCGGCGCCGCTTCGTGTCGCGGCAATGGATCTGTTGCCGGCTCGATTTTCGCGGCCGCCACCGCACGGTCTGGGGCGACGGCTACACCGAATTGTTCTTCCTCGACGAGGTCACCGCGCTCGCCGCCGGTCACCGGCCTTGCTTCGAATGCCGCCGCAAGGACGCCGAGGCCTTCGCGGCCGCATGGGAGCGCGCGCAAAAACTCGGCGTGCGGCCCCGTGCGGCGACCATGGACGCGGTCCTGCACGCCGAGCGGCTCGACGGTCGCGGCAAGCGCCGGCACCGGCGGCGGATCGACGATCTGCCGGACGGCGCCATGGTTGTGCTGGGGGAGGGCGCCTTCGCGCTGCGCGGCGATGCGATGCTGCGCTGGACGCCCGGAGGCTACGCCGCGCGGCAGCCGCGTCCGCGCGGCATCGAGGTGGACGTGCTCACCCCGCCGTCAATCCTGGCCGTGCTGGCCGCCGGCTTTGCGCCGCGGTGGCATCCGAGCGCGGACGGCCCGCGCTGATCCAGGCTCCTTCGCCGCCTGCGCCGCCCTATAATCCACGGCAGCGGCCGCCGGAGCCGCGAAAGGAGCCGCCATGCACCTGCCCGATCAGTTTCGTGTCGAGGACATCGGGGAAATGCACGCGCTGATGCGCGCGCGGCCCTTCGCCACGCTGGTGTCGGCTGGGCCGCGCGGCCTGTACGCGACGCATTTGCCGACGGTGCTGAAGGGCGAGGGGTTGCACGGCGTCATCGAATGCCATCTGGCGCGCGCCAATCCGCATTGGCGCGACCTCGCCGAGGGCGGCGAGGCGCTGATGATCTTCCAAGGGCCGGAAGGCTACATCACGCCCAACTGGTATCCCTCGAAGGCGCTGCATGGCAAAGTCGTGCCGACATGGAATTATTCCGTCGTGCATGCCTATGGCCGCCCCGCGGTGGAGTCGGATAGGGACTGGCTGCGCCGCCACGTCAGCGAACTCACGGACCAGCAGGAGAAGGGCGAAGCCGCACCATGGGCGACGTCGGACGCGCCCGACAGCTACATCGACGTGATGCTGCGCGGCATCGTCGGTTTCCGCTTCGCCATCGCGCGTCTTGAAGGCAAGTGGAAGATGAGCCAGAACCGCGAGCTGCGCGATAGGCACGGCGTGGTCGAAGGCCTGCGCGCGCGGGCGCATGGTGACGATTTGGAAATCGCGGACGCTGTTGCGCGATGCATTCCGCCGGATTGATCGTGGACCTGCTATCCTTTCATCGCCGCCTTGATCGCTTCCACGCCCTTGCCGGATTTCGCCGCCGCGATGATGCGCGCCTCGGTCGCCGCGAGCTTGCCGGCGGCGGTCTTCATGCCGTCGATGGTCTCGACCGGCACCACCACCGCGCCGTGGCGGTCGGCGTGAATGAGGTCGCCGCTTTTCACCGCCATGCCGTGAATGTTCACGCTGACGCCGTAGTCCACCACATGGACGAAGGCGTGCGACGGCGCAATCGAGCCGGCCAGCATCTGGAAGCCCTCCGCCACCTGGGCGATGTCGCGGATCGAGCCGTTGGTGACGGTGCCCAGGCACCCGAGCGCCTTGTGCACGTTGGTTTGGACCTCGCCCCAGAACGCACCGTACCCCACGATCTCGTCGATGTCCTGGATCACCACGATCGAGGGCTGCGGCGCCGCCGCGACATAGTCGAGATAATCGAGCCGCTTGGCCATGTAGCCCGACTCGCCGAGCGGCACGCGGTCCTGCGCGCGCATGGTGGCGGTCTTGGCGAAGCCCACCATCGGCGGCAGGTCGGGGAACGGGCAGTGCAGGTGGCGCACGGTATAGCCGAAGCCGCGGCGCTCCGGCGCCACGACCTCCAGGAGGTTGCACACGGTCGGTGTGTCGATCGACCTTAAGAATTCGAACTGGCTCTGCGACGGCATCGCGCTCATGCTGGTTTCCCCTTGCCTGACGAGGACCGTCGCCGGGTCCCCGTACGCCCGGGTTCATGCTTGAATTTCATTGCCAGCCGAAGTCAAGAGCAGGAGGGCGCACCGATGCGGAAAATCGCCATTGCGCTGCTGCTGGCCGCGACGATTGTGCCGGCGAAGGCCAACGATTCCAGCGCCGAGCTTGCCACTGGCGGGCTGGTCTTCGTGCGCAACGATGCGGTCGAAATGCGCGCGGAGGACCTGTTCATTTCCACCGCCGAAATCCGGGTCAGCTACCGCTTCTTCAACAAGACCGCAAACGACGTGACCGTGCACGTGGCGTTCCCGATGCCGGACATCGCCGTCGAGCATCCGGACCAGGACATCTCGGTGCCGACGCAGGACCCGGTGAATATCCTCGGGTTCGTCACAAAGGTGAACGGCGCCCCGGTCGCGACCAAGGTGGAACAGCACGCCGTGGCCGGCGGCGTCGACCGCACGGCTGTTCTGCGCGGCCTCGGCATTCCGCTTGCGCCGCATCTTGCCGCCACCAACCAGGCGCTCGACCGCCTGCCGCGCGCCAAATGGGACGAGCTGGTCGGCATGGGCCTGGCCGCGGTCGAGGAATTCGACGCCGGCAAAGGCAAGGAGCGACATCTTTCGGCGCGCTGGGGCCTGCGAACCACGCATTACTGGCAGCAGACCTTCCCGGCGCGCCAGGAGACCGCGATCGAGCACCGCTACAAGCCGAGCGTCGGCGGCTCGGTGATGACGTCGCTCGGCGCGTCGTTCGCGCGCAACGAGCAGTGGCACGCCGAGATGATCCGCAAGTACTGCATCGAGCCCAACATCGTCCGCGCGCTGGACCGCGCCCGCCGCGGCCGCGACGAGGCCGCGCCCTACAGCGAGCAGCGCATCGAATACATCCTCAAGACCGGCGCCAACTGGTCCGGTCCGATCGGCGATTTCCGGCTGGTGGTGGACAAGGGCGACCGCGACAGCCTGGTCAGCTTCTGCGGCGACGGGGTGAAGAAGATCGCGCCGACGCAATTCGAGATGCGCAGGAAGGATTACACCCCGCAGGGCAATTTCGCCGTTCTGATCCTCAAACGGTTACCGAAGCAATAACGCCGCGGCGCACCACTCATTCGTGCCGCAGCGCCTCGATCGGATCGAGTCGCGCGGCGCGCCGCGCCGGGAAGAACCCGAACACCACCCCGACCAGCGCCGAGAAGCCGAAAGCGATGAGAATGATCGTGGTGTCGAGCACGAAGGGTACCCGAAGTCCGCCGGATGCAAGCCAGGCAAGCCCAAGGCCGGTCAGAATGCCCACCACGCCGCCGAACAGCGACAGCACCACCGCCTCGACCAGGAACTGCGTGAGCACCTGACCTTCGAGCGCGCCGATGGCGAGCCGGATGCCGATCTCGCGCGTGCGCTCGGTGACCGACACCAGCATGATGTTCATGATGCCGATGCCGCCGACCAGCAGGCTGACGGCGGCGACCGCGCCGAGCAGCGCGGTAAGCATCGTGGTCGTGGCCATGGTGGTCTCGGCGAGCTGCTTCATGTCGCGGACGGAGAAATCGTCGATCTGGCCGGCCGAGATGTTGCGGCGCTCGCGCAACAGCCGCTCGACGTCGGCCTGGACCTTGGCGGTGTCGACGCCGTCGCGGGCCGAGACGCCGATCGACCCGATGTCGGTGTTGCCGGCGAGGCGGCGGTGGAACACCCGCAGCGGCATCAACACGACGTCGTCCTGGTCGGCCCCGGTGCTGGACTGGCCCTTGGGCTTGAGCACGCCGATGACTTCGCAGGGAACGTTCTTGACCCGGATATTGTGCCCGATCGGATCGGCGCGGCCGAACAGCTTGTCGCGCACCGTCTCGCCGACCAGGCAGACCGCCCGCCCGCCCCGCATCTCACTTTCCAGGAACTGGCGGCCGGCCGCCAGCGTCCAGGCCTGGGTGATGAAATAGTCGTTGTCGGTGCCGGTGACGAATGTCAGCCGGTTCTCGGTGCCGTAGATGACCGTGAAAGATTTCTGCGCGGTGGGCGCGACCGCGCGCAGGCCCGGGATCTGGCTTCTGATGGCCTCGACGTCGCGGACGTTGAACGGCTTGGCATCGGTGCTGGCACGGCCGGGCCCGAATTGCCCCGGCCGGACGAACAGCAGATTGCTGCCAAGCTGCGCGAGATCGGCAGTGACCTTGGCCGTGGTCCCCCGGCCGATGGTCACCATGGCAATCACCGCGCCGACGCCGATCACGATGCCCAGCACGGTCAGGAACGATCGCAACGCGTTGCGCCGGATCGCCTGGAAGGCGAGCTTGACGGCTTCCAGCAGCATCAGGCGGCCTCCCTGTTGAGCGCGTCCGATTCGACGCGGCCGTCGACGAAGCGCACGATGCGCCGCGCGTAGGCGGCGATGTCGGTTTCGTGCGTCACCATGATGACGGTGATGCCCTGGTCGCGGTTGAGGCTTGTGACCAGCTCCATGATCTCGCGGCTGGTCCTGGTGTCGAGATTGCCGGTCGGCTCGTCGGCGAGCAGAACCGCCGGGTCGGTCACGATGGCGCGCGCGATGGCGACGCGCTGCTGCTGACCGCCCGACAATTCGGCCGAGGTGTGGTGCTCGCGCCCGTCCAGGCCGACGCGGCTGAGCGCGCGCATGGCGAGCGTGCGGCGCTGGCCCTGCGGCAGGCCGCGATAGATCAGCGGCAGTTCCACGTTCTCGACCGCGGTGGTGCGCGGCAGCAGGTTGAAGCCCTGGAACACGAAGCCCAGAAAATGCCGCCGCAGCAGCGTGCGTTGGTCGCGGCCAAGACGGGAAAGCGAGACGCCCTTGAAAAGGTATTCGCCCGACGTCGGCGTATCGAGGCAGCCGATCAGATTCATCGCCGTCGACTTGCCCGAGCCGGACGGGCCCATGATGGCGACGAACTCGCCCTCGTCGATGGAGAGGTCGACGCCAGCCAGTGCATGAACCGCCGCGTGCCCCGATCCATAGACCTTGGTGGCACCTCGCAACTCAATAATCGGGAGCTCGGCACGTTCGGTCACGATGTTTTCTCAGCGCTTGGCCGCAACCGAATCGACGATCACCCTCTGACCGGCGGTGACGTCGCCCTTGACGACTTCGGTGCGCCGGCCATCGGTCGCGCCGATAACAACCGGAACCCGGACCGGCGCACCGTCGCGCAGCGCCCAGACCGTGCGACTTGCACCGGTCCCCTGCTGCTTGCTCGGCGGGCGGAACTGCGGGCGGCCCGGCAGAATGCGCTGCAGGAAGCTGCGCTGCTGGCCGCTGCTTTGTGCGGCCGGCGAGAACCGCAATGCTGGGTTCGGCACCAGCAACGCATTCTGTACCCGTTGCACGACGATCTCCGCCGTCGCCGTCATGCCGGGTCGGATCAGCAGTTCGGAATTGTCGATCGAAAGTACCGCCTTGTAGGTCACGACGCCCTGCACGACTTCCGAGCCGTAGCGGATGTCCTTGATCTCGGCGGGAAACTTGCGCTCGGGATAGGCGTCGACGCCGAAGCTGACCCTCTGCCCGATGCTGACCTTGCCGACGTCGGCTTCGTCGACATCGACCAGCACCTCCATGCGGCGCAGATCTTCGGCGATAATGAAGAGAACGGGCGCCTGCAACGAGGTGGCCACGAACTGGCCGGGATCGACGCCGCGCTTGAGCACGACACCGTCGATCGGAGAGCGGATGGTGGCCTTGTTCAGATTGATCTCGTTGAGATGAAGATCGGCTTCCGCCGCATCGGCATCGGCCAGCGCCAGCGCATGCTGCGCGATCGCCCGATCGTAATTGGCCTTGGCCAATTCGAGATCCCGTATCGATGCAACGGCTGTCGTTGAGAGCAACTTCTTGCGTTCGTACTCGGCGCGCTTTTCCTCGATCGAAGCTGCGGCGTCCGCCACTTTCGCCTTTGCGGAAGCCCGCTTGGCCCTGGAATTCTCGACCGTTGCTTTGAGCTTGTCGGTGTCGAGCTCGGCAAGCGGCTGGCCGGCTTTGACCGGGCTGTTGTAATCGACGAACACCTTGCGCATCGTCCCGGACAATTCGCTGGAAATGCTGACCTGGGTAATCGGCTGCGCGGAGCCGGTCGCGGTGACAATGACCGTCAAATTGCCGCGTGCGACCGGCTCGGTCACGTAGCTCACGGCCGGCCGGCTGCCGGTCATCGACCATGCCGCATAAAGCACGACGCCGGCGACGGCGGCGACCGCCGCCCAGATCAGGTTGCGGCGTCGGAGCCAACCCGCGCCCCTATGCGCTCCGACGCCGAGAATAGCCTCGATATCGAGATCGCCGGCGGGCGGATGGTCTTTCAAGGGTGATCTTGGCGTATCGAGCATGGCATGCCTTCAACCGGAGGGTGCGGTTTGCGCGGGAATCGTGGCAGGATACGTAGATTTCGCGGGGCGCCGGCGCATTGACCTCGATCAACGCCCGACACCGGCGCCGGAGCGCCGGCGCGATCCACACAGCCCCGGAATCAGATGAAATCCCGCAAGCCGGCCTGCCGCAGCAGCGGATAGGCGGTGTCGCGGAACTCGCGCATGCCCTGCTCGTAGCGCGGGAACGCCAGCAGCACGCCGTCGACGCCGGCCTTCGACAGGGTGGCCAGCGCGTCCACGACCTGCTCGCGGGTGCCGACCACCGGCAGCCCGCCCCAGCCCTGAATGAAGGCCTCCTGCAACGGCCTGATGCGCTCGGGCGGCACGTCGCGCTTGTTGATGTCGAGCGAGAAGGTTTCGACCATGTATTTGGCCGCCTCCCAGTCGCCCTTCTGGTGGACGTAGTAGTTGTAGAAGTCGCGCGCCTCCTTCTCGGTCTCGCCCAGGACGACGTTGCACAGCGTCCAGACCCTGATGTCGCGGCCGTATTCCTCGCGCGCCAGCCGGTGATAGGCCTGCACATGGGCGCGGCACTCGTCGAGGCCGCCGGTGCGGATCACGGTGTAGACCAGGTCGCAATGCCGGGCGGCGAAGTGGCGGCCGAGTTCGGAGGCGCCGGCGTTCATGATCGCCGGATGCGGGTGCTGGATCGGCTTCGGCGCGAGATAACCCTTCTTGATCTTGAAAAACCGGCCGTCGTGGTCGAAGGAGTCGTCCTCGGTCCACAGCCGCCGGATGATGGCGAGCCATTCCTCGGCGCAGGCGTAGCGCTCGTCGTGGGTCAGCATCGGCTGGCCGAACATCTCGATCTCCGGCTGCACCCAGCCGGTGACGATGTTCAGCGTGAAGCGGCCGCCGGAGATGTGGTCGATCGCCGCCGACTGCTTGGCCGCCACGATCGGGTGGTTGATGGTGATGTGCGAGGTCGAGAACACGCCGGGTGTCTTCGTCGCGGCGGCGATGCCGGCGGCCCAGGTGTAGGCCTCGAAGCCCGGTCCCTGCGGGTTGGTCTTGCCGCCCCAGCCCTGCCAGCGCGCCACCGGCACCAGCGCCTCGAACTCCATCTCCTCGGCGAGTCTGGCGAGCGCCACCGTATTGGGCCAGGTGATGTCGAGCCGGCCGTCGAGGTCGCTCATCACGCAGCCGGAATCGAGGTTGGTCTGGAAGGTGCCGAGCTTGAGCCGGCGGCTGCTCAGCGCCGGGTTGGTGGTCAGCCGGTCTTTTTGTCTCGCACGCATGGTCATCGATGCACTCTACTGCTTCCAGAACGTCGCGACGATTGCCGCCATGATCGACAGCATGCCGATCACCAGCGCCAGCGACCAGGGCCAGCCGCCGGCCTCGTAGGCCAGGCCCGGCAGCCAGCCGCCGAAGGTGCCGCCGATATAGAACGACATCACGTAGAGACCGACCGCGGCGGATTTTCCGGTCTTGGCCGTGATGGCGACGAAGCTGGTCGACGATGCCTGGGCGAGCATGCCGCAGGTCGAGGCGATCACCAGGCTGAATACCACGGCCGTCACCGACGGGATCAGGCTGACCGTGATGCCGGCCGCCCAGACGCCCAATACGCAGAGCACAAACGTGCGCCGGCCAAGCCAGGCGATGGCGCGGCCGAGCCACAGCGCCGCGGCCGAGCCGGCAAGGTAGACCACGAAGATCGATCCGAGAAACGCCGGCGAGCGGTTGAACGGCGGGGCGGCGAGATGAAAGCTGAGATAGGTGAAGGTGGCGATGAAATTGA
>Ga0326597_10011070_pt1 | contig 11980 bp, 15 predicted proteins | sample RVTome_12_FD_203789 | JGI IMG/M metagenome (GOLD analysis project Ga0326597, IMG submission 203789) | Soil microbial communities from uranium-contaminated site in the Upper Colorado River Basin, Wyoming, United States - RVT100D185 | ecosystem: Environmental > Terrestrial > Soil > Contaminated >... | reverse complement strand
ATCATCATCCCCAGGTTCGGCGGCTCGATTCGCTGGTGGCCCGCTCCAGGTTCTCGATGCGGGCCTGAAGATCATCGATCTCGATGGAGTCCCGGCCGAACTTGAGGATTCCCATGCAGGCGCTGACCCGGGAACTGGCGGGAGTCATCGAATCGCTTATGAGTTTGGCGAGGGTGTTGACCGCCAGCGGGGTATAGCGTTGCGCCAGCGACAGGGCCTGGCTGAAGGATTCTCTCCGTGCGGAGCGGTAGGCCTTGCTGAAGGTCGGCTCGCGTATCCAGCGGTGCAGGGTGCGTTCACCGACCTCGGCGGTCTTCGCCGCCTGGGCAATCGTCGGCTCGTTGACCAGTGCGATGATCGCGTTCTGCTGCCGGACCGGCAGGCCGCCGTAGAGATCATCGTTGGCGGTGGTTGACTGGTCATCCATCTGCTCGTCGTCGTCGTGCTGTTCGTCCATGATCGCGCTCCCAGTTGTTGCGCGCAGAGCTGCGCACCGCATGCACGCTAGGCATGTTGCGAGCGCGCTGTTCCACGTTGCGGAACAACTGCGCTGAAGCATGCCTTCGATGGCATGTGCCCCGGTTACCCCATGTTCATGGCTGTCACCCGGGGGGCAGTGGGGCGGTTGTGGGGAAGTCGAGGAATGCGGCAATCCGCGTGGAATCGCCTTGATGACTTGGCGAGCCCATGCCCTCATGCGAGTGCGGGTGAACAACGACCCGCGCTAGGAGAACCAACGTGAGCATCGACTTTGAAGCCATCGAGTTCGAGAGCGCCGCGCAGGCGATCCAGCACGCGAACGCCAGCGGATGCGGCTACGCCATCCTCCACGAGGGCAAAAACCTCGTGGTGAGCGAGCAGGAGGCGGAGCGGCTCGCCGGTGCCGGCGTCGAGTTCGCATACCTGGTCGAGTGCCAGATGGCCAGCGGCATGTGGCGCATCGTCACCGTCCCCGTCAACCGCGACTGAGGAGAACCGCCATGCAGATCAGAAGCATCACCATCGAAGCCGACGACGGCCACAGCGAGGTCGAGATCATGCGCATCGAAGGCGGAGCCCTGGTGACCCAGGGCGACCGCGTCATCTGCGAGGTGCGCGAGAGCGAGCATCGCGAGGACCGCTTCGCCAAGGCGATGGAGGTCGCCAAGCTGGTCTACGGCACCGACCGCAAGGGCCGCGTCAACGCGACCAACAGCATGGTCCACGAGGTGTTCAACGAGATTGATCGAGTCGCAGGCTGCTGATTCACGCCCGCGTGTGCGGGCGTTTGTGTTTCCCCCGGAATCCCCGGAGTTTCTACCAACAGGAGAATGCAATGACAGCGAAGAAGAAGGCACCCAGGAAGACCGGCGAGGCGTTGACGCGCGAGGCCATGGCGGTGATCAACCAGAACCTCGCCAACATCGAGGCAGCGGAGAAGGCAGCGGCGAACGGCGAAGCCACGACTCAACCCGACGCCGTGCCGGTAGCACCGACGCACAAGGCCGCCAAGGGGCGCAAGGGCAAACCAGCCGCGGCTCCCAAGCCCACCACGGCCAAGGTCGCGCCCAAGGCCAACGTAGGCCGCAAGCCCAAGACCGTGATCCAACCCAAGGCCAAGCGGCTGAGCGCGCTGGATGCCGCCGCCCAGGTGCTGGCCGGCGCGAAGGAGCACATGAACACCAAGGCACTCATCGCCGAGATGGAGAAGAAGGGCCTGTGGAAGTCGCCCGGCGGCAAGACGCCGGCGGCAACCCTCTACGCCGCCATCATTCGAGAGATTGGCACGAAGAAGCGCGAGGCCCGGTTCATCAAGACCGAGCGCGGCCTGTTCACCATCAACGCCAAGGCGGGGAAGTGAACATGGCCAACGACGAGACCATCGATCCCGATCAGATCGAGCCGGAGGACGCCTGCCCGGTGTGCGGCGAGCGCCGCATCGATTACCTCGTGTGGGCCGACGATGAGATCGTCCGCTGCACGACGTGCGGGACTGAGTACGACCCGCTGCAGGATTGGAACTGGAAGGAGGGCCGCAGCGATGTCTGAGCGCGACGAGTCATTCTCGGTGGTCGAGAAGGTGCTGATTCGGTCGGTCGTGCCTCGTCGCGGCAAGCCCTACCAGCACACCTGCGATCAGGAGGTATTCGAGAACGTCTGCCACGCCATCGACGAGCTGGCCGGCCGGTCGTTCACCGGCGAGGAGATCCGCGAGGAGCTCCAGGCGCCCTTCACCCAGGTAGCGACCGCCATCGCGTTCCTGAAGGAGCGGGGCTGCATCGTGGATTCGATCCGCAAGCGCAGCGTGGGCGCCACCAGCGATGTTCACTGCGATGCCATGATCGAGTGGCACGCGCTGCGCGAGAAGGGAGGCGACCAGCCATGACCGACCGCAAACTCCAGGATGGCCTGCGCGAGATCCTCGAAGAGATCATCAACGCCCAGGGTGACGAGGATGATGAGCTCGCGGAACTGGCCGAGATGCTGCCAGGCGTCGATCGCGTCTCCACCTTCGATGACGAGGGCGTTCTCACCACCGACAAGGGCCTGATCATCGAGTTCGAGGATGGCACCGCGTTCCAGGTGACCATCATCCGCAGCCGGTAGACCGCACCAACGCATTCAACCTACGCCCGCATACCGCGGGCTTTTCTGCGGGCGGCGAGTCTGGGGGCCGGACCAGCTCAGCACCAACGGGTGCAGCCGGCGCACGTCGCCGTGTGATCGCGTTGGCACGGATGCGGTGAGGCGGAGTTTCTCATCCGGGTATTCCACCCGTGCTCGCGCCAGCGTGGGCAATGCCGCGCTTCGGGAAACGAACCGTGTCGCCAGGTCCCGCCACCGCGTCAGCACTGGAAAGCCGTCATCCAAATCAACGGTGACGTACCGAGTCAGCGGGCCAGAATTGACAATGGTGTACATGCGAGTTCCTCCTGAAGAAGGAGCCGACCGTACTGTCACCAGAACCATCGAATGTGCTGGGCCGCACCACCATGGGTATGCGACACCATTGGACGTGGAAGTTTGCCGTTTGCATCGACTGGGTAGGGAGCACATGCCGGCTGTGCGGCCCGTTCGGCTTCCGGTCAGTTGCGCTTTGGTGTCATAGGGACACTGCAAATGCAGAGTCGACTTCCTCGCACGGCCGTGTATCTATGGCGCCACTGGGCGGCCAGGAAAGTATTCACCCGTTTAGGGCCGGGTTGGATAGGGATAGCACTTGAAGACAACGCCTCCGTCGGCGGGGTGTTCAAACCCAGTTACGTTGGCTACAGCCTCGGCAAGCCGATCTCGTGCAGTAGAGCCCTTACTCAGAGCTCGACGCTGCATTCCGCCAGCAATCAAATCCGCACACTCAAGAAAGACTGTGGAACCTTTCGGAACTGGTTCGATCCGCTCGACAACGACCAATCCCGGGAACTCGATGGCGGTCAGATCTGCGAGCATAGCGGTCATCTTTTCGAGGTAGATTGAGTCAAAGCCCGTGTCTGCTTCTTTGATAACTCGAAGGAGTCTTGGTTCGGGAAAGCAGCCGTTGACTCGCATTTGTCTCAGTGAATCAACGATTAGCTGAACGAACAGGGAGACCATGTCTGGGTGCGTGCGACCCTGCGACGGTAGCGCGTAGCCCACAAATAGAAGCCCAGAACGGTGCGCTTCAAGCTGACCGAGCAGCGCGATGGCTCGCTCAAGCCCACTTGCACCCGTGTCGCTGAAGTGGATGTTCCCAGGCCACTGAAGCTGACGTCGCCATCTGGCAATTGAAGCGAAATGCATTTCGTACTGCTTCCAGTTCATCGCGCAGATGCCAGCTACTCCCGTGTAGCGCTTATCTCCCTCGTTTCCAGTCTCATCAAGATAAAACCGCACTTCCGGTCGCACGTCCTGATGAACCTTGAGGTATTGATGAAATCCTGTCTGCCCGAGTGAGCGATTCAAGATCGCCTCGTCCGACGCGCGGAAGAGTCCAAGATCGTTCTGAAGTTCAGCCCGTAGACGGACGATTGTGGCCCACTTGTCCAGGTCGTAAAGCACCTCCAGTTCGGGATCATCCCATTCGTTGAGTTCGTCCGGCTGATGGTACCGCCAATACCGAATGCAGAGAGAGACATCGCTATTGCGCGTCTCTGGATAGCGGTCGAGTATGAAAGCAACCTTCTGCTCGATAGTTCCGAGCGTAGAGTTCGCGAGATTGGCCAAAATGCGCTCGCGACGAACATCGACTTCTGGTACGGAGCTTGGGGATGCCTGGCGGCTGACTGTCCACGGCTGTCGCGCCGTTGCCACGGGGTCGGGAAAGAGTGAGGTCGGGAACTGAACCGACGTCGCGCCGGTAGGCGCTGAGACAGTTAGGCCAGGCGCCGTACCACTGAGCGGAGTGCCAGGTGCGTCGTCATCAGCAACATGTGGATAGTCATCCAGTCGAACCAGCCGCTCCCAGAGATCATGTTGGTTCAAGTCGAGTCGCGTGCGCTGCTGAAAGTTGTGGAAAATGCGGTCGAAAGCGGGCGTGTAGGGCAAGTCCAGGATTGGAACTCCCTCTCTAGATACGAGGTCACGAAGTAAAGCGAATTCGTAGCCTAGCTGCTGCGTTGTTTGCGATCGATCCACTATCGTTCACGCTAATCCCTCCCCACATGTTCCGCAAGGCGTTCTAGGCATCTCGGGGACACGCCAAGAGTCATCTCCGCCAGCCGCATTCGGGACATCCCTGCGCCAATTGCCCCCGCAGGTCATACCCGCACCGCGGGCACCGGCCGCGCTTCCGCCGAATCGCCCGCTTCGCGCTCGCGAAGCCGAAGCACACTCCGAACCAGATCGCGGCGTAGAACAGCGTGTCGATCGTAAAGCCAGGCCAGATGGGGCGCAGAGGGAACGCGCGAGGTGCGCTGATCCATGGCTGAAAGCCCCATGATGGATTCTGCGCAACTAGCACTCCATTCTGATACCACAGCGAGCCTTCAACCGCATGCCTTGGAAATCCAGCACGAGTTCGCAAAGCCGCAAAGGGCATTCGTTGATTAATTGTCGCGCCACCATGGAGAGTGGCCAACTCCACACCGATCGTGCTGCCAAAGTCAATTGCTCCGCTCCTGTACTCATTTTGGCAAGCAACCGGCGACGTGCTGCGCCACCACGGTTCAAGATAGGCAGCCCGTCCACCACCCCCATGATTGGCTTGCCACGCAAGGCCCCACGCCACGGCGACAGTCGTAATCGCGCCGAGAAGAAGACAGAGCAGAATGCGGAGCGTCCAGCGCTTCATGGAGCTTTCTCCTCACGCCGCCAACCACACTCACTGCATCCATTCTCCAGCGCGCCCCGCAGGTCATACCCGCAGCGCGGGCACCGGCCGCGCTTCCGCCGAATCGCCCGCTTCGCGCTCCCGAACCCGAAGAACAGAGTAAACCAGATCGCGGCGTAGGAAAGTGTGTTGATCAGAAAGCCGGGCCAGATGGGCACCAGCGGAAGGAGCCGCTCGCTGATTTCATCCGACTCAATTTGCCCGGTCCAAGGCACCTGCCGCGACCACCGAACTAATCTCCAAGAGGAAAAATGAATGGCACTTGGCGGAAACGGGCGCATTACCCACTCACCTGTGGCTGAATCAATGACCCAGTCACGAGCCGCGCCCCACATCGACCGAAACGGGAATCCAGTCGCCTCTTCGTACTGTACAAATGTCGGCTCCGTGCGACCGGTAGGGCCTAGCTGGCTCCACGTTGGAAGGGTGAATCCAGATAGCGACTCGTCGAGGTTTTCCTGGGTTATCCATGTGAGTTTTTGATCTCGTGCCCAATAACCGCGTATCTTGCCGGCGCTGAACGACTGCGAGGTAGAGATGTCAGTGCGACCGAACCCGACTCTTTGGCCGATCGCGAATCGGCTGGGCGGGTAGCCCTGAAATCCAAACAGTGCATCGCCAAGCAGCATGTGCTCGTCAGGAAGATTGGACCACGCTGCACACCCCCACGCCACGGCGACCGTCGTGACCGCGCCGAGGATCAGGCAGACAAGGATGCGGAGCGTCCAGCGTTTCACGGCGCGCTCTCCTCGCGTTCCCACCCGCACTCGGAACACCCTGCACTCAGATTGCCGCGCAGGTCATACCCGCAGCGCGGACACCGGCCGCGCTTTCGCCGGATCGCCCGCTTCGCGCTCGCGAACCCGAAGAACACCCCAGACCAGATCGCGGCGTAGAAGAGCGTGTCGATTGCAAAGCCGGGCCAGATGGGGCGGAGAGGCAGCACGATAAAGCGCTCACGCTCTCCCCAATCCGCATCCCGCTCCGGCAGATTGATGCCGTTCGAGAAAGCTCCAGGGCCGATGCTTGCATCCCAGCATTCGAGGGATCGACACGGCAGGCCAAAGACGCGCGCATATACGGGGTCATACCCGTCGGTCCGTTCAGGGATGGCACCGTGTGTGCGCGCGAACCAGGCGGGGATCTGTTCAAAGGGACTTAGTTGGTTTCGCTGCAAGTGCAGAAACTCACCTTCAAGCGCAGTGCATGGGTGAGCACGTATCTGCGCACCTCCTATCCATCGTGCCTCGAAGTAGAGCCACGATGGAATCTCTTCTCGGCTGAATGCTCCCTTTGGGGGAATCCGAAGCTTGCTTGGCATAAACCACGCGCATCCCCACGCCACGGCGACTGTCGTGATCGTGCCGAGGACCAGGCAGAGCAGCATTGACACCGTCCATCGCCTCATCACGAAAGTTCATTGTGCTGGTTAGGGATGTTCCTTCCGCCAGCGTGCTTCAGCGGCGCGGCAAGCAGGGCAATAGAGCACCTGCATTGCCTCCTCATCTCCAACGATGCAACCACCTCCGACCCATTCGTTCGACCATGGGAACTCAGCCATCGATGCACCTATGTAGCCCGGCGGAAAGGCGAGCAGCCCGTAGACGATGGGCACTGTGTCTTCAAGCAACTGCTCGCCGTGAACCTCACAAGCCGTCGGCAGCTCGATCCGATCATCGATCGGGCGCACTTCGGTCGATTGGTCACAAGCGGAGATGACTGTGGCGGCAACGAGGAGCGCAGCGTTCAACAGGAATCGGGAGTTGGCTGACCGCGTTCCCATATCGGAAGTGTACCACGCTTGCGGGCACCGGCATTGTGGGCCCGTTCGGCTTCTGGCAAGTTGCGCTTTTGAGCAATGGCGACACTGGACGGCCGATCGTTCACTCCACTTCGATCACTACCTGATCCGTGAACGAATCGAAGCCGGCCGCTGTGAAGACCACCATCACCGACTGCCGGATGGAGAGCTCGATCCGGCCATCACTCTGGCGCACCCGGTTGGCCGCGGAAACGTCAGCGATGGCATTGACGGTTTCCACGGTGCCGATTGGGTATTGATGCACCTGCTGCAGCGCATTGTTTGACCAGTTGCGAAGTCGCAGCTTCGAAGTTCCACCAGACTGGCTGATCCGGCCCTCGACCGAGAGATCGAGGAGCGATGGATTCTGAACCGTCGTCGCCGCGCCGATCAGCACGTCGAGGACGTTCGGCTCGGCGGAGGTGAAGCCGAAGCGGCTGCGCACGCGCAGCCAGGAGTCATCCGATTCCACGAGATCCTGCAACCCCCCGGAGATCAGCGTGCCGAAGGTCACCGTGCAATCGGTGAGCGTTGCTTCATTCGAGGACGTCCCGTGGAATTCATCGGCGCCCATGTCCACGATCGGCGGGGTTCCGCGCCCTGTATCAACGACGCCTGTGTCATCAAAGCGCCGAGCTTCGCCGTCCAGGTCCATGGTGTCCGACACAGGAACTGAGAAGTTGTCCGCGGAGTCGATGCACGGCGAATTCGCTTTCAGGTGCAGGTCGTCATCTTGCGTACCCGCGACACCATCGGCCCCATCGGTATCGACAAAATCCGGATCCGTAGCAATGTTTCCTTCGCCTCCGTAGTATCCTGCGAAGCCCATGATGCAGTTGTAATTCACCTGTTGGGGCAGATTCTCTTCGTTGATGAATAGTTGCGAGACCTCGTCTCGTATTCCCGCAACGTCATTGTCCCAGAGAATGTTGTTGTTGATTTCAACAAGTGCTGGATCCGGTATCCAATAGAGGATTCCGCCACCCCTGATCATTGCGGAGTTGTGCGTGATTGTACAGTTCGATACGCCCAATTGATCGGAGGCGCTGACGATGGCACCTCCCTCCGTTGATGCGGAATTGCCGTTGAATCGACAGGACCTGTAATGCGCGATTAAGGCCCAGTCTGAGCAGGCGCCTGCCCAGCCGTCCGTTGCCGCGTTCTCATCAAACTTACAGTTGCGCACCTCATACATCGCATTGTCGCCGACGAGTTCCATGGCACCGACGGCCTCGGCTGAGTTTCGATAGAACCGCGAAGCCACAATCTGGCCCGTCCCCACCTGATTTGCTAAGAGAGCGCCACTGAACTGGGCTTCGTTTTCGACGAAGTCGCAGTCCTGTATCAGTAGATTCTGGACCTCGAACAGGGAGACGGCCCCGCCGGTCCGCCAACCGGTATTGCCGAGGAAGTTGCACCCGTTGATCTCGATCGTGCCTCCACGGTCAACATCGATGGCGCCCCCGGATCCCCATGCTCTCATGTCGTTGCCGGCTGCGTTGTCCTCGAAAAGGCAATTGACGACGCTGATCGAGGTGACGAGCCCGCGATCAGTCGCGATCGCGCCGCCTCGTACGGCATTGTTGTTGCGAAAGACAGAATTGGTGATAGTTGACAGCCCACCAGTTATGGAAATCGCGCCACCGATCGTGTCGTCAAAATTGAGCTGACTGACGTTGTCCTCGAATAGGCAATCATCGATTGTACCGCCGAAGACAGTACTGATGCCTGCGCCTCCTCGCCGCGCCCAGTTTCCACGGATTGTGGAAGAAGTCAGCGTCAGCTCAGCCGAGTTGATGCCACCACCCCAATATGCAGCGTAATTGTCTGTGATGGTGCAAGAGCGAATCTCGAGCGCGCCTCCAGTAGCGAGAATGCCACCACCATAGAACTCTTCCTGGTCCGCGTTCCCGCCCTGGACAATCAGGCCGTCAAGTATGCTCGTTCCTCCAAGATTGTCCGCCCAAACAACGTGGTAGCAATTATCAGTTCGATTCCCAAAATTGGCCAGGTCATCGCCCGCCCGATCTCCGGTCAGCACCGTGGGATTCCCCTCAACATTGCGCTCGTCGAGAATGTCCTCAGTTCCGTCGAAACCGCCATAGATCGGAACGTTCGCCGGTGGACGAAAGGAGGCAGTGAGCGGATCGGATTCGATTCTCGGCTGGCTTGGTATGTAATTGCCTTCTGCCACCCAAACCTCCACCACTTCATCTGACACCGCCGCCGCAGTGAGCGCATCGTCGAGATTTTGAAATGCATCTTGCCACGATGAGCCGAAGCCGCCCGGCGGGGCATCGACATCCACGTGCAACCTTGCACCGGGGACGGTCAGCCCCACACTCACCCTCCGATCGGTCGCCATGTACCCCGGTTCAAGCGGACCGGGAGGATCAGGGTGAATCAGGGTGTCGAAGTCGCCGAATATGGATGCGGCTTCGATGATGATGAACTGGACGATCTGAGGCGCCGATGTGTCTTCATATTCCACCCGCAGCGTGCCTCCCAAGCTGAGCGAGCCTTCCGCCTCCAAGTGGTCGCGAATCGAGTTGCGCGCATAACTGTCGATATCGATCTGGATGATTCCCGTGACCTCCTGCGTCAGATCACCATCGATGATCAGCGTCCCGTAGACCATACCCGGCGAGAGCGTTCCCTCATTGAACGTATCCGCGAAAATTGTGCCGTTCCCTCGAACCGCGCTCGACGACAGGATAAAGAGGTTGATGGTGTCGAACCACGCGCCGTTGATCAGTCGCAGTTCGGCTGCGCCTTCCGAGCCCAACAGCGTGTCCGTGTATCGGGTGCTGAACCATGAATGGACATGAACCGCGCCGGCCCGCCACTCCAGCACGGCGCCGCTTCGCACGTTGATGGTCAAGGCATCAAGGAGACTCTCGGAATCCTCGAGTATGAGGCGGCCGCCACTCTGGACATTCAGGTCTTCAAGAGTGAGTTCGCCGATCATCCTGAGATGACCGCCCGCTTGAATGGTTGCATCACGGCAGATGCCGCTCGGCTGATCGACCATGACCGGAAGAGCGAGCACGACGTCAGTTAAGGCGTCCGGGACCAATCCGGTGGACCAATGCTCGGCGACAAACCAACTTCCGTTCGCCGGGCCGACATAAGTTGCCGTCGCTGCCTCAACGCTGATCGGCATAACGAGGCAAACTGCAACGGACCTGAAGAAGTGTTTCTTGCGGACTCGCATTGATACTCGCTGGAGAACAGACATAGCCGGGGGCGCCGGTGGCGAAATCTCAGACGTCCTTGTCCGATTTATTGTCGGCCCCAGACATGACGGTTGTCCCAGAGTGGGACGCACCAAGGGCTTTTCGGTGCCCATGGTAGTCGATCGGCATGAGCCGCTCAATGAGGTGCCTACCAACCAAGTTGCGCTTTCTGCGGGGAACGACACTGGCGAATGACAGTGGATGACCGGAAATGGCAGGTTTTCCGGCACTTTCGTCCATGATGTGGAAGCAACGGCCCTACCCGGAGCCCTATGGCATTCGCGCCAGTTGGGTGGCGGATTTGTCAGGGGGAAGGGGTGTCACATGTACTCTAAACTGCAGCGGCGTCAATGGGTTATGCGATGTCACCCGCCAACACTATGACACGCCGGCACTTTCATCCACGATGTGGAAGCAAGAGCCCTCGCTGCGCCTTCAACTCGAGCCAGATCCCCCGCTGCTCCTTCCAATCGAGCACCGCCGCGATCGGCCTGAGATGGCGCTCGCTGATCGGATCGTCACCGTGTTCGACGCGCGGCAGGAAGAGGATTTCCTCGACGATGTCAGGCGCCAGCGTGAGCAAGCCCATCACCTGGGTGATTCTCGATCCAGTCACGTGACTCAACCGCGCTGCCTCGGCGTAGTCCTTGACGATGCCATCGTGAATGAGGCGGTCGATCTCGATGGCGAGGGCCAAGAGGCGGCTGATGCGGGGGATGCGGCCGGGGGCCTCGGGCTTCTTGGGGCCGATGCAGAGCCGCTTCTCGCGCCGCTCACCGCGGGTGAAGTTGATCTGTTTGCGGATCGTGATTCCGGGGGTCATGCCGCGACCTCTGTGGTTGGTTTGCCGACTTCCTCCTGGAGCAGTTGCGAGGCGTGGGGATGGAAGGTGATCTCGATGGTGCCGGCTGGTCCGTCATACTCCACCCGCTGTACCAGCAGTTGGATCAGATCAGACTGCTCGCATGGCGTGAGCGCGGCCCACCCGGAGTCGAAGTCGGTGGGTGGCATCATGGCCTGATCGCTGGTGGGAACGGCGTGCTCGAGACCGGCGTTGCATCCCATGGCGCGGATCTCATTGAGCACGAACTGCTCGATCTCGCGTGCTGGGATCGACTTCGTGGCACACGAGCTCCAGCCATGCTTCTGCGCCTTGGAGCAGACGTAGTAGCGGAACAGCACGTTGCGCTTCTTGGTGTAGTGGTGCTGCATCTTGGCTTTGCAGGTGCCGCAGTAGAGGATGCCTTTCAGCGTCGCTCCGTACCGATTCCGCCTCCTGCTCCCGCCACTCACGGCGTTCTGCTGCAACTGGGTCTGGACCTCCTTCCAGATCCCGGGGTCGATGATCGCCTGGTGCTCACCCTCGAAGACCTCCTCGTGGTGCTTGATCCTCCCCAGGTAGATGACGTTGTTGAGCATGGCATGGAGGCGGGTCTTGTCGATGGGGATGCCGCCACGGGGTTGGCCGTCCTTGGTCGTCCACTGCTTGGTGGTGATGCCCTCTGCCGCGAGTGCCTCCACGGTGGGAATGAGCGATCCCATCTCAAGGTACAAGTGGAACACGCGGCGCACCTGGTTGGCTTCCTCTTCGTTCACCGCCAGCCGTGAGCCGGAGCGGTCGGAGAGGATGTCGTAGCCCAACGGTGGGGGGCCGCCGGT
>Ga0326597_10011068_pt1 | contig 11981 bp, 10 predicted proteins | sample RVTome_12_FD_203789 | JGI IMG/M metagenome (GOLD analysis project Ga0326597, IMG submission 203789) | Soil microbial communities from uranium-contaminated site in the Upper Colorado River Basin, Wyoming, United States - RVT100D185 | ecosystem: Environmental > Terrestrial > Soil > Contaminated >... | reverse complement strand
TCGTATCTGGCGGAGTTCCTGCTTTCGAAAGGCTACGTGGTTCACGGCCTTATCCGAAGATCATCGAGTTTTAATACCGGCCGGATCGATCACATCTATCAAGATCCGCACGAGCCCCACACCCAACTTTTGTTGCACTATGGCGACCTCGGCACGATTGAGCAGCTTATGCGCATAATTTATGACATACAACCCGATGAAATTTATCATCTGGGGGCTCAGAGTCACGTTAAAATCAGTTTCGACATGCCAGAGTATACGGGAGACATCACGGGATTGGGCGCAACGCGTCTTTTGGAAGCCGTTTGCCGGAGCGGCATCAAGACGAGACTTTACCAAGCTTCTAGTAGCGAGATGTTTGGAGATTCGCCGCCGCCACAAGGCGAGAACACTGCCTTTCAACCCAGAAGCCCATATGCAGCGGCAAAGGTTTATGCCCACTGGATGGCGGTAACCTATCGGAAGTCCTATAACCTTTTTGCGTCTAACGGTATACTCTTCAATCATGAAAGTCCACGTCGAGGCGAAACCTTCGTAACCCGGAAAATAACCCGGGCCTTGGCTGGGATTATTTCCGGTAAGCAAGAGAAGCTATATCTTGGCAACTTAGAAGCAAAGCGTGACTGGGGTTATGCTCCCGAGTATGTTGAGCTTATGTGGCGTATCCTGCAACAAGATAGCCCCGGCGATTACGTAGTCGGAACCGGAGAATCTCACTCGGTGCGTGAGTTCGTTGAAGAAGCATTTGATTACGTTGGACTTGATTGGAAGCAGTATGTGGCGGTCGATCCGCGATATTTTAGACCCCTCGAGGTCGACTCGCTCCTGGCTGACATTTCCAGCACAAGAAACCGCTTAGGATGGCAACCGAAGGTGACGTTCAAAGAACTGGTCCGTATCATGGTGGACGCTGATATGGAGGCGACGGGCTTAAAACCCATTGGCGATGGGACGAAGATTTTGGAGGAAGAATGTCCTCAGTGGCATCGATGGCCCTCTAGTGTTTCAGCGCTCTTGCAAAACAATAGACACGGGCTTGAATAAGAAAGCGAAGCTAAAGGCAGGTTGAGGCCAAGGTTAGCCTGAATATCTGGAAAGAACTGAACAAGTTAATCGCTTCATTTCGCCCTCGACCTCAACCTTAGCCTCAATCTTAGCCTAGATTTTGCGTATGTCTTTTTGGACTGACAAGCGAGTCGTCGTGACGGGGGGCAGCGGCTTCATGGGGTCTTTTGTCATTGAGAAGCTGAAGCAGCGGGATGCTGCGGAAATCATCGCTCCTCGCAGCCAAGATTATGATCTTCGCGACATTACTGCTATCCGTCAGCTTCTTTCTGCCAGCTCGCTCCCGGGATCTGGCGGAGGAGGCAAGGCCGTCGATATCGTGATTCACCTGGCAGCTCGTGTTGGCGGCATTGGTGCCAACCGTGCTCATCCAGCTGATTTTTTCTATGACAACCTGATGATGGGAGTGCAGTTGCTCCATGAGTCATGGAAGGCGGGCGTGAGAAAGTTCGTTGCCATTGGCACCGTATGCGCTTATCCTAAATTCGCTCCCGTGCCCTTTCGAGAAGAGTCCCTGTGGGATGGTTACCCTGAGGAAACGAACGCGCCTTACGGCCTAGCGAAGAAGATGTTGCTGGTCCAGAGCCAAGCTTATAGGCAGCAGTATGGATATAACAGCATCTTTCTGCTGCCGGTAAACCTATACGGTCCACGCGATAATTTTGACCCAGAGACTTCGCACGTGATTCCGGCACTGATCAAGAAATGCCTTGACGCCCGGAATAGCGGCGCCGATTCAATTGAAGTGTGGGGCGATGGCTCGCCCACACGTGAATTTCTATACGTCGAGGATGCGGCCGAGGGTATTTTATTGGCGGCGGAACATTATAACGACAGCCTTCCCATCAATCTTGGTAATGGCCAGGAGATAAGCATCAAGCATCTGGTGGAAACCATTGCTTGTTCGAGCGGCTTTGCGGGAAAGATTGTATGGAACACCAGTCAACCAAACGGCCAACCTCGGCGCGGCTTGGACACGAGCAAAGCAGAATTACTGTTTGGCTTTCGAGCTAAGACACCATTCAAGAAAGGTTTAGGGCGGACAATCGAGTGGTATATCAAAAATAGACCAACAACCGCTGAAGAACGTTATGGTCATGCACCAAAGCCTACGAATGTACAGACTCTATGAGGGTAGCCTACGTAACCACCTACGATGCCCGGAACATCAGGAGCTGGTCAGGACTTGGCTATTACATTGCTCAGTGCCTGAAAAATCAATCTATCTCAATTGATTACGTTGGACATCTAAGACAAAAGACATCGCTTTTGGTTGACGCGAAAAAGCATCTATACAGCCGCATTGTTAAGAAGAGATATCTCATGGACCGAGAGCCGATCATCCTGAAAAACTACGCGCAGCAAGTATCCAAAAGACTGGCTGCCCTGAATGCAGAAATCGTTTTTAGCCCCGGCTCACTTCCGGTCGCCTGTCTGGATTGTCATCAGCCTATTGTTTTCTGGACAGACGCAACCTTTGCCGGCATGGTGAATTTTTATCCCGCGTTCGCGAATTTGTGCAAGGAAACGATCAAGAATGGAAACAGAATGGAACGTGCTGCCTTAGACCGGGCTGCATTAGCTATATACTCCTCTGATTGGGCTGCCCGTACAGCACTCAAGCATTATCAAATTGATCCATCAAAGGTCCGGGTCGTTCCTTTTGGTGCAAATGTAGAGTGCAACAGGAACTTACAGGATATCAAAAGCATAGTTGACTCGCGGCCTTCTGACAGATGCAAGTTGTTGTTTCTTGGTGTTGATTGGCATAGGAAAGGAGGCGCCATCGCGGTAAAGGTAGCAAAGGAACTCAACCGTTCAGGATTGAGAACGGAGCTGACGATCGTCGGGTGCAAACCCCCTGAGGGCGAGTCATTGCCCAATTCTGTACGATCTCTAGGGTTTATCGAGAAGTCCAACAGCGCAGGTCAGTCATTCATTGCGAAGTTAATTGCTGAATCTCATTTTCTGATTTTGCCGTCAAAGGCGGACTGTACGCCGGTCGTTCTGTGTGAGGCGAACTCATTCGGTGTACCTTGCCTTTCAACCGATGTTGGGGGCATACCAACTATAATCAAAGATGAGTTAAATGGAGTGACCTTTGCGAAGGATGCGGCGATTGAAAAGTATTGTGTGTGCATTTCAAATTTATTTTCCAACTACGATACTTATAAACGATTGGCTATGTCTTCGTTCAGCGAGTATCAATCTCGGCTAAATTGGACCGTAGCGGGACAAGCCGTGGTAAGTCTATTGAAGGGTTTGGTCACCTAACGGTTCTATCGGGTGGATCATATGAGACTCGCTGATTTAGCCAGGTTGTATCGGACTGTGCCTATGTCAGAGATCCCCGCTGATTTGTCTTATCGGTGTCTACGGAAAATCGGCTTTCGCCTCAAGAAAACGCCTTTTTACGAGATATTAGAAGATTACAAGTACCCCGTGTGCCTGAGACCAGCGACGAGTGATCCTTCTGTGTTTCGACAAATTTTTGTGCAACAGGAGTATTCGTGTCTGACCGATTCACAAGATGTGAAATTGGTCGTTGATTGTGGTGCGTATGTTGGCTATTCCTCGATCTATTTTCTAAATAAATTTCCTGATACCTATGTTATTGCCTTGGAGCCGGATCGAAACAATTTTGAGGCTTGTCATAGGAATCTTCGGCCTTATGGAAAACGCGCCATGTTGATTCCTGCCGCCTTGTGGTCTCATCCCACCGAAATGGTCGTTTGCCGGGGACAATATAGGGATGGGAGGGAGTGGGCCACGCAAGTGAGAGAGTGCCGACCTGGGGAGATGGGAGATATTAAGGCGTTCGATTTATCTGGACTGCTAAGCACGACACGATTTGAACGTATTGATATTCTAAAAATTGATATCGAAGGGGCAGAATTAGAGGTCTTTGGAAGGACTGCTCCAAAGTGGCTAAAGAGTGTGAGAAATATCGTTATAGAACTCCATAATGATGACTGCGAAAAAGCATTTTTTAGAGCTCTATCTGGCTTCAGGTACGATTTATCGAAATCGGGAGAGTTAACAGTTTGTAAAAATATCTCTGCTGAGTAAACCGAATTAGCACGCTTGATGCCAGCCCAAAGAACTATGCGGTGTCCAGATTTGAATGCACTCCCACCTGTTCCTCCTGGTAAGTCTGGCTGGCCGTGGACGGAGGAAAGTTCCCAACTGCCCTCCGTGATGTCAAACGGGTCGCCTTGGCCTCGGATCTCCATTGTTACACCGTCCTTCAATCACGGGAAATTCATCGAGGAGACCATTCGCTCCGTATTGCTGCAGGGCTACCCTAATCTGCAATACATCATTATGGATGGCGGCAGCACGGACGGCAGTGTGGAAATTATCAGAAAGTATGAACGGTGGTTGGATTTCTGGGTTAGTCAAAAAGATGATGGGCAAGCAGCGGCGATTAATGCAGGATTGGAGCGAGCAACCGGCGAAGTAGTCAATTGGCTGAACTCAGACGATCTCTTTTGCGTGGGAGCCCTTAAACGGGTGGCGATGGATTTTTCTCTCGACAAGGCAGCGATTCTTTATCATGGTTCGGCTTTGCGGATTGATCACGAGAGTAATTTCGTCGGGTCATTTGTAGCCAAACCCCTGTCACCAGAAGAAGTGCTCGAAGGAGGTAAGATACCCTTGCCACAACCTGCCATTTTTTTCCGCCGAGAGACTTGGCTTCGGCACGGCAAATTGAAGCCACATTTCTATTGTGCCCTGGACACCGAGTTTTTCCTGTCGTGCGTTGTGAAGGGTCGTTCTCACCTCGTTGGCGGGCTTCCATTGGCGATGATGCGAATTCACGAAAATGCTAAGACAGCCCCGTATAGCGCATGGAGAAATATTATTCTCGAGCGCCTTCAGATTTTATCTCAACTTTGCCGAGACCCTAGTACCCCTCCCGGTCTGGTAAAACACATTAAATACGGTCTTAACAGGGAATCTCTGCGATTGGCCCGAATCAGCTTAAGTGAGAGTTGGAATCTTCCTGAAGCGATCTCTTGGTTTTTACGCGCCGTAATGTATTCGCCCGGAAGGACGTTTTATCGCTGCCTCAGATTCTGACAGCGACTTGCACAAGTAGAAGGATCTAAAAAACGCAACGACAACCGTACAACACATCCGACCAACAACGCGTTTGCTCAGTTTCACCTGCGGACCATCCAGTGTCCAAATCCCTTCTGACAGTAATTCTACCCGTTCACAACGGCGCGGCCTTTGTTGCCTCTGCCGTCAGGAGTGTATTAAATCAAACATATAAAGACTTTGAGCTTTGGGTTCTTGAGAACGGGTCAACTGACAGCACGGTCGAGATCGTAAAATCGATCACCGACCCGCGAATGAAGCTTTTCGAGCTTGGTCCAGTGGGAATCCAGGGAGCACTCCAGTACGGGATAGAAAATGCATCGACGGAATGGCTGGCACGAATGGATGCTGATGATCTAATGTTTCCGAACCGATTAGAAGTTCAGATGAACTTTATAAGAAAAAACCCAAAGCTAGCTTTCATTGGTTCCGCCTATGCCATTTTGACGCCGTCTGGTCATATTCTCGAGCCGGTATTACCATCAGGCACGCGAGAAGTAACGAAAGATCTATTGGCTTGTATGAAAAGATTCTTCGCAGATCCTTCTGTCGTATTCAACCGACATGCGGCCTTAAATGCTGGTGGAGTCGATAAAGATTTTACAAAGATAGATGGGCCTCCCTTATTCTTTAGGTTGTTAACAAAGGGGAAAGGCTGGGAAATCGCTGAACATCTGCATCTATATAGGTTGCGTCCCAATTCACTTAGCAGAGGGATAGAGCATGCTCAAGAATCACGCCGTGTTCGAGCCAAATATGCGCCTGAACTGCTAGACACCCTGTCTAGAAATCTGCCGCCCAACAGCTTCTGGCAGCTTATTGCGAGACTTGAGTTGATTAGCGGAGATCCAAGGTCGGTTCTGAAAGCAGCTCGTCTCATGAAAAAAGAAGGACCATTTCGATCTGAGGCAAATCGTATGATGGCATGCAGCCTCATAAGTAGATTTAATCCCACTTACTATCGGCGCCGAAACATTGACAAATATAGGCACAGACGCGACTGGGAAGAACTATTTAGGCCCTTGCTCAAAGAAACTGACTGATGAGCCGAAATAATACCGACTTTGCTAAAAAACAACTCTATTCCGAAGCGACATCTTGACCAACCTCCATCATTGATTTAATCGCCCGATTTTTAAATTTCGGAGATATTAGACCAGTAAAACGCTCATGCAGCCGACGCGACTTCCCTTACCGTGCTTGATCATCGCTGAGGTTGGCTCAGTGCATGATGGCAGTTTTGGCAACGCGCGCAAGCTAATCGACGTGGCAACCCAATGCGGCGCTGATGCGGCCAAGTTTCAAACGCACATCGCCGTCGCCGAAACCCTCAGGAATGCTCCGATGCCCGCCTATTTTAAGTGTGAACCGCGTTATGAATATTTCGAACGAACGGCATTCACAAAAGCGCAATGGCAAGAACTCAAGTCCTATTGCAGCGACAACAAGATCGAGTTTCTTTCCTCCCCTTTTTCCATCGAAGCGGTAACCTTACTCGAAAAGATCGGTATCGCCCGCTATAAGATCCCCTCGGGTGAAGTCAGCAACCTGCCGTTATTGGAAGCGATCGGTCAGACCGGAAAGCCAGTGTTGTTATCGTCGGGTATGAGCTCGTGGGAGGAGCTAGACAATGCGGTGACCACGATCCTGCGCCGCCATACCAGCTTGACGATCTTGCAGTGCACGTCGGAGTATCCCTGCCCCTACGAAGAAGTGGGGCTAAATGTGATGCTAGAGATGCGTGACCGGTATCGTTTGCCGGTAGGATTGTCCGATCACACGCTGACGCCTTACGCCTCTCTCGCGGCAGTCGTGATGGGCGCAACAGTGATTGAGAGGCACTTGACGTTCAATCGATTGATGTACGGAAGCGACGCACCGCATTCGTTGGAACCGGGCGAGTTCGTTGACTTAGTGAAAGGCATACGCGCCATTGAAACGATGTTAGCTTCGTCCGTTGACAAGGATGCAGTGGCAAAACATCTGCGAGGGATGAAAGAAATCTTTGAAAAGAGTGTAGTGTCGTTAGTGGATATCCCCCCAGGTACCGTGATCACAGCTTGTATGCTGAGTGTCAAGAAGCCCGGCACAGGTGTTCCCGCACGGCGATTGAATGAATTTGTAGGGCGTAGAGCTGCCAAATACATCTTTGCTAATCATTTGGTGTCGGACTCGGACGTAATACTGTAGCAGCCTGCGTCGAAGCAAAGATCTAGCCGCGATGAACAGAATACTGCCGCGAATGATTCACCAAGAGGAGTTAAGGCGTGCCCGAAGTGGGCCTATAATTCGAGCCTTTCTTGCAAATCGATCATTCCGCGTTGTCGACTACTGCGATTTTTGCGGCTGCAAAAACATATCTATCATCAGCAATCTAGATCGCTATGGTGCCCCGATTCGAGCGGCACAATGCAAGTCATGTGGCCTTATCTTTCTCGTGGATCGCCTATCTCCAGACGATTATGCTCAGTTTTACGAATCGGTATATCGTCCCTTAATTTCTGCTTATCTCGGGCGGCCGGTAAACGCCCAAACGATTCAAGCGGAGCAAATTAGATACGCCGAGAATCTCGTCCCGATATTGCGCGGGGCCGGGGGACTAGTAATTCCGCGCACCGGGGGGGAACTCCTCGATGTAGGTGGGAGTACAGGTATTGTTGCTTCAATTTTCGCTAGAGAATTTAATTGTGCGGCCACGGTTCTCGATCCGTCTAGTGAAGAGCTCGAGATAGCTGCACGGCAAGGACTCAAGACAGCGCATGGGCTTTTGGAAAGTTGGAATCCGTCCCAGAAAGAGCAATTTGATTTGGTTTTTTGCTGCCAGACCATTGACCACTTCTTCGACCTACGGAAGAGCCTGATCAAATTAAGAGAATTGACCAAACCGCAGGGACGGGTCTTCATAGACATCATTGATTTTGATGTTGTCTGGCAAGGACAAGGATTTATTGAGGGAGCGATTAAGATAGACCATTGTTATTATTTGTGCGGTGAAAATGCCGAACACCTTTTACGCAGTGCTGGTTTGCAGGTGGTCTTTAGTGAACTGGCGTCTCACCTAGATCACGTGAGTTACGTGTGCCAACCAAGCGAGCCTGTAGACATACCTCGGGAGGTTTCCAAGCGGGCTGTTACTCGCTTGCAAGCTATTCAACGCTCGCGAATTTATTTAGGGCAAGCGCTCAAGATTCCGCGAAACCCTTGGGACTACGCACGAAGGAAGCTGTATCCCCTAAAGAAAGCTTTACTTGGTCTTCGATAGATTTGTTTAGCAATACTTTAGTAAACTCCCGCATATAAGTGCGGCGTTGGATAGGGCTTCCGACGAAGTCGTAACCTAACGTCTACCATCAGATAAGAGTCGGCCGTAGGCCGCGGAAGCTTGCAAGGCGCGGTTAGTATGCGAAAAATCTGTATTGTTATTGGATCGCGCGCCAACTACAGCAGTATTAAGTCCGCCATGCGGGCTATACAGGCGCATCCCGAACTGGAGCTGCAGGTAGTCGCTTCCGCTTCAGCGTTATTGGATAGATATGGCCAGGTGGTCAATCTGATCGAGCGTGATGGCTTCAAGGCGTTAGCAAAAGTTTACATGCTGGTCGAGGGAGAGACACCCACGACCATGGCTAAGTCAACCGGTCTAGGGTTAATAGAGCTACCAACCATCTTTGAGCAGCTTGGGCCTGATATTGTGCTTACTGTAGGCGACCGTTTCGAGACAGTGGCCACTACATTGGCGGCAGCGTACATGAATATTCCGCTGGCCCACACGATGGGAGGGGAAATTTCTGGCACCATCGATGAGAGCATTCGTCACGCCATTACGAAGTTTGCCCATATCCATTTTCCTGCTTGCTCCGATGCACGCGACCGGATCGTTAAGCTTGGTGAGCGCCCCGAAGACGTTCACCTAGTTGGCTGTCCCCGAATCGATTTGGTTGCCGAGGTATTAGAAAAAGACCGAAACGGGATTGGACCGGATCTTTTCGCTGAAGGTGTCGGTGGCGTATTCGATTTGAATCAAGCCTTCTTGATTCTCTCCCAGCACTCCGTAACAACCGAGTACGGAGAGGGTGAGCGACAAATTAGTGAAACTCTGAAAGCCGTGCATAAGCTCGGCGTACCCACTATTGCACTATGGCCAAATGCTGATGCTGGTGCGGAGGACGTGGCACGGGGGATGCGCAAATTTCGTGAACGGTGCGACGACTCAAAGATTCATTTTTTTAAGAATCTGCCGACGGACGTGTATATCAGCCTAATGCGCCGAACAGTCTGCCTAGTGGGAAATTCCAGCAGCGCGATCCGCGAAGGCGCATTTATCGGCACACCAGCAGTCAACATCGGTACTCGGCAAGCCATGCGCCAGCGAGGCAGCAACGTTATCGATGTGGATTACCGTTTCCAAGAGATAACCGATGCCATTGTCCATCAGATGGAGTATGGGCCATATTCATCAGAACCCATCTATGGGGATGGTCACGCCGGCGATCGTATTGCCGATGTGCTCTCGCGATGCAGCTGGCGTCTCCAAAAGCAAATCACTTACTGATGAACGTTCTCGGTCTCATTCCCGCCAGGGGTGGCTCAAAAGGCATACCGGGGAAAAATATTGCAATACTGGCTGGCCGGCCGTTGCTGGCTTACACCTGCGAGGCTGCCTTAGGGAGCAATCTTCTCACACGGGTCGTGCTCTCAACCGACGATGCGGAAATCGCCCAGGTTGGATGTGATTGTGGCGTTGAGGTGCCCTTTTTGCGCCCCGGCGAGTTGGCTCGTGACGACACTCCAAGCCTAGCGGTTGCGCAACACGCCGTGCGCTGGCTAATTGAACACGAAGCATGGACCCCGGACGTGTTACTGTTGCTACAGCCAACCTCACCGCTTCGCCGGGCTCGTCATCTGGATGAGGCGCTGGAATGCATGGCACAAGCTGGTGCTGATACGGTGGTAAGCGTCGTAGAAGTTCCTCACTGTTTTAGCCCGTATAGCATCATGCGACTGCGCGATGGCCGGCTGGAAGATTTCTGGAGGGAACCCACTCCTTTTGATCCCTTCTGCCGCCAGAACCTGCCCGTGCTTTATGCACGCAACGGCCCGGCCGTACTCGCGACGCGGGTCAAGGTTATGATTGAGCGTCAGAGTTTCTATGGGCAGACCATTGTCCCCTACATTATGACTGAAGAAGAATCCGTGGACATAGACACTTTCTTCGACCTTCGACTGGCCGAGTGGCTCATAACGCAACGTAAAGAAACTATCTAGCAGGCTGCTGAAAAAGACTCATATGCTTCGTTGCGCTCAATCGCCTCGCTACAACGTACTCGCTAAGTACGCCTCCGCTCGTCGAGTTTTCGCGCGCCTCGCCTCTGAGATCTTTTTGAGCAGCCTGCAACCGAGTTTTTCAGCAACCTGTTAGTAATGTGTGGCATTGCCGGCATGGTAGGAACCGGCGCGAATGCGGCACTCGTAATTCGTATGAACGTCGCTCACCCTGATGGTGACAGCCTATGGTCTGCACGAGGGATACCAATGGGTGGTCAGCCGCTCAAGATTACTCGCAAGATCGAGAATTTTGCGGCGAACGTCAATACTAATAATTGCCATCTGCAAACTCTTAACTGAAATCGAGAGCAACGACGCAGCTTGTTAGTGATTACGTCCATTTCACCGATCGATGATCTACCGAACGCATCGCCACGTCATTGGAGAACTGACTGCGGACTCTAAGAGAAGCCGGTAGAGCAAGGTGACCGGATATGTGTGGCATCATGGGCATCATTGGGGGTCGTCCACAGCAGCATGAACTGGAGGCGATGCTAACGCAGGTGCAGCATCGCGGTCCGGACGACAAAGGATATTTTCTCGACACCGAGCTTGGTTTTGGGCACGTCCGTCTCTCGATTGTAGATTTGTCGGCGGCGGCGGCACAGCCGATGAAAAGCCCCGACGGGCGCTATGTCCTCATCTACAATGGGGAATTCTATAATCACGCCGACTTCCGCCCTCAACTGGAGGCGAGAGGCGTCCGTTTTCGCAGCCACTCGGACACGGAAACGTTGCTCTGGCTGCTGATTATCTATGGCGAGGCAATTTTGCCCCAGATTAACGGCATTTTCGCCTTTGCCTTTTACGACACCGTGACGAAGACGGTCGTGTTGGCACGGGACCATATGGGTGTCAAGCCGTTGTACTACGCGCGCGCGCAGGAACGGCTGCTGTTCGCCTCGGAAATCAAAGGGCTGTTTGCCACCGGCGAGGTGCAGCCGCGCCTCAACACGGAAGACCTGCAGGAACATCTGATGTTCCACTTCGTCGCGGGCGAAAAGACGCTGTTCTATGGCGTCAATGAATTGCTACCGGGGCATTTTTTCAAGATTACGCCATCGTCCCAGCGAATGGAGCAGTTCTGGAGTCCGATCCAGGCCGTCCGGGATGATCTCGGCGAGGAGGAGATCGCGGAGACTGTGCGTCAATTGCTGGCCGATGCGATGCTGCGGCAGTTGATGTCGGATGTGCCGATCGGGATTATGCTCAGCGGCGGGTTGGACTCCAGCGCCGTCGCGGCGTTTTCCAATCCGTATCGCGGGCGAATGCGCGGCTATTGCTTCCATGACCCAGCGCATGGATATGACGAAATCGAAAACGCCCAGCAGGTCGCCGACCATTTCAACATTGATCTGCGCCCAGTACGCATCTGCCAACAGAGTATCCCCGATCTGCTGGTCAATATGACCCGCTACTACGACGAGCCGTTGCCTCGCCCGCACACGATTGCCGCCTACGTTTTGGCTGGCGCCGCGCGGCAGGAT